>OJQN01000009.1_pt1 | contig 116030 bp, 127 predicted proteins | sample 1598881 | NCBI WGS metagenome assembly OJQN01 (sample SAMN03922512, study PRJEB24848) | human gut metagenome | isolation source: stool sample | host: Homo sapiens | place: Germany | collected 2010-02
GGAGTGCGTAGCACGGAACAATCCGTAGGCATCAAAGTCGGGGGCTTTTGACCCCGACATCATATAATGATTGTAATGATATGTAGCGTTCTCATTTCGGTCAACATTTGATTAGAGGTATGCATGAAAAAATGAGTCTGTGTGACGATTAAAAATGTCATCACAGACTCATTTTTGCGATTAAGGAATTTAATATTTCTTCCAGCAGGACGGCAGCATGATCACCAGCATGGGGAAGAGTTCCAGTCGTCCGGCCAGCATATCGAACATCAGCACGCATTTGGACAGAGGACTGAACAATGCGAAGTTCTGGGTGGGACCGACTAACTCCAGGCCGGGACCGATATTGTTCAGGGTGGCCAGTACTGCGGTAAAGTTTGTGCTCAGGTCATATTCGTCCAGACAGACGATCAGCAGGGAAACGAAGAGTACGATAAAATAAGCCGTCATATAGACATTGGTGGAACGAAGCGTCTCGTGGGACAGATTGTGTCCGTCCATCTTGATCTTTTTCACCATCCGGGGATGGATCATCATGGACAGCTCCTTGCGGATCGCCTTGAAGAGGATCAGCACACGGGATACCTTTATACCGCCACCGGTACTGCCGGCACAGGCTCCGATCATCATCAGAAGCAGAAGGATCGTCTTCGACAATTGCGGCCACATATTGAAATCCGTGGTGGCAAATCCGGTGGTGGTGATGATCGTTCCTACCTGGAAAAAGGAGTGCCGCAGTGTCTCTCCCAAAGTTGCATAGAGCGGGCGGATATTCCAGGCGATCGTCAGAGCACTGGCGAAAATGATCAAAAAATACCAACGAACTTCTTCGATGGAAAAAGCTTCCTTAAACTGCCTGCTTAACAGACAGAAATATACCGTATAATTGACACCGCTTAAGATCATAAGTATCGTTACTGCATTCTGTATCAGTGGAGAGTAACCGCCGATACTGCTGTTCTTGACACCGAAACCACCGGTGCCGACACTGCCGAAGGTCGTACACAGGGAATCAAACAACGGCATACCGCACAGGCATAGCATGATCACGCCCAGAACAGTGATCGCCATATAAAGTCCATAGAGGATTTTCGCAGTATCCCGTACTCTCGGTACCAGCTTGCTGACGGAAGGACCGGGGCTCTCCGCACGCATCAGGTTCATGGTGGAGCCACCCATCATCGGCAGGATCGCCATAATAAATACAAATACGCCCATACCGCCGATCCAGTGAGTGAAGCTGCGCCAGAACAGGCTGGCATAGCTGAGTGCTTCCACATCGGACAGGATACTGGAACCTGTGGTCGTAAAGCCGGAGATCGTCTCGAAGAGAGCATCAATATAAAAAGGAATCTCTCCGGTGAGAACGAAGGGAATGGCACCGAAAACAGACATGACAAACCATCCCAGGGCAACGGCAGTGAAGCCTTCCCTGACGTACAATTCCTTAAAACGTCCTGTGTGCCTGAAACTTAACAATTTTCCTAAAATGAAACAAACAGCTGCGGTCACCAGATAGATCAGTGCCACATGATATTCTCCGTAGATCATACCAACGATCCAGGGAAGCAGTAAGAATAAAGCTTCAAATTGTAAAATAAATCCGATAATAAAACTCAATATCGCAAAATTCATGATAATGTCCTTCTATAAAATTACCCTTCAATAATATCTTTAATATCATTCAGCCGTGCATGTGTCAGTACTACGACCACATAATCACCTACATGAAGCTCGTCCTGACCACTGGGAATAATAGCCTGTCCTCCGCGGACGATGGAACAGACCAGGATATTTTTCCGGATGTGCAGACGGTTCAGAGGTATATTGGTAACGGCAGAATCCTCTTTGATGTAGAATTCCAGTGCCTCTGCATGACCGTCTTCCAGCTTATACAGATTCTCCACATTACTGTTGAGAGATTCATTCATGGATCGTGCATATTTAATGATCATATCTGCAGTTACCAGGCGCGGATAGGAGATCGTATCCAGCTTGATATCACTTAAGACACCACTGAAGTTGATACGGTTGATCTTGGTGACTACCTTTGCGCGGGAAGTCCGTTTCGCATACAGTGACAGGAGGATATTTTCCTCATCCAGTCCGGTCAGTGCAGCAAAAGCATCTACGTTCTCCAGCCCCTCCTGTATCAGAAGACGTTCATCCGTACCGTCACCGCAGATGATGGAAGCCTTGGGCAGCAGTTCACTCAAATGCTCGCAGCGGGCGGGATCCTGATCGATGATCTTGGTATGGATGCCGACTTCTAAAAGTCTTCTTGCCAGATAATAAGCAATGGTTCCGCCACCGACGATCATGGCAGTACGTGCCCTGCCGGCGCCGATACCGATCTTTTTGAAGAAATCATTAGCCTTGGGAGGAGTGGACACAATAGCTACCACATCGCCTTCCCGGAAGACAAAATCACCCCGGGGAATCAGCACCTGATTATCTCTGGTGACCATACATACCAGTACATCGCATTTTAAGGTGGTACGGATGTGGATCAGTTCATAATTATTTAAGAGACAGTCATGGGTCACGCGGAAATGCAGAAGCTCGATCCTTCCCTTGGAAAAAGTATCGATCTTAACTGCAGAAGGAAACTGGAAGATCCGGGCAATCTCGGCGGCACTGGACAGCTCCGGGTTGATGATCATGGCAAGCCCCAGCTCTTCCCGCAGAAAAGCAATCTCATTATTGTAGATAGGATTGCGGACACGGGCGATGGTCTTACAATGTCCCGCCTTTTTCGCAATGACACAGCACAGAAGATTCTGCTCATCGGATCCGGTCACGGCGATCAGCAGATCCGCATGGTCAATGCCGGCCTCAGACAGTGTCTGAAAGCTGACACCATTGCCCACGATGCCCATGGCATCCAGATCATCCGTGATGGAATTCACCTTTTCCTCATTGGTATCGATCACGGTGATATTGTGATTCTCACCGCCTAATTGCTCTACCAGGGTGTAGCCAACCTTGCCGCAGCCCACAATGATTATGTTCATAAAAACCTCCAAAACAAAAGTCATAAAAACAGTTATCGATTATTATACCACACTATAGAAAAAAAGAGAAGATTGAAAGGAATATCCTGTCCACGGAGACATATATTGTAACTATTCAGAGCATTAAATATCAGCTAAGTCTTGATGAATGCCTGCATTCGCAAAGGAGAAGTTCCGAAGGAACGATTTTGCGCATGAGGTTCTGAATAGTTACGGGAGGAGAAACATGGACAGCCTGCTTCGTATTTTTCCGCAAAAGAGAAGAGCATTCTGGCAGAAGACAGCGGATAATGGGGGAAAAATCTGCGAGATCCGTCTACGTGTGGACAGGCCGGTGATCGTGGAAACATCGAGAGGAGATTATTTCTTAAATAACGGCGGGGAATGGCAGGAGCATCCTTACGGAGCGCATCTGGTGACGGAAGCGGAGATACGGGAGTTGATCGCCTGGCTGTGTCAGGATTCGGTGTATGCTTATGCCGATGAGATCAGACAGGGCTTTTTGACTGTGGAAGGCGGACACCGGATCGGATTGTGCGGACAGGCTGTGTTGGAAAATGAAACAGTGATCCGCACTCTGAAAAATATTGCGTTTATCAATATCCGGGTCGCCCATGAGATCCGGGGAGCAGCTGACGGTATCCTGCCAAAATTATATAAGAAAGGAAAATTTCAGAATACCCTGATTGTATCGCCTCCGGGATTCGGCAAAACCACTCTGCTCAGGGATCTGATCCGTCAGATTTCCGATGGTAATACGTATGGTGCGGGACTTCGGGTGGGAGTGGTGGACGAGCGCTCGGAGCTGGCGGGAAGCTATCTGGGAAGACCTCAGAATGATCTGGGGATGCGGACGGATGTGCTTGATGGCTGTCCCAAGGCTCAGGGGATGTTATTACTTTTGCGTTCCATGTCACCTCAAGTCATTGCAGTGGATGAACTGGGGGAGGAAACGGACAGGCGGGCCTTACAAAAAGCAGCGGCCTGCGGCTGCGGTCTGCTGGCCACTCTGCATGGAACGGACGAGACGGACGCAGCAAAGCGCCTGGGGGAATCCTGCCTGCGACAGATATTTGACCGCATAGTGATCTTAAAGGGAAGGGGACGGATGGAATGCAGATGCTCGGAGGATTTCTGATTCTGTTGGGATGCTTTGGAATGGGACTGTGGTATCGGCAGCAATTCTTAGGAAGATTATATACGATCAGGGAACTCATCCGCATTCTGGAACAGTGGATCAGTGAGATCCGGTACAACGGGTCAACACTTCCGGAATGTTGCCGACAGACCGGCAGACAACGGAAAGACAGGCTGGGAGAGATCTGCACCGAAGTATACCGTGAATATGCGGAGACGGAGGATGCTGGTTTTCTGGAACTGGCGGAGAAAAGCTTTCGCAGACAGCTGCGGATGCTTCCTCTGAAAAAAGAAGACATTGAAGAGTTTTTGCGTTTTGCGGAAAAAGAGGGCTATGCGGATGAAACGATGCAGATAAAAAGTATCGAATTGTCCAGACAGGGACTGGAACATACGGCGGATATGCAGCAGCGGGAAATTACACAGAAATGCAGGCTCTCCGTAGGACTGGGAGCCATGAGCGGTCTGCTGATACTGTTATTGTTAGTCTGATGCCGGTTCCGGAGACCACAGAGAGAAGAGAAAAGGACGGGGAAAGATGGGAATAGGACTGATCTTTAAAATAGCTGCGGTAGGAATCCTTGTAACGATACTCAGCCAGGTCTTAAAACACAGCGGCAGGGAGGAACATGCTTTTCTCGTCAGCCTTGCGGGACTGATCCTGGTTCTTAGCTGGATCGTTCCGTATATCTATGATCTGTTTGATACCGTACAGACTCTGTTTTCGTTTTAATAGGAGGAAATATGTCCGAGATCATTAAGATTGCATTGCTTGGAATCGCCGGAGTTCTTTTTGCCATACAATTTAGGCAACAGCGGCCGGAATATACGCTGCTGATCGGATTTGCCCTGAGTGTGCTGGTATTTTCCTATGTGCTGGGGCTGACGGGACAGTTGCTGGAGGAGTTTGCGGGATTACAGCAGTACCTCGGGGATGCAAAAGGGTATCTCGGTATTTTGATGAAAGTGGTGGGGATCACCTACCTGTGTGAATTCAGCGCCGGAATCTGCAAGGATGCCGGATTCGCAGCGGTATCGGATCAGATCGAGATTCTGGGAAAACTTTCGGTACTGTTTGCGGGACTGCCGATTCTGCTTACGGTGATCCGACAGATCTATGGTATTTTATAAGAGTGAGGGAGCAATGGATGCAATGTGGCAGGAATATGGCATGGAAGAACTGGAAAAAGGGATGCAGAAGCTGTTTCCGGCCTCCCGGATCTCCGTGGCGGAATTGATGGGACAGCTGCTGCAGGGAGATGTGCTGGGGGCAGCGGGAACCCTGTTGCAGGAAGTGATACAGGGAATGGGAGCATCTGCTGCGGGCAGGAAAAATATTCTGATCTGGCTGATCGTACTGGGGATCCTTTCTGCACTGCTGATTCATTTCGTGGAGGTTTTCGACAAACATCAGATTGCGGATTTAAGCTTTTACTTTATCTATCTGCTCATGGGAGTGATCCTGCTGCAATGTTTTTCCGGGATTCTGGGAACCGCAAGAGAGACGGTGGAAAATATCGTGTTGTTTGTAAGGCTGATGGTACCTACGTATCTTCTTGCGGTGGGAGTGGCCTCGGGGCCGGCTACAGTGGGAGCCGGGTATCAGCTGATGCTGCTTCTGATCTATGGTACGGAAAAAATACTGTTGGGTGTGGTACTACCACTGATTTACTGCTATAGCCTGTTGACCATGATCAACGGGATCTGGGTGGAGGAAAAGCTGACACTTTTGACGGAACTTCTGGAAAAGGCGGTGGGCTGGATTCTCAAGGCTTCTCTGGGAGTGGTCACGGGGATCAGTGTGTTCCAGTCATTGATCACACCGGTATTGGATTCCGTGAAGACCTCCGCCGTGGAAAAGGCACTTTCGGCACTGCCGGGGATCGGAAATGCGGCAGACGGGCTTCTGGAGCTGGCGGTGGGTTCAGCCGTTGTCATCCGCAACAGCATCGGCGTACTTTTGCTGTTACTGCTTCTGGCGGTGTGTGCGGCTCCGCTTCTGGAGATTTTGTTTACTGCGTTTTTGATCAAGTGTGCGGCAGCTTTTATGGGGATCGTCAGCGATAAAAGAGTGACCAACTGTACGGATCATATGGGAAATGCAGGGATGCTTCTGTTTCGTACTGCGGGCACAGCCATGCTGTTGTTTTTGATCACATTGGCACTATTAGCTATCGGAAGCAGGGGGAGGTAAGAGGATGCAATGGTTATACCGGGTGATCGGACAGGCCGGGATCTTCCTGATCTGTGCACAGACCGTAGTGCATTTCAGACCGAAGGAGTCCTACGATAAATATTTGAAACTGTTATTATCCGTTATGCTGTTGCTGCAGTTGTTACAGCCTGTTCTGAGCATGTTCGGCGGCGGAGACGGCTGGAATGCAGAAGAACAGGTGACAGGATTTATGCAAGAATTGCAGACCGTGCTGACCCGGGCCTCCGAACAGGCAGAACAGTCGCAGGAAGAGATCGGGAATACGGCAGCTGCTGTGGCGCTGGAAGCCGGGGAAGGATATGACCCGGCAAATGTGTGGGAGCAAGATTCTGCACAGGGAGCTGTTACAGGAGAAAACAGTGGGGAAGTATCGGATCAGAAGAAAACGGATAGGGAAAATGCAGAAACGGAGGGGATCCATGTGGACATTGCACCAATCCGGCTGGAATGATGGAGAAGTCTGCCGGAGAGTTAAGGAAAATGACGGTAGAAAAACCGGAGCCAGGGAAGAAAAAGAGGTGAGAAGCAATGGGTGAATTCTGGGAAAAGATCACAGGCAGCATTGGTACAGGTAACGGTGCAGGCGGTTCCGGCCCTCCGAAATGGTTCCGTCGGGACAACCTGTTGATTCTGGTATTGTTGGGTGTCCTATTGTTTATCATCGCCCTGCCGGTGAAAAAGGAGGAGCCACAGGCAGCTTCCGTTGGCACAGAGACTGCAGAACAGTACAATGCCGGAATTTTCACTTCTCCTTCGCAGACAACCGGGGAACAGGAGACGGTGGTAGATACCGAAACCCGGGCGGTGGCAGCGGGAAGCGCGGAGGAATATACCGCCTATCTGGAGGGAAAACTGAAGAAAATGCTGGAATCCGTCCGGGGACTGGGAGGGGTGGAAGTCATGATCACATTGGAATCCTCGGAGGAAAGAATTGTGGAAAAAGACATGACCGCGGATCGTTCCCAGACAGAAGAACAGGACTCCGCCGGAGGAACCCGCACCGTGAGTTCTTCCAATACCGGATACCAGACCGTCTATCAGGACGGCAGTCAGGGCACACCGTTTGTAGCGAAGACGATCACACCCAAAGTGGAGGGGGTGCTGGTGGTGGCGGAAGGAGCCGGAAAAGGCAATATGACCAGTGAAATCACGCAGATCGCACAGGCACTTTTCGGTGTGGAAGCCCACAAAGTCAAGGTGTTGGAAAAATGAGTCACAGGAAACATATCCGCACAGACGGGTACATACAATAGAGTATAAAATCAAGAAGGCAGATACAGGCCTTTGGAAAAGGGGAACGCAGTGAAAAACTTAATTAAGAAGAATCAGCTTATGATTACCGCACTTGCCATCATGATAGCCATTGCAGGTTATCTGCAGTTTGCGGGGACCAACCTGGAAAAGGAGTATCTGGCGTCGGACAATACAGAAGATCTCAGTGCAGTGGATTCCACAGACATTGTCACAGATATGGAAAGCCTGGATTCGGATGTGGAGATCGTCATGGAAGATTATCTGGATGAAGATATGCAGGTGGCAGAGGCTACGCCGGACGAAGGGGAGATTCCCGGGGAAGCAGTGTTGACCGGAACGAACGGTGTGGAGGTACTGTCTGCTGCAAGACTTTCCAAGGAGCAGACCAGAGCCCGGAATAAAGAGACGTTATTGGAGATTATCAACAGTACTGAGCTCAGCGATGCCCAGAAACAGGAAGCGGTGGACAGTATGGTGCGCATGACTGATATCGCGGAAAAGGAAGCGGCGGCCGAGGTGCTTTTGCAGGCGAAAGGTTTCAGTGAAGCTGTGGTCAGCATCAACGGGGATGCCGTGGATGTGGTGGTCAATGCCGCAGAACTGACGGATGTGCAGCGGGCACAGATCGAAGATATCGTAAAAAGAAAGACGGATATTGCGGCGGAAAATATCGTCATCAGCACCATTGCACAGTGATATTTTTGTGTACATAGGGGAAAAATTATGTTATGATACCAAGGGTTACAATTAAAAAGCCTACGCAAGCTTGCTTGCAGGAGGCTTTTTGAATTCGTAACCCGTACCACATGAGCAAGGAGCCATTTTCGAAGAAAATGAGCGGATTGCGAATGCGGTCCAGATTGAGGGAGTGCGAAGCACGAAGCAATCTGGATGGTATCATAAGAACCCGGAGGAGCAAGGAGCCATTTTCGAAGAAAATGAGCGGATTACGAATGCGGTCCAGATTGTGAGAGTGCGAAGCACGGAACAATCTGGATGGTATCATAACTTAACCTGGAAAACTTGACAAAAGGAAGAAACAATGAAGAGAGTCTTTTTAATTGTATTGGACAGCTTCGGTATTGGCGAAATGCCGGATGCCGCAGCTTACGGTGACATCAATGTAAATACACTGCTGAGCGTGTCAAGGAGCCCTTATTTTCATATGGAACATATGAAAAACATGGGTTTGTTTAATATTGACGGCGTGGAAGTGGGAGAGAAAACAGACCATCCCACGGCAGCTTATACCCGCATGACGGAGCGTTCCCGTGGAAAGGACACGACCATCGGACACTGGGAGATCGCAGGTATCTATTCTCCCAAGCCACTGCCTACCTATCCGGACGGCTTCCCCGAGGATGTGCTGGAAGAGTTCCGGATCCGCACCGGCAGAGATGTGCTGTGCAATAAGCCGTACTCCGGCACACAGGTCATTGCGGATTACGGGGACGAGCATGTGCGCACCGGCAAACTGATCGTATATACTTCCGCAGATAGTGTGTTTCAGATCGCTGCCCATGAGGATGTGGTTCCTGTGGAGCAGTTATATGATTATTGCCGTATCGCCAGACAGATTTTACAGGGAGAACACGGCGTGGGCCGTGTCATTGCGAGACCTTTTATCGGTGAGAGCGGACATTATACCCGTACCCCCAGAAGACACGATTTTTCCCTGCTGCCTCCCGCAGTGACCATGCTGGATCAGCTGAAGGCTGCCGGTAAGGATGTCATTGCTGTGGGTAAGATCCAGGATATTTTCGTAGGCAAGGGCATTACCGAGCATGTATACACTTCCGGCAATGCGGAAGGCATTGAGCGGACACTGGAATATCTGGACAAGGATTTCGAAGGACTCTGCTTTATCAATCTGGTGGATTACGACATGCTCTACGGCCATAGAAGAGATGTGGACGGCTATGCGAAGGCACTGGCTTATTTTGATGAGAAGCTGCCGGAGATCCAGGCACACATGAAGCCGGATGATATTCTGATGATCACCGCAGACCACGGCTGTGATCCCGCTTACACAGCCACCACGGATCACACCAGAGAATATACTCCGTTTCTTATGTACGGTGCGCCTGTGACGCCGGGGAATCGCGGAACCAGACCGACTTTTTCCGATATCGGAGCTACGGTATTGGATTATTTCGGAATCCAACCGGAGTTTGAAGGAAGCTCTGTTTTAAAGGCAGATCCATCATAGATAGCAGATCCCGAAGAACTGCGAAAATAGATTTTTAGAGATATAAGAGATATATTTGGAGGACTATAGTAGTGAGTAATAATTATACAGAAGAGATCAACCGCCGCCGGACGTTTGCCATTATTTCCCACCCGGATGCCGGCAAGACGACCCTGACCGAGAAGTTCCTGCTCTACGGAGGAGCCATCAACCTGGCAGGAAGCGTAAAGGGTAAGGCAACGGCCAGACATGCGGTATCCGACTGGATGCAGATTGAGAAAGACAGAGGTATTTCCGTTACCTCTTCCGTATTGCAGTTTGAATATGACGGTTACTGCATCAATATTCTGGATACCCCGGGACATCAGGATTTCTCTGAGGATACCTACCGTACCCTGATGGCAGCGGACTCCGCAGTTATGGTCATCGATGCTTCCAAGGGTGTCGAGGCCCAGACGAGAAAGCTGTTCAAGGTCTGCGTGATGCGTAAGATCCCTATTTTCACCTTCATCAACAAGATGGACCGTGAGGCAAGAGATACCTTTGAACTGCTGGATGATATCGAGAAGGAGCTTGGCATTGCCACCTGCCCCATCAACTGGCCCATCGGTTCCGGTAAGGAATTCCAGGGTGTCTACGACCGTGAGAAAAAGTGTGTGATCGCATATTCCGATACGGAGAAGGGAACGAAGGAAGGAACTTCCACCGAGATCCCCATTCAGGACGAAGAACATCTGAAGGAACTGATCGGAGAGGATGCAGCGGACAAGCTGCTTGGCGAGGTGGAACTGTTGGACGGTGCCAGCGCAGAGTTTGATCTGGAGGAAGTGCAGAAGGGTAACCTGACCCCGGTATGCTTCGGATCTGCTTTGACCAACTTCGGTGTGGAGATCTTCTTAAAGCATTTCCTGAATATGACTACCACGCCGCTGCCAAGAAAAGCAGACATCGGCATGATCAACCCGACGGAGCATGAGTTCAGTGCCTTTGTTTTCAAAATCCAGGCTAACATGAACAAGGCTCACAGAGACCGTATCGCATTCATGCGTATCTGCTCCGGTAAATTCGATGCCAACATGGAAGTGCGTCATGTGCAGGGCAATAAGGTTATGAGATTATCCCAGCCCCAGCAGATCATGGCGGATGAACGTAAGATCTTAAACGAGGCTTATGCGGGTGATATTATCGGTGTCTTCGATCCCGGCATTTTCTCCATCGGAGATACACTGTGCATGCCCAGGGAGAAGTTCCAGTATGAAGGTATTCCGACCTTCGCACCGGAGCATTTTGCCAGAGTGCGCCAGGTGGATACCATGAAGAGAAAACAGTTCGTCAAGGGCGTAGAGCAGATCGCTCAGGAAGGTGCCATCCAGATCTTTCAGGAGTTCAATACCGGTCTGGAAGAGATCATCGTCGGTGTGGTAGGTGTGCTGCAGTTCGATGTACTGAAATACCGTCTGGAGAACGAATATAACGTGGAGATCCGTCTGGAGAACCTGCCTTATGAGCATATCCGCTGGATCGAGAATAAGGATGAGATCGACCTGGCCAAGCTGTCCGGTACTTCCGATATGAAGAAGGTCAAGGACATGAAGGGTAATCCTTTATTGCTGTTTGTGAATTCCTGGAGCATCGGCATGACTCTGGACCGTAATAAGGGACTGGTGCTGACGGAGTTCGGACGCAATTAGTAATTATATGGAAACAAAAAGTGTGTAGGGGGATAGAATGCGGAATAAGAAAAAGTTATGTGCCGGAATTCTGATGTTACTGCTTTTGACAGGATGCTCCTCACAGGAGGTTCTGCAGGAAGTACCCCAGACCATCGTGCTGCCCGAGTCACAGATAGATACTATGCCTGTGCAGGAGACGGCGGCTGCGGAAAATGACAATACAGAGAGCTTTTCCCTTTTAGAGGAGGGAGGCTCTCGTTTTGCATATGAGAGTCTGGATGCGCAGGAACAGATCTGGTATCAGGAGATCGAGCAGGCGATTGGGTCTATGGATGACACGATCAAACTGTCCACGGAACCGTTGGAACAGGGAATGGATGAACAGGACATTGACAAAGTATTTCAGTGCGTGCTGATAGATCATCCGGAGATTTTTTACACCACAGGATATACTTATACCAAATATTCCAGAGGGGAGAAAACCGTAGGAATTGACTTCGCAGGCACTTACGATCAGACGAAGGAAGAGGCCGTAGCGCGGGCGGAGGCCATTCGCAGTGTGACGGCGGAATGGCTGTCCGGTATGGAAGAGGCGGCTTCTGAGTACGATAAGGTAAAAGCGGTGTATGAGGCGGTCATCTTTTCCACAAATTATGATCTGAGTGCGGCGGATAATCAGAACATTGCCTCGGTATTCTTAGGAGGAGCCTCTGTCTGCCAGGGATATGCCAAAGCCACCCAGTATCTGTTGAATCATCTGGGGGTGATGTGCACCCTGGTGCAGGGAACGGTGGATACCGGAGAAGCTCATGCCTGGAATCTGGTACAGGTGGACGGGGACTATTATTATGTAGATACCACCTGGGGAGATGCCTCTTACCGCATGGAGAATGGCAGCGAGCAGAGGAGCCTGCCGGAGATCAATTATGATTATCTGTGCGTGACTACAGAGGATCTGCTACGGACGCATCGTATCGAAGCGGTGATCCCCATGCCGGAATGTACGGCGACAGAAGCAAATTATTATGTGCGGGAAGGTTCCTACTTTACTTCCTATGACCAGGAACAGATGCAGGCGGTCTTCGACAGAGCCATAGAGGGCGGCAGAACGGAAGTGACGATAAAATGTGCAGATGAACTCTGTTATCAGGAAATCTGTCATGCATTGATCGATGAGCAGGAGATTTTTTCCTATATGCAGATACAGGGGAACAGCAATACCGTCACTTATGCCCAGAACGGGAAACAATTATCCTTGACTTTTTGGGTGACAAATGAATAAGGATTTGGTATACTGTAACTAATTAGTTATTATTAGGAGGATCAGCTATCATGGAAAAAGAAATAGATAAGAAGAACCTGGTATTAAGGGAAGACGAGAGCATCGGTACCGTACAGATCGCCGATGATGTAGTGGCTATGATCGCATCTTTAGCAGCTACCGAGGTAGACGGTGTCAGCGCCATGGCTGGTAATGTTACCAACGAACTCATGAGCAAGGTAGGCGTTAAGAGCCTGACCAAGGGTGTCAAAGTAGAGGTGCTGGACAAGAATGTGACCGTGGATCTGACTGTGACCATGGAGTACGGTTACAATATTCCCGCTACCTGTCAGGCAGTACAGCAGAAGGTGAAAAATGCCATTGAGAATATGACAGGACTGACCTGCTCTGATGTGAACATCCGTATTGCCGGTGTGAACATGAAGAAGGATAAATAAGAGGAATTACAGGAAGATATTATGGGAAGACACGAGCAGAGAGAACAGGTTTTCAAACTTTTATACCGCGTGGAGTTTCATGCACCGGAGGATATGCCGGAACAGATCGCATTGTTCCGCGAGAATAATGAGGAAGTTTCTTCCTGGCAGGATGCAGATGCCATTGCGGCCCGCTTTGAGAAGATCAGGGAGAAAATCCCCGAGCTTGACAGGCTGTTGAATGAGAATACCGAAGGCTGGGATACCACCCGTATGGGAAAGGTGGAGCTTGCAGTACTGCGTCTTGGTGCATATGAGCTGCGCTATGATGACGATATCCCGAATGGCGTTGCTATTAACGAGGCAATCGAGATTGCCAAAAAGTACGGACAGGAAAGCTCTGGCGGATTCGTCAATGCGATCCTTGCCAAGATCATGAAATCCGGTGAGTAGGATACAGAACGTAATCAGCGTACGACAACTGAATACTTATATCAAAAATATGTTCACGCAGGATTACTTTTTACAGATGGTATCTGTAAAGGGTGAGGTAAGCAACTGTAAATACCATCCCTCTGGACATATTTATTTTACGTTAAAGGATTCTGCCAGTGCCCTGAACTGCATTATGTTCGCCGGAGACCGGAGAGGTCTGGGATTCCGGCTGACGGAAGGGCAGCAGGTAATTGCGAAGGGCAGTGTGAGTGTATTTGAGCGTGACGGCAGATATCAGCTGTATGTGAAGGAAGTGACGCTGGACGGCGCCGGAGCCCTCTATGAAAAATACGAACAACTAAAACGGGAACTGGCGGAAGAGGGCATGTTTGCTCCGGAGTATAAGCAGCAGATTCCGAAGTATATCCATACTCTTGGGGTAGTCACGGCAGATACCGGCGCGGCAGTCCGGGATATCATACAGATCGCCTCCAGACGGAATCCCTTCGTGCAGATTATTTTGTATCCTGCGCTGGTACAGGGAGCTTCGGCGGCGCCTTCCATTGTGAACGGAATCCGTGCACTGGAGAGACAGGGCGTGGATGTCATGATCGTGGGACGTGGGGGCGGCTCCATCGAGGATCTGTGGGCGTTCAACGAGAGAATGGTGGCACAGGCAGTATTCGACTGCTCTGTTCCCATTATTTCGGCGGTTGGACACGAGACGGATACCACGATCATTGATTATGTGGCGGATCTGCGGGCACCGACCCCGTCGGCAGCGGCAGAACTGGCAGTGACACAGGTCAGTGATATTGAGAATGAGATTTTGGACAGACAGGACAGGCTGTATCAGCGGATGGGACGAGTGCTTCAGCATAAGAGGCAGCAGGCGGATCAGATGGAAATGCGCCTGAAATATTTAAGCCCCGCCAGCCGGATACGGGAGAAGAGGACTTACAGCATACAGCTGGAAGACCGGCTGCAGAACCGGCTGCAGGCGATCCTGCGGGAACGTAGACATAACCTGGCATTGTATATTGAGAGAATGAAAGCGGTCTCTCCTTTGGAAAAGTTAAACAGTGGTTTTTCCTATGTGGAGGATACCGATGGGAAAAATATCCGTTCCGTGATCCAGGTGGAAGCAGGGGAGCGCCTGCGGATCCGGGTGAGTGACGGCGTGATCGATACCCGGGTGGAACAGATACAGAAGGAAGAAAGACTTCCCGGATAGCATTTACCGGTATCCGGGGGATGCAGATAGATGCAGGCAGCAGACGGAGGTGCTATTTTGGCAGGAAAAAAGAAAACGGAAGCACAGGAACCACAGAGCCTGGAAGAGAATTTTTCCGCAGTGGAAGAACTGATCGGACAGCTGGAAGCAGAGGATATTTCTCTGGAGGAAGCTTTTACGGCGTACAGCAAGGGCATGAATCTGCTGAAACAGTGTAGCGAACAGATCGACCGGGTGGAAAAACAGGTCATGAAGCTGAACGAAGAGGGCGGACTGGAACCGCTGGATCCCCAGTAAGCATACAGCATACCGGCAGGTAGAGGAAGGTTGGCATTAGACATGGAAGAAACGTTATTCAGACAGGAATTGCAGAAGAGAACGGCAGCGATTGAAGAATTACTGAAGGAATATCTTCCAGCAGAGGAAGGATACCAGAAGACCGTTATTGAAGCCATGAACTATAGTCTTATGGCAGGCGGAAAGCGCCTGCGTCCCATGCTGATGCAGGAGACCTATAAAATGTTCGGTGGCAAAGATGATACGATAGAGCCTTTTATGGCGGCGATCGAGATGATCCATACATATTCTCTGGTACATGATGATCTGCCGGCCATGGACAATGACGAGTACCGCAGAGGCCGCAAGACCACCTGGTCTGTGTACGGTGACGGTATGGGAGTCCTGGCAGGAGACGGACTGCTCAATTATGCCTTTGAGACTGCATTTCGTGCTTTTCCGGCATGCACCTCGGGAGAACCGGTAGATCCGAATTACCCGAGAGTGGCGGCGGCACTGAATATTTTAGCCCGCAAGGCAGGAATCTACGGGATGATCGGCGGCCAGAACGCAGATATTGAAGCGGAGGAACAGGCAGAACCTCTGACCACAGAACAGATCCTGTTCATCCATGCCAACAAGACGGCAGCCCTGATCCAGTCGGCCATGACTATCGGAGCTACGCTGGCAGGGGCAACCGATGAAGAGATTGCGGCATTGGAACTGTGTGCCTACAATGTCGGCATTGCATTCCAGATCCAGGATGACATTCTGGATGTGATAGGGGACAGCAAGGAGCTGGGAAAAGCTACCGGAAGTGATGCACAGAATCATAAGCAGACCTATGTGACTTTACACGGACTGGAAGAATCCGGCAGAGAAGTGGAACGGCTGACCGGGGAAGCGGTAGCGATTCTGGACAGCTTTTCGGGAGAACATGAATTCCTGAAGGAGCTGTTGCTGCACCTGGTCCATAGAACGAAATAGCAGAGGAAAAGCCAATGTTACTGGATAAGATCGAGAAAGCAAACGATATCAAAAAAATAGATAAATCAGACTATGGGGAACTGGCGGAGGAGATTCGGCAGTTCCTGATCGAAAAGATCAGTGTGACCGGGGGGCATCTGGGTTCGAACCTGGGAGCGGTGGAACTGACCATGGCACTTCATCTTGCTCTGAATCTCCCGGAGGACAAGATCATCTGGGATGTAGGTCATCAGTCTTATACCCACAAAATATTAACGGGCCGCAAGGACGGTTTCGATGTCTTACGCCAGTTCCATGGCATGAGTGGGTTCCCCAAGAGAAAAGAAAGTGATTATGACGCATTTGATACCGGACACAGTTCTACCTCCATATCCGCAGGACTGGGACTGGTGAAGGCAAGAGATCTCAAAGGGGAGAAGACCACCATTGTATCCGTGATCGGAGACGGCTCTCTGACAGGAGGCATGGCTTACGAGGCCTTGAACAATGCAGCCAAACTGGAGACGAACTTTATTGTGGTATTAAACGACAACAATATGTCCATCTCCGAAAATGTGGGCGGTGTTTCCAAATATCTGAACAATATCCGTACGGCGACCGGCTATCTGGATCTGAAAGAGGGCATATACAACGCTCTCAAGAGAAAACCCGGTGGCGACGGTATTGTCAACAGTATCCGCCGGGCCAAGAGCAGCTTCAAACAGCTGGTAATCCCCGGGATGTTTTTTGAGGATATGGGAGTGACTTATTTAGGCCCGGTAGACGGACATGATATCGAAGGCCTGATCAAGGTCATTGAGGAAGCGAAGAGAGTCAAGGGAGCTGTGCTGGTGCATGTGATTACCCAGAAGGGCAAGGGCTATGGACCGGCGGAGAAACATCCCGCCAGATTCCACGGGGCAGAGCCTTTTGACATCGAGACGGGAATTCCTTCCCATCCCCGCACCGTGGCCAATTATACGGATGTGTTTTCCACTGTTATGTGCAAGCTGGGCCAGCGGGACGAACGGGTAGTGGCTATTACGGCAGCCATGCCGGACGGTACCGGACTGAAGCGCTTCCGGAATATGTACCCGGACCGGTTCTTTGATGTGGGAATTGCGGAGGAACATGCGGTGACCTTCGCAGCAGGACTGGCAGCAGGAGGCATGAAGCCTATTGTTGCGGTGTATTCTTCATTTTTACAGAGAGCCTACGATCAGATCCTGCATGATGTGTGTATTCAGAATCTGCCAGTAGTGTTTGCTATAGATCGTGCAGGGCTGGTGGGGAGTGACGGTGAGACCCATCAGGGTATTTTTGATTATACCTATCTGTCGGGAATTCCCAATATGCATATCTGTGCGCCGAAGAACAAATGGGAATTATCGGATATGATGAAGTTTGCCGTGGCACTGGATGCGCCCATTGCGGTGCGATATCCCAGAGGAACGGCTTATGCCGGACTTGCCGAACACCGTGCTCCCATTGAACTGGGCAAGGCGGAGTGGATCGCAAGAGAGGGCGGTATCGCATTGTTTGCCATAGGCAGTATGGTAAAGACAGCGGAGGAAGTCCAGAAGCTTCTGCATGAAAAGGGTTACAAGGCAAGTATCATCAATGCCAGATTTATCAAGCCCATTGACGAAGAGGCAGTACTTTCGGCCTGTGAAGATCATGAGATGATCGTGACCATGGAAGAAAATGTCCAAAGCGGAGGATTCGGAGAAAAGGTGTTGGATTGTCTGAATGACCACGAGAAACGGATCAAATGTGTCATGGCAGCTATTCCCGATGCTTATGTGGAACATGGAAATGTAGAGCTTTTGAAAAAGGAGATCGGATTGGATGCGGAAAGCATCACGGAGAAAATTCTGGAAAGATTATAAATAATTAGGAGACGAAGATGAAAGAACGACTGGATGTGATTCTGGTAGAGCAGGGGTATGCTCCTTCCAGAGAAAAGGCAAAAGCCATCATAATGTCGGGCAATGTCTATGTCAACGGACAGAAGGAAGACAAGGCCGGCACCGGATTTGATGTCAGCAAGATCAAGCTGGAAGTCAGAAATCATACCATGAAATATGTCAGCCGCGGAGGCCTGAAGCTGGAAAAGGCAATGGAACAGTGGGGATTTCTGCTGGACGGCATGATCTGCATGGATATCGGTGCATCTACCGGAGGCTTCACGGACTGCATGCTCCAGAACGGAGCCACGAAGGTGTATTCCGTGGACGTGGGACAGGGGCAGTTAGCCTGGAAACTGCGGAATGATGAGCGGGTGGTATGCATGGAACAGACCAATTTCCGTTATGTGACCCCGGAGGATATCCCGGATGCACTGGATTTCGCCAGCGTGGATGTGTCCTTTATTTCCCTGACCAAGATTTTGATCCCGGCGAGAAATCTGTTAAAGACCGGCGGACAGATTGTGTGTCTGATCAAGCCCCAGTTCGAGGCCGGCAGAGGCAAGGTGGGCAAGAACGGTGTGGTGAGAGAGCCTCAGATCCACGAGGAAGTGATCCGCAAGATCATCGACTATGCGGACAGCATTGGTTTCGAAGTACTGCATCTGGAATATTCCCCCATCAAGGGACCGGAGGGCAATATCGAATATCTGCTGCATATCCGTAAGCCGGAGGAGATCTCCGAAGAAAAGCTGGCGCTGACCGAGCATGAAGCGGAGAGCGCCTTACAGACTATTATAGAGGAAAAGACCGGACTGTCCTATACCCCTGAATGGGATGCCGTAATCAAAGGTATCGTAGACAACTCTCATACCCTGTAACAGACAAGGAGTGCGAAGCTATGAAGCATTTTCTGATATATACCAACAAGCATAAGGATCAGGAGCTTGCGACCACGAAACGGATCCAGAATTATCTGGAAACCAAAGGCTGTACGGTGAAATTAAAGGTCAAGGAATCCGACTGGAAGGAAGAAAAGGATTCCGTGGCGGAAGAGGAAGCAACGGACATTCCGTTAGATGTGGACTGCATGATCGTATTGGGCGGCGACGGCACGGTGCTGCAGGCAGCCAGAGAGACGAAGAAGATCCTTGTCCCCATCATCGGAGTGAATCTGGGAACCGTAGGTTATATGACGGAGATCGAACTGTCTGGATTAGAGGAATCACTGGACCGCCTGATCCGGGATGATTTTAAGAAAGAACGCAGAATGATGTTAAACGGTAAAGTCTGCTGTGCGGATGGAACTGTGTCGGAAGGCTGGGCTTTGAATGACATCGTCATTTCCCGAAGCGGATCCCTGCAGATCATAGAATTCAACATCTATGTCAACGGACAGCTTCTGAATCATTACAAGGCAGATGGAATGATCGTGACTACACCGACAGGATCCACGGGATATAATCTGTCGGCGGGCGGGCCGCTGGTGGAGCCCAAGGCGAAACTGATCACCCTGACACCGATCTGCCCCCACAGCCTGAACCAGAGAAGCATTATCCTGTCCCCGGAAGATGAGATCGTTATAGAGATTCCCGGTGGCAGAGAGGGCAAAAGCCAGACCGTGGAAGCCAATTATGACGGCAGCCACAAAGTGACCATGTGTACCGGAGACCGGATCCGTATTGTGCAGTCGGAGAAGATCACCGAGTTTATTCAGCTGAATCAGGTAAGCTTCCTGGATGTATTGCATCGGAAAATGAGAGATTCCTGACGAATTGTTGTGAGAAAGGCATGAGGTCAAGATGAAGAAAACAAGACATCGCAAGATCGTGGAGATTATAGAAAAAAGAGATGTGGAGACCCAGGAGGAACTGGCGGGCTATCTGAAGGAAGCCGGTTTTGCTGTGACACAGGCTACCGTATCCAGAGATATCAGAGAACTGAAGCTGTCCAAAGTACCCACCGGTGGCGGCAAACAGAAATACGTCATTTTAAAACAGGATGACAGTCATATGGGAGATAAATACATCCGCGTCCTCAGAGACGGTTTTATCTCCATGGACATGGCACAGAATATTCTGGTGATCAAGACCGTATCCGGCATGGCCATGGCAGTGGCGGCGGCACTGGATGCCCTGAAATTCTCCGAAGTGGTGGGATGTATCGCCGGAGATGATACGATCATGGTGGCAGTGCGGACCGTGGAAGATACCCAGATCCTTATGGACAAGATCCATCTGATGATAGAAAGGTAAGACAGGGGGAAATACATGCTTCGTAGTTTACGCGTGAAAAATCTGGCTCTTATCCGGGAGACAGAGGTAGAGTTCGGAGAAGGACTGAATATACTGACCGGTGAGACCGGTGCCGGTAAATCATTACTCATTGGATCAGTGAATCTGGCACTGGGAGGAAAGTTCGAGAAAGACATGCTCAGACGGGGAGAAGAGAACGGTCTGGTGGAACTGGTCTTCGACTGCGAGGAAGAAAGGCTGGCGGAAAAATTAAAGAGCATGGATCTGGAACCTTCGGAAGACGGAACCGTGATCCTGAGCCGAAAACTTTCCTCCGGGAAAAGCATCTGCCGCATCAATGGAGAGACCGTGACGGCAAAGCAGGTGAAGGAACTTTCGGAGCTGCTGATCGATATTCACGGACAACATGAGCACCAGTCTCTGCTAAACAAGAAAAAACATATGGAGATCCTGGATGCCTATGCGGGAGCGGAATTTGCAGAATGCGCAGGGCGGGTGGCTGCACTTTATCATGAGTGTACTGCCCTGGAGAAAAAGATCACAGAGGAAACTCTGGATGATACCTCCAGAAGCAGAGAACAGTCTCTGGCGGAATTTGAACAAAAGGAGATCGCGGATGCTTCCCTGCAGCCCGGAGAAGATGAGGAACTGGAACAGGCGTACCGCAAAATGTCCAACAGCCGAAAAATTGCGGAAAGCCTGGCGGAGAGCTATCAACTCAGTGGCAATGACGCGGAAGACGGTGCCGGGAATTCTTTGAGCAGGGCACTGCGGGCATTGCGTAGTGTGACCATGTATGATCCTGCACTGGAACAGATGGAGGAACAGTTGGCAGAGTTGGAAAGTCTTTTGTCAGATTACAATCATGATGTCTCCGAATATATGTCGGATCTGGAATTTGATGAAGAGGATTTTCGCAGTACAGAGGATCGTCTGAATACCATCAATCACCTCAAGGGAAAATACGGCAACACGATCGAAGAGATCCTGCGGTACAAAGAGGAAAAAGAAGCTTATCTGGAAAAACTGGCGGATTATGATGCCTATATGCAGAAATTGAACGCCGAGTGGGAGGAAAAGCAGGCGTTATTGAAGAAAGCCTGTGAAGAACTGTCTGAGATCCGCAGAAAAAACGCAGCGGTACTGACGCAGAAATTGAAAGATGCGCTGATAGGTCTCAATTTCCTGACGGTGGAATTTGACATCGCAGTCAGACCCGGTCAGGCCATTACAACAAAAGGCTATGATGATGTGGAATTCCTGATTTCCACCAATCCCGGAGAAAGTCTGAAACCTTTGAACCAGGTGGCCAGTGGCGGTGAACTGTCCCGGGTGATGCTGGCGATCAAAACGGTACTGGCAGGGAAAGATGCCATTGATACATTGATCTTTGATGAGATCGATACCGGTATCAGCGGCAGAACCGCATGGAAAGTAGCGGAGCAGCTGAGTATTCTGGCAGGAGCCCATCAGGTCATCTGTATCACTCATCTGCCTCAGATCGCAGCCATGGCGGATGTGCATTTCATTATTGAAAAGAGCAGTACCGATGATATGACCATTACGGACATTCACAAGGTGGCAGAAGAAGAAAGTCTGGCGGAGCTGGCAAGACTGTTAGGCAGTGATGCACTGACGGAAGCGGCGCTTTCCAATGCAAAGGAAATGAAAGAACAGGCAAACGGGTTTAAAGAAGCCAGATAAGGGAAATGCTATAGTGAAAGAAACATTGAAAAAGGATGAAGAAGTATTTCATCCTTTTATTTTGTGCAAATTCAACCAAAATAAAGCACCATATTTGTGAATTAAATTGATTGAATTTGACTGAATGTGAAGATATAATAACATCATAAGAACAAGAAAGATGACAGACAGGAGGGATAGAAATGATTTGTACCGTGACTTTCAATCCGTCACTGGATTACATCGTATCCGTGGATGACTTTCAGCTGGGAATGACGAACAGAACCTCATCAGAGCTGATTCTTCCGGGAGGAAAGGGAATCAATGTCTCTATCGTACTGAAGAATCTGGGACTGGATTCCACAGCCCTGGGATATGCGGCGGGATTCACCGGAGAGGAACTGATCCGGAGATTGAACGAGTTTGGCGTAAATGCTGATTTCATCAAAATCGATCACGGAATGACCAGAATCAATCTGAAGCTGAAAAGTATTGACGGAACAGAGATCAATGGCTGTGGCCCGGATATTGATGCAAAAGCTTTGGAACAGCTGATGGAAAAGATTGACAGACTGGGAGACGGAGATGTCCTGGTATTGGCAGGAAGTATTCCTTATACCATGCCGGATGACATTTATCAGAGAATTCTGGAGAGAATTCAGGGAAGAGGTGTTCTCACCGTAGTGGATGCCACCAGAGACCTGCTGGTAAAGGTATTGCCGTATCATCCTTTTCTGGTAAAACCCAACAACCATGAATTGGGGGATATCTTCGGTGTGAAGCTCTCCACAAGGGAAGAGGTGGTTCCATACGGCAGGAAACTGCAGGAGATGGGAGCACAGAATGTACTGATTTCCATGGCAGGCGAAGGAGCAGTATTGATCGCAGCGGACGGACAGAGCATGGGAGCTCCGGCACCGAAGGGAACACTGGTCAATGGTGTGGGTGCAGGCGATTCCATGGTGGCAGGTTTCCTGACAGGATGGATGGAAAAGAAAGATTATGTACATGCGTTCCATATGGGAATTGCTGCAGGAAGCGCCAGTGCATTTTCCGAGAATCTGGCCACCAGAGAAGAAGTCTTGCAGGTATTACAGCAGGTAGAACAATAACAATGATAAATATAAAAAGAGAGGATGGGTCACAACATGAGAATTACAGATCTTTTGGACAAAAATAGTATTTCCCTAAATGCGGCACCGGCTGACAAAAAGGAAACACTGGATCTGGCAGTGGAACTGATGGCAAAAAGCGGAAAGCTGTCTGATGTGGAGAAGTATCGTGAACAGGTCTATGCAAGAGAGGAAGAGAGTACCACGGGAATCGGAGAGGGAATTGCGATCCCTCACGGAAAATGTGATGCGGTAAAAGCCCCCGGACTGGCAGCCATGGTGATCAAAAACGGTGTGGAGTATGAATCTCTGGACGGGGAACCGGTGACACTGCTGTTCCTGATTGCAGCACCGAATACAAAGGATAATGTACATCTGGATGTGCTGAGCAAACTGTCCGTGATGCTGATGGATGAAAATTTTACCACTTCCCTGAGAAACGCAAAAAGCGTAGATGAGTTTTTACAGATCATTGATGCAGCAGATGAAAGTGCCAAGAGCATTGATGACAGATTAAGTGATACCGGTATTACCACCGAGGAGAAGAAAGGCTTTAAGCTGTTGGCAGTGACCTCCTGTCCGACCGGAATCGCTCATACCTATATGGCAGCAGAAGCATTGGAAAAGGCGGCCAGAGCAGCAGACTGTCAGATTAAGATTGAGACCAGAGGCTCCGCAGGCGCAAAAAATGTACTGACTGCAGAAGAGATTGAAGCGGCGGACTGCATCATCGTGGCGGCTGATGCCAAAGTACCCATGGACCGCTTTAACGGCAAGAAAGTCATCAGCTGTCAGGTATCCGACGGTATTGGCAAGGCAGACCAGCTGGTAAAACAGGCAATGAGTGGAAACGTGGAAGTTTTCCACGGGGAAAGCAGTGAAACAACTACAGCCGTAACCGGTAAGGAAAGCGCAGCTCATAAGATCTATACCCAGCTGATGAACGGCGTATCCCATATGCTTCCTTTTGTAGTAGGCGGAGGTATTCTGATCGCCATTGCCTTCCTGATCGACGGACTGAACGTTGATATCAATGCACTTCCCGCAGATCAGAGAAGTAACTTTGGTACGATTACTCCCATAGCCGCAATGTTCAAGAATATCGGCGGCGTGGCATTCGGTCTGATGCTTCCGGTACTGGCGGGCTTCATCGGTATGGCAATCGGCGACAGACCGGCGCTGGCGCTTGGCTTTGTAGGCGGTATGCTGGCGGCAAACGGCAAGTCCGGATTTTTAGGAGCACTGGTGGCTGGCTTCCTGGCAGGCTACCTGATCGTAGGACTTCGTAAGATCTGTGACAAACTCCCGGAGGCTATTGAAAAACTGGCTCCTGTATTGATCTATCCGGTAGTGGGTATCTTGATTATGGGACTTGCCATGAACTTTGTGGTGGAGCCGGTCATGGGCGGCATCAATACAGGACTGAATAATTTCCTGAGTGGCATGGGTGATTCCAGCCGGATCGTACTGGGACTGATCCTGGGCGGCATGATGGCTATCGATATGGGTGGCCCCTTCAACAAGGCAGCTTATGTATTCGGAACCGCAGCAATTACCGCAGGCAACTACGACATCATGGCAGCTGTTATGATCGGAGGTATGACTCCTCCCTGTGCCATTGCACTGGCAACCCTGTTATTCAAGAATAAATTCACCAAGGAAGAGAGAGACGCAGGTCCCACCAACTTCATCATGGGCCTGGCGTTCATCACCGAAGGTGCGATTCCTTTTGCAGCATCCGATCCTCTGCATGTGCTTCCTTCCTGCATCATCGGTTCGGCACTGGCAGGAGCCCTGTCCATGGCATTCCACTGCACACTGATGGCACCTCACGGCGGAATTTTCGTATTCCCTGTAGTAGGTAACGCAGTGATGTATCTGGTGGCACTGGTGGCAGGTACGGTAGTGTCCGCACTGCTGTTGGGTGTATTGAAGAAAAAAGTAACCACATGAGCAAAAGGGAAGCTCTGAAAGAGCGGTTTTGCGAATGTGGGTGCTGAATAGTTACCGTAATATAAAAAATCAGAAAAGGAGATAAGAAAATGAAAGAATTTAAATATGTTATCACAGATCCCGAAGGTATTCATGCTCGCCCAGCAGGAGAACTGGTAAAGGCAACAAAGGAATTCCAGAGTGCCATCACTCTGACCAAGGACGGCAAGACCGGAGACTGCAAGAGAATCTTCGGCATCATGGGTCTGGCTGTTAAGGCCGGCAACGAGATCACCCTGACCTTCGACGGTGAGGATGAGGAAGCAGCTTATGCAGCTGTTACGGAATTTGTGAAAGCAAACCTCTAAGTAATCATAATATTATCGTCAGGAGAGGAGAAAAGTCATGGAAGTCTACCAGGGAAAAAGTGTATTCGGCGGAATTGCCATTGGCAGGATCAGTGTTCATAAGAAGGATGAGCAGCAGGTAAAGCGTGTGAAGATCGAGAATCCCGACCGGGAGATCGCTCGTTACAGACAGGCCAGACAAACCGCCATGGAGCAGCTGCGGAATCTGTACCAGAAAGCCTTGAAAGAAGTGGGAGAAGCCAATGCAGCTATTTTCGAGATTCATCAGATGATGCTGGAGGATGATGATTACAATGAATCCATTGAGAACATCATTCATATGCAGCAGGTGAATGCAGAGTATGCGGTGGCTTCCACCGGAGACAATTTTGCACAGATGTTTGCCTCCATGGAGGATGACTACATGAGAGCCAGATCTGCGGATGTCAAAGACATTTCCGAGCGCGTATTAAGCGTGCTGGGTGGCAGAACGGCAGGCATGGCGGCATCGGAAGAACCCATGATCATTGTGGCAGACGACCTGGCACCCTCCGAGACGGTACAGTTGAACAAGGATCTGGTATTATCCTTTGTAACGGTACATGGATCTGTGAATTCCCATACGGCGATCCTGGCCCGCACCATGAGCATTCCGGCACTGATCGGCACCGATATCCCTCTGACCGATGCCATAGACGGAAAACTTGGTATCGTGGACGGACGAAACGGCTGCATCTATGTGGATCCCGATGAAGATACTCTGTCGAAAATGCAGCAACTAAAGCAGGAGGAGCAGGAGAAGAAAGAACTGCTCCAGACCTTAAAGGGACGTGAAAATATCACTATTGATGGTAAGAAGATCATGCTCTATGCTAATATAGGTAACAGCAAGGATCTGGCGGCCGTATTGCAGAACGATGCCGGCGGCATCGGCCTGTTCCGCAGTGAGTTTTTATATCTGGAGAGAGAAACCTTCCCTACCGAGGAAGAACAGTTTCAGATCTACCGCACTGTGGCGGAGACCATGGCGGGAAAGCCTGTGATCATCCGTACACTGGACATCGGTGCAGACAAGAAGTGCGATTACTTCGAAATGGAGCCGGAGGAAAATCCGGCCATGGGATGCCGTGCCATCCGTATCTGTCTGACCAGACCGGAGATCTTCAAGACACAGCTCCGTGCATTGTTCCGTGCCAGTGCATTTGGTAATATCTCCATTATGTATCCTATGATTATAAGTGTGGAGGAAGTACATCAGATCAAGGAAATCGTGGCAGAGGTAAAGCAGGAACTGACAGAACAGGGTGTGGCTTTCGGAGAACCGAAGCAGGGTATTATGATCGAGACACCGGCTGCTGTCATGATGAGTGCAGAGCTGGCGAAGGAAGTGGATTTCTTCAGTATCGGTACTAACGATCTGACCCAGTACACACTGGCCATCGACAGGCAGAATCCGAAGCTGGATGCATTTTATGATCCGCATCATCCCGCAGTGCTGCGTATGATACAGATGGTCGTGGAAAATGCGCATAAGGCCGGAATCTGGGCTGGCATCTGCGGAGAACTGGGTGCAGATACATCGTTGACCAGACGTTTCCTTGCAATGGGTGTGGATGAATTATCCATGTCTCCCGGAAGTATTCTTCCCGTGCGTAAGATCATACTGGAGACAGATGTGACAAAGGAAAGAGAAAATAACAATTTATGCTGACAGAACAACGTTATGAGATCATTCTGAAATTATTGGAAGAAAAAAACAGCATTACGGTGGCCGAGGTAAAAGATCTGTTAAATACGTCGGAATCCACGGTACGCCGGGACATCACAGCATTGCATAATGCCGGGAAGCTGGTAAAGGTCTTTGGAGGTGCTGTGGCATGTGACCGGACGGTGATAACACATGAACCCACGGTGGAACAGAAGGCAGAAGTCAATGTGGAAGCCAAACAGCTGGTGGCTGCCAAAGCGGCAGCACTGATCCAGCCGGAGGATTTTATCTATCTGGATGCAGGTACGACCACAGCAAGTATGCTTTCTTATCTGACAGAGAAAAGTGCCACCTTTGTGACCAATGCGGTAGCGCATGCCAAGACACTGGCAGCGGCAGGATTCCGCGTGTATCTGGTCGGCGGTGAATTAAAAGGCTCCACGGAGGCTGTGGTAGGCAATCAGGCACTGATGAATTTACAGAGCTATCATTTTACCAAAGGCTTTTTTGGAACCAACGGGATCAGCAGGCAGAGTGGCCTGACCACACCGGATATGAATGAGGCCATGGTGAAAAAGACTGCCATGGGACAATGCAGAGAATGTTTTATTCTGGCAGATCATTCTAAGTTCGGAAATGTCAGCTCTGTGACCTTCGGGGCGTTTCAGAGCGGAACGATTCTGACGGACGACTGCCCAGAGGAATATAAAAGCAGTGGGAATGTGGTCATTTGTGGTTAAACTGGAGAAAACTGTAAACCGCAAATCCCGGTGATCACAGATTAAAAATAGGAATGTGACGTACACTATACCCTATACAGCAATGACAGAAGTTCAGTGGGGGAATGTGTATGAAGCTATGGATTACGGAAACGGAAAAAGTAAAAAGGCAGGCAGGAGAAGATGCAGTCATCATTTTGCAGCTCTGGAAACAGAAGGTGCGCAGACTGCGGATTTACCGGGCCTGCCTTTGTGCTGCCCTTATCCTGGCCGGTATGGGACTCTTTGGCTACAGCTATTATCTGGTGGACAGCAGTATTCCTTCTGTTATTTATATGCGGGCGGAATCGGAGGAATCACTGGCACTGGATATTCCTGCAAAAGGTGAGATTTTAAGTGTCAGTGAACAGGGAACCAGTAATATTCCCCAAGGTGCCGTGACACTGGATCTGAGTCAGCCGGTGACTATGAAGACCGGAATGACTGACAGCCTTGAGATGCAGGTGAAGCTGTTCGGGATCCTGCCTTTTAAGCAGGTGGGGATCCGGGTGATCGAGGATCAGCAGCTGATCCCGGTAGGTGTTCCCATCGGAATCTATGTCAAGACCGAAGGGGTAATGGTCATAGGTACCGGAGAGTTCCGTTCTGTCAACGGGGAGAAGGTGGCTCCGGCGGAACATATTTTGAAAAGCGGCGATTATGTGGTGAAACTGAACGGCACGGAAGTGGCGGACAAGGATGATCTGATCACCCGGATCGAAAACGGTAATGGAGAAGCAGCGATTTTGACGATCCGGCGGGGCGAAGAATATTTTGATGTTAAAATCGATCCGGTACAGGATCAGACGAAGAAATATAAGATTGGTGTCTGGGTCAGGGACAATGCCCAGGGTGTGGGAACCATGACCTACATTGACAGTCAGGGAAATTTCGGAGCACTGGGGCATGGAATCAATGATGTGGACACCAGCAACCTGATGGAAATGAATGACGGAACCCTGTACCAGACGGAGATCATCTCCATTCAGAAGGGAACGGCCGGGCATCCGGGGGAAATGACGGGAATGATCGTCTATTCTGATGACAGGATTCTGGGGGATATTACCGGCAACAGTGTCCGGGGAATCTTCGGCAAGTGCAATGACAAAGCACTGGCAATGGGAACGGAAGAGGCGATGCCCATTGGATTAAAACAGGAGATCCGAAAGGGACCGGCGCAGATTTTGTGTACCGTAGATGGCACCACCAGATACTATGATATCGAGATCACCGACATTCATCTTGATCATGACAACGTGAACCGGGGAATCGAACTGAAAGTCACAGATTCTGACCTGATCGCCCTGACCGGAGGAATCGTCCAGGGAATGAGCGGTGCACCTATCATCCAGAACGGTAAATTCGTAGGGGCCGTCACCCATGTTCTCGTGCAGGACAGTACCAGAGGATATGGGATTTTTATTGAGAATATGCTGGAGCAATAAGGTTGCCGTCCGGCAGTCAATATGGTAAAATAAATTAAATATGCATTCAAATGCAAAAATGGATTTGTAATGTGAGGAATAGGGAAAATGCGCTGACGTATGAAGAAGATGCGAAGAAATGTCTGACCGCCGGAATGAATGCACATCTGGCGGAACCGTTCCAGATGGAGAAAGCGATCGCAGCCATTGCGGAACATTGTAAGAAATAATAATTTTGGGCAGATTTTTCAGAGGATAGGGATATAGAGGAGAAAGAAAATGAGTATACAGCAGCTCAGAAATCTGACCACGCTCTGCTACATCGAGCAGGACGGAAAATATCTGATGCTTCACCGGGTGAAGAAGGAAAATGACATTAACAAAGACAAATGGATCGGCGTGGGTGGTCATTTCGAGGCGGACGAAAGCCCGGAGGACTGTGTGCTCCGGGAAGTAAAGGAAGAGACAGGATATACTCTGACGGCCTACCGGTTCCGGGGAATCATCACCTTTTTATACCGGGACGTCTGTGAGTATATGTGCCTGTATACGGCGGATGGATTTACGGGGGAACCGAGGGAGTGTGACGAAGGAGCACTGGAATGGGTGGAGATCAATAAGGTGGAGGAACTGGATCTCTGGGAAGGGGACAAGATCTTTTTCCGGCTGCTTCGTGAGAACCGCCCCTTTTTCTCCTTAAAACTGTCTTACGATGAGAATGGTATCCTTCTGGATGCAGTACTGGACGGTGAGCCGATAGCAACAAAGGAAGGCAGAAAAATGCCGGAGGCGGAAAGTGGGACAATGAATTGAATTTTACGGAATTTGTACGGAACTATCACATACAGTTAAACGAACAGCAGATGCAGGCGGTACAGGCTACGGAAGGTCCGGTACTGCTTCTTGCGGTTCCAGGAAGCGGTAAGACCACCGTACTGGTCAGCAGACTGGGCTATATGATCTATTGCCTGGGAATAACACCGGAGTCGATCCTGACAGTGACCTATACGGTGGCGGCAACGAATGATATGCGCAGGCGGTTTGCGGGGATGTTCGGAGAAGCGGATGCAGAGCGGCTGGAGTTTCGCACCATCAACGGCATCTCCCAGAAGGTACTGCAATATTTTGCCTACCGTACCGGGAAAACGCCTTTTCAGGTGGCAGATAAGGAAGCCTCGGCGGCCGTCAAACAGTCTTTTCTGGAAGTAACGGGGAAATACGCCACGGAAAATGATATCAAAGAGACCCAGCTGGATATCACCTATGCGAAAAATATGCGTCTGACACCGGAGAAAATCCGGGATATGGACACGGATGTGGAGAAATTCCCGGAGATATTCCGTACTTATAATGCGAAACTCAGGCAGATGCAGATGATCGATTACGATGATCAGATGATCTACGCCCTCAGAATTCTGGAACAGTATCCTGAGGTACTTGCACATTTCAGGGAGCAGTATCGGTATTTCTGTGTGGATGAAGCGCAGGATACTTCGAAAATACAGCATGATATGATCGACCTGCTGGCGGCGCAGAGCCGGAATCTGTTTATGGTGGGAGATGAAGACCAGAGTATCTACGGCTTCCGGGCAGCTTACCCGCAGGCACTTGTCTCCTTTGAGGACAGACACCCGGGAGCAGGGATCCTTCTCATGGAGACCAATTACCGTAGCAGGCAGGAGATCGTCCGGGCGGCGGATACTCTGATCCAGAAGAATAAAAACAGACATCCGAAGAAGATGACCGCGGCCAGAGAAGGTGGTGGCTGCGTTACAGAGATCAAGGCAGTATCCAGACAGGGACAGTACAATTATCTGCTGAAAGTAGCCCAGGACTGTGAACAGGAGACGGCAGTATTATACCGGAATAACGAAAGTGCACTTCCCATCATTGATCTGTTGGAACGTAAAGGATTATCCTGCCGGGTGAAAAATTCGGATATGACCTTCTTTTCCCATCCGGTGGTCAACGATATCTGTGATTTTATTCAGTTGTCTCTGGATCCATGGGATGGGGAGGCATTTCTTCGGATCTATTACAAAATGGGAGCCGGTATCAGCAAAAAGGCGGCCATGGAGGCGGTGGATGCCAATACCAGACGACTGACACTGTTGGATACGGTGGCGGAAATGGATGAGGTATCCGTTTACACCAGAAAACAGTGCAAGGCACTGGCTACCCATCTGGACAATATGCGGTATGAGTCAGCAGGAAAAGCTATCTACCGGATCCTGAATTATATGGGATATCAGGAATTCATGGATACCCACGGGTTGGACAGTGGCAAGGCGGATATATTAAAGGCCCTGGGAGATCAGGAGAACAGCCTGTTTGATTTCCCTGCAAGATTACAGAAGCTGCAGGAGATGATGCGAGAGGGCTACGGGGATCCGAAGAGTAATTTTATCCTGTCCACGATCCATTCCAGCAAGGGACTGGAATACACAAGAGTGTATCTGGCGGATATGCTGGCGGGAGTGATCCCTTCCCAGATTCCGGGGAGGGGCTGTGTACCGGATTCCCCGGAGGCCAATGCCTATGAGGAAGAGAGAAGGCTTTATTATGTGGGAATGACGAGAGCGAAGGAACAGCTGTATGTATTTACCTTTGGACCGAATCTGACCTCTGCTTTTTCAGGAGAAGTGTTTGAGAAAACGAAGCCGTTAAACGCTGTAAGAAAGACCGGTACGGCTGTCGGGATCAGAGGCTCGCTGCTAAAGACACCGGACAAAAAGGTGCAGAAGCTGCCGCCACGGGAAGTGGAGGCCTGCATCGCAGCCTGTGAGTCCGGACGGGAAGTACAGCATCAGAAATACGGAACCGGCAGGATTGCGTCCGTATCGGCTGACGGCATTGCCCAGATTCTGTTTGCAGGCGAAAACAGTACCAGAAAAATATCCCTTCCCATTGCGTTTTCCGGGAAGATACTTACCTTAAAATAATACATACCAGAGAGGGACAGCAATGTATACAATCGTAGTGGCAGATGACGAAGAGGAATTACGCAGAGCAATCATAAGGAAGATCGACTGGGAGAGCATCGGATTTCAAGTCGTGGGGGAAGCGGAGAACGGCATCGAAGCTTTGGAACTGGTGGAGAGGATGGAACCGGATCTGCTGCTTACGGATATCCGGATGCCTTTTGTCTCCGGAATCGAGCTGGCAAGACAGGTCAGAGAGGTACGTCCTACCACACAGATCGCCTTCTTAAGCGGCTTCGATGAATTTTCTTATGCCCAGCAGGCCATCCAGTACAATATCATCAGTTATATGTTGAAACCTATCACTATGGTGGATCTGACGGAAGAACTGAAGAAGATCAAGCTTAAGATCGACGGAATCTTTGCGGAATTTGATGCCAGAAAACATGATAATCCGGATCTGCAACAGTTTTTTCTGCCCCTTTTGCTAGATGATTATGCCAGCTTTGAGGGGCAGGACCGGGAGGAACTTTTACAGGAACAGGCGGTTGGCAACGGCTTTTTGAAGGATCGTAATAATGCCTTTCAGTATGCGGTGCTGGCCATCACGGTGGAGGATACCAACGGGAAGAACCGTACGAGACCGGAACTGGTACATTCCGTGGATATGATACTGCAAAAATATATGAAGCATTATTCTTTTGCCATGGACGGCAGGATCATTGCAGTGCTGGCGGCCACCACGTCGACCTTCGACCGGTATCTGCATATTGCCGTGGGAGAGATGGTACAGAGTACGGAACGCATTCTGAAAATGCATTGTCATATCGGTGTCAGCCGTATCAGAGAACATCTGGGAGAATGCCACGAGGCCTACAGAGGAGCTATGAGTGCATTGGGATATTGCACTCCGGGAGAGAGCGGCATCCATTATATTGCCGATGAAGAGCGGGATAACACCATGGACATGGAGCTGGCGGCGGAATGTGTTACTCAGATGGAGAATCTGATCCGTGGTGGTTCCCGAGAGGAACTGGAAAACTATCTGAAGGATGTATTCGGCAAACTGGAGGTGCAGCAGGATGCTGCCCTGAAATGCAAATTCCTGATCTTCCGGATGTCCTCGGCGCTGATCCGCATTGCCTATACGGTGACAGAAGATTCCGCCCTGCTCCAGCGTTTTGCCATGCTGGAAGGTCCGATACGGGAATCCAGGGATCGTTTCACGGCACTTTGCCTGGAAGTATGGGAACTGGTCAATGCGGGCAAGAAAAAGAGCAGCCAGATCCTGTGTGAAAAGGCCATGCAGATCATCGACAAGGAGTATGGGGATCCGTCCCTGTCTCTGGTGGGCGTCAGCAACAGCATTCATGTGAGCCCCAATTACCTGAGTGCCCTGATCAAAAAAGAGACCGGGTCAAGCTTCGTGGATCTGTTGACGAAAAAGAGGATCGAAACGGCAAGGGAACTGGTACTGGGCAGTTCCATGAAGATGCGGGAGATTGCGGAGCGCTGCGGTTACAGCGATCAGCATTATTTCAGCTACTGCTTTAAAAAGTATTGCGGGGTATCTCCCAATGCCATGCGACAGGAGAAAGAATAAGATATGAAGAAGCAAAAAACGTCCCTTTCTTTTATCATTACGACATTAGTGGTGGGACTGGTTACCCTGTTTTTGTTGTGGTCCACTTTTTACTTTTTTTCTCTTTATGTCGGAAGTATGAAACAGGCGGCACATACCAGCAGTGAACAGGCGGTGACTCAGGCTTCCAATACCATTTCTAACTACATCGGAGATATGCAGGAGATCATGAGTCTGATCGAGAAGGATCTGACAAAGAGCGGCGGAAGTACCGGGCAGACACTGGAGACTCTTTGCAGTGTCCGGTCGGATCTGGTGGCGGTCTATATCTATGATGAGCAGGGGAAGCTGGTGGATTCCCATACGGGAACTCATACTCTGAAGGAACATTATCTGAAGGATCTGTCTTATATCGAACTGGATTCCTACAGCCCCGGGGTACTCTATCTGTCGGAACCCCATGTGGAATCTCTGTTGCAGGACTATTATCCCTGGGTGGTATCGGTCTTACAGGAGATTCCCGGAGCAGACGGACAGAAGCTGCGGGTAGTCATTGATATCCGTTTCTCCAAAATATCGGATTATGTGGACGATGTGGGAATCGGACAGCATGGCTACTGCTTTATCACAGACAGTAATGGAGAGATCATCTATCATCCCCAACAGCAGCTGCTGTATTCGGGTCTTAAGACGGAAGCCACGGAGGGACTGGATCTGAGCCACAACGGTTCCTTTGAGACCGAAGAACTGATCTGTAGTGTCCTGGCGCTGGATAACTGTAACTGGAAGGTGGTGGGTGTCAGCTATATCAGTGAACTGGTGACGGCCAAAGAGATGGAACTGGTGGGAAACATCTGTGTCATGCTGACAATCATTCTGCTGACGACCATGGTGGTCAGTGTTCTGGTATCCAGACTGGTGACCAATCCGGTGCAGCGTCTGATCCGGGCTATGGAAGAGTTCGAAAAGGATGCTGCGGGATATGTTTATCAGCCTGTGGAAGGCACCACGGAGATCGAGGCACTGTCACAGTCCTACGAGCACATGGTAAGAAAAATCCAGAAACTGATGAAGCAGGTACGTCAGGAAGAGATTTCCCTGCGCAAAACGGAGTTAAAGGCTCTGCAGGCCCAGATCAATCCCCACTTCTTATATAATACGTTGGATGCCATCGGGTGGCTCTGCGAGGAAGAAAGGTGTCAGGATGCCGTGGAGATGGTCAATGCTCTGGCGAAACTGTTTCGTATCAGTATCAGCAAGGGGCACGAATTGATCCCCATTGAAAAAGAAGTAGAGCATGCCAGAAGCTATTTAAAGATCCAGAATTTCCGCTATAAGAATCAGTTTTCCTATGAGTTTCAGGTGGAAGAGGACTGTCTGCAATATTACTGTAACAAGATCACCCTGCAGCCCATTATCGAAAATGCCATCTATCACGGACTGGACCGCATGGTGGATGAAGGACGGATTCTGATCCGCATCTACAGCGAAGGGGAAGATGTGGTCTTCCGGGTGGAGGATAACGGTGTCGGTATGTCAGAGGAACAGTGTCGGTCGATCCTTCATAAGGAGCCGGGAGATAATTCTGGCATCGGCATCAAGAACGTCAACGACAGGATTAAGATTTATTTCGGAAAAGAGTACGGTCTTTCCATAGAAAGCGAACTGGATGAAGGCACTACTGTGATCATACGGATGCCGAAGGTGGAAGAAAATGCAGCGGCAGGATGGGAGAAAGTATGAGAAAACAGAAAATGAAAAAAATACTGTCCCTGCTGGCTGCGGGTGTCCTGCTTCTTATGAGCATGAGTGGCTGCGGAAAAGAAGCTGAGACAGGGAAAACCCAGGTGGCTATGATCGTGAAGTCCACGGAGAGCGCCTTTTTTAAAAGTGTCTTTGCGGGTGCCCGGGCGGCGGCTACGGAATACAATCTGAATGTTACGTTTAACGGCCCGGAATCGGAAGAAGATTATGTGACCCAGAATGAGATGGTGCGGCAGGCCATGGAGGACGGAGTGGATGTGATCGTTTTCTCTGCGGTGGATTACAATGCCAATGCGGAGATCATCGGTCAGGCAGCCCAGAGAGGAATTAAGATCGTTGTCATTGACAGTGATGTCAACAGCAGTATGGTAAGCTGCCGCATTGGGACCAATAACCTGCAGGCCGGTGTGAAGGCGGCGGAAGCAGCTCTGGCGGTGGGAGAAGACGAACTGTATATCGGTATCGTGAATTATGATGTGAATTCCGCCAACGGGCAGCAACGGGAACTGGGATTCCGGCAGACGGTGGAGCAGGACCCGAGAGTAAAGGATATTACCACCATCAATGTCCTTTCCACCACGGAGGATGCCAGAGCGGGAGCAAAAGAGATGCTTTTGTCGGATTCCAGGATCAATGTGGTGGTGACCTTTAACGAATGGACCAGCCTCGGTGTGGGCTGGGCCATCCGGGATCTGGACCGGGGAGACAGGACGCAGGTGGTGGCGTTTGACTCCAATGTGGTCTCTGTGGGAATGTTGGAGACCGGGGAGGTGGATGCCCTGATCGTGCAGAACCCCTATGCCATGGGGTATCTGGGAGTGGAGACGGCAGCGAACCTGATCAACGGACAGACCGGCGGCCCCAGCGTGATAGACACAGCCACCACTATTGTGACCAGAGAGAACATGTACGAGCGGGAGAGCCAGAAGATATTGTTCTCTTTTGAAGAGAGAAAGTAACTATTCAGAACCCCACTCGCAAAACCGCTCTTTCAGAGCTATTCTTTTGCTCATGTGGTTACTTCGCCGAATAAGCATTACATAATTCTTACGAATGCAAGCGTTCGACGAAATTATGTAATGCTTTTCGGCTCTGAATAGTTACAAATTATGTACAGAACATGAACAAAATGTGTACAGAATAGTATATTTTTTAACCCCATGCGTAAGATTTTGTATATCTTTTATGTACAAGATGCCATATAATTACCTCATCAAGAGATGAAACACATACATTTTCATCAAAACAAGGAGGTATTTCATATGAAAAAGTTCATGTCACTACTGTTGGTCGGCATTATGATGCTCAGCCTCGTAGCGTGCGGAAAGAGCGGCGGAGGAAAGGGAGAGTTGAATGTAGGAGTATTCTATTACACCTACAGTGATACATACATCTCCAGCGTGCGTACTGCACTGGATAATGCGCTTACCGAAGCAGGCATCAAGTTCCAGAATTATGACGGCAACAGTAACCAGACCACCCAGAACGAGCAGATCGATACCGCTATTGCACAGGGTACCAACCTTCTGATCGTCAACATCGTAACATCCGGTTCCGTAGACGCTTCCCAGGCCATCGTTGACAAGGCAAGCGCAGCAGGAATCCCTGTAATCTTCTTCAACCGTGCGGTAGAATCCGATGAGGATGAAGGTAAGGTATTAGGCAGCTATGACAAGTGTGCATTCGTTGGAACCGATGCTCCCGAAGCAGGTCATATGCAGGGTAAGATGGTTGGTCAGTATGTAGTAGACAACTTCGATGCTATTGATCTGAATGGCGATGGCAAGATCAGCTACGCAATGTTCATGGGTCAGTTAGGTAACGTAGAAGCAATCTATCGTACCCAGTACGGCGTAGAAGATGCAGATGCAGTGATCACCGCAGCAGGCAAGCCCGCGCTGGAGTACTTCGATGCATCCAATACCGATAAGTATCAGGTTGACCAGGACGGTAACTGGTCCGCAACCGCAGCTAACAACTACATGACCACCAACCTGTCTCAGTACAATGAGTCCGCTGGTAACATGATCGAGCTGGTTATCTGCAACAACGACGGTATGGCTGAAGGCGTTATCTCCGCTCTGAATGACAAGGGCTACAACTTAGGCGATGGCAACTGCACCACCATTCCTGTATTCGGTGTTGATGCAACTGACGCAGCCAAGCAGCTGATCGCAGACGGCAAGATGACCGGTACCATCAAGCAGGATGCAGAAGGTATGGCAAACGGTATTGCTTACCTGGCTAAGAACATCCAGGCTGGCAAGGATCTGATGGCAGATACCGACAGCTTCAACATCTCTGAGAAGGTTAGCAACAAGATCTACATCCCTTACGCTACTTACACCGGAGAATGATCTGAATAACAAGTAAATAAAAGAAGCGGCTGCTGCATCTGGCAGCGGCCGCTCTTTATGTATAGGAGGATGCGTATGGGACAGGAAGTATTACTTCAGATGACAGACATATGCAAGGAATTCCCCGGCGTAAAGGCACTGGATCATGTATCCCTTACCGTAAAAAAAGGAACGGTACACGCGCTTATGGGAGAGAACGGCGCCGGTAAATCCACCTTAATGAAGTGTCTGTTCGGCATCTACAGTAAGGATGCAGGCAAGATCGAACTGGAAGGCAAGGAAGTCAATTTCAAAAATTCCAGAGAAGCACTGAATAATGGAGTGGCCATGGTTCACCAGGAACTGAATCAGGCACTGAAGAGAAATGTCATGGATAATATCTGGCTGGGCCGTTATCCCATGACAGCAGGCATTATGGTCAACGAGCACAAGATGCTGGAAGACACCAACAAGATTTTTGAAGAACTGGGGATCGCTGTAGACCCCAAGAGAATCATGAGTACGATGCCGGTATCACAAAGGCAGATGGTAGAGATCGCGAAAGCGGTATCCTACAACAGTAAGATCATTGTATTTGACGAACCTACTTCATCCCTGACGGAAGAAGAAGTGGAGCATCTGTTCAAGATCATCAATATGCTTCGTGACAGAGGATGCGGTATTATCTATATTTCTCACAAGATGGCAGAGATCCTGCGGATCGCAGATGAAGTCACCGTCATGCGTGACGGTACCTGGATCGCAACAGAGCCTGCACAGAACCTGACTACAGAAAAGATCATCAAACTGATGGTAGGCCGTGAACTGACCAACCAGTTCCCGCCCAAGACCAACAAGCCCGGTGAAGTGGCATTGGAGGTAGAACACTTAAGCGCGAGATATTCCTTGCTGCAGGATGTATCCTTTAAGGCTCGAAAGGGTGAGATCGTAGGTCTGGCCGGACTGGACGGCAGCGGCAGAACGGAGACACTGGAGAATATCTTCGGTGTGGCCACCAGAAAAGACGGTGTGATCAAACTGGACGGCAAAGAGGTCAGAAACCGCAATGCCAGAGAGTCCATTAAAAACGGTTTTGCACTTCTGACGGAGGAACGTCGTGCCACCGGTATCTTCGGAATCCTGAATATCCGGGAGAACACGGTGATCTCCAGTCTGAAGAAACATAAAAAAGCAGGATTTTATCTGAGTGATAAATCCATGGAGAAGGACACTGCATGGGCCATTGATGCCATGCATATCAAGACACCTTCCCAGAAGACGAAGATCCGGTCACTGTCCGGTGGTAACCAGCAGAAGGTTATCCTCGGCAGATGGCTTCTCACAGAGCCGGAGGTGCTGATGCTGGATGAGCCTACCAGAGGTATCGACGTAGGTGCAAAGTACGAGATCTACCAGCTGATCATCGATCTGGCCAATAAGGGCAAAGTTGTCCTGATGGTATCTTCGGAGATGCCGGAGCTGCTGGGTGTATGTGACAGAATTCTTGTCATGAGCGGCGGTAAGCTGGCAGGAGAAGTAGATGCCAAAAATACGACACAGGAAGAGATCATGTCTCTTGCTGCAAAATATGTATAGGAGGATATGCGTATGAATCCCGGCAAAGCAATTCAGAATAAAATTAACGGCGTAAAGCAAAATTTTGCAGACTACAAGAAGCTGGACAGCAGAGACAAGAAGACCTATTGGAAAGAATTTTTACTTAACAATGCCTTATACATCCTGCTGATCGTAGCAATTATTTACACTTACATCCAGAACTCCAATTTCCTGTCGGCGGCTTCCATTGTCAACATCATCAGCCTGTCCGCGGCGAACCTTCCCATTGCCTGTGGTATTGCAGGATGTATCGTATTGACAGGTACCGACTTGTCCGCAGGACGTGTGGTAGGACTGACCGCATGTATCACGGCATCCCTGATGCAGTCCGTGACTTATGCCACCAAGATGTTCCCGAACCTTCCGGTACTTCCGATCCCTCTGGTGATCCTGATCGTACTGTTGGTCGGTGGTATCGTGGGATGGGTCAACGGTTTCTTCGTAGCGAAATTCCAGTTGCATCCCTTCATCGTAACTCTGGCTACCCAGTTGATCGTATACGGCCTACTGTTAATGTACATCATGATCAACGGCAATAACGGTCAGCCTCTGTCCGGTCTGGATCAGCACTTCAACGATGTGGTAAAGGGAAGCGTGATCTCCTTCAATGCCGGCGGCGCGAGAATCGCCATTCCCAACTATGTATGGCTGGCAGCTTTGATCGTTGTTATCATGTGGTTCATCTGGAACAAGACCACTTTCGGTAAGAACATGTTTGCAGTAGGTTCCAATCCCGAAGCAGCAAAGGTATCCGGTGTTAACGTAATGAGAACCACCATTTTAGTACATACACTGGCAGGTGCCATGTACGGTCTGACCGGTTTCATCGAGTCTTCCCGTATCGGTTCCAACACAGCAAATACCGGATTGAACTACGAGTGTGATGCCATTGCAGCTTGCGTTATCGGCGGTGTCTCTTTCGTAGGTGGTACCGGTAAGATCAGTGGTGTCGTACTTGGTGTATTTCTCTTAAGAATCATCTTCGTAGCACTGAACTTCCTGTCCATCAACATGAACATGCAGTATGTGATCAAAGGACTCATCATTCTGGTTGCCTGCGCAATCGATATGAGAAAGTACCTGGTAAGAAAGTAATGACATAAGACTCCCCCATAGAAAACATCCGTGACTGCTTGCAGGTAAAGGATGTTTTCTACGTGGGGAGTAAAACAATATGAGTATGAAGGACGACAGTCCGGAATACGAATATTGGTTGCAATTTCGAGAGTGCGCAGCACATAGAAATTGCTTATGATAGATTAGGAAAAGGAAAAATTATGAATCAGGAACAAGTGACAACAGAGAATACAGAAGAAAAGGCAGCAGAAGTCACCACGCAGTCGGAAACGACGCAGCAGCCGGAGGAAGCAATCCGTCCGAAAGGAAAATGGTTCGGCCGCGGCATTTACGGAAGCAAGGATGTTCCCATCCGCATTCTGGACGGCCTGATTGGTGTCCTGATCGTGGTGATCGTGGGAATGATTATTTTCTTCGCGGTACGCGGTGGATTCAACATTGTGTACGATACGGACGGCGGAAGTGAAGTGGCAGCCCGGAAGGTACGCTACGGTGAATTCCTTACAGAGCCCGAGACCCCTTATAAGCCCGGCTACACCTTTGACGGGTGGTATACGGAAAAAGAAGGAGAGACAGTGCTGTGGTATTTCCAGTCGGAGAAAGTCACCGGCGATATGACTCTGACCGCTCACTGGGTTCCCGCACAGTTCACCGTGAAATTCGACTATGACGGCGGCACCGGTGCCGACGGTTCCACCGTGGAATCCAAACAGGTGACTTTCGGCGAGACCTACGGTGAACTTCCTACCCCGGTAAAAGAGGGCAGTACCTTCGGCGGATGGGAGTACAGCGGCCAGATTATTACCGCAGACACCGTCGTCCAGATGACCGGGGAGCATGTGTTGACAGCCACCTGGAATTAACTGAAGAGTTAGTGAAATATCCCCGTAGCCCGTATTGGGGCTAAGAACCGCAGACCCGTTTCCACTTCGGACGCAGACCGTAGCGGTACATAAGCGAGGAAAGTACCCTCGCTAAGTACCGACGGCTGCTTAGAGTCTGCTTGTCCTTACCCCAACGCGGGCTACTGTTTTTTCGCAGGCTTTCCAAAACGCAGAATGCCCGCGGCGGATGGAATGTCCTTCCGAAGATGTTTGTCGGGAGGTGGTGATATTTTCTCGAAAAGTGTTGAACATCAGGGTGGAGCGAACAGGACGTTCGCGACAGGCGGACGTTGCCATGGATGGCAACTGGAGCCGTGCCCGTGCGGTTTAGAACCGCTACTCACTTTTCGTCAGAAAATTCCCACCGGGAGACCTTACATCGAGGAAGGATGTTCCGTTCGCCGTGGGCATTTGGGATTCTTTGTTAACCCAGTTAAAAACCACCTTCACATACTGCAGGCAGTACACGAAGGTGGTTCTATTTATAAATCTTCTTAAGCTTTCTTATTGATCATGGCACGTTTCCTCATGGTCGGATCCAGAATCTTCTTACGGATACGCAGGTTGGTAGGAGTTACTTCCAACAGTTCGTCGGTATCGATGAAGTCCAGAGCCTGCTCCAGAGACAGGATTTTGGGCGGTGTCAGACGCAGAGCTTCGTCAGCGCTGGAGGAACGGGTGTTGGTCAGCTGCTTCTTCTTGCAGACATTGATCTCGATGTCCTCACTGCGTCCGGTCTGACCGATGACCATACCGGAGTATACCTTTTCACCGGGTCCGATGAAGAGAGTACCACGCTCCTGTGCATTGTACAGACCGTAGGTGATAGCTTCACCGGCTTCAAATGCGATCAGGGAACCCATCTTACGATACTGGATATCTCCCTTGTAAGGGCCGTAGTCGTCGAATACGGTGTTCAGAATACCGTTACCCTTGGTATCGGTCATGAACTCACCGCGGTAACCAATCAGTCCTCTTGCGGGGATGGAGAACTCCAGACGGGTGTAAGTGCCGCCGGAAATGGAACCCATGTTACGAAGTTCACCTTTTCTCTGACCAAGCTTCTCGATAACAGCACCGGCAAATTCATTGGGAACATCGATGTAAGCCAGCTCCATAGGTTCTAACTTCTTGCCGTTCTCATCGGTATGATACAGAACCTCAGCCTTACTTACTGCAAACTCAAAACCTTCACGACGCATATTCTCGATCAGTACGGACAAATGCAGCTCACCACGGCCGGATACCTTGAAACGGTCGGCGGACTCGGTCTCTTCCACACGTAAGGAAACATCGGTATTCAACTCACGGAACAGTCTGTCACGCAGGTGACGGCTAGTAACGAATTTACCTTCCTGACCGGCCAGAGGAGAATCGTTTACCATGAACTGCATGGCAATGGTAGGCTCGCTGATCTTCTGGAAAGGAATGGGAACCACATTTTCGGGAGAGCAGAGGGTGTCACCGATGTGGATCTCACTGATGCCGGAGATCGCAACGATGGAACCGATGCCAGCTTCTTTGACTTCTACTTTATTCAGACCGTCGAACTCGTACAGCTTGCTGACCTTGGTCTTGATGATCTTGTCGGGATCGTGGTGGTTACAGATGACCACATCCTGGTTTACACGGATGGTACCGTTGTCTACTTTACCGACACCGATACGTCCTACATAATCATTATAATCAATGGTACTGATCAGTACCTGGGTAGCCGCATCCGGATCTCCTTCGGGAGCGGGGATGTAGTTTAAAATGGTCTCAAACAGAGGTTCCATATCAGTACCCATTTCGTCAGCATCCAGAGAGGCAATACCGGCCTTTGCGGAAGCATATACGAAAGGACAATCCAGCTGAGAATCATCCGCATCCAGCTCTAAGAACAGTTCCAGTACCTCGTCTACGACCTCATCGGGTCTTGCTTCGGGACGGTCGATCTTATTGATACATACGATAACGGGAAGCTTTAATTCCAGTGCTTTACGAAGCACGAATTTGGTCTGGGGCATGGCACCCTCGAAGGCATCCACCACCAGGATAACACCGTTTACCATTTTCAGGACACGCTCTACCTCGCCGCCGAAGTCCGCATGGCCCGGGGTGTCGATGATGTTGATCTTGGTACCCTTATACATAACGGCAGTGTTCTTGGACAGAATGGTGATACCACGCTCACGCTCGATATCGTTGGAGTCCATGACACGCTCAGCAACTTCCTGATTTTCACGGAATACACCGCTTTGTTTTAACAGCTCATCCACCAGAGTGGTTTTACCGTGGTCTACGTGAGCAATGATTGCAACGTTTCTGACATCTTCTCTTTTTTGTCTCATAAAAATCCTTGCCTTTCTAAAAATGCGTGCAACTGATTCAATCTTTTTTCAAACTGTTTCAGTATAGCACTTATCATTTCCGGACGCAAGAAAAAACCGTGGAAAATCAACGCTTTTGGTGGTTTTCTATATGAAAAAGTATGGAAAAGAAATCCCTTTTGTGCGTAATTTGCCCTTTTGTGCGATGAGTTTTAGTACTCAAACGATGGATTTTAGAGTATAAATAGTAGTGCAATACATAAAGATTGTTGTAGAAGAGTCAGAAGATGTAGAAGGGAGAACAAAAATGACAGATAAGGTTATTGAAAACAATCAGGTAACGGTGATGGGGGAAGTGGTAAGCAATTTTTCCTACAGCCATGAGATCTATGGGGAAGGATTCTACATGGTGGACATCAAATGTACGAGACTGAGCGACAGTTTTGACATTATACCGGTGATGGTCTCAGAAAGATTACTGGACGTGACAGCCAGCTATGTCGGAATGCTTTTGTGTGTGAACGGACAGTTTCGTTCCTACAATCGTCATGAGGAGCGCAAGAACAGACTGGTGTTGTCTGTGTTTGCCAGAGAAGTGAAATTTATTGAAGAAATGGAAGAAAGTTCGAAGACGAACCAGATTTATCTGGATGGATATATATGTAAGGAACCGGTGTATCGTAAGACACCGTTGGGAAGAGAAATAGCGGATCTGCTGCTGGCGGTAAACCGCCCGTACGGAAAATCCGATTATATTCCCTGTATCTGTTGGGGACGTAACGCCCGTTATGCGGAGCATTTCAAGGTAGGAGAGCGCTGTGCGATCTGGGGACGGATCCAGAGCCGTGAATATATGAAAAAACTGGATGAAGAGCATGTGGAGAAAAGAGTAGCTTTCGAGGTATCCGTCAGCAAACTGGAACTTCTGGAGGAGGCACAGGTGCAGGAATCCATCGTCTAACGACAAAAGATTGCAAAAAGTGACAATATATGGTATAAAAGAATGCATAGATATTAGTAACTGTGTACAGCTAGGGAGCGTCAGATACGCAGATAGACCATGAGGTGTGGAATGGCAGAAGGATGCATCTATATTTATACCGGCGATGGCAGAGGCAAATCACCGGCAGCGATTGGAAGAGCGGTACAGGCAGCGGTAGAAGGCAAGAGGGTCGTTATTATTCAGTTCCTGAAGGGAAAGGGACTGGGGGATTCCGATTTTTTACGCAGAATGGAGCCGGAGATCAAGCTGTTCCGTTTCGAGAAATCGGACGGTAATTTCGTGGAATTACCGGAGGAAAAGAAGCAGGAGGAGATCCAGAACATCCGTAACGGGATCGGCTTTGCCAAGAAAGTACTGACGACTGGAGAATGCGATCTGCTGATCCTGGACGAAGTGCTGGGACTGGTGGAGAAGGATATTATTACGGAAGATGACCTGAAGGCATTACTGGAATGCCGGGGAGATACGGATGTGATTCTGACGGGAATCACCCTGAACGATGAGATCTGTGTTCTGGCGGATGAAGTGTCCAAGATTGAAACGGTAAAATTCAAGGTCTGGGATTGACAGTCACATGGGTTGATGCTATCATAAAACTATATTTAAGAAGATAGAGGTTGCGTTTTTCAAGAGTATTTTTTCGGAGGTAACAGGTACCGATGAGGGAAGAAGAAAGGGGAACACGCCGAAAGATAAGGTATCCTGTATATGTTATCTTGGGCATACGTTTAAGAAGCGTATGACTGTCATCTCGTGAGCAGATGGGGCGCTATCAAATAAGCTTGGAGAATCAGCGCCGGCGCCATTGTGCGCTGGCGTTTTGCAAATGGAGGAAGCATATGGCTATTTTTAAAGGAGCAGGCGTGGCAATCGTCACACCCATGAACGAGGACGGATCCGTCAATTATGAGAAATTCGGTGAACTGATCGAATTCCAGATCGCAAACGGCACAGATGCTATTATCGTATGCGGTACCACAGGTGAGTCATCTACCCTGACCCATGAGGAGCATCTGGATACTATCAAATACTGTGTGGACAAAGTTGCAAAGAGAATCCCCGTAGTAGCAGGTACCGGTTCCAATTGTACCGAGACTGCAGTATACCTGTCTCAGGAAGCGGAGAAATACGGCGTGGACGGCATTCTGCTGGTAAGTCCCTACTATAATAAAGCAACCCAGAAGGGACTGTATCGTCATTTCAAGACCGTTGCGGATTCTGTGAAGGTTCCCGCTATTCTGTATAACGTACCCAGCCGTACCGGCTGCAATATTCTGCCGGAGACCGTAGTGAAGCTGTGTAAGGACGTGGAGAACATCGTAGGTGTCAAGGAAGCCAGCGGCAACATCAGCCAGATCGCTCACCTGGCAGCCATCGGACAGGGCGTTGTGGATATTTATTCCGGTAATGACGACCAGATCGTACCCATTCTGGCCCTGGGCGGAGTCGGAGTTATCTCCGTACTTTCCAATGTAGCACCTACACAGACCCACGAGATCTGCCAGAAGTTCTTTGACGGAGATGTGGCAGGCAGCCGTCAGATGCAGTTAGATGCCATGGATCTGTGTAACGCGCTGTTCTGTGAAGTGAACCCGATCCCTGTGAAGACCGCACTGAACATGATGGGAATGGGAGCCGGTGCGTTCCGTATGCCTCTGTGTGAAATGGAAGAGGCCAATGCCAAGAGGCTTGAAAAAGCCCTGAAGGATTATGGTATCCTGTAGGCTGGAAAATAGAGAGCAAGAGTGGAAGAATCCCGCCTGTGAAATTTTTGTCATGGGCGGGATCTTTTTTCAAAAAGTAACGATTCATAGTGCGCTTTTGCAAATGAATATGAGGGCTGCTGGATCGTTATTACAAAAATCATGATAGATAGGAGAAAAGAAAAATGGTAAAAATAATCATGCATGGATGTAACGGTAAAATGGGACAGGTGATCAGCGGACTGATCGCAGCGGACCCCGATATGGAACTGGTGGCGGGAATTGATGCCAGAGACGATGGACACAATCCCTACCCTGTATTCACAGATATTTACAAATGTGATGTGGCTGCAGATGCAATCATTGATTTCTCCGCAGCCGTGGCAGTAGACAAGCTGTTGGATTACTGCGTGGAGAAAAAGCTTCCCTGCGTGCTGTGTACCACTGGTCTGTCCGAGGCACAGCTGGCGAAAGTAGACGAAGCAGCGAAAAAGGTGGCCATCTTAAAATCCGCCAATATGTCCTTAGGTATCAACCTGATGTTAAAGCTTTTGAAAGAAGCTGCCGGAGTGCTGGCCAACGCAGGCTTCGATATGGAGATTGTGGAGAAGCACCACAATCTGAAGGTAGACGCTCCCAGCGGCACCGCACTGGCACTGGCAGATTCCATCAACGAGGAATTTAACGGTGAGTATGAATATGTCTATGACCGCAGCAACCGCAGAGAGCAGAGACCGAAGAAAGAAATTGGCATCAGCTCTGTCAGAGGCGGCACCATCGTCGGTGACCATGATGTGATCTTCGCCGGGGCAGACGAAGTGGTAACCTTCTCCCACACCGCCTACTCCAAAGCTGTCTTCGGTAAAGGCGCCGTACAGGCAGCCAAGTTCCTGGCAGGCAAGCCCGCCGGCATGTACAACATGTCTGATGTGATCGATGCAGCGATGTAATTACCGGGTAAAGTCATGAACTGACGAAGTGGATGGATGCCATGGCGATGATGTTTGTCGTAGAGTGTTGACATTTTCTTGAAAAGTGTTGAAGAACAGGGTGGAGCAAACACGATGTTTGCGACAGCCGATCCGCACTACGGATGGTGCGTGTAGGCGTGCCCGTGTTAAGTAGAACAAATGAATCACTTTTCCTAGAAAATTCACACTCGGAGACCTTACACCGAGGCATGGTATCCGTACGCTTCGTGAAGTAACATAGAAAGGTGAATTTCATGAACGAAATGGAACAGAAGGTTCTAAAGACCCTCTCACACCAATACAAAAATATAGCGGCAGCCTCCACAGAGATCATCAACCTCCAGTCCATCCTGAACCTCCCCAAAGGTACGGAACATTTCCTGACGGATATCCACGGAGAATACGAACAGTTCAACCATGTCCTGAAAAACGGTTCCGGTTCCGTACGCCGCAAGATCGACGAGGAATTCGGCAACACCATCAGCAACAAGGACAAAAAAAGCCTGGCAACCCTGATCTATTATCCAGAGAGCAAACTGGAGATCGTGGAAAGAGAAGAGGACAATCTGGAGGACTGGTACAAAATATCCCTTCATCGTCTGGTACAGGTCATCAAACGTGTCTCTTCCAAATACACCCGCTCCAAAGTCAGAAAGGCATTGCCGAAGGATTTCGCCTATGTCATCGAAGAACTGATCACGGAGAAGGAAGAAATCCAGGACAAAGAGGCATACTATAATGAGATCATCCATACTATCATCCGCATCGGCAGAGCGCCGCAGTTTATTATTGCGTTAAGCCACCTGATCCAGCGGCTGGTCATCGATCATCTGCATATCGTCGGTGATATTTACGACAGAGGTCCCGGCCCTCATATTATTATGGATACTTTGTGCGAATACCATTCCGTGGATGTCCAGTGGGGCAACCATGACATGGTGTGGATGGGCGCGGCGGCCGGAAGTCTGGCCTGTATCGCCAATGTGGTCAGAATGTCTGCCAGATACGGTAATCTCGCCACTCTGGAGGATGGCTACGGCATCAACCTGCTGCCTCTGGCTACATTTGCACTGGAAACTTATGAGAATACCAACTGCGATGTCTTTACCATCAAGTTCAATACCGATTACAATACCAAGGATCTCGGGCTGGACACCAAGATGCATAAAGCAATTGCTATCTTGCAGTTCAAGCTGGAAGGACAGCTGATCATGAGACACCCGGAGTTCCATATGGAAGACCGGATGCTGTTGCATCGGATCGATTTCGAGAAAAAGACGATCTGCGTGGACGGCAAAGAATATCCCATGAAAGACGTGGATTTCCCTACGGTGGATCCTGTACATCCTTACGAACTCACGGAGGAAGAGAGCAAGGTCATGCTGCGCCTGCAGCAGGTGTTCATGCGCTGTGAGAAACTGCAGCGCCATGTAAAATTTCTGTTTTCCAAGGGCGGCATGTACAAGATTTACAACGGCAATCTGTTGTATCACGGCTGTGTCCCCTTGAATCCGGACGGCAGTTTCATGCAGGTGGAGATCTGCGGAAAAGAGTATTGCGGAAAAGCACTGTACGACATTCTGGAATATTACGCCAGAAGAGGTTATTATGCCAAGGAAGCCAAAGAGCGCGCTCTGGGACAGGATATGATCTGGTACATCTGGGCAGGCCCCGGTTCCCCGGTGTTCGGCAAGGCAAAAATGGCTACCTTTGAGCGGTATTTCCTGAAGGATAAGGAGACTCATATAGAAGAGAAAAACAGTTACTATAAGCTGTTGGAAAATGAGGAAGTCATCGGCAGAATCTTAGAGGAATTCGGTCTGGACAAGGCCGATGCCCATATCGTCAATGGTCACGTGCCCGTGGAACAGATCCATGGGGAATCACCCATCAAATGCGGCGGTAAGCTGCTGATCATCGACGGTGGCTTTTCCAAAGCATATCAGAAAAAGACGGGAATTGCGGGATATACGCTGGTATGTAATTCCAGAGGAATGCGTCTGGTAGCCCATGAACCTTTTGAATCTACGGAAGCGGCGATCATCAAGGAATCGGATATTTTCTCGGATTCCGTGGTGGTGGAGAATTTCCCCCGCAGAAAACTGGTGGCCGATACCGATACCGGCAAGGAGATCCAGGAGAATATCTTCTATCTGGAAGAACTCCTGGAGGCTTACCGGGAAGGTACGATCATGGAAGAGGTATAACTTATCTCTGGCCGGCTCCGGTGGTGGCAGTGGTAGAATCGTTGTTACCTGCAGTATCATTACCGTTGCCTACCAGGTCGTTGGTGATATCGGAGACACCGTTTGCGGCATCGTCCACGATATTGCCTACGGTATCACCGGCTTCTCCGATGGCATTGCCTGCATTGTCCAGCATGGAATCATTTTCTCCTACGGTGTTACCGTTGCCGTTCATGTCACCCATAGTGCTGTCGGTAGCGGCAGTTCCGGTCTCTGTGGTCTGCGCCTCTGTGCTCCCCTGAGCAGCAGGAGAGGTGGACGGAGAAGGAGAGGCAGCCATGCTGCCGGAGTTATTGTTGTTCTTGTTGGTGCCACAGGCGGTCGCCATACACAGGTAGACTGTGATGATGCCCAGAACCAGTAATTTTTTCCCGATGTGGGATGTTACGTTATTTGTCTTATTTTTCATAATGTCCTCCATTTCAAGATGCCCGTCAGGGATATTCAGTCCGAACCAAAGATGGTCGGCTTGAGGGTAGTATGTGCGGATTTTAGAAAATAATTCAAAAAAATAAAAATCATTTGGAAGAAAACGAGGAAAAAGATGGAATTTCGCCCCTGTATTGATATTCATAACGGAAAAGTAAAACAGATTGTCGGTGGAAGCTTAAAAGATCTTGGTGATCGGGCGCAGGAGAACTTTGTCTCAGAACAGGACGCTGCCTTTTATGCAAAACTGTATCAGAAAAACAGTTTAAAAGGCGGACATATTATTTTATTGAATGCCTCGGACAGCCCTTATTATGAGGCAACGAAGGAACAGGCATTGTCGGCCCTGCGTGTATATCCGGGAGGATTGCAGGTCGGAGGAGGCATCACGGCGGAGAATGCGGCAGAGTATCTGGCAGCAGGGGCCTCCCATGTGATCGTGACGTCCTATGTGTTCAGGGAGGGACGGATCGACTATGACAGACTGGACAAACTGGTCCAGTCCATCGGAAAAGAGCACCTTGTGCTGGATGTAAGCTGCAAGCGTGCGGGAGAGCAGTATCTGGTAGTGACTGACCGCTGGCAGAAGCTGACAGAAGAAGCAGTGGACGAGGCACTACTTAAAAAATTATCTGCCTATTGTGATGAATTCCTGATCCATGCAGTGGATGTGGAAGGCAAGGCCCGGGGAATTGAACAGGAACTGGTAAAGTTTATTGGAAATTATACCGGAAATCCAATCACCTATGCGGGTGGTGTTCACTCCATGGAAGATCTGTATTTGTTAAAAAAACTGGGGCAGAACCGGATGAATGTGACCATCGGGAGCGCACTGGATCTCTTCGGCGGCAACATGAAATGGGAAGATGTGTTGGCAGTATGCAGAGAAAAATAGGAGTGGAAACGAAAAATCCGCAGGTGCTATCATACGATAGCGCTTGCGGATTTTGGTTGTCTGTTATTTTTCGTTTATGATTAAAGTTTGGTTACGTTAACAGCCTGAGGTCCCTTTTCTCCATCTACGATATCAAAAGAAACGGCTGCGCCCTCTTCCAGGGTCTTGTAACCGTCCATGTTCAGACCGCTGTAGTGTACGAATACATCCTTGCCGGATTCATCGGAGATGAAACCATAACCCTTCTGATTGTTGAACCACTTAACTGTACCTTTGTTCATAATAGATACCTCCACAAATTCTTTGCTGTCATTTACTTTTTGCAATGTATACAACATTGTCTCAGCAAGTGCATCATAGCACAGCAGGTAGTAAAAGTAAATAGACGATTCTGTAAAATTGCACAAAAATTTATAGGCAATTCCCTTTTAAATACGAATAAATGAAGAAAATCTTGGGAAAATATTACAAAAATGTTAAGAAATGATTGCTGTAAGAGCTTTCCTGTGGTAAAATGAGTTGATATTTAGCGGAGGTGACTCTATGAAAAGACGTAAACATAAGCGAAGATTGAACCATGTGCTGATTCTTACGTCAGACGCAGCAGATGCCAATGTAAAGCAGTTCCGTGTACGTGCATGGATCGTGGAAGTCGTGGTACTTCTGTTGTGTGTATTGGTCGGCGGAGTGATCGGCTATTTTGTCTACGAGGGACAGCTCTGGGAGAACGCCAGTAGACGGAGCCATGAACAGGTTATGGCACTGGAGGAAGAGAACAAGACACTGAGCGAGCAGAACAGTAAGCTGGAAGAGCAGGTGACGGAACAGGCGGAAGAGATACAGATCTTAAGCGACACCGTAAGCCAGAAGGTACAGAGTGAGAGCGAATTATCAGCAACTCTGGAAAAGCAGAGCCTTCCTACGGAATTCCCTCTGACGGGTTCTGCATCCATGGAGGAAGTAAGTGAGGGCGATCCCATGTGCATATTCCATGCATCGGTGGGAACTACGGTTGTGGCGGCGGCCAGCGGTACGGTCATTGCCATAAATGATGACGAGATCTACGGACACAGCGTGTGGGTGGATCATGGCAACGGTTATGTCACCATCTATCGGAATAAAGGAGATACCACAGTGAATGTGGGGGATTCCGTAGTACAGGGAACTACCTTGTTTGTCATCGGCGAAGATAACGCGGATCTGGGATACCAGATGCAGAAAGACGGAAGCTATATTAATCCTATGGATATGCTGGCAATCAGTGGTTGATTGCAGAAAGGTTTGGAAGATACATGTTAGGAAAAAAGAATGCAGATACAAAAATGAGCACACTGATCGGTGCCGGAGCGGAGTTGACCGGAGATTTTACATTGGACGGTTCCGCAAGAATTGACGGTAAGATTGGTGGTAACGTGACGGTGACAGGCAACCTGATCCTGGGAGCCGGAAGCATAGTCACAGGAGATGTACAGGCTGCATCTGTTCTGATCGGCGGGGAAGTGACCGGAAATATCACTGCACCGGAGAAAGCGGAACTGACAGCTTCGGCCAAAGTGCTGGGGGACATTGCCACAAAGGTGATCGTTATTGATGAACATGCCGTATTCCAGGGAAAAATCGATATGAACCAGACAGTTCCTGACAGAAAAGGTAAAGTCAGAACGGCCAAAGCGGTCCGGGCAGGACGCAAGAGTGCCAAGGCAGCCATCGCAGAAGCTCTGAAGGAAGTGGAAGAGGAAGAAAAGAGAGAAAATCAGAAGACTTCACAGACAGCAGAGACGGTGGAGAAGACAGAAACTCCAGCTGCGGAAACAACAGCAGCCAATACAAGCGAAGCATAAGAAGAATAAAAGATAAAATAAAAACAGGAGCGCCGTTTTTGAGTGCTCCTGTTTTTATTCATTAAGTTAAGAATTCTGTTCCGTTTCCTTTTTCTCCATACGTCCAAAGACCAGCTCGTAACCGTCGTTGCCGTAATTCAGAGAACGGTTTACGCGGCTGATGGTGGCGGTGGAAGCTCCGGTCTTCTCGGCAATCTCCAGATATGTCTTGCCGTCCTTCAGCATGGCAGCCACTTCGAACCGTTGGGACAGAGACAACAGTTCGTTGACAGTACACAGATCTTCGAAGAAACTGTAGCATTCCTCACGGGACTGCAGACACAACACCGCATCAAAAAGGGAATCTACAGCGTCCGTTTTGATTTTTTTATTCATTATCGACACACCTTTCCATAGTTGTAATCAATACAACGCAACTATTAGTATTTTAGCATACTAAAGTTGTAAAGTAAAGGAGTGAAACAAAATAGTTATAAAATCTTCATAAATTCAGAGAACAGAGAGAAGGTGCAACTGTTGACATGTAGTTTTGAATACTATATAATGAATGCAAAAGAAAACAAGCGCTCGCAGAGCGAGCATTTGTTTTCTTGCATTCATTAACGAGAGAACCGTCTGCGAAGCAGACAGCAGAGTGCGAAGCACGGGTTCTCGAGTCAATATTTTTGGAAACTACCTCACGGAAAGGACAGCAGGAACATTATGGCAGCAACAACAGAAGAATTACTTCAGATGATCTTACAGAGTCTGGAGAAAGTAGAATATATCAAGTCGGAAGACATTCCGAATATTGATCTGTATATGGATCAGGTACTGACCTTTATGGATCGTAAGCTGCGTTCCGCAGTGCGGCCCCAGACCGAAGACCGCATCCTGACCAAGACCATGATCAATAATTATGCGAAGAATGATCTGCTGCCGCCGCCGGTGAAGAAGAAATATTCCAAAGAGCATGTGCTGCTTCTTATTTTTATCTACTATTATAAAGGGATCATTCCCATGAATGAGATCCAGACGCTGCTTAAGCCCCTTACTGACCACTATTTTCAGAACGGACAGGTCTTTGACCTGGAGAGCGTCTACAAGGAAGTGGTGGTGCTGGAGAAGGAACAGCTGGAGGATCTGAAAAAGGATGTTGTGGAGAAATTCCGCAGAGCAGAGGATTCCTTTACCGAAGTGACCGGAGAAGAGCAGGAGTTTTTACAGAAATTTGCCCTGATCTGCCTGTTGAGCTTTGATGTCTATATGAAGAAGATGATTGTGGAACAGCTGGTAGCGGATCTGGCAGATACGATGAAAGCACAGGAACCGGAGAAGGAAGCTCATAAGAAAAAGAATTAGACCGTTTTGGAAAGTAAAAGGACAATAGAATGAAAGCAATCATGGATCTTCATACGCATACTCTGGCAGCAGGGCATGCGTATAGTACCTTATTGGAGAATATAGATGCTGCATTGGCAATGGGCTTACAGTACCTGGGAATGAGTGAGCACGGACCGACTTCCCCGGGAGGCCCGCATAATTTCTTTTTCAGTAATTATAAAGTGATTCCCAGAATATATGACAGAGAAGAGAACACCGGCCGGGTAATACCGAAGCCAGATGGAAGTCTGCGCCTGCTATGCGGCGTAGAAGCAAATATCTGCAGTACAAACGGTGAACTGGATCTGGAAGAGCGCTATCTGCAGAAAATGGATTATGCCCTTGCCAGCATTCATCCCTTTGCCTTTACTGCGGGAAGCCGCAAGGAGAATACACTGGCATCTGTCAGAGCTTTTCAGAATCCTTATGTGAAAATACTTGGGCATCCCGATGACGGCAGATTTCCGTTGGATTATGACGAACTGGTGCGAGAGGCCAGACGGGCACAGGCGGTGTTGGAAGTGAACAATTCATCCCTGAATCCCCAGTCGGCCAGACAAGGAGGCAGAGAAAATATTACAGAGCTGTTAAAGACTTGCATGAAGTATGATCAGCCTGTTATAATGGGAACGGACAGCCATATGTGCTTTGCCATCGGAGCATTCGATGATGCAGAGCAGCTGATGCGGGAACTGGAATTTCCGAAGGAACTGGTGTTGAACTATGATCCGGAGAACATCCGTAAGCTGATCAACATAACATTATAGCTGATTCCACCCGGCAAGACCGGACAAGAATTCCAGCCACAGACGGCAGGCCCCGTAAGAGGGCAGATAGGAGAACAAATGAAAGACGCAAATTGTGGATATTGTATGAGAGGAGAACTGTTAGACAAGTTCGGTATTTTTATCTGTGATCTGAAGGTAAGCAGCCTGATCCTGTTCAAGGAGCAGAGCCATCCCGGCAGATGTATCGTGGCATATAAGGACCATGTCAGCGAGATCGTGGACATCAGCGAGGAAGAGAGAAGATTATTCTTCGAGGATGTGGCTCATGCAGCCAAAGCTATTCATGCAGCATTCCATCCCGATAAATTAAACTACGGCGCTTACGGTGACACCGGCTGTCATCTGCACATGCATCTGTGCCCGAAGTACAAGGACGGTTTCGAGTGGGGCGGAACCTTTGAGATGAACCCCGGCAAGACCTTTCTGACTGATGCGGAGTACCAGGAGATGATCGACAAGATCAAGGCAAATCTGTAATTACCCGGAACGTTTTCCCTGAGGTTACATAGAATAAATATGTAATTTCAGGGAGGATGAACGATTATGAAAAGAAGGAAAGTAACGGTAGCAGTATTGTCTGTAGTGCTTGCAGCAGCTACGATTACGGGCTGCGGCAGCACACAGCAGACGAACGGACCAAAGAAGACCAGGGTGGTGCTCAATGAGGTAGCCCACTCTGTTTTTTATGCACCGATGTATGTGGCAATCGAAGAAGGATATTTTGAAGATGCCGGGATCGATCTGGAGCTGGTGACGGGATTTGGCGCGGATAAGACCATGACGGCAGTACTGACCAGTGAGGCGGACATCGGCTTTATGGGCAGCGAGAGCACCATTTACACCTATGCTGGCGGAACGGAAGATTATGTGGTGAATTTTGCCCAGCTGACCCAGCGGGCTGGCAATTTCCTGGTGGCGAGAGAACCCATCGATGATTTTTCGTGGGATATGTTAAAAGGTACTACCGTCTTGGGCGGTAGAGCGGGCGGTATGCCGGAGATGGTATTTGAATATATTCTGGAGAAAAATAATATGGATCCGACAACGGATCTGTCCATCGACCAGAGCATTGACTTCGGTTCCACGGCAGCAGCTTTTTCCGGCGGACAGGGAGACTTTACTATTGAGTTCGAGCCGCATGCTACACTGTTGGAGCAGAAGGGTGACGGCTATGTGGTGGCCTCTCTGGGTGAAGAATCCGGTTATGTTCCTTATACCTCGTTCTCAGCAAAGAAGAGTTACCTGGAAAAAAATCCCGAGACCATTCAGGCATTCACTGATGCCTTGCAAAAAGGCATGGATTACGTACAGGAGCATAGTGCGGAGGAAATTGCCAAGTGTATTGCACCCCAGTTTGCCGAGACCGAAAGTGACACATTGACAGCTATTGTTGCCAGATATCAGGAACAGGATACCTGGAAAGAGGATCTGATCTTCCATAAAGATGCCTTTGACCTGTTGCAGAATATTCTGGAGGATTCGGATGTGCTGAAAGAGAGAGTACCTTACGAAACACTGGTAACTACGGAATTTGCAGAGAAAGCGGCGGCAAGATAAATAAAACAGGATAGTTGTAAAAAAGGAGGAGGATCAGACATCCTCCTCCTTGATGTGTATATTTTTGATGGCCCAGAGCTTCAGAGCTTTGGCGTTGGTGCTGATCTTCTCCAGGGAATCCAGAATATCCTGGAAGGCCGGGCGCTCATCTTCGGAGATGATGCCGTCCTCGGAGATGGCAATCAGGGAAGCCCGCAGGGTGTCGATATCTTTTAAGGAACCCAGTACCTTCAATGCCAGCCGGTCAAAGTCCACAATGTCGACTTCCGATACACTGCTGCGCCCCAGAGGACATTCCCTGGCACAGAAGGAATTGTTCAGCTCCGGTGTATTGTAGGCCTTGGCCATGGCCTTGACTTCCTCGGGATAGGGAACAATGGTGTCCAGTTCGATCCTGGCCAGTCTGGTACGGTCGATGCCCACCAGTTCGGCGGCTTTTTCCCGGCTGCTGAAGTCCGCATTCGTCTCAGCGGCTTCGCAACGTGCGAGATAGTACATATTATCAGCGGCTTTTGTAGCTTTTTTACCCATTTTTCTTTCAACCCTTTTATATTATAGTTTAATCAAACATCTCTAATATCACAGTTTAGTAGAAAAACGGCACATTGTAAAGGAAAAAAGACGATATTTTACGAAAAGCAGTTGAGGGAATGTGTAAAATTTGCTAAAATATAAGAGATGTGAAAAAGAACAGATTTTTCATATAAAAACGGAGGTGCGGTAATGGGTTTAATCAGAGCAGCGAAAGATGCAGTCAGCAGCATGATGGCTGACCAGTGGAGAGAGTATTTCTATTGTGATTCCCTTTCCAATGATGTGCTGGTAGTAAAAGGACAGCAGCGTGTAACCAATGGACGTAACAGTAACACCAAGGGTGTGGAGAACATTATCTCCAACGGCTCTATCGTGGCAGTCAACGAAGGACAGTGTATGATCATCGTGGATCAGGGCGGAATTGTAGAGTTCTGTGCCGATGCAGGTGAATTCGTATATGATTCTTCCACCGAGCCCAGCCTGTTCTACGGAAATCTTGGTGAGAGCGTTAAGAATACATTTTCCAATATCGGGAAGCGTTTTACCTTCGGAGGTAATGCGGCAAAGGATCAGAGAATCTACTTTTTTAATATTAAGGAGATCATGAACAATCTCTTTGGTACTGCAAGCCCCATTCCTTTCCGTGTGATCGATCAGAATATCGGACTGGATCTGGATACTTCTTTACGTTGTAACGGTGAATATTCATTCCATCTGGTAGATCCTCTGTTATTCTACAAGAATGTATGTGGTAACGTAACAGAGTCCTACACCAGAAGTGAACTGGTAGCGAAGATGAAGGCAGAACTGTTGACTGCATTGCAGCCCGCACTGGCCAAGATCTCCGCAAAAGGCGTCCGTCCCAGTGAGATTCCCGCACACACTGAGGAACTGACGGAGGCTTTAAAAGATGAACTTTCCGATCTGTGGACCAAGCTTCGCGGTATCGAGATCGTTACTATCAATATCAACTCTGCAAAGATTCCCGATGAGGATGCGAAGACTATTGCTGATCTGCAGAGAACCGCAGTACTGCGCAATACCGGAATGGCTGCAGCTACCATGACTGCTGCACAGGCCGAAGCTATGAAGATGGCAGCATCTAATACTTCTACAGGACCTATGATGGCATTTGCCGGTATGAACATGGCGAATATGGTAGGTGGTATTAATGCCGGCCAACTGTACCAGATGGATGCACAGCAGAATGGTATGGGTATGCAGCAGGCACAGGCAGCACCTGTGCAGGGGCAGGCTCCTAAGATGCAGGCACCGGTACTAGGCTGGACCTGTAGCTGCGGTGCTGCGGATAACCGGGGCAAATTCTGTTCCGAGTGTGGCGCACCCAAGCCCTCCGATGCAGGTTGGACCTGCAGCTGTGGTGCAGTAAACCAGGGCAAGTTCTGTTCCGAATGCGGAGCAAAGAAGCCGGACGGCGCACCGATCTATAAATGCGACAAGTGTGGCTGGGAGCCGGAAGATCCTGCACATCCTCCCAAGTTCTGCCCGGAGTGCGGTGATCCTTTTGACGAGAACGACAGAGTATAATACATACTCAGCAGAATATTTCTACAAAACAGCAGTACAGCGGATGCCTTTAGGCGTCTGCTGTACTTTGCTGTAACAGTGCGGCTTTGCGAATGGCGCGCTGAACTGTTAACAGTTCAGATATGTGGTGCAACTTTGGCACCTGCGTTCCTGAAACTTATGCTATACAAACATTACAACAGAATGAAAAACAGAGAGAAACATAAATGAGCGGAAATCTGATTGCAATTATCGTCATATTGGTATTACTTCTGGTGCTTGCAGGAATCATTTATTATGCCTATTGCAACATCAGGAAAAAACTGCGGGATACCTCCCGGATGTTATTCGGAACGGACTCCATGATTGAGGGAATGAAACAGAGAGAAAAGGAAGTGGAAATGACACCGAAGTCGGTCTCTTCCGCAACCAACCTGTACATGCCGTCCATTATGCGGGATTTCCCGGAATTTCATTATGATGAGATGAAGAGCAGAGCGGAGAATGTGCTGACCTCCTATCTGCAGAGTATTACGAAACAGAATCCGGCCCTGTTGTCGGAGGGAACCAGAGAATTGAAAGAACAGCTCAGACTGCGGCTGGAAATGCTACAGAACCAGTCCCAGAAGGAGAGCTTTGAAAATATCCATATTCACAGAACGGAGATCCACCAGTACCGGAAGCAGAGGGGAAGACAGAGTATTGTCCTGCAGACGGCAGTGGAGTATTTTCATGCATTAAAAGAGAACGGAAAAGTAATAAGAGGCAGTGAAGAGCATAAAGAACAGGCCAAGTATAACGTGGAACTGGTCTATATCCAGGATCAGGATATGATCGAGAATCAGGAGGATGCCGGTCTGGGACTGAACTGTCCGAACTGTGGAGCACCGCTTCCGGGACTGGGAGCCAAGAAATGTATTTACTGTGACACGCCGATCGTGGAATACAATCTCCGTGTCTGGAATTTCAGCCGGGTGGAAGAGGTATAGAGAAAGCAAAAGAGGGTCTGCATGGAAGAAAAATGTATGGGATTGAAAAACGAGGTTGCATTGCAGGAAAAACAGACAGGGGATGTGGACAGACAGCTGGATGAGACCACCAGAGAACTGCATCGGGAGCGGGAAAAGCTGATGGCTGTGATCCGTATGTCCGGAGATCTGATTTTCGAATATGATATTGTAAATGACAAGATGTATTATGCCGGTCCGGGAGAGGGAATTCTGTATTCCCGGCAGATCACGGAGGGGTATACAGATCAGCTGCTCAAAGAAGCCGGGAACCGGACAGAAACGGTAGAACAACAGCTGGCAGAAGCACTGCGCAGTGGCAAGCCGGATATTTATATCGAACTCTGCAAGACTGATGCAGAGGGGAAACCCAGGTGGGTGAAGGTCATCGGACAGACTTTTTATGATGAAAAGGGAGAACCGGAGCGGGTTCTGGGAAAGGTCTGTGACATTGATGACCAGAAGAAAAAAGAGTGGGAACTGCGGGAAAAATCTCAGAAAGATTCCCTGACCGGATTGCTGAACAATTCTACCATCAAACAACAGATCGGTGCCAGGCTACAGAGCCTGAAACGCGGGCAGACTGGGTATCTGGTCGTACAGGATGTGGACAGCTTTAAGAAGATCAACGACACCAACGGCCATCTGTTTGGGGATGCGGTATTGTGTTCCTTTGCGGATGAACTCAGTAATATTTTCCCCGAGGCGTTAAAAGGCCGGATCGGTGGGGATGAATTTGTCTTCTATGTGGAGGACATGGACAGAGAACAGCTGGAGGAGAAATTAAAACAGCTGAACCGCTGCATGTCTGACCGTTATGATGATGACAAGACAGGGCTGCACATTTCCTGTAGCCTGGGCGCGGCGGTGACAGACGGCACGGTGACGGATTACAATCTGTTGTTCCAGTGGGCAGATGCAGCCCTGTATCAGGTAAAGAGCAAAGGAAAGGGTGCTTATTACCTGCTGGATGTCAAGGAAGGTGTGGCATTGCCCGGCAAGAGTTATCTGGACAGTGAAGAGAACAAGGAGGACGAGATTGCCCATAAAGAGGCACAGTTTGAGAGTGCGGAAGATTTGGTATTATTTTGCATGGATCTGTTGGAAAATGTGCCGAATCTGACCAGTGCACTAAAGGTGATCTGTGAGCGGACCTGTAGCTTTTTTGGAATTGATGACATGATCTGTATGGAAGTCAACGAGGCTGGACCAACAATCCGTTATCAATGGAATCGTGAAGAGAAGAAAGATTTTGCCAGAAGAATCCTGAATCCCGGCGTGTTCGAATGGGACAGGATCCGGAAAAAGGCCGATGAATCCGGTGCTGTGATCTACCGGCAGTCAGAGACTCCGGATGTCTACAAGGAAGAGGCGGAGTCCGTGATGATTGTAATGTCCACGGCCGCTAAGGGATTAAAGGCCAGCGTTATTTTCTCGAATCGCCACACAGACAGAAGCTGGCAGGAGGAGAAAAATGCACTGTGCAGAATTTCTCACCAGATTTTTAACCGACTGCGCACGCTGAAGAATGCGGAGAAGGATCAGCGTGAGCTGAACCGGAAACTGAATTATGATGCTCTGACCGGACTGCCGATATATAACAAGTTTGTGGATAAGCTGGAGGCCTATATGGCTGCCCACGGGAAATCAGGATTGTTTTTTGTGTCATCTGATTTTTCAAATTTCCAGTATGTGAACGAAATGTACGGTTATGAAGTGGGAGATAGGATCCTGCATGATTTTGCGATAGCCTTGCAGGAAAAGTGCCAGAACGGCGTACTGTTCTGCCGTGTAACTTCGGATCATTTCGTGGGAGTGCTGAAGGAAGATACGGTGGAGAAGGCCAGAGACAAATATCTGGAATTCACCAATGCTTTTGTGCAGAAGATCAACAGCCGCTATGACCAGTGTAATCTGGTCATTGCCACGGGAATGTATGAAATCCTGGAGAATGACTGGTCGGTGTCCTCCATGATGGATAACGCCAATGAGGCCAGAAAACAGTGCAAGACCCAGAAGGTAGACAGTGCGGTGGAAATCTATACAGAGAAGATCCGTAAGAATCTGGAGAATACCAGAGAGATCGTATCTGGTATGGTAGCTGCATACAATAATAAGGAATTTCGGGCGTATCTGCAGCCGAAAGTTTCTTTGCACACCGGAAAAGTAGTGGGTGCTGAAGCACTGGTCAGATGGATCCGGGCTGACGGTTCTATGGTAATGCCGGGGAGATTTATTGATGTCTTTGAGAGAAACGGATTTGTGACCAAGGTGGATTTTGCCATTCTGGATCAGGTACTGGAATATTTGCAGGATGCTTTGGCGCAGAGAGAAGAAGTGGTGCCGATCTCGGTGAATTTTTCCAGAAGGCATAATGAATATACAGACTTCGTACCGAATATTTTAAAACGCCTGAAAGACTACAAAGTACCCAGTGAACTTTTGGAAGTGGAAGTGACGGAATCTGTTTTCATGTCGGATCTAAATAAACTGACCAACAATCTGGAGACTCTCCGGGATAAAGGGGTAGAGATTTCAGTAGATGATTTCGGCAGCGGTTATTCATCCCTGAATCTGTTGTCCAAGGTAGCGGTGGATACGGTGAAGCTGGACAAGCAGTTCCTGGATGACACCATGAACAGCGAACGGGAAGAAACGGCATTGACAATTATCAAATATCTGACTAAAATGTTGAAGCATCTCGGCTTCAAGGTATTGGCAGAGGGGGTGGAGACGAAGGAACAGTTAGACATGCTGCGTCTGGCGGACTGTGACATCGTACAGGGCTATTTTTATGCAAAGCCTATGCCAATCGATGATTTCCGAAAGTTTTTGCAGGAATTTAATGAAAGGGATAATGCGTAATTCATGAGTATTTATGATACCTTAAATAAAGAACAAAAAGAAGCGGTGCTTCATACGGAAGGACCGCTCCTTCTGTTGGCGGGCGCAGGAAGCGGCAAGACCCGTGTCCTGACCCACAGAGTGGCTTATCTGATCGATGAGATGGGAGTAAATCCATGGAACATTCTGGCCATCACTTTTACCAACAAAGCAGCCCAGGAGATGCGGGAGCGTGTGGATCAGATCGCAGGTTTCGGTGCGGATCAGGTATGGGTAGCGACATTCCATGCCACTTGCATGAGGATCCTCAGAAGACATATTGACCGGTTGGGCTATGATACGAATTTTACCATTTATGATACGGATGACCAGAAATCTGTGATAAAGCAGGTCTGCAAGCGCCTGAACATCGACACGAAGATGTACAAAGAGCGGACGCTGTTATCGGAAATTTCCTCCGCCAAGGACGAGCTGGTGGATGTGCGGGAATTTGAAGTAAAATCCGTGGGAGATTACAAGAAATCCGTGATCGCCAAGGTCTACAGAGAGTATCAGGAGACCTTGAAAAAGAGTAATGCACTGGATTTTGATGATATTATTGTAAAGACTGTGGAACTGTTCAAAAGCTGCCCGGAAGTACTTTATAATTATCAGGAACGTTTCAAATATATCATGGTGGATGAGTACCAGGATACCAATACAGCGCAGTTCGAACTGATCCGTCTGTTGGCGGACGGTTATCGCAATCTGTGTGTGGTAGGTGATGATGACCAGTCCATCTACAAATTCCGCGGTGCCAATATCCGTAATATTCTGGACTACGAGAAGGTATATCCCGATGCAAAGGTGATTAAGCTGGAACAGAACTACCGATCCACCCAGAACATCCTGGATGCGGCCAACGCGGTGATCCGTAACAACAGAGGCCGTAAGGAAAAAGCCCTCTGGACGGAAAAAGGAGCAGGCAGCCGGGTACATTTCAGGCAGTTTGACAATGCCTATGAAGAGGCGGAATACATTGCGGACGATATTGCCGACAAGGTGAAAAATGACGGCATTGCCTATGCGGACTGTGCGGTGCTGTACCGTACCAATGCCCAGTCGCGACTTCTGGAAGAACGTATGGTAGTGGAGGGCATTCCTTATCATGTGGTAGGTGGAGTGAACTTCTATGCCAGACAGGAGATCCGCGATATTCTGGCATATCTGAAAACTATTGATAACGGCAGGGATGAAGTGGCTCTGCGCAGAATTATTAATGTGCCGAAAAGAAGCATCGGTGCGGCATCCTTGGAAAAGGTAGCAGACTATGCACAGATGAAAGATATTACTTTATTTGATGCATTGTGTGAAGCAGATCAGATCAAGGGACTGGGAAGAGCGGAGACCAAGATCCGTGGATTTGTGAATCTGATCGAAGTGCTGCGCAGCGGATTGTCTTCGTATACATTGCCGGATCTGATCAAATCTCTGCTGGAACGGATCGATTATGCAGAATATCTGCGGGATCAGGATGAGGAATCCGCGGAGGATCGTCTGGGGAACGTAGATGAATTGATCACCAAGGCGGCCGCATATGAGGAGACTCACGACGAGCCTTCTCTGTCGGAATTTCTGGAAGAAATCATGCTGGTGGCAGACATTGACAATGTGGAGAACGGTGACAACCGGGTGCTGCTCATGACGCTGCACAGTGCCAAAGGCCTGGAATTCCCGGTGGTGTATCTCGCCGGCATGGAAGATGGATTATTCCCCAGCTTTATGACCATTGCTTCCGATGACCCGTTGGAGATCGAGGAAGAGAGAAGACTGGCTTATGTGGGAATCACCAGAGCCAAGGAGGATCTGACGCTGACCTGTGCAAAGAGCAGAATGCTGCGTGGGGAGACCCAGTACAATCCGGTGAGCCGTTTTGTGAGGGAGATTCCGAAGGAATTATTGGATAATACCTTGCCGCCCAGCAGAAGATACCGGGACGATGATCTGGAAGATTTTCAGGCGAGAAGAGCCAATGAAGCAGCTCTTCGTGCCATGGGACTGGAGGCGATTGCATCTCCCCGGTCTGGATCCGGCTCGGACAGTGGTTTTGGCGGCTTCGGTAATACCGGCTTTGATCCAAGGCCCAAGGCGACCTTAAAACCCCGTGTTACGGCAAAGGCGGATAAACCTTATATTTCCAAGGGCATCAGCGGACTGAACCAGCTGGCCGGACTGCAGAAGGGCACGGAGTTCAAGGCACCGGATGCACTGGACTATACGGTAGGTGACAGAGTACGCCATATCAAATACGGCGAGGGCACGGTACTAAATATCGTGAGAGAACCCAGAGACTATAAGGTGACCGTGGAATTCGACCAGGCAGGGCAGAAGATTATGTATGCGTCTTTTGCAAAACTAAAGCAGTTGTAAGAAATTATAAGAATAAGAAATGTATTTCCTCAAATATGGTTTTTCTATAGTATTTTTGATGAAAATATGGTATCATATAAAGGAATGAAAACAAAATGCTTTGCATCCATAAATACGAATAGATGCAGGAAAGGCAGGTAAATAATATGAACAAAATTGAAAATCTGGTAGATCTTGACAAATTAAATGAGCTGAAGGTCAGCGAACTGAAGAAGCTTAACAAGCTGTTGGGCAAGGAAGTGGAAGAGAAGAAGGAACGCAATATCCTGTTATGGGTACTGGCCATCATCGGCGCCGTAGCAGCTGTTGCAGCCGTAGCTTATGCCGTATATCGTTTCTTCTTCGCACAGGATTATCTCGAAGACTTCGAGGATGATTTCGAAGACGAAGCAGATGACGTGGAAGAGGATGACGACTTCTTCGAGGATGAAGGAGAGAACTAACCCATGAAAAAAGGACAGGTATATGAAGGATCTGTTGTAAGGGTCGATTTTCCCAACAAAGGGATCGTCTGTGTGGGAGATGAGACTGCTGTAGTCAAGAACAGCCTGCCCGGACAGAAAGTCAAGTTCTCAGTGAATAAAGTGCGCAAAGGGAAGGCGGAAGGAAGGCTTTTGGAGGTGACGGAAAAGTCACCTCTGGAAACCGGCCGGACGTGTTCCCTTTTTGGGTTGTGCGGCGGATGTACCTATCTGTCTCTTCCTTACGAAGAACAGCTGAAAGTCAAGGAGGAACAGGTAAAACGCCTGCTGGACAGTGTGTTAAACAAGCAGGAGGAAGCCTGGGCTTTTGAGGGCATCAAGGGCAGCCCGAAGGCTTATGAATACCGTAATAAGATGGAATTTTCCTTCGGAGACGAGTACAAGGACGGACCGCTGGCGCTGGGCATGCATAAGAGAGGCAGCTTCTACGATATAGTGACCGTAGCGGACTGTGAGATCGTGGATGCGGATTACCGCCTGATCTTACAGACAGTGAGAGATTACTTTGCCCGGGCGAAGGTAAGCTTTTTCCACAGAATGAGCCATGAGGGGTACTTACGTCACCTGCTGGTACGTAAGGCATCCCGCACCGGAGAGATTCTGGTGGCACTGGTGACGACCTCCCAGGATCCCTGGCAGGGAGAGACGGCGGTGGAAGGAAGCTTGGATGTGGATGCGCTGATCACAGGATTTAAGGATCTGCTGCTTTCCCTGGAACAGGATAGGAAGCTAGCCGGAAAATTCGCAGGAATCTTACATATTACCAATGATTCCATTGCAGATGTGGTGCAGAGTGATCGTACGGAGCTGTTATACGGACAGGAGTATTTTTATGAGGAACTGCTGGGGTTGAAATTCAAGATCTCCACATTCTCCTTTTTCCAGACCAACTCTTACAGTGCGGAGGTACTGTACCAGACGGCGAGAGATTATGTGGGCGACCTGGGCGGCAGCGACAAGACTGTGTTCGACCTCTACAGCGGCACCGGCACCATCGCACAGCTCATGGCACCGGCCGCCGGGAAAGTCATCGGTGTGGAGATCGTGGAGGAAGCCGTGGAGGCAGCGAAGAAAAACGCCGCTGCCAACGGACTGGATAACTGCGAATTCATCGCCGGAGATGTACTGAAGGTTCTGGACGAAGTGGAAGAGAAGCCGGATATGATCATCCTGGATCCCCCCAGAGACGGCATCCACCCCAAGGCACTGCCGAAGATCATTGCCACTATTAGGTGTAAAACAATCATTTACATTTCGTGCAAACCGACCAGCTTGGTAAGAGACTTGGAAGTTTTTCTGGCCGGCGGGTATGTGGTAGAGAAAGCCTGCGCAGTGGACCAGTTTCCCTGGACTGCGAACGTAGAAACTATCTGCAGGCTGGTATTAAAGGAGGATCAGCAGAAAGACCAGTAAATCGTGACATCTGCATTGAGAACCACAACTTTATCAATCAGGGTATGGATGATACGGTGAACTTCATCCATATCTCCATTATCGAGGACGGACTGGAGACTCTGAATAGATTTCCAGGCCGTTTCTCTGAGATCTGCGGGTGTGATCTCATTGATCGTTGCAATATTGCCTTCCAGAAAAGTTTTCTCCTGATTCAGATCTCCAAGCCGGGCACTGATATTGTCGAGATCGATTAGGCCGGTCTGATATAGTTTCACTAAACGGTCAAGCTGACGGTTCACCTCAGCAAGTCTTTCCTCATAGATTTCTTTATCCTCTGATTTTGAGGATTCATCCGGTTGATCACAGAGCATATCGAATCCGGGACGATCCAAAGACAATTTCAAAATCTCATTAATGACCATTTCATCCAGCTGATGTACCGTAAAGGGATGAAGGCGGTTGGTACAGTGATCAGACTTGATCATGGCAGGGGACGTTTTAGCAACGGAATGGCAGATATACTTTTTCTTATTCTGTGATACTCTCCGGGCGTACATGCGGGCGCCACAGTCTCCGCAGAACAGCAGACCGGTCAGAAGGTTATCGGCATAGGCACCACCGGAAATCTGATAGGCATAAGTACGTTTTTGCTGCTCTTTATTGTGTTTTAACATAGCAGCAACCATATACCAGTCAGTTTCGGACACAAGAGGTTCATGGATTCCTGGGTATAGTTCGTTGCCAACCCTTACCTTACCCATATAAATGGGATTGCTTAAAATGCGCCGGATTGCAGTACTATTTGACCAATCGTATATGCTGCAACCATAGGTGGATGCCATATGTGCAGAAATGGAACTGAGACTGGATCCGCTAAGAAACAGTCGGAATACCTCTTGCACAAGTTTGGAAGTGTAAGGATCAACGACAAGATCATTAGAGAGAAGAGTACCATCGGGAGCATACTGAAACTTATATCCAAGAGGACACCGGGATCCGTGGAAATGTCCATCACGGATCCGGGCCTGACGCCCCATCATGGTACGGATCTTAATGTTTTCACGTTCCATCTGAGCAAATGCTGCAAGAATGCCTACGATACATCGTCCGAATGGAGTAGACGTATCGAAGGATTCCATAAGGGATATAAAATTACAATCATTTGCCAAAAACACATCCTCCAGCAGAATCAATGTGTCCTTTTGGGAGCGAGAGAGCCTGTCCAGCTTCCATACAATCACTTTTTTACATCGTCCGTGTTCTACATCATACATCACTTTCTTGATGCCAGGACGATCCAGAGAAGCTCCGGAAAAGCCGGGATCGATATGTATAGCATTGATTATGTAATTAAAGGCAGCACAATAACTTCGCAGGCGTTCTTCCTGTTCGGCTACTGAGTAACCTTCCTCGGCCTGCTCAGAAGTGCTGACACGGATATACAGATCTACAACATTATTAAAGTCAATAGCAGCCATAATAACCTCATTTCAACTCATACAATCATTTGAGCTTATTGCTTATATCCTGAAGAAGCTTAATTACTTCGCCAAAACCAAGAAACATGATTCCGCTTACAAGGCTGAACGCTTCTGGAATGATAAAATTCGTAAATGAAAACTCAGGGCTTCCATGCACCTCATAAAAGGACATTGAAAAACTACCGATTGTTCCCAGTATTATTACAAGAATTCCGATTATCGTTAATGCATTTCCAACAGAATTCTTCTTTGGAAAATCGTAGTTGGATGTTACGGTGTTCTGGGGTAAACTACTTTCAAAAGTAGCACCGCAGGTAAAACACTTTCCGCATGCTTTTTCGTCATTGTTTAACATGCTCTTACATTTCGGACACTGATTCATAATAAAATCCCCTTTCTCATAAGTATTGTGTTATTCATATCAACTTCTGAGCAGACATGACATTGTCGGACAGAAGGAGATAACGTAAGTATAAAAGCTACAGGCGTGTAACCAAATATTACCAAGATAGATGGTAGGCATGATTTGATACAATAAAAAGGCACCCTCCCCCGGCAGGGAGCGAGGGGGCGATCATACGACGAAGATCTACATATCTATTGAGGATCCTGATGTATATGCCATATGCTATAAATTTAGTTACACAATGTACGTTAATATAAATTTCCAAGGGAGTACCAGAGTGATACTGTTAATCTTTTAATCATGACACCTGCCGGGATGGGTGTATTAACTGATGGTCTTCCGGTGTTTCTTGTTCCGGGATTCTTCAATCGCATTCACCTGCCGGATGGCATCTGCATGAACCTGATAAGCGTCAGGTTGAGAAACGTAATCATGAATTTGAGTAAGCTCTCGCATACGAGCAACGGCAGTGTCTCGGCCAACGTCGTTTAATAATTGGTAATAGTCAAGAATACTGGCAAGCCTATCATCTTGATCCGCAGTGCTTTTTGTATTCATGGGAGCATCAAATCCCATTAACCACAACGGATTCACATTCAAAACATTTCCCATTCTGGTTGCGTTTTCTTCTGAAGGGATATGATCACTACTAAGGTACTGACTGATGGAGGATTTTGGCACTTCGGATGCACGAGCCAGATCAGCAGCAGATATTCCAGCTATGTTTAATGCTTTATCCAGCCTTTTGGCAGCACGCTTACGAGCCTTTGGAGTGTTGATTTCATCTCCAGGCAAATACATTTCATCAGATTTACAAACAAGCCATGCAGGATTAACACCAATAGCGTTAGCAATAGAGTGCAATACAGGGATTTTAGGGTTTACAATAGCACCGTTTTCATACCGCTGTATAGTGGATTTAGCTACACCAACCTTGAGAGCAATGTCGTCGAGTGTCATGGAGCCTCTGGCTTTTTTTATGCGTCTTCCGATTTCTATAACGTCCATGTGTTGTAATACCTCCGTTTCTTAACGTGTATTATACACTTTAATATTGCACGGCGCAATACAAAATAAAATAAATAATAAAAAAAGTTGCACTGCGCTATTGACATAAAAGTTGCACAGTGCTACAATTCATGATGAGAGGAGGACAGACAATGATTAATACACGCAAAATTAAATCAAGAATGTGTGAACTGGGATTGACCCAAAAAGATGTTGCAAATGCATTACATATTGCGCAACCAACAGCAAATCAGAAGATTAATAATATTCGTCCTATGGATTTACAAGAAGCAGAAGATCTGTCCAAAATACTTAAAATAGATGCTATGGACTTTGCAGAGTATTTTTTTGCCTAAAAAGTTGCGCAATGCAACTTCTAATAGAAAGGAGGCAGCAGGAATGGAAAGAATCGACAGATTATATGCTCTCTTAGAGCGCAGTGACATGGATGAGGATACCAAGGCGGCAGTTCGATGGGCAATCTTTAAATTGGAAGGAAGGTAGAAAAATGAAAGGCAAGGAACCAATAAAACCGCACATTACTCATGTGATGGCTGACGGCAGGGTATTGGATAGCATAGAAGGCTATGTGATTCCTTGCAGCGGACACACGGCAGTAGTCTACCGGATACTGGCAGATTGTGTGAAAAGACAATTAAATAGTGAAAAGAAATAACCATAGGTATCCGTGCCCTGTACGTGGTGTATATACACCACACCTTCCCCTTTTACACAATTAGCGTGTGTGTCCAGTCCTCCCCTGGCTGGGCACCACGTAGAGGGCATGGACAAGCATAATAGATCACGTTCTGTGCGTGGTGCATCTTGCTGCATCACCATATGACGGCATATCATCCACTGCTATGATGGTATGTTGCCCTCTTTCTGGTGGTACCCGGGTAGATCAGCACCGGGGCCACGCAGAGAGCGTGATCGGAAAGGGCAAAGATGAACATAGACGAACGTTATTATGTAAGAGAAGTCATGAATAACAAGGACAGCGCAGAGTTCTGGCAGTCGGCAAATGAAAGCATGGCGCAGCGTGTATACAAACAGGTCAAGCAGGAAACCCCTGCAGCTAAACTCTATATATTTAGCGGTGTGCAGGTAATCACGATCAACCAGGCGCAGAAGGAGATGTTACTCAGATTTCTTGAGATGGAAGAGGACATATGTAGCGCAAAAATCAATGAGATACAAGAGATAAAACGGCAGATAGAGGGGGAGAGTGCGGATGTATAAAGATATAACGATATCGATTCTCGGGGCATTACTTTTGGAGCCGGTATTTAAGACAACAGAAGTAGGAGAGCAGATCGCCATAATCATGGGTTTGGCGGCTATGCTTTTTATTTTTTGCCTTTTTTGTGAGGATCAGGTCGAAAAATGGCAGGAAAAGCGCCGAAGGGCACGGAATATGGAGCAGAGGATAGCGAAGCTGAGAGGAGGCATAACCGGTGAGAGAAGAGAGAGCACAGGAAATATTGCAGATGCTGGAGCAGACACCGACGCAACCGCTTAGGATACTGATCCCGCATGAGGCTGATGAGGTGATGTACTATGTCCTTCAAAAATACCGGTCTGCACACCGGGTAGAGCTGCACAACGGCATCCACTATATCACTGTCACAGATGAAGCAGTGGCTGTCATACTGGACCGCCTGCGGCGGGAGAGAGCCGACTTCCAACGGACATTGGAAAAGTACGATGAGGACATCCGTGGTGTGGAATATCTGATCGAGAACCCGCAGAAAAGACATTACTGGTCGCGGAGCAGTTACATAGTTCCTCCGGCGTATTCGGAACAATAAAAAAGCCGGCATTTGGCGATGCCGGCCAGCACACAGAGGTGCAAATCACTATAAATAATTATACCTCTGTGAATTAGTAAAGTCAAGAAAAAAGGGGCTTTCAATAGCCTTTGAGGACTTGATTGAAATATTAAAGATAGGATCAGACAGAGGTATGAGTTACATAAAAGAAACTGACAGATATACCAATGTGATAGAGGTAAGGGAGTATCACAACTGGAAGTATGGAGCACCGGGGATGGCAAGGCAGGATAAAAAGAAACCTACCCCAGAGCAGATGGAAAAGGTCAATCAGTATAACAAGGAGAGGATCTGCCGGAAGAAGATGCGGAGATGGTTCCGAAAGAAGGATCTCTTCATCACACTGACTTATGCGGTGGATGCCAGACCGCCGGATATGAAGACAGCAAAGGAACATTTCAAGACATTTATCAAAAAGGTACGAAAGTTTTATCACAAGGCGGGGTACGAGTTGCGCTGGATCAGAAACATAGAGGTCGGCACGAAGAATGCGTGGCACATTCACATTGTCATGAACAGGATCCCGGATGCGGACCTGATCATAGCGGAGGCATGGCCACACGGAGAGGCAGATATCCGGCTTTGCTACAAAAAGGGAGAGTTCCGGGAGTTGGCCCATTATATGGTCAAGACCCCGAAGACGGAATCGCGCATTCGGGAGTCCAATTATTCTACTTCCCGTAATCTGCCGCTTCCTCCTCCTGAAAAGGATGTCATAGAGAGATGGGAGACATGGGACAAGGTCAGGGTTCCAAAAGGCTTTTACGTGGACTGGGAATCCTATCATGAGGGAGAAAATCCTAAGACCGGACAACCTTATAGGGAATATACACTGTTCCGAATCAAGGAGAAAGAAGAAAAAGAAATAAGTCGCAGGAGGCAGCGCAGGAAGAAAACAAAGCGGAAGCGGCCACCGAACAAGGTAAGGAGGTGTTGACTTTGTTGAATATAGAAATGTTTGTGAGTACCACACTGCGAGGATCTGCGAAAGGGACCGGGAAGGTAATGTACACGCTCAGAATGAAAAAAGGAGAGGAACAGTACTACGAGAAACCTCCAGAGATCGGAAAAGCGGATGGGACAGCCAACCGGCTAATCTTGTGGAGTATCTGCAGGGCACTGGAACGTATGCCAAGTGAGCGCATGATTCTCATTTATATGGAGAATACCTACATTGCATCCGTAATCAACCAAGGCTGGTTAGAAATATGGGAGAGAAATGACTGGAAGAACAGCAGAGGGAATGAGATTAAAGATGTGGATCTTTGGAAAGCGATACTGGAGAAAGCCAGAAAAGTAGGTCATAACATAGCTGCTGTGGCTGGAAGGCATGAGTATTCTGAGGCATTTGCCTACAATATGTCAAAAATAAACGCAGAATCTAACATTTTTGCAAAGGTAGAGTTCGAAGAGGTAACACCAGTACATGACAGGTGTTAGAGACCATTCCGGTGAAGCCACCGAGATGGTAAAAATATAACAAATCGACTGAACTACCGAGGAAAATTCGGCAGTTGTGCAGAGAAAGGAGATTAAATGAAGATGTCAAAGCAGGCGAGAGCACGGGAATTTAATGCCGCCTCCCGTCAGATCATCAAGGAGAGGGATCTGTATCAGTGTATTTTTTGCCGGATGCAGTATCACATGGAGGACGTCACCTGGTATGGACAGCAGTTGCAAAGCATTATGCATTATATTCCACGGTCACGGGGTGGACTCGGGATCCCGCAGAACGGTGCACTGGGATGTCAGAGTCACCATGAGATGCTGGATAACGGCAACAAGGGGCGGCGGGCAGAAATGCTACAGCTCTTTAAACGCTACTTGCAGGATCATTATCCGGACTGGAGCGAGGATGCCCTGACATATAACAAGTGGAAATACACAGCCACGGAGCGGTGAGTGGAGCAAAGAGGCAGCAGGCATCAAAAAAGGAGAAAAATCAGAAAGGAGTGAGAGGTTTGCTGGCCAGCATGAAAGACGTCTTTACTCCAAGAAGAAAATGGAATCCGTACAGGAAAGAATGGAACGGTTGGGAACGAAGCAGAAGATTGAGACCTTCATGCAGAAGGAGAAACAGCCGTATGAATTTAAGAGAAGATATGCGCAGATCCGTGCGGATGAGTTTCGGCGGGAATGCGATAAACGAGGGTTGAACTGTCATGTGTCGGTAGGCGGATTAGATAGCATCATCCTTTACATATTCCTCAAAAAAATATGCAACATTGATGTCCCAGGAGTATCTGCATCCTATCTGGAAGATAAGAGTATTCAAAGGGTACATCGGGCAATCGGAATCATAAATGTGCCACCGCTGAAACGAGAGGACGGAACCTACTGGAGTAAGCCAAAGGTGATCCAGGAGTTCGGATTCCCGGTAATATCCAAAGAGGTGGCAGCAAAGATAGAACTGTTACAAAATCCGTCTGAGAAAAATAAGACGGTGCGACATGCCATTATTACTGGCGAGACCGGGGAGTATGGTGGATGGCAGAAAGATTCCCGAATGAAGCTTAATCATCGGTGGTTGAAACTGTTCGGTGGGTATGAGAATGAAAACGAAGGCTGTGACTTTCAGAAGCCGGATTTCTTGGTATCTTCCAAGTGCTGTTATTACCTCAAAGAAAAGAACTGCGATGACTGGGGAAAAGAGCATAACAGTGTTCCGTATTTAGGTCTGATGGCATCTGAGGGTGGCAGACGTGCCAAGAGCCTGCGGATGAACGGTTGCAACTACTTCGGGGCATCTACAATCAGATCAGCACCGTTTGCCATCTTCCACCGACAGGATATTCTGACACTGGCACTGGAGATGGACGAGCAGTGGCGGAATGGATGGAAAGAAGAATTCCATGAGCAGTTATTACGTGAGGGCAGGATTACAGAGAACTTTGTGATGCCGGATTCCTTGATTCCGGAGATCTACGGAACCATAGAGAAGAAACCGGACGGAACTCTGTATACTACAAAAGCGCAGCGTACCGGATGCTCGATGTGCGGATTCGGAATCCACATGGAAAAAAGACCACACCGGTTTGATCTGCTCTATGAGAGTAATCCGAAGGAATGGGACTATCTGATGTTCCACATGTGCAAAGATGCGGATGGAAATGATTACGGTTGGGCAAAGGTACTGGAGTACATCGGTGTTGGATGGGATCCGACAACAATCGGCGGGAATTGCAAGGGGCAGATAAGTTTACCGTTGGATCAGATGAAGTGAGGGATATATGACAGACAAGGAAAAGTTAGAACGATATGAAAAAATGAATACTGGAATTAGGCCCAAACATCACAAAGGAAATCATATTAAAGATTGGTGGACATGTGGGCAATGCGGAGCAACGGTGTCCTGCGGTGTAATATCTAATTATTGTATTAGTTGTGGGTATAGGATTAAATGGGATAGTCCCAAATGCTTGACTGGGACAGATGAAGAATAGAAGAAAGGAGCCGAACCTCCGGCCGGGGTAATGCTATAGCAGGTTCCTTTGAGAAAATGACCTACAGAGAGTTTTTAGAATCGAAAATAGAGCTGGCGCAGGACAGTGGATTTGTTGTGGATCCTGCGAAAATCAATAAAGCATTAAAACCGCATCAGCGTGACGCTGTGATCTGGGCATTGAAGGGTGGCAGAAGGGCATTATTTGAATCTTTCGGCTTGGGAAAGACCATACAGGAGATTGAATTCTGCCATCAGGCAGCGGAACACTGCGGAGGAAGAGCACTGATTGTACTGCCACTGGGAGTAAAGCAGGAGTTTACTCGGGATGCCGTGGAGATCCTTGGCTATGAGAAGCCGGAGTACTGCCGGACGATGGAAGAAGTGGAGCACAGAACCAGTCAGATCGTGCTGACCAATTATGAGCGTGTCCGGGATGGAGACATCCGGCCGGAATACTTCGCGGCCACATCCTTGGATGAAGCCAGCGTTTTACGGAGTTTTGGCAGCAAGACCTATCAGACGTTTTTGGATAAATTCAAGAACGTACCGTATAAGCTGGTAGCCACGGCCACCCCGTCACCGAACAAATACAAGGAGCTGATCCATTACGCTGGGTACCTGGAGGTAATGGATACTGGGCAGGCCCTTACAAGATTCTTCCAACGTGACAGCACCAAGGCGAATAACCTGACACTTTACCCGAACATGGAAGATGAGTTCTGGATGTGGGTAAGCAGCTGGGCATTGTTTATTACAAAACCTTCTGATCTCAATCCGGAGTATTCCGATGAAGGCTACGATCTGCCGGAACTGGATGTGCGGTGGCATGAACTGCCGGTACATTACGGGGATACGGCGGACAGGGATGGCCAGATGCAGTTATTCCAGGAGGCGGCGGAAGGATTGAAAGAAGCAGCTGCCGTAAAGCGTGATAGCATCGGGACGAGGGTAGCAAAGATGCAGGAAATTGTAAACGGATCACCGGAGGATCATTTTCTCTTGTGGCATGATCTCGAAAGTGAAAGAGCGGCGATTCTCAAAGAGATTCCCGGTGTTGTGGATATCTACGGCGCTATGGATTACGACCTGCGGGAGCAGAGGGTCATTGATTTCTCAAATGGAAAAAGCCGGCTGTTTGCCACAAAGAAATCCTTATCTGGATCCGGATGTAACTTTCAGAGATACTGTCATCGTGAGATTTTTCTTGGAATTGATTATGAGTTCAATGACTTCATTCAGGCCATTCACCGGTGTTACAGATTCTTGCAGACGGAACCGGTAGTAATCGACATTATTTACATGGAGAATGAGCGGCAGATCAGGGAAGCACTGGAAGAAAAATGGAAGAATCATAATCACATGGTTGCAAAGATGATAGAGATCGTAAAAAAGTATGGTCTGAACTCTGCAAACAAGGCAGAGCGGCTGGAAAGGAAGATGGGTGTGGAAGGAAGCAGAGAAGAAAGAACGGTAAGGGGAAAACATTATGAAGCGGTATATGGCGACTGCGTAGAAGAGACCAGAGCAATGGAAGGTAACAGCGTTGATCTGATACATACCTCTATTCCCTTCGGTAATCATTATGAGTACAGTGCCAATTATAACGACTTCGGACACAATCAGGATACTGGCAGGTTTTTTGAACAGATGGACTTTTTGACACCGGAACTGCTCCGGGTGCTCCGACCCGGCAGGGTGGCAGCTATCCACGTAAAGGACCGCGTACTGTTTGGAAATGCGACTGGTACCGGAATGCCTACTATCGAACCTTTTCATGCACAGTGCATCAGCCATTACATGAAGCATGGTTTCCAGTATTTCGGAATGATTACTGTTGTGACGGATGTGGTCCGTGAGAATAACCAGACATACCGCCTTGGATGGACAGAACAGTGCAAGGACGGATCCAAGATGGGAGTAGGCTGTCCGGAATATATCCTGCTTTTCAGGAAACTGCCGACAGACAGATCTACGGCATATGCGGATGATCCAGTCAAAAAATCGAAAGAGGATTACACCCGCGCCCAGTGGCAGATCGACGCACACGGATATTGGAGATCATCCGGAGATAGACTGGTCAGCAAGGAAGAATTGGAGAGTATATCCGTGGACAACCTTCAGGCCGTGTACAGGGAATACAGCCGGGAACATATTTACAACTACGAGGAACACGTAGAGCTGGCAAAGAAGCTGGATGAAAATGGAAAACTACCGGCTACCTTTATGGTGGTTGCGCCGGGAAGTTGGAACCAGATGGAAGTATGGGATGACATCAACCGAATGCGTACCCTTAACACAGCACAGAGCCGCAGGCGGGCACAGATGCACGTATGTCCATTGCAACTGGATATCGTGGAGCGGATCATCAACAGATACAGTAATGAGGGCGATACGGTCTATGATCCGTTTGGTGGCCTGATGACAGTACCCATGACAGCGGTGAAGATGCACCGGTACGGTAAAGGTTGTGAGCTGAATCCAGATTACTTCAGGGATGGTGTGGGGTACCTGCAGGCAGCGGAGAATGAGGTGGACGAGCCTACATTGTTTGATTTTATGCCGGAGGTGATGCCATGATTAACGGAGAACTAATCGTTGACAACTTTGCCGGCGGCGGGGGCGCGTCCACTGGAATAGAGATGGCAACCGGATACAGTGTTGACATTGCCATTAACCATGATCCGGAAGCTATCCGGATGCACAAGGCCAACCATCCAAACACAAAGCATTACTGTGAGGACGTATGGCAGGTAGATCCGGTGAAAGCATGCAATGGGCATCCGGTAGGCCTTGCCTGGTTTAGCCCGGACTGCAAACACTTTTCTAAAGCCAAGGGCGGAAAACCCAAGGACAAATTTATCCGCGGTCTTGCATGGGTAGCCTTAAGATGGGCGGGGCTTGTTCGACCGAGAGTGATTATGCTTGAGAACGTGGAAGAGTTTAAGACATGGGGACCGCTGAACCGCGGACATCATCCGATTAAGGCAAAACAGGGGAAAACCTTTGAGAAATTTGTTCGCCAGCTTACAGATTTAGGGTATGAGGTGCAGTTCAAGGAACTGATTGCCGCTGACTATGGTGCACCCACTATGCGCAAGAGATTTTTCATGATTGCGAGGTGTGACGGTAATCCGATTGTATGGCCGGAGCCGACACACGCACCGGCAGACAGCGAATCGGTAAAGTTAGGACTGCTTAAACCGTATGTGGGCGCATACACACAGTTGGACTTTTCCCTGCCGTGCCCGTCCATATTTGATACCGCGGAGGAAATCAAAGAGAAATATGGAATCCGGGCGGTACGTCCGCTGGCACCTAAGACGATGGAGCGGATTGCGCGGGGACTAAAAAAGTTTGTCCTTGAGAATCCGGAGCCGTTTATCATCCAGTGCAATCATGGCGGTGAGCGTAGACCGAACGATATCCGGGAGCCGATGCCGACAATCACCGGAAAGCACGGGTACGGGATTGTGGAGCCGTATATGGTGCAGATCGGACAGACTGGCTTTGCAGCAGACAGGAGCAAGGATGTTAGGGATCCGCTTACAACCATAGTGAGTAAGAATGAGCACTGTCTGATAAGTCCGACATTGATCCAGTATCATTCGGAGACAGCGCAGGGAGAAGTCCGTGGACAGACGATTAAAGATCCGATCATGACCGTTGATGGATCAAACCGATACGGGTTGGTTACCTCATTCCTGCACAAGTATTATGACGGTGGCTACAAGGGAGCAGGAGAGAGTATGGAGAAGCCATTGCCGACAGTTACCTCATGGGATCATAACAGCGTGGTTACAGCAAATTTGATTCAGATGAATAACCACTGTGACGGTCGGGACGTAAGAGACCCAATACCTACAATCACAGCAGGTTACGGACACTTTGGAGAAGTCAGGGCATTTCTGATTAAATACTATGGACAGGGAACAGGGCAAGATATTGAGAAACCGCTTGATACAGTCACAGCACAGGATCGCTTCGGACTTGTAACTATCAATGGTACAGATTATCAGATTGTAGACATCGGACTGCGGATGTTGGAACCCAGGGAACTGTACGGATGCCAGGGATTTCCGGACGATTACATAATTGACCATGATTACACCGGAAAGACCTACACGCGCAGCGAACAGGTCCGCCGATGTGGCAATGCGGTATGTCCGCCTATCCCGGCAGCACTGGTAAAAGCAAATCTGCCGGAATTGTGCGTTGCTGAACGAATGCCGAACATGCAGATTAAAACAGAGCAGACCGGGCAACTCCGGTTTGCGTAGGAGGATATATGGGAAAGAGACATTTAACACCGGCAGAGATCAAAGATCAGTGCAAGCGGATCGCCCGGGAAAGCCGTATGGCTGACCGGACACCCTGGACAGCAATGGGAATCATCTGCAGCTATGTGATCATGCGCCGAGAGGGATTCAAGGGGCAGCGGATCTCCCGACTGGCGAACAAGGTTAATGAAATGGAAGCGGACTGGTCCGCGGGCAAGGTTGATCTGAAGGAGATAAGCCAGAACCTGATGGATAAGGCTGGATGGTCCATTGAGTATAAAGCCTACACCGAGGATGACATCACCGCCAGGAAGGGGTCCTATCAGTACTGGCTTGATCAGAAGCAGATCGGACCGCAGAATACCATCAATGAGCAGGCCACAAGGTATATGCTGTTTTTCTTCACGGCGCTGATGGACGAGTACGGATTCGGCAAAGACCGGTTGACCCGGGTCGAAGAGTACATGAATGAGCTGTTGCTGTCATACCAGCAGGATAAGACAACGGTACGGGAATGGTCCCATGCGTTACTCACAGAAGCTAGAGTGATTATGGAACCGCCGGTGGATCCGCTGACACAGACTGCTGGTAGCGTTATGACAGGGTGACAAATAAATAGGCCTTTTGGATAAAGTGAATCACGATAGACACTGTTGACATAGCCACGGGACGGTTGCTGAGACCAAGAGGCAGCAGCCGTCCAGAAAGGATAAGATAATGCAGGAATATAAAGAATGGGATGAAAATGTTCTGTTGGGACCGGCCCCTACAATCCAGAATGTACATAAAGGAGACATCATAAAAGCAATGGAAAATGACGGAGATGTCGGAAGAGAAACAGCTCCCAGGGAATATGAAGTGGTGGAGGTATATAAGAGAACTGTTTTGACCAGAGACCGGAAGACAGGCTTTCGAAGGTGTTTTTCTTACGGAGATCTGCTGACAATGAAAATAGAGCGGCAGGATCCGAGAGCTGAATCTATAAAAGAAAAACGCACACAGGAGGGCTACAACCAAAGCACAGAAGCATCAAGGAAGTATAGGAGGAAAAAGCGCATTGAAAAGCATTGAAAAAAAGATTCTTCCGAAGTACTTCCGAGCAGTCCGAAAAGAAGAAAAAAACTTCGAATTGAGAAAAGACGAAGACAACGCACAGCCGGGAGACGTTCTGATCCTGATGGAATGGGAAAACGGAGAATATACCGGCCGGACAGAGGTACGTCGGATCCGGTATGTGCTTCGGAATGTGCCGGAATATGGGCTGATGCCGGGATATTGCATTATAGGATGGTAACAAAATTACTGACAATTAAGAAAGAGAGGAAATAACATGAGAAAACAGGAAATCAGTGAAATAAAAAAGCTTTTCACACCGGGAAACTGCTCCATCACACGGATCTGCGGATGATATGTGGAGTGTGGGGAGAATAAAAAAACAGAATGGAACCAGGCGTTTCTGGCATTACCGGAGGATGAACTGTACAAATATTTTGAGATTTTGCGTAAAAGTCTGTCTGGCACTTTAGGAAAGAATCTGCTGAATCTGGAATTTTCGGAAAAGAGTGGAAATGAAGGCGGGCAGCAGGAGTTCCTTCTACACTTGAGGGACAGCAAATTAAGGGATGATGCTCTACTGGAGCAGTTCTATGACCGCATCATTGAATCCTATGAGTATGTGGGAAACTACCTCATTCTGCTGATTCATGATGCCTATGATATACCGGGTCGTACCCGGGATGGTATCGAGATGGAGGATGCTTCGGAAGATGTGTACGAGTACATACTTGCCTGCATTTGTCCCGTAGAACTGTCACAAACAGGATTAAGCTATAACGCAAAGGAAAATGCTTTTCAGAATCGTCTCCGAGACTGGGTAGTAGGTATGCCGGACACCGCATTCCTGTTTCCTGCATTTAATGATCGTAATGGTGATTTGTACAGAACCCTATATTATTCCAAGGATGCTAAGGAACTGAAGGAAGAATTTATTAACAAGATGCTGGGATGCCGGTTACCCCTGTCTGCGGACTGCCAGAATGAAGCCTTCCAGGCATTAGTGGAGGAAGTGTTAGGTGATATCTGCTCAGTGGAAAGTGTTAAAAACATCCATGAGAAGTTGACCAAGACCGTACAGAAACAGGAGGACAATGAGGAACCGCTGGTATTGGGCGGTGAGGAAGTAAAGACTGTTTTCGCCAGTAGCGGTGTGCCCAATGAAAAAATGGAATTATTTGACCAGTGTTTTGATAAAATCATCGGGAGAGATACAAAACTGCTACTGAATAATATTTACAGTGGCCGTAATTTTGAGGTGAAAACACAGGATGCGATTATCAGAGTTAATGCCGGACGAACGGATCTCATAAAGGTAAAGGAAATTGATGGAAGGCAGCAGTTAGTCATTGATTTGCAGGGGCCTGCGGAGGTAAATGGCATCGAAGTAAAGCCTATGCAGTAAGAGGAGACCAGAGAAGTGAAGGCGGATATTGAGATGCTCAATGAATACATAGAGAAAACGGATAAGGGGTTCTATGAATCGCTTTCTGATCCGGAAAAAATTCTCTATCAGTGCGTTGTAAGAGATAGCTTGGAATTCGCATGGTATGTATTTAGAAAACGATGTGAAGAATTGGGAACGCTGCTGAAGGAAAGTCTAAAAAATATAAAGGAAGGAGAATAATCGGAATGGTTGAGTATGTAGAAGAAGATGCGGTAGCACTCAAAGGTGCATTGCAAACATTGATTTTAAAATGCACAGAGGAAATGTGTAATAGCCTTGATTGTACGATAACATTTGGAGGTTTGGCTTTGGACTGCCATTTTAATTTTTCAATGCATGAGGAGACGGAAAAATGATCAAAATGATCGAATTTGATGAAGGAGTATGGGTACCGGAAGAATGCTGCGCCATGACGAATCCGACTACAAGCGGAGGGAAAAGTGTTCCGTATGTTGTAGAGATGCCGTGTGAGGGATCAGAGTCATGTACAGGTGACTGTGGTAATTGCATAATCCAAATAATTATGAACGAATATGCGTTGTACACAGGACAAGTGACGGATCAGGTTGCTGGACTTATGGATATTACTCCAATTAGCGACGCAATAGAAGAATTGAATAGCTGGCATTGCTGCCCTGTGGCAGATGAGACTTATGCAGCCGCACAAATGGGAATAAAGGCTCTTAAGAAGCAGATTCCAATGAAAGTCTGCGAGATCCATGTGGACGAATACATCTGCCCCAACTGTTTAGAGGAAAACGGATGCAATGACGCAGAAGTGAGCGATGAATACTGTCCGAAATGTGGACAGAGGTTAATAAGCTAACTTAGGATTTAATGGAGGTACGAGTATGGATTTTTTAACAAATTTGGACAGTGAAACATTAAAGGCAGAATTATTAGCCTTTTTAGAACTTGGAGATGATGAATTCGATATATCTTCGATGGGAAAATTTGAAGAGCAGTTTGTAGAATTTATCAAAGATGATTTGTCTTATGCGGATTAATTAGAATTTAGTGGAGGAACAATGAAACGAGAAGAAATAACAAGGTTCTTGGGAGATCTGTTGGTCACTGATCGGCTTTGTAAAAGAGGAAAGTATTACGCAAGCGAAGTGAGCATAGACTACGGAACAAGTGATGTTAAAAGAGTTGATTTCATGCAATTTGAACCTGCTGGAGTAACAGCAATAAGTGCGATAGAAAAAGGGATATTCACTTGTTATGAAATAAAGAGCTGTAGAGAGGATGTTTTTAGTGGGAATGGACTGAATTTCCTGGGAGAAAAAAATTACATAGTTACTACTATGGATTGCTATAAAAGCATCCAAGCAGATCTGAGAAGCGGAAAATTGGCTAAACATATTAAGGAATGCAATCCAAACTCATCACTATACTACGGAATAATGGTTGCAATACCGAAATATAGAGAACCTGCGGATGAATACGAGGATCCTACACCGCTGGATATAGATACGGGTTGGAAGCTTGAAATAATATTACCATGCAGACAGGGAGAGAGAAAAAGATCCATAACAGAGATGTTATTTTATATGTTAAGGAGTGGTCATTAGTTTGAACTAAACTGAAATTTAGGAACAGAGAGGAGAAGCATGGGAAGAGAATTGAAGCGTGTACCACTGGATTTTGATTATCCATTACATAAAGTTTGGTACGGATATTTTGTAGATAACATTTCGTTTTGTATATCTTCGCAAAATGAGGAATATTGTGAAAATTGTAAGGAGTTTGCGAGGATCAAAGGGATTGATACAGAACAGTATGGATGCCCTAAATTTGATGAGTATTTCAAGCAAATTAAGGACAAATTAAAGGAACTCTGCGAACCGCCGAAGGGAGAAGGCTATCAGTTGTGGAATACTACGAGTGAAGGGAGTCCCATAAGCCCTGTGTTTGAAACATTGGACAAATTGTGTGAATGGTGCGAAGTTAATGCGACTACCTTTGGTAAATTCAAGGCAACAAAGGAAGAGTGGAAAGAAATGTTGCAAGATGGCTTCGTATATCACAAAGAAGGAAATGTCATTATGTTTTAGTGGAGGAGAACGGGATGATGGATTTTTGCGAAGAAATAATAGCGGAAGTACAAAACCAGTTTAAGATTGACTATTTGCAAATTAAAGATTTCTGTAACAAAGATACGGGTATCCATGAAATGACTGTTACTGATCCGTTGAGAAATCGATGTAAAACTTATTACCTGGATTCAAAGGTTATTAACGAATCATTGACGATACCGATAGAAGCTGCTACCCAGCTATCACGCAAGATAGAAAAAGACTTTCGCCCGCCCAAAAATATAGCCAAAAAATTGGAGGAGATATATTCTTCCAAAAACTATAAATAATATTTATGTAAGAAAAATACGAAAAAGTCGCAAATAAGTAAAATATTTTTAAAAAAAATGCATTCCTTTACGGTTTTTTTATACATAAGCATATGTAAGACATGAATCTTATGAAAAAAATCTGTAAAGGAGAAAAAGAATAATGGGAAATAATTTTTATGATGAGGAAATGTATGATCTGGATCCGAACTATGATGAGAGCAATGCAGAACTGGATAGGTACGAGCGGGAAGCTGACTACTACGCAGCAGAATGTGCGGAGGGAGTAACAGTAAGGAATTATGCTGATGTAAAAGATCCAGTTTGCGGATTGCTTCATAACTGGAATGACTGCTACTGGTTCCAGAAGAACTTCGGAATGTAGTACATAGAGTACTACGGTATCTCAGGGAGTGTCGTACATATCTGTGCGGCATTCCCGGGAATATTCCGGACAGTGAAAGGAGTGATAGATAAAGAAAAAATCGAAAAGTGTAATATGTTTTAAATATACACAATTTATACCCAGCTGCAGAGGGGCCTGCAATCGATACCAATAAAACAGCGGTAGACCATCCGACCAAAGATAGCATCTACCGCTCAACTGCTTAGCAGTATCATATCACATGATCAGCTGGCAGGCAATACGAAAGAGGTGCGCTTATGACAAAAAATGATCTGATCAATGATGTTGCGTATGAACTGGACGGTTTTTTAAGCAAAGAGCAGATTGACCGCATGAAAATCACCTTGTATGTGAAACTGCAGAACTTTGAACTGGTGGAAAGCAAACAGCTGCCTGTTGTCGTGGATCACGATAACGAATGGCTGATGCAGAGATATTGTGTTGATGGAGTAGCGGCAGGTCGACATAAAAGCACACTGCGGAGCTATATCGGTGTCATCCGGAAGTTTTTTGACCATGTTGGCAAAAATTATAAAGCGGTGACGGCACAGGACATAACAGATTACCTTGCCATCAGGAGTTACCGGGACCATATCAGTCACAATTATAAATCCACAATATACAGGTATTTATGCACTTTTTTTGGTTGGGCATTTAAAAAGAGACATATCCAGGACAATATTGTCGATGGAGTGGACAAGGTTAAGCAGATCAAGAAAAAGAAGGTGCGCCTCACTGATGAAGAAGTCGAAACTATACGCTATGCACTGCAGACACCGAAAGAAAAGGCCTTGTTTGAGCTGATGATCTGTACTGGTATGCGTGTGGGTGAGATCTCCGCTCTCAATGTGTCAGATATTGATCTGGCTAATAAGCAGGTATCAATTTATGCAGAGAAGACAGACACCTATCGCACCGGAATGCTTACGCCGGTAGCTGTCATGGCTCTGAGAAATTATATCGGTGACAGACCCGGGACAGATCCGCTGTTTTTAGCAGATAGAGCACCGCATAACCGGATGCGCGAGTACGGAATAGAAAAGCTGGCTAAAGAAATGGCTGTGCGTGGTGGAGTATCCCGGATAACAGCAACAGTGCACGTTTATCGCAAGACCTTTGCCAGTGTGTTATATCGAAAAACCGGAGATGTCTTGCTCGTGAGCAAACTGTTGGGACATGCAAAGCCTGATATGACGGTCCAGTATTATCTGATTGATGACATCGAGGAGATGCAGCACAAATACAATCGAGTAGCATAATAGCGTCGGTGTTGCACCGGTGCAACAATAATGACACGGAAAGGAGAGAACAGAGATGAATCGTTCACAGCGACGGGCGGCAATGAAGAACGGAAAGAGGAATAGAGCAACCATTGTTCCAAACAGGACGAAAAAACAGGAAAAAGCTGATTTTTCAGATATTCCGTTAGCAACAGTGTGCCGGAGTATTCAGCTTTTAATTGATGAACTTAAGGATCGCGGAATCAGAATTTATGATTTTGATAATAAAGATAAAGCCGTAGAGCAGATCCAGATCATCCGCAAGAAAGTATATTTTTTAGCAGCCAAGGAGGAAGAGAACGATGGAAAAGTTCAAGGAAAAACTGTCGGATGAGGCAGCAGCGCTTGATAAATATTTGAGGATGTATACCAGGTGTAAAAACAGAAAACATTCTCTGGAGCGGCGCAAAGATTCAATCATGCAGGAATTTGAAAGTCCGCTAAGATCGGTTGTATCAGACGGGATGCCGCACGGCAGCAGTTCTGGGATCGGCTGCGCAGCACTGTCATATGAACTTGATGAAATCAGAACCCGCATTGATGAGAAAATCGAGGAAATGGAAAAGAAATATGTTAGAATCAATGACGTAATAGAATTTTTACCGGAGAACTCGACGGAGCGAGCCATTTTGGAGTACAAATACATTGACAACTATAGTTGGAACAAAATCTGTAACCTTGAACATATGAGCCGCACACCGGCGACCCAATACTGGAGGAAGGGGTTATATAAGTTGTTGGAATTCGCAAAGGTGCAAGAAATAGTACGGGAATATAGGAAATCTGAGGCGGTGCAACTATAAAAGGAGGCAGGAAACATGAGGAAATTTATTGATGGAATGAAATATGTTGAGAACCACCCGAAACAGCATGAATTTTTTTATCTGGACAAAATGATCTCAGAGGCGGGATATCCGTACGCTTCCACATTCTGGGAAGAAAATTTTAACGGCGGGGATCCGGAAGAGAACATAGACTGGAATACATTTTATTTTAATATTCAGATCTGCGGCGCAGGAATGTCGTTCCCAATCATCAGCGTAGAGATCGCAGATAACGGGAAATTGAATCTTAAGGATTTTCGGAATGCGCAGGATATAGAGATCAGATTCGAAGAACAATTACGGGAACTGTGCATTGCCTATGATGGCATTACGTCAGAACAGGCTATGGAAATCATTGATGATTATTTCAGGAGCATATAAATTTTTTGAGGACCGCCGAAAGATGCAGTCCTCAAATTTTTTTACGGTCATCATGCCGATTATTCATACATATGCTCTACAGCCTCCAGATCTTCCAGATCAGAGACAACTCCTGCATCCAGGTATGCTACGGCTTCCGGATCCAAAGATAATTTTTTTACGCCAACGCCGGATAAAAGTGCGCCTGTAATGACCAATATCAGAAAAAATTTTTTAAACATAATTTTTTTACCGTCCTTTCACTGAGCAAATCTGCGGATAGTTCCGGGAAATAGTCCCCCCCGGGAACAGTCACCGCTTGCCTATGCTATCGCTACAAGCCTATCGTTTCGCATTGTTCGCATGTATTCCTTGCCGCTATCGTCGGAAATGATAACGCATTTAACGCTTTTCCCACTCTTCGTAGGCTCAACACTTTTTACAGTCTCGGTGTAGCAAAAATTCCAAACCGTAATCATACCCGGCTTGAGTTCTGCCGCCGGTATAGCCTTTTGTTTTCCGTAAATTCCTTGTAATTTAACTGTAGCCATATAATCAACCATCCTTTCATCATGTGCCCTGTCTCATCGGTGCAGGTGGGGCAGCTCCTGCAGACCGCCGCACAGGCGGTTTCGACTATTGCAGATCGTCTAGGATCATTTGTATGGCAAACTCCCGGGAACATCTTTCGGCACCGTCCCACCTGTTAAACTCTATCATTTTATTGGCTTCTGCCACTGCTTCGGCTTCGTTGTACCCGCAACTCATAAGCCATTCAACTATTTTTTTCATACCTCAAAACCTCGCTTTCTTCGTTGTGGTCTGCCATCATCAGAGCCGGGCGACCATCCCACGGCTGACGCTCCGGGGCGGAGCGTTTCGGCTATGCTTCTATGGTTCTGGATCCGATAAGAAGGATCTCTTTATCGTTCCAAATTCTCAAAGTTGCTCTTTTTTCTTTGCTTCGTCTTTCGTTAAAACGTCCGGCGTGTTGTACTTCCACATATTTGACAGCCTTTTCAGTTCTTCCGGTAATGAGAAAAGTTAAACCGCTTTCGTAATATGATGAATTAACTTCAAATTTCTTCATGTTGTTTTCCTCGCTTTCCTGTGCTACGCTTTGGTGCGGTTCGTTTGTTGTTAAGCTGATTATATTGCATGACACCATGCAAAGTCAACAGGAAACTTTCACAAAGACGTCATGCAAATGTTGTGCATTTTGTACATGGCACCATGCAAAAAATACGGTTATAATACAATAAAAGGAGGTATATTATGGCTTACGTAGGATATAACGAGAGTAAAAAGAAATGTAATGAGAAGTATTTGGCAAAATTCGCAAGACCAACGATCAGAATGACAGAAGAGGAGAAGAAAATAATAGAAAAGGCTGCTATTAATGCGGGAAAGTCATTTAATCGTTATATGATTGATTGCGCACTGGAAAAGGCACAGTAGAAAGAGAGGTTAATATTATGAGTGAAAGGGAAAAGGCTATACAGTTACTCGAAAGAGTACCAGAAAAAAAACTGTATTATATTATCGGGATATTAGAAGGAGCACTTATTCCAGAGGTTGAGGAAGTCGATGCGGACGAGTGGGATCTGAAAATGATAAATGAAGCAAAAAGGGAAAACGATGGGGAAGAGGTTACTCTTGAGGAATTAAAGAAAGAGCTGGGGATTGTGTAATGATGTACAAAATAGTTTTTCAAAAAGCAGCTTTAAAGTTTATGAAAAAGCAGGATAAGAAAACACAGGAGCGTTTACTGAGGGCTATAAGTCAATTACCAATGGGGACAGATATAAAAAAGTTGCAAGGACTTGAAATGTACCGCATGAGAGTTGGCGATATGCGTGTGTTATATACGATTGATGATGTTGTAATGGTAATCAGCATTGAAAACATAGACAATCGAGGAGATGTATACAAACGATTATAAAGAAAAATGAATGGAAAGAGCCGATAGCAGTTATTCTGTTATCGGCTTTTATATTGCCCTGATATAACCAAGACCACAGAAGGACAGCAACGGCACAGCGGCCGCACTCCGGGACGGCTGGCCAGACGGCAGGACGGAAGCTGGTCACTCTCTACACGATAGAGGGAGAGCTGTGGAAAGCCACGACAGCGGAGCGAATCAGCACCGGAGCACAGGGGGAAGAACGGCGATAGAAAGGGATGGCATCGGCTGACCGTAAGAGCAACGGAGGGGACAAGGACAGGGAGCACGGCTCTCCGGTGGATCGGAGCAGACCGGACACAACAGGGCGGGGCACACAAAGGGGATCCGGTCGGATCTGGTAGACTGGTGAGCTCTGCCAGAAGAAGCACAGGAAAAGAACATAAGCAGACAGCCAGGAGAGCAGGAACGGACAGCACCCGCACACCACAGGAAGACGAGGCACACTGCCTCCTCTGTGCCTAAAGGGGCACGACACAACCGGCGGGAGCGTCAACGGAAGAGGAGGGGGCAACCGCAGAAGGGAGAAGGCGGGAAACGCCATTCCATAGAAGGAACGAGACCGGGGGAGGACCGGTCCAGAGGGGCGCAAGGTACTACTTGGTCCTTGTAGAGATGCGGGGCGGGGAAGGCGCATTATTTTCGCCGATGGGGACCAAAAAAATTTTCGCATTTCGTTACGCATTGCATGAAAAAAATGAAAGAAAGTACAAAAGCGTACACGGAGATATGTTATTATTGTAGCATGGAAATTAATAAAAGCGGAGCCTGTTAGGGGAACCGCTGGAAAAAGTTACAAGTAAGCAGGCTGTCAGGAATGAGGTGTGATATGGCAGAAAGTGGAGATGACAAGGAACTGTGCAAAGTTGATGTTATTGCAAATCTGTTTGGTGTCAGCGTGAGAAGGGTTCAGCAGCTTACACAGGAAGGAATCATATCTACTACTGAGGTAAAAAGGGGGCGTAGATATGAGCTTACACCAACCGTTCAGAAATACATCAAATATCTGTCGGATAAAGCCTATGGGAAGGCACAGTCGGAGACAGAAGCAAAATTGAAAGAACAGAAGCTCAAAGCGGAGATTGCCTTAAAAGAATCCCAGGGAGAGCTTCACAAATTAAGGACAGAAATTGCGGCCGGACGATACATTTCCGTTGAGGAAGTGAAATTGGATTACGGTCGTTTTTTTGTATCATTTAAGAAATTCGCAATGTCGATACCGAGTAAGCTGGCAGGGCGCTTAACCGGTTTTGTTGATCCGGTGGAAGTACGGTCAATCGAAAATGATCTTCAGAAAGAAGTGAAACGGTTATTAAGCAGCTTCGTTCTGAGTTCCGTACCTGACGATGGCAGCAAGACGGAAAAAGATAGAAGTAACTAAATATCAATGGGAAGCCCTGCAATTCCTACGCCCGCCAGAACAGCTTACTGTTTCAGAGTGGGCAGAAAAATATCGTATGCTGGATTCCAAGTCTTCTGCGATGCCAGGGCCGTGGAGCAATGACATTACACCATACCTTACGGGTGTGATGGATGAGTTTAACAATTATGAGACTGAAAAGATAATATTTGTTAAGCCTACACAGATCGGTGGAACAGAAGCTCTGCAGAACATGATTGGATACATTGTTATGCAGGATCCTTCACCGACAATGATCGTGTATCCTACGGATACGCTTGCAAAGTCAGTGTCGGAAAACAGATTGCAGCCCATGTTGAAGGCAACGCCGGAAATCGCTAAGAAATTTGATGAAAATTCATCATTATTAGAACTGCAATTTGACAGTATGTATATAAGTTTAACTGGATCAAATTCTCCTTCAGGACTTGCCAGCAAGCCTATCAGGTTTCTGATGATGGATGAGGTAGATAAATATCCTGGTGCAAGCAGTAAAGAGGCAGATCCTATAAAGCTGGCTACGGAGCGTACCAAAACGTTCCATAACAAAAAAATATATATTACAAGTACACCGACATTAAAGACAGGTCACATCTGGAAGGAAAAAGAAGCTGCGGATATTGAAAAGCATTTCTTCGTGCCATGTCCGCATTGCGGGGAGTACATAGAATTCAAGTTTCAGAATATCCGGTTCCCGGACGATGAAGGAATGAGCTATGCTGACCGAGCGGAATTTGCCACATATGTATGCCAGGAATGTGGTTGTCTTATAACTGATAATGATAAGCACAACATGCTAAAACTCGGTGAATGGAGAACCGTACGCCACAATACGAAATATGTTCGCAATGTGGCGTTTTGGATTAATACTCTGTACAGCCCGTTTGTACGCTGGTCTGATATTGCAAAGGAATTCCTTGTATCGAAGGATGACCCGGAAGATTTACAGAACTTTGTAAATTCCTGGCTTGCAGAAGCGTGGGAGGATACAAAGTTGAAAACCAGTGCAGAACTTGTGCTGGAGAGACAGACGGAACTTCCGGCTTACGTTGTTCCACAGTGGACAAAGCTGCTTACAGCAGGTGTCGATGTGCAGGAGAATTCTCTGTATTGGTCGATCAGAGCATGGGGGGAGTTCCTAACAAGCCAGAACATAGCGCATGGACAGTCATTATCCTTCGAGGAAATAGACCGCATTATGAATATGCAGTATATGACAGAAGAGGGTGATCCGATGGTTGTGAATCTTTGTTTGATTGATTCAGGAGACCAAACGGATATCGTATATGATTTTTGTGCACTTCATTCAGATTATGCTTTGCCTGTTAAGGGATCCAGCCATGCACAGCTTAGCCATTATAAGTTAAGCATGGTAAATAAGACGGATAGTAGGGCGTATGGTATGCAGCTTGTTCTTGTGGATGGCGGCAGATATAAAGATATGATTGCCGGACGTATGCAGCGACCAAATGGAAAAGGAAGCTGGATGGTGTATTCCGGGTGTGATATGGAATACGCGACACAGGTTACTGCAGAACACAAAGTAAATGTAAAAACACCAGGCGGAACCAAACAGGTGTGGCAGAAAAAGAGTAGCCATGCCGATAATCATTATCTCGATGCAGAGGTTTACACTCTGGCCGCAGCGGATGTGATGGGCGTCAGGACGTTGCATCTTGTGGAAGAACAGCAGGTAAAGCCTGCCAGGGAAGAGCCTGAGACACCGGAAGAACAGTGGATTAAGGCAAACGAGAATTGGATTTAAGGAAGGAGATCGTTTATAGATGGCAGACAGCACAATAAACCAGATGCCGGTTACGACACAGGGTATGCTTGACAGCGTTAATTCAGCTATCATGGCTATCGCAGTCGGAGGGCAATCTTACAAGATTGGATCCAGAAGCCTTACAAGGGCGGACCTGAAACAGCTTTATCAGATAAAAAATGATCTTACCGCACAGTTGCAGCGGGAAAATGCGAGTAGCCTTCTGGATGACTGCTATGTCGCTGTCTTTTCAGGGAGGTAATTATGAACGACTGGTTAGGAAATGTGATTGCCGCATTTTCTCCGGAAGCGGCGTACAGAAGGGAATCATACCGGCAGGCATACTTAGAACTGAAATCTTATTATGATGCGGCAGATCGCACTGGAGTCAATCAGAACTGGCGGGCTATGAATACATCTGCGGAATATACAGATCGGTATAGCCGGGACGATGTACGTGCCAGAGCGAGAGATCTGGAACGTAACAGCGATATCATGAACTCTGTTGTAGGACCATTCCGAAGAAATGTAGTTGGCGGTGGGTATCAGGTGCAGGCAAAAACGAGGGATCCTGAGCTTAACAAAAAAATTGAGAAAGCCTGGCGGAAATGGTGCAAAAAAAGAAACTGTGATGTGACGGGAACGCAGAGCTTCAACCAGATCATGAGAATGGCGGTTGAGAGGAAGAAAATTGATGGCGGTATTCTTTTTGTGAAAAGGTATACTTCAGAAGGCTTTGTTCCATTCCAACTACAGATGATCGAAGTGGATGAACTGGATCTGACTATAATGCAGGCGCGAAACGCAGACAACAAGGTAGTAGGAGGAATCGAATACAACTCGTTTAATAAGCCGGTTGGATATTATATCAGACAGTATGACATTGATGGCTTTACACAGAGAGATCCTGTGTATGTCGAAGCCAAAGATGTCATTTTTTATTTCACGAAAAAAAGACCGTCACAGCTTCGGGAGATATCTGATATGTCTCATACGATCCAAAGGATCAGGGATGTAAATGAGTTCATGACGGCGGTATCAGTAAAAGAACGTATTGCGGCCTGCCTTGCGGTCTTTATTAAGAAGGCGATTCCTACGTCAGGAATGGGAGGCGTAGGGCGTAGCAATAATGCAGGTAAACAGCCGGAACATATTGTTTCTTATGAAGGAAAAACCATAAGTCCTGGAATGATTAAAGAGATGAACGCTGGGGATGAAGTTCAGGTGGTTAATCCTTCCGGGCAGGGAAGTGATGCTACCAGCTACACGAAGCTCCAACAGCGGCTGATCGGTGCTGGACAGGGAATCAGTTATGAAGCAAGCAGCAGGGATATGGCAGAGAGCACCTATTCTTCCACCAGACAAAGTCTTATTGAGGATAATCTTACTTATCAGGAAGACAAGGAACAGATTATAGAAATCCAGGATGAAATCTATGAGACATTTATCATATCAGCAGTTCTTTGCGGAAAACTGGATATCAAAGATTTCTGGAACAACAAAGATGAATATCTGGATCATGAATGGGTGCAGGAACCGAAAGCGTGGATTGATCCTCAGAAGGAATCTAATGCGACTATGACGGCACTGCAAACCGGCCAAAAAACTTTTAAGCAGATTGCAGCGGAGAATGGACGAGACTGGAGATCACAGATTGATGATATGGCAGAAGTAATCCAATATGGACAAGAAAAAGGAATTGATATGGGAGGTATTTTGTTTGGAAAGAAGACAGAAGGACCGGCCGCTTCTTCTGAAGAGGGAGACGGAGACGAGTCAGAAAAAAAGAAATAGCGAACGGAGCGGAAGCCTTCAGCGTTATCTGACAAATTGTAGCATTACACGAATGGAAGGAGAGGGAAATGAACGAAAGTTCACCCTCTCTTTTTCGTCGGAAGAACCTTATGACAGATGGTGGGGAACAGAGATTCTTGCACATACGGAAGGAGCAATGGATCTTACCAGACTGAATTCCATTGGAGTGGTTTTGTATAACCATAACAGAGATAAGGTTCTCGGGAAAATTCTTCGGGCATGGGTGGAAAACAGCCGTGGATATGCGGAGATCGAGTTCGACCAGGATACTGAGGCGGATGTGATTTATCAGAAAGTGGCAGGCGGGACGCTGAAAGGAGTGTCCGTGGGCTACATGGTCGAGGTCTGGGAGGAAGTTGCACCGAACAAGAAGTCTAGTGATGGCCGATTCACAGGACCCTGTGACATTGCCACGAAATGGACACCGTATGAGATATCTATCGTAAGCGTTCCGGCAGATCCTACTGTCGGCGTAGGCAGATCCAAAGAATCCGGGGAGGACTCCCGGAGCGAAAAAGAGGGAGTAAGCAGCTTTTACTACAACGAAAAGCAGCTCCAGATAAATCAAAATCTTTTATAGGAGGTAAGTAGAATGAATCGTAAACAGCAGTTGATTCAGAGACAGCAGGAGCTCCTTAATACAGCAAAGGCTGCGGCAAGAGAGCTGAATGCGGAGGAACAGGCAGAGTTCGACAATATCCAGAGAGAACTTGATGCCATTGTAGCAGGTGAAGTCCAGACACCAGGAGAGGAAGGGGAACGATCTGTACCGAGAGTGGATCCTGGCAAGGAAAAGGCAGCAATGGAAGTAGAGCGTCAGAGATGTGCAGAGATCACGGATCTGTGCCGGGAGTTCGATGTCAGTAAGGACGATGAACAGAAATATATTCGTGGAGGAGTATCCACTGCGGATGTAAGAAAAGCTATTTTGGATGGCATGAAGGCACACAATGCACCTATTTCTGCAAGAGGAAGTGCAGAAGTGATCGGTGATGAGCAGGACAAGTTCAGACGAGCAGCAGGAGATGCATTACTTATGCGTGCGGGTATTCCTATGGAAAAGCCGGCGGAAGGCGCAAGAGATTTGATGCACATGTCCCTGAGAGATCTGGCGATTGACTGTCTTACCAGAGAGGGTGAGACCGGAGCGAGTCGCCGCTCCTCTGACGAACTGTTCAATATGGTATGCAGACAGTTCTTCAACCCCACGGCGGCGTTTCCGGCCATTCTTGACAATGCCATCAATAAGGCATATGTCGAAGGTCATAATAAGGCAGCAGTTACTTTTGATCAGTGGACCAGAAAAGGAACCCTGAAGGATTTCAAAACCAATGATAACAATTATCTGGCTGGACCCGCAGGAGAATTTCTGGAAGTTCCCGAAGGCGGTGAACTGAAGCATGATGTGTTTGAGGATAAGAAACGTCCCACAAGAAAGTTGAAGACCTATGGCAGACAGTTCACACTTACCCGTCAGGCATTTATCAATGATGACATTGAACTGGTGACCAGTCTCCCGGCCAGATATGCGGCAGCAGCCAGAAAGACCATTAATAAGCAGTGCTATCAGATTCTGGTAAATAATCCCGCTGTATATGATGGTACGGTTCTGTTTTCCAAGAATCACGGTAACCTTGTTACAACAGGAACAGGCATTACGCAGGCATCCATGCAGGCTATGATCATGGCACTCCAGACCCAGACAAATGAGTTCGGGGAAGCTATTATTATTCGCCCTGCGGTGTTGATCGTTCCTTCCGGTATGGCGTTTGACACCTATACGTTATTCAACAGCCCTACCATCAATACTGAAGGAAACACACAGGCAGTCAACCCCTTGTATCGCTATGCCAACCAGATTCAGGTTATTGAAGACCCTACGATCAATGTACTCTGCGGAGGATTCGGTAACGTGATGCCCTGGTGGCTGGCTGGAAACAAGGATGACACCGACTTTATGGAGGTGGATTACCTGAATGGAAAGGAGATTCCCACCATCCGCAGAATGGAGACTCCCGGAACCCTTGGATTTGTATGGGACATTTACCTTGACTGGGGAATCAGCGTAATGGATTATCGTGGAGCAATCAAGAATCCCGGAACCAAGATCGACAGCCCGCTTGTATAAGAAGGAGGAGAAGCTGAATGAAAGCTACATATTGGCAGAGAAGCGAGAGCCTCGATTATGTAAATAAAACGGATAAAGTTATCGAGGCTAACAGCATTGTAGATTTAAAGACAAGAATTGCCGTAACAGGCACTTCCATCAATCCGAATGAGACAGGTTCCATTCATGTAACAGGAGTTTACAGGATTAAGAAAAAAGAGGGAGAAGCGATCACTTTTGCGGCAAATGTTTATTTCAATGATACGGATGGCATTACCGCAACAGCGGATGGTAACACGCCTGCCGGTTGTGCTGCGGAGGATGCTACCGCGGAAGCAGAATATATTCTGGTAAGACTGTTAGGTTAAATCGGGAGGATATGTTATGGCAGGAAGAGTAGCAAGGCAGCAGGAGAAAACCACTCCTGCTGTGGAAGAAGAAAAGAAGGATATTCCGGCAGAAGAGAGTCTGGAGGAAGAAATGGAAATTGCACCGGTGCAACCGACAGAAGAGATTCCGGAAGAAGAGGAGCCGGAGATCACAGAGGATGAGGAAGAAAAGAAAGTCTGTATTGCACAGACATACATCCTCTACAACTCCACACAGTATAAGCCAGGCGATGTGCTTCCGGCAAATGATCCGGAAATGCTTGCAGCGTGGCTGGAAGCCGGGACAGCAAAGTGGTTAGATGAAACGGTAGTCAACAGCATGAAGGCACAGTCAGTAACAGCACTTGCCGGAATGTATGGAACAGCGGTTTCTTCCGACTCCGAAGACGGAGAGGATCTGGTAGGCAGAGTCCCGCATAACAGTGCCAGAAATGGCAGGTAGCTTTTAAGGAGTGAGCATGACATTCAAGGATCAAATTGCAAAAGACAATCAGTATGTGTTTGCGAATAAGGATGAGTTTTGGGAGTATCACATAGTTAATGGTAAAAAAATGCTGTGTCAGGTCGATAACAACGAACTGATCGACAGGGAAAAGAGATACCAGTACAGGAGAAGCCTTTATGCAGACGGAGTGTATCTGAAAGAACTGTTGATTTATGTGAAAGCAGAGGATTTTGGCCCGCTGCCCGGAGTCGGAAAAGCAATAACTTTCGATAAAAAGTCCTATATCGTGTCGGATGCAATCAATGAATGCGGTATCTACTCGTTGAGCCTGGAGGCGAATAAAACATGATCCATTATCATGTAGAGATGCAGGGGCTGACGGAGATTGAATCAGCCCTTGGAGTGGCAAAGGATAAATCCAAAATGGTTCTTCGGTCGGCAATCAATAATGCGGCCAAACAGACGGAAGACCGGATGGTTACGGAAGCCAAGACAAGATATCGTTACAAAAGGGCAACGAAAGGCGATATCAGGGAAGCTAATGAGATCAAGAAGGCCAGAACCAGTAACATGGAAGCCGTGATAAAGGCTACTGGTGCAACAAATGAACTGCTGGATTTCCGGGTTAAGCCGAGCACTTATTTCCCGGGAGGCGTAGGCGCTCCAAGAATGGTATATGCAAAGACTTTGAAAGACAGCAGCTTTAAGCCGGTTGTTTTAAAACCAGGTGCTACCGGGGATAAATACAAAGGCTTCGTAATTCAATATCAGAACGGACATAGAGCACTTGCGCAGCGTGTACCCGGGAAGAAAATGAAATCGAAACCTTGGAAGGAAGCAGTCAAATCACTATTATCTCTTTCCACCCCGAAAATGGAAGAGAAGGTATATGATGAAAAGATCTCCAGTGATATGTATGATGTTTTGCAGAAAAACATTCAGGAACAGATACTGCGGTATATGAGGTAGGAGGCAGACAGTGACACCAATAAATTTGCAGGATGATCTTGTAGAAGAGCTCGGACAGTTGTTCGAGCCATTTTTATATAAAGTGCCATTAGATCTTGCGGATATAGAGGATGATATGGAAGAGAAGTCTGAAGCCGAAAGAGAACCCAAAAGAGTCCCTCTTAACATATATTCTCAGGCATTACCTGTTCAGCAGTCAGATGAAGATATTGAGCCGGTTCCGTACATTATCGTAAGGTTGAACAGCGGCAGTGATCCTGGAGGTAGGGAAAGCTTCAATACTGTAAAAGTAGTGCTGGTAATTGGAATATGGGACGATGACCGGGACAATCAGGGACATCGGGACGTTCTGAATATCATTGATAAAATATACGCCCGTTTCAGTAAAGATCCATGCTTGAAAAACCGGGCGGTATATACCGGTGAGTTTGACTGGGTATTACAGGAGGATGGATATTTTCCATACCATTTTGGAGCCTGTAGTATGGAGTTTCATATAGCGGCAATAAGAAGGGAGGATCCGCTCGCATGAGTAATAAAAAGGAAATTTCAGCGCCGGAAGTAAGAGATGATCTGGCACCGGAAGTAGGAAGTGATGCAGCTGCAGAAGGAAAACAGAAAAGCCGTGAGGCGGTAATGTATCTCGGTCCTACTATTGTAGGAGTAATCAGACATTCCACGGTATTTAAAGAGGGCGTTCTGCCTGAAAAGGTGCAGGGATGTGTAAAACAGCTTCCTATGATGGAGAGACTGTTCGTTCCCATCGGGGATATCCCGGAAGCAGTAAAAGAAATCAACAAGAACCAGAGCGTACTTCGAACAATCTACGTTCAGGTTACAAACAATTTTGTATAAGGAGGATAAGCAAATGGCTTATATGCATGGAGTCAGGGTTCAGGAGAACCCTACGAATGTCCCTACACCGGTATCCAACGATGCTGGGGTACCGGTTATTTTTGGCACCGCGCCTGTAAATCTGGCATCCGATCCGGCGGAAGCAGTAAATAAATTATTTCTGTGTAATACTTTTGCGGAGGCAAAGGCAGCAGTCGGATATTCCGATGACTATGAGAACTATACGCTGTGTCAGGCTATGGATGCATTTTTCAAAGCATTCGGTGTAGGTCCCATTGTTATCTGCAATGTTCTGGATCCCGAGGTACATAAAAAAGATTACAGCGAGACACTGAACGTAGTGGATGGACAGGCAGTTTCCGAGGAAAAAGGTGTACTGTTGGATAGCATTACTATCGACACATTAACTGCTGGTACGGATTATACAGCCGCATTTAATGATGACGGTTGTCTCGTAATTACTGTTATCAAAGAATCGACCAACTCTGTCAAGGTTACCGGAAAAAAGATCGATGCGTCTATGGTTACTGAGGCTGACATTATCGGTGCCTATGATTCCGCTACTGGTGCAGAAACCGGAATGGAGCTGGTTCGCAAGGTGTATCCCACTTTCGGAGTGGTACCAGGCTTGCTGCTTGCCCCCGGCTGGTCTCATAAGCCCAGTGTTGGGCTTGCTTTGGCTGAAAAATGTAAGGATATTAACGGATTGTTCAAGTGCGAGTGTGTCGTTGATATCGATACCAACAGAGCAGCAAAGTATACGGATGCTGCAAAGATCAAGGAGGAAAGCGGTTATGCATCCGAGCACATGATCGCGCTGTGGCCGAAGGTTAAATATGCCGGGAAAGTTATGTATTATTCTGCTATCTATGCGGCCATGACAGCCTATACGGATTACAACAATGACAGCGTTCCTAATCTGTCTCCTTCCAATCATGCACTTAAGATCAGTGCTACCGTAGTGGAGAACGGGACCGAGATCAATCTCGACATCAATCAGGCAAATGAGTTGAACAGGGAAGGCATTGTTACTGCGCTGAATCTGAATGGGTATAAGGCATGGGGAAACAACATGGCGGCATATCCCAATGTCACAGATCCCAAAGATCGGTGGATCCCTTGCCGCAGATTCTTTTCCTGGTGGGGCAATAGCTTTATCACCACTTACATGACGAAGGTTGATAACCCTGCAAATTACCGTCTGATCGAATCTATTGTAGATTCGGAGAATGTAAGAGGAAACAGTTTGGTATCTCAGGGCAAATGTGCCGGTATCAAGATGGTGTACAGCAAGGATGATAACCCTATCGGAAATGTAATCGATGGAAAGATCGTGTTCCGACAGTACCTCGCACCGTATACACCGGCAGAGGATATTCTCAATGTGCTGGAGTTTGATCCGGACATGATTGAAGCTGCATTAGGAGGTGAATAAAGATGGGAAATATTGCAAACGTACCTGAAATCATTAATAACTACAATGCATATACCAATGGCAATAAGCTGATCGGTGTAACCGGAGAGATGGAACTGCCCTCATTCGATGCTATCACCGAAGAGGTTTCCGGAGCCGGTGTTCTGGGAACCTACGAAACGAGCACCCCGGGTAACTATTCTTCCCTGACACAGGATGTTGTGTTCAGAATTCTGGATGAAGATATTTTCAGCATTATGAATCCCAATGAACTGGTAGATCTGACTTTCCGAGCATCAGCGCAGAGCACCGTTAAGTCTACCGGAGCGTTAGATTATAAGAGTATGAGAATCGTGGAGAGAGGTCGGTTAAAGAGCTTTACTCCTGGAAAATTATCTCTTGGAAAAACTATGGATGCCAAAGTGACTTTGGAAGTGCTTTATATCCTCATTGAAGTGGATGGGGAGACGAAGCTGGAGTATGACAAGCTTAATTCTGTGTTTGTGGTTAATGGTAAGGATCTCTTGGAGAAAGTGAGGGCTTATAGCTGATGAGCGATAAAGAGAAGGAAATGGAAACTGTAACAGCAGCCGCTGAAAACGAAGAGGAAAGCATGGTTATTGTGTTCAAAAAACCTTATGTATTTGAACACGAAGAATATACGGAAATTGATCTTTCCTGTCTGGAAGACATTCAGGCTTCCGACATGATCGCAGTAAACAAGATTATGAAGAGAACTTCCCCCGGCATTGATGTGATGCCTGAAGTATCTATGGAGTATGCTTGCAACATTGCGGCAAGGGCAACAAAGAAACCCGTGGAATTCTTCCTGCAGCTTCGTCCGAAAGATGCTATCAAGGTAAAAAACAGAGTTCTGGGTTTTTTCTTCGGATCGGAATAAGACCAGATGATGTTCCAAGGCTAAGAAAAGCAATTATTCAGTTATCAATGACAACACAGGCAGGGATAGATTACCTCTATTCGCTGCCTGTTTCTGAATTACTGGATTTGATGAAGGAGGTGACGGAGGTTGTCAACGAAAGGAAAAGAGTATCAGCTGGCAATAAGAATAGCGGGTATCGTTGATAAGTCGTTTTCTGCCAGTCTTGCATCCACGAAAGGTGGTCTGGCTCAGATTCAGACTACAATTAATGCGATAGACAGTGATTTTGTGAAACTCGATAAGGGATTTGATGGAATTGTGAGGACTGGTGAGAAGTGCTTCTCAGCTATTGCTTCTGCAGCAGGTGTGGCGTCTATGGCTGTTGCTGCGGCAACCGCCGCATCAGTTTATGAAGGAAGTCAGTTCGAGTCAGCATTCGCAGGCGTCAAAAAAACCGTTGATGCAACAGCGGAAGAATATGCTGCACTTCGTCAGAACATTCTGGATATGACACGAGAAATTCCGTCCAGTGCTTCAGACATTGCCGGAGTCATGGAGATCGCCGGACAGCTGGGAATTGCTACAGAGAGTTTAACGGAATTTACGGAGACAATGATCAACCTTGGTGTATCCACAAACCTGTCTGCGGAAGAAGCTGCTACCAACCTTGCAAAATTTGCGAACATTGTGAATATGGCAGATTACGGAACGGATGGAATCAGCAACTGGGAACGTCTGGGATCCGTTGTTGTTGATCTCGGTAATAATTTTGCGACAACCGAGGCTGATATCGTTGAGATGGCTACAAGACTGGCATCGACGGGATCGTTGGTAGGACTTACAGAATCACAGATCATGGCACTGGCAACGGCAATGAGTTCCGTCGGTATCCAGGCGGAGAGCGGAGGATCCACAATGGCGAAACTGCTTAAGAAAATGCAGCTTGCCGTTGAACTTAATTCGGATTCTCTGGCGGATTATGCGGCAGTCGCGGGTATGACCGGAGAACAGTTCCGGGATACATTCGAGAGTGATGCAGTAGTGGCATTATCAGCATTTATCGATGGACTAAATGATACGGAAAGAAACGGGAAATCAGCTATTGCAATACTGGATGATATGAAACTTTCAGAGATCCGGTTAAGCAATACTGTCCTCGCACTTGCCGGGGCAGATGGAGTGATGACGGATGCCATTGAGACGGCTAATAGTGCATGGGATGATCACAACGCACTGGCAATCGAAGCGGGCAAGAGGTACGAGACCGTAGAGAGTCAGGCGATTATTTTGAAGAATGCGCTTTCAGAAATCGGCATTACAGCCTACGATGATTTGCGGGATCCTCTTGTTGGAACAATCAGTCAGATCACTGAGGCAGCATGGGAACTGAATGATTATATTGGAGGAGCTGACGGAATCAGCAAATGGATAGATAACATTAATAAGACACTTCCAACATTGCAGAGAAATGCGAAGAATGCATGGAAAACTGCGGAGCCATTTTTTGATGGAGTATTGGAAGTTGGAAAATGGTGTACGAAGAATCCGGAAGCCATTACGGGTGTACTATCTGGTATTGCGAGTGCTATGCTTGCATATAAAGCGGCATCCACTACCGTTCATTCCTTAAATTCTCTTACAAACTTTATAGGCATTCTGGCGAAAGGCGGAGCTGCGGCGGATATTATGCTTGTAGTGGGAGCAATCGGCACGTTGGTCGCAATATGTGAAACCGGGCAGGCAGCTCTTAATGAACTTGCGGACGATAATCTTGCAGATCATTTTGGTGACATTGCATTATCTCTGGAAGACGTGCAGAAGGTGGCTGCGTATATTGTTGGATCAAAGGATCTTGACCGGCTCAATGAGGCTCTGGGAGCATTTGATGATATGGAGGGATTTGCCTCGGCAATGGATAATGCCGTATCAGAGATCAATAAGATGAACTGGAAAGTATCCATTGGGATGGAACTTACTGCAGATGAACAGGAGGATTATAAGACAGCCATAGATGAATATGTTCAGGCAGCAGAGGATTATGCTCTGCAAAACCAGTACGCTGTGTCACTAAACCTTTCACTGGCTTTGGATGGTGCCGATGCGGACACACTTGCAATCGGTGATAAGGTGAATGCCTTCTATCAGAGCAACTATCAGGATATGGTTAATCTTGGGGATGAACTGAGCAAAGCAGTGAATGATGCATTTGCAGATGGAGTTCTGGATCCGAATGAGATCGAAAATCTGGCTGATATTCAGAGAAAGATGGCAGAATTACAGGAAGGTATTGCACAGGGCGAGTTCACGGCCAAATTATCTGCGATACAGCTGAAATACGATGGCTCCAATCTTACGGCAGATTCATTTAAGAATATACAGTCTGAAATTGCTACGCAGCTTGACACGTTGAATGATACCTATTTGCAATCCTATATTAAAAATATGAGTGCAAATGAGGATGCTCTGTCGCATGGAAGCATTACGCAAAGCGAATATGACGCGTTGAAACAGCAGTTAGAGTATGACTATATTCAGAAAATGGCAAATTCTACGGCACAGGCATCGCAGTTCCAGTTTGGAACGATCAGCGATCAGTATATGCCGGAATTATCCAGTTATATGACCGATGCGCTGTCAGGAGATCTGAGTTGGTTGCAGGATCAGCTTCAATATACGGAAGAGCAGTTGGCAATGATGGATTATGATCCACTGCAGGATTATTTCATGGAAACGTTCAAGAATCTATCCAGCAATCAGGATCTCGAAGTTGTGAGAAAGGCTGTTGAGGATCTTCTGAAAGAGGCACAGCCTACGGTGGAGCAGATGCAGAAGGTCGAAGAGCAGTGCCAGGGGGCTGGTGTAGCAATACCGAAAGCAATCACAGATGGATTGAAACAGTATACATTGCTTCAGGGCGTTGTGGATGGAAATATGGATGCCTTTTATGAACTGCTGGGACAGAGTATTTCTGGAACGGAATATGAGCAAGTAATTGACCAACTGGAACAACAGGGACGAGACATTCCAGATTCCCTGCTTAAAGGACTACAGGAAAGCAATGTCATCGACGGAATGTATGCGTGGACGGATGAAAAGATCAATGAAGTTTTGTCCAAAGGCTTCACGGCCAGTGCAGATGTGGATGTAACACTGAATCCGACATACAGTTGGGCAAACAATATCGTACCGTCTCTTCAGATGGATAGATTATCAAGGTTCAGAATAGAGCAGAATGCGGATGGAGGCATTTGGGATCATCCGATATTAACCACATTTGCGGAGAGAAGCATGGAGGCGGCTATCCCTATTGATGGAAGCCAAAATGCTATCAATCTGTGGGAGAAGACGGGACGCTTGCTCGGAATGGATAGTGTTCTTGACAAGGTATCGCTGGAGGGAGGCAGCAGTCCTGTGATCGAATATAATCCGGTACTGAAGTTCTACGGTGATGCCCCCAGTAAGGATGATATCGCCGATGCATTGAGTATTTCTCAGGACCAATTTGAGAGTCTTATGGAGAGATACCTGAAAGACAATGGACGTGTGTCCTTCGGGTAAGGAGTGTGCTTATGGCAAAAAAAGTATACATAACGAAGTCGGGAGACACATGGGATATGGTAGCAAAGGAAGTGTACGGTGACGAACTGTACACTTCCTTGCTTATGAGCAATAATCAGGAGATCATTGAGTACTTTGTGTTTCCAGAGAATATTTCTATTACACTGCCGGAAATTCCGAAAGAAGAGAGCTTGCTGCCAGATTGGAGGTCATAGAAATGGCGTTACCACGCAACGTTAAATTACAGATAACGTATGATGGAACTGTTTCGGAGACGGTTTCTGATACAACGGCATCTGCCGGATCAGCTTCTTCATACACAGTCAAATCTGGGGATACACTGTGGGCAATTTCAAAGAGATATTACGGCAGTGGAACGCAGTATCCGAAAATCTATAACGCAAATGCAGATCTGATTGAATCCACAGCAAAGGCACACGGCAAGAAGAGCTCCAGCAACGGGCACTGGATCTGGCCGGGTGAGGTATTAACAATACCAGGATTATCGACCACAAGCACAACGACGAGTGTGCGTAAAACAGGATCTTCCAATCCGGGTCTGGGAGATCTTATCGGGAATACAGCGACGGATTTTGCCTATACGGACGTTGCCAGTGGAAAATCTGACAGTGCATCCATTACAATGTATGACATAGACAAGGAGTGGCTGGGGAACAGAAAACCGAAGCGTGGAGCTGGGCTGGGCGCAAAGATACAGATAAATAATTGGAACGAGGAGAATACTTCAGAAACATTTGATTGCGGTAATTTCGTTGTCGATGATGTTTCTTTTTCAGGAAGACCTTTAAGTTGTGTTTTAGGAGTGGTGAGTGTGCCGACAGACGATAGCTTCAAGACACTTGCAAAAACGAAAACATGGGAAAAAACGACCATAAAGGATATCGCTGCAGAGGTAGCAGGAGCTGCAAGTGTGGCACTTGTATATGATGCAGTAGCAATCCAGATTCAGGAGATTGAGCAGAATAATCAGACCGACAGCGCCTTTCTGTACGCATTATGTGAAAAGTATGGCTTAGGCATGAAGGTTTATAACCATAAAATTGTCATTTTCGATAGCGTGGCTTACGAGGAAAAAGGATCTGTCGGTATAATTTCTGAAACCGATTGTATCACGTGGAAGGCAAATGAGACCATAGACGGGACTTATACCGGGGTAAGCCTTAATTATACAAACCCGGATCTCGATGATCCCATCAATGTAATGATGGGAGAAGAGGGGAGATTGTATGCCTTGAATGTACAGGCAAACAGCCAGTATGATGCAGAACTTCAGGCAGCGGCAAAAGCAAATGCTGCAAACCGTAAGATTCAAACAATGACACTTACGATTGTGGGGAATAAAAATATTGTTGCAACACAATGCATTAGTGTTTCGGGATTTGGCAGCTATGATGGTAAATACTATGTGGATACCGTAAAACATAGTGCTGGAAGTAGTGGATACCGAACACAGCTTACGATTCACAAGGTTCAGCCCCCTATAAAAGTAACAGCTCCGGTGGCAGCAGTCTCTGGCGGAAAAACATATACCGTAGTTTCCGGAGATACGTTGTGGGGAATTTCCAAGAAATTCTACGGAACCGGCACGAAGTACAGTGTTATTTATAATGCAAATGCAGATCTGATCGAATCCACAGCAAAGTCACACGGCAAAAAGAGTTCCAGTAATGGGCACTGGATCTGGCCGGGAGAGACACTCACAATTCCGGAGGGATAAGATGGTTACGAGAATAGGGAAAGTAACAAAGGTATATCCGGGGGAAGGCAGGGTAAAGGTAACCTTTGAGGATAGCGGAAGCTCTTCGCTGCCTCTGGCAGTTCTTACTATGAATAAAGAATATTCCATGCCAAGCATAGGGGACAGGGTAGTTACACTTCACATGGAGAATGGAACGAGCAAAGGATTTGTTCTGGGAACATATTACGGCGGCGGAATGCAGCCAAAAGCTAATAGCGGGTATCGAAAAGACTTCACATCCGGCTGTTACGCTATCTGTATCGGCGGTTCCTACACCTTGAAGGGATCTAAGATATTACTTAGTGGAAGTAGTGCTTCTGTATCTCTTGGAACCAAGGCATCTATGGTGGGATCTGAGGCAATTATGGGCAGTACCGCTTCAGATAATGAGGGTGATGAACCGGATTCTTATTTTAAAGCAACTTCTGACAATGTAGAAATCAAAGGTGCCACAGAGGTTAAGGTAGAAGCAGAAGGCGGAGCAGCGACGATAACAGTTGGTGGCGGAACAGCAGAGGTTGTAGTTGATACCGATACGACGGTCAAAGCATCCACGGTTACCATAGAGACTGATGGTAATCTGATATTTAAGTGTGCCTATGGAACGATTACGTCAGAGGAGATTATGAAGCGTTTGGAACGGATAGAGGATCAGCTTGGCATTCCGCATACGATATAGGAGGATGGCTATGGCAGTAGTAGGTAATTTAGGAAGCCTGATTACCTTTGAGGTAAGCTCAGACAAAGTCCTTACTTTTGACAAAATGAAAAGAACCGTGAAGGGCAGATGGGCTACGCATGATGCAATAGGAGGAAAAACGAAATCAGAGTTTTTGGGGGCAGGAAATGCAAGTATTGCGTTGCCGATTTTTCTATCTTCTATGCATGGCGTGAGACCACGGGTAACGCTGGAGCGGATTGCAGATGCTGTCGAGAGAGGGGAATATTATCCACTTGTAATTGGCGGGAGATCGGTCGGAAGGAATAAGTGGAGAATTACCTCTGCCAGTGAAACGTGGGATACCATTATCAGAGACGGTATTCTGGTAGAGGCAAATGTAACGCTTAACCTGGAAGAATATGTGTAGGAGGCATTCATGGAAAATTATATTGTAGATTTGGACGGCGATGGCTTTTCACCGGATGAATTTGCGGACATTAAAAAGTGCCTTGAGACACTTCTTTCCGTTCGTGCGGGAAGCCAACCGTTAGACAGAGAGTTTGGAATTGATGTAGACCATGTATTAGGCTACCCGCTTAATATAGCCAGAAATATGTTGGCACTTGAAATAATTGAAAAGGTACGCATCTACGAAGCAAGAGTAGAGGCCGATAACGTGTGGTATGAGGAAAACACAGATGGAAAACTCATCCCGCACGTTCATTTTGTGAAGGCGGAGGTATGACATGGTTACAGATAATTTCCCTGATATTTCCTTTATAGATAATTCAACGATAGAAGATGTTCTCACGCAAATGATTAGTGACTATCAGAACAAATATAAAGAGATCACTAACAAAGAGGCTGCACTTGCAAAGGCTGATCCGCACCGGCTTATTATGTATGCCTGTGCCGTTCAAATTTATCAGGCTATGCAGTATGCGGATTACGCGGGAAAGGTTAGTTTTCTGAAATATGCGCGGGGAGAATACCTTGATAACCTTGTTGCGATTCGTGGGATTCAGAGGCAGCAGGCAAAACCGGCGACGACAACATTGCAGTTTTCTATCAGTGAGCCTGTTGCATCTGTAGTAGGCATCCCGGCGGGAACCAGGGCAACAAATGGTAATAATGTGTTTTTTGCCACGGACGAATATGTGGAAATAAAAGCCGGAGAAACTTCGGTAAGCGTGTCTGCAACCTGCACGGAAGAAGGGAGCCTTGGAAATAATTTCGCAATAGGAGAGTTTGGAACAATCGTCAATTCTCTTCCGTATGTTGTTGCTGTGACAAATACGACACAGACATTCGGCGGATCTGATATTGAGGATGATGATAGCCTAAAGGAAAGAGCTTATACCATACAAAAATCATATTCTACAGCAGGACCTACGGGAGCATATGCATATTTTGTGAAACAAATTGATCAGAGAATCGGTGACGTGGTTATACGGTCGGATACTCCGGGAGTTGTAAAAGTAATATTTACTACTGAAGCTGGGATGCCGGATCCGGCTCTTATTCAGAAGGTTACAGATTCTCTGATGGATAGAAACATTCGACCGCTCACGGACAAGATTGAGGTATCAGCACCAGTGTCAAAAACCTATGATGTAGAATTTACCTATTATATTTCATCCAGTGAGAAGGCATCGGTAACGTCCATTCAGGAAAATATTGCAGCAGCAGTAAATAGTTATAATGCCTGGCAGACGGAAAAAATCGGACGAGATATCAACCCTTCATATCTTATTCAGAAGATTATGGAAGCTGGAGCAAAAAGAACCGTTATTACAGCACCGGAATTTACAGCACTGAACAATGGCACTATTGCAAAAACTGGTACTGTGACGGTGAAGTATGGAGGGCTTGAAGATGATTAAGTTGCAGGACAGTAATATTATAGACATTCTTCCAGAAGCATTTACGAGCGATCCGAAAAATATTGCTCTTGGATATGCACTACAGGGAGCAATGAGGAGACTACTGGAATACAGTAGGACAACCAGTGTGTATGCTGCCATTGATGCAGCGGATGATGATGTGCTTGATATGCTGGCAGCAGAGCTCGATACGCAATATTATGATGTCCTTCTTGATGTTGAGGCAAAACGAAAACTTGTTAAAAATACATTGATCTGGTACGGAAAAGCGGGAACACCGGCAGCAGTCGAGGAGCTTATAACATCTGTATTTGGCGAAGGAAGAGTAGAAGAGTGGTTCGATTATGGAGGAGAACCATTTTACTTTAAGGTATATACCAATGCCACATTTACAGAAGATATGATCTCTAAATTCGACGATATGCTGGAAAAGGTAAAGAATACGCGCTCCAAGCTGGAAACGGTTGTAGGTGAGAAAACATTAAGACAGAACACTTCTGTACTTATAGGAACAGATCAAATTATTGTGGCGCCTGTTATTTTTCAAGAGATTGTCAATGAAAAAACATTAAGGCAGAACACACATGCACTTATAGGGGACAATCAGATTATCGTGGCACAAGCTATCTTTCAAAAATAGGGAGGAAAAGAAATGGCACAGTATAGAAATGCAGTTATGACACAAAATGGAGCGGCATTGCTTAATAAAGCACAGGCAGGACTTTGCAAGATCAGGTTTACCAGAATGTCAACTGGTGATGGACAATATTCTGAGAGCGAGAAAGGGATTGAAGAGTTAAGAAAAATAACCAGCCTTAAATCTCATAAGCAGTCGTTTGCATTCGATTCTATAAAATATCAGGATGATACGAGCGTAGAATTGAAGGCCAGTATCACAAACCATGACGACACGCAGACATTATCAGCCGGATATTACATCAGAGAAATAGCTGTTTTTGCGCAGGAAGATGATAAAAGTGACACGGAGGTGCTGTACAGTATCGCGGTGGCAGATGTAGCAGATTTCTTGCCAACTTATAATGGTAATAACCCGATACTAATAATCCAGAAATATTATGTTACGGTGGATGAATCAAAGAGCGCAATTATAGTACCGAGTAATTATGGAGAAGATCTTGAAGCAACAAAAAAAGAAGTTGAAAATGATCTGAAAGAATATGTTACAGAGTATGTTTCGGAAGCAACAGCGGAGGATATTGACAATATTCTTGGCGGTTATTTTATAGATGATGGTTCAGGAGGTGGAGAGAGTGAAGAGATAACAGAAGAAAAATAAGTAACATTGTAGACGAAGCATTTAATAATTAGGAGGAAAAAAGTCATGTCATTTGTAACACTGCGTCACTTATCAAAAACGACATATTCAAAGGCGTCTACAACGGCTGATGGATTAATGTCGAAGAAAGATAAGAAAAAAGTAGATGGAATTACTGAGGCAACGGATACGGAGATTGACAATATCATTAACGGATTATTCGCATAAGGAGGAGACGAATGAAGGTAATAACAACAGGCCTGTTAAACAGGTTTTGGACGAAAGGAATTAAGCCGTGGCTGGACAAGCGGATCAAATCATATGCGGATTTAATGGTAACTACGGCATCTGGGTATACCCCGGATGCCCTTGCTGTGAAGGAGGGGTTTACTGAGTTAAATGGCAAGTTAATTGCTCCTGACTATAAATCTGCTGTAGCCATACAATCTAATTACACTTGTATGACTAATGGATATGTAATTGGAACAATACAGGGTGCAGTGAATGGCTGGGCATCTATCCGATCATCCAAGAATGCAAATTATTTCTTGGCATTATGTACATCATCAGAAAATCCTATAGCGGTATGTATTCCATTTGCATCAGGAGACTCCGTTATATTTGGATCGAGTGGTACATATAATCTCGCATTTGCACCGGCTAAATAATAAAAGTACCTTTTATCACGCAATCATTTAGAGTTCCGGTTGCGGAATACTCCTGAAATATACTTCCATTGTACATCAAGCTTACATTACCAGTGCTAGCAACATCATTTATCACTAAGTACTGACTGGGTATCAATATATTATATTTGGGGTGTAAATCTGCTGGTAGCGTGGCTAATGGAGATCCGTATGGTATAGACCCACTTGAAATGCGGAATCCAAAATCTACAATATTGCCCGTTCTTTTGCAGTGTACAAAATCGGTGGTTACACCTGATGGGAACGTTATATCATAATCTACGGATTTTAACTTGCCATTTAGCGTAGTAGATCAGAAGGCGGGCACGGCCTTAAACAGTGCTAGAAAGGAGTCCTGTAATGGGCTATATCAAATTTAAAAATAAAGAGACCACACAGCTGGTCGTGGTATCAGAGGAGAGCCCTCATGTGATCCGGATCACCGGAGACAACCTCACAGTAAATACTGACGGCTTCCGGCTCTACCTGGATGAGGGATGCAAATATCCGCTTGACAACGGTGAGTATGCGGCATATACCACGCTGTACCGCAAGGGCGACGGCTGGTATGAGCTGTCCGATGACGGCTCCGTATATATTGAGCCGGTTGCACCGGTGCAACCTGAACCGACCGAGGAGGAGCTTGCAGAGCTGGCTAGACAGCAGCAGATCAGTCAGCTAACTGCGCAGATTGATGGTCTTAAAGCACAGATCGCCGCCAGTGACTATAAGGTAATCAAGACCTATGAGTACACACTTCTCGGCGAGCAGACCGAGTACGATATGGAGGCTGTCCATGCAGAGAGACAGGCTCTCCGTGACCAGATCAATAGCCTGGAGACCCAGCTGGCAGATCTGACAGCAGAGTAGGAGGCTGCCTATGAGAGTGAGAGACGGTCCCAAACAATTACATAGTAACCAAAAGCAATGAGCCGATTGTTTCCCGCAGGGAGGTGACCGGCTCTTATCTTTATTGAGTGAGGTGCGACATGAATGAAACCGAAATGGAACATCGGATCACGGAGGTAGAAGCCAGAGCAAAATCCAATACTCATCGGATTGATAAACTGGAGAGAGTGACTGAAGAGATTCATACCATGTCAACCACAATGATCCAGTTGGTAGAGGAAGTAAAACACACTAACGAGACGGTATCCAGCTTAAACCAGAAAGTTGAAAAGATGGATAGCCGTGTGGATGATATGGAGCGTGCCCCGGGAAAAGAGTGGAGCAACGCAAAACGAACACTATTTAATACTGTAGTAGGAGCAATCATTACATTCTTGGTTACTGGACTGATTTTCGCAGCTGTCCAGGCATTTTAAGAAAGAGAGGATAACATTATGGATTTATCATTTTTATTGCAACTCGTAGACCCCATCATTTTAGGAATCTGCCTGCTGACAGGCTATGTGCTTAAGGAAGCATTTGACAAGTTTCCGAACAAGTTTATTCCGTTGGCATCATTGAGCATGGGAACCATCATTGCAATCATTATCCACCTGCAGGCCGGTATCAATGCAGAGGTTGTACTGGGAGGTATGATCTCCGGGCTGGCGGCCACTGGTATGTACGAACTGTTGAGGAACCTGCTGGACTTTGACGGAAAGAAGGAGGAGTAACATGAAACAGGCATTATATAAAGGACCCGACATTTCCAAACACAACGGAAATGTCAACATCAAGAAGGTACGCGATGCAGGATACAAGCGTATCGGCATCCGGGCAGGGTATGGTAAAAATAACGTTGATGAGAAGTATGTCAGCAATGCGCTTGCATGCGTAAATCTGGGAGTTTTAGCCATTATTTACTGGTTTTCTTATGCGTTTTCTGAACTCATGGCAAGAAACGAAGGGGACTATTGCTGTGATCAGGTCGAGAAATATTGGGAAAAATGTCCTGTCGCATATGACTGCGAATATGACACTGTACGCTATGCCAGAACTAAGGGGGTAAATATCACCAAAGAACTGGCAACGAATATGGCTATTGCGTTTTTGTCGAGAGTAAAGGAAAGAGGACACGTCCCGGTGATTTACACCAATCGGGATTACCTTAAAAATTACTTTGATATGGACAAGATTGTGGCAGCGCTGGGAAAGGTGTATGTGTGGTATGCTAGGTACGGAGTGTCTCTGAGCGAAGCTGAACTGAATCTGGCCGATATCTGGCAGTATACGTCCTCTGGAGTTGTGCCTGGAATCAGTGGCAAGTGTGATATCAATATTTTTTATACAGACTTTGAAATGGTGTCAGTACCGGCGGAGCGTGAGGAAGTATGTAACATTAACATCCAGAACTTCCAACGTGCCGCAAATGCTGACGGTTACCGGGATGCAAAGGGGAGAAAGCTGGCCGAAGATGGCAAAGATGGTCCCAATACTCAGTATGTAAGACGGCAGATCTGCTTGCAGGCAAAGAAATTCGGACTGACTTATAAGGTAGGGTCCACTGGTGAAGTAGTTAAGTGGTGGCAGACACGCTGCAATGAGATTTTAGGGCATGACCAGAGCGTAGATGGTAAGTATGGAAAAGATGCGAGAAAAGAGACCATTGCAACGCAGAAAAAGCTGAATCTTACTGCGGATGGAAAAGTAGGATACAACAGCATTCAGATGGCATTCTATAATTGACGGATCGGCAGCAGGTATGATATCCTGAGACTACCCATAAAATCCTTCTCATGGGTGATTATTACAAAGGCGGAGAACTAGAAGGGGTGTTCTCCGCCTTTTTACGTTAACTTTGTTATTTGATGTAAATATGCAAGACTACAGCAAGTCGGTATCGAGCAATTCCTCAATGGAACAATCAAGAGCTTTTGCGAGTCGATATACGATGCAAACTTGCGCATGGTTGATATCTCTCCGTAGTTGTTCATAATTTCCAATACATTTCAAAGGTACTCCGGAAAGGTCTGCAAGTTCTGACTGCTTAAGATGACGTGTGATTCGCATAAGTTTTAACTTGCTTGTTTTTATATTATGGTGTATTTTTGTTTTAGGCATATAAAACTCCTTTTGATATTCACCTAATAGAAGCACTCATTAAGATCATTGCTTACGGCGTGGATCATATCGTTTATATCTCCTGTAAACCCACCAGCCTTGTGCGGGATCTGGAAGTGTTTCTGGAGAACGGTTACCGCGTGGACAAGGCCGTGGCCGTGGACCAGTTCCCCTGGACCGCAAATGTCGAGACGGTTGTCTTACTTTCCAAGGGCGCTAAAGGTCCGGTGGACCTTTGCTCAGCGCGGACCGAAGTGGAACGGAGCTGATCAAGGTTATGACCGGTATCCGCCGCTGCGGAAAGTCGGTCATGCTGGAGCTGATTCATCCGCAGGAATTACAGGATAAGCATTATTTCCGTAAGCATGGTGCAGATGCATATTACGGACAGAATTAACAGGATATCGAGAGGGTATAAAACAGATGAAGATGAAAACAGCACCTATGGGGTGGAACAGCTGGGATTGTTATGGAGCGGCTGTTACAGAAGATATCGTACGACGGAACGCTGAATTTATGGCTGAGCATCTGAAGGAGTACGGTTGGGAATATATTGTGGTGGATATCCAATGGTATGAGCCTTATGCTGCAACCAATGAGTATCATCCTTTTGCGGATGTAGTAATGGATGAGTATGGAAGACTGCTTCCCGCAGTAAATCGTTTTCCTTCCGCAGCAAACGGTGCGGGCTTTGGACCATTGGCAGAATATGTCCATTCTCTTGGATTGAAGTTTGGCATTCATATTATGAGAGGGATTCCACGACAGGCTGTACATCAGAACACGAAAATCATGAACAGTGACAGACATGCCCGGGAAATTGCCAAAACAAACAGTATCTGTGCCTGGAATACGGATATGTATGGTGTAGATCCTGAGAAAGACGGGGCACGGGAATACTATAACAGTATTTTTGAATTATATGCTTCCTGGGGTGTGGATTTTATTAAATGTGATGATATTGCACGGGAACTGCCACATGAGGAATCCGAACTGATTATGCTGAGCAAAGCATTGCATGGTTGCGGAAGACCCATGGTTTTAAGTCTGTCGCCGGGACCTGCTCTTTTAGAAAAGGCAGAGCTTTATAAGCAGATTTCCAATATGTGGAGAATCACCGATGATTTCTGGGATAAGTGGGAACTGTTATATGATATGTTTTCAAGAGCAGAAAAATGGTGCACCCATGCAGGTGCAGGGCACTGGCCGGATGCCGATATGCTTCCGGTCGGACCGATACGTCAGGTATATGATGTGAATAACTGGACGAATTTCACACAGGATGAGCAGATCACCATGCTGACACTCTGGAGTATCATGCGTTCTCCTTTGATGCTGGGAGGAGAGCTGACAGGGTTTGACGAATTCACTATGAATCTGGTAACCAATTCTGAAATACTTGCCATGCATGCAAATGCACGGCATTCGCATCAGGTGTGGAGACGTGAAATCGATGGTATAGAGCATGCATTGTGGATTGCAGCAGATACAAAGGGTGGATATTATGTCGCGGTATTTAATCTGGATGATAAAGACAGTGACATATCCATACCGCTTGCTGATCTGGAGATTTATGATGGAGTAAATGGAACGGAGCTTTGGAGCGGAGAGCACGTGGAAGAGCCAAAGAGCCTTAGTGTGTCATTAAAGAGTCATGGTGCTAGGGCATATCATTTTACGTACAACTAAAAAGCATACTACTGTTAATGTATAGAGATCTTCAATCATGATCTCAGTTTTGAGATTAACCTTATAGTCATTTTCAGCACGTTGGCGATCTTTTTCTTCTTGCCGGTTCTGACTCATCATGATAAGAGGTGCCTGAATCGCAGCTACACAGGACAGCACGAGATTAAGCAGGATAAAAGGGAATGGATCAAAGGCTTTGACGGCAAGCAGATTCAGAACCTCCTCATTGGTCATATCATGGCGAATTTCTTTAAGCACTTCTTTTAATAGTTTGCGGTTTCCCTTCATGCTGGTCTCCTTCTGTTTATTCCCGGTAAATCTGTGCAAACCGGAAATTTCTGATGAATAACATGGTGCAGGATCGTTTTCGATTATTATATTTTACTGTGAGATTGTGATATTAGCAATAGTGAAATGGGGCAGAGAAGAGTTGAAAAGGCAGACGGATAAGAAACAAAGATAAAATAGTAAAAATAGAATAGAACAAAGAAAGAATATGGAGATAAAACAGAAAGGAATAAACAATGAATGTAAATCCTATAACAAGATTGGATTATCCAGATCCGGACGTGATCCGCGTAGAAGACACCTATTATATGGTATCCACAACCTGTCTCTTATACACATCTCCGAGCCC
>OJQN01000010.1_pt1 | contig 115899 bp, 108 predicted proteins | sample 1598881 | NCBI WGS metagenome assembly OJQN01 (sample SAMN03922512, study PRJEB24848) | human gut metagenome | isolation source: stool sample | host: Homo sapiens | place: Germany | collected 2010-02
TTTTTCTATTTGCTCAACATTTGAAAAAAATTCTGGCAAAATATCCATTCCATCAATAGAAATATCAAATTCATCTTCAAGCATAGTTATCAACTCGATAATATCAAAAGAGTCTAAAATACCATCCTCTACATAATTATCACTTTCAGCAAAGTTTTGTTCCGGTTTAATCTCACTAAGCATTTCTAAAATTCTATTTTTCATCTTATTGCTCCTTCTTTATATTATTTTTTAGCTGCAATCTATCAATTTTACCATTTGTGTTTCTAGGTAATAAATCCATTCTTTTAAAGTTACTAGGTAACATATAACTTGGAAAAAATTTCATTAAACTTTTTCTAAAAATTTGTGGTGCTATCTCCTCATCTTTTTCATAGAATAAAATAATTTTTTTGTTCACATCATCATATACCGCACAGCAATAATCAACAAGTTTTAATTCATTGACTATCATATGTTCTATCTCCCCCAATTCAATTCTATATCCCATATGTTTTATTAGGGAGTCTTTTCGCCCTTTAAAATGAATAATACCATTTCTATCCTTTGAAACAATATCTCCCGTTTTGTAAATCAATTCTGGATATGAATTATTTAAAGGATTTTGCACAAACGCAGTCGCAGTTTTTTCTATATCGTTGTAATATCCCATTGCCAGACTAGTTCCTCTAACGCATAACTCCCCTTCTACATTTTCCAAAGTTTGTTGATTGTCTTCGTTTAATATAATTATATCAGAATTCCTACAAGGCTTTCCTATTGGTAATGGTTCATCTTCCATAGGTCGCTCATCAATAATATGGTATGTACAGTCTAATGTAATCTCTATTGGTCCATATAAGTTTACAAACGTTGCTTTTTGAATATGATCGTACCAATACAAAAACTGTTTCGTAGGAAAAACCTCTCCCGCAAACCAAATCATTTTTAAATTGATCGGTAAAATTTTTTTGAGTAAATCAAGATTAGCAATATTTACCATAATGGAAGGAACCCAAAAAATAAAATTAACTTTTTTATTATCAATTTCTTTTAAAAGGTTTGCCGGAAACATTGCTAACGAACTATCTAACAATATTAATTTTGACCCTTTCAAAATAAGCATACATAGTTCAAAATCATAAATATCAAATACCACTGGCGATAATGATCCTATCACTTCCGAACCATCAAATGAAAAAGTTTCTAGTGCCCAGTCAGTAAAGTCAAAAAAACTTCTATGGTTCAATACAACTCCCTTCGGAGTCCCGGTGGAACCTGAAGTATTAATTATACACATAGGATCCGTATCAATCTGTTTCTTTTTTCTTTCATTAATAAGTTTATAGTCTATATTTTCTTCAACGCTTTCAATGTCTATCATTGGAATGGCGATATTTTTAAATAATTCAAAATATTTTTTATTTGTTATAATGGTTATCGGTTTTATTTTTTCTAAAATATTTCTTATTCGGTCAACTGGCATTTTTACATCAAGATTCATGAACGCATTTCCCGAATAAAGTACTCCCAAGTCTGAAATAACTGTATTAATCTCTTTTGGCAAGAAAACTGCTATCGGTCTATTTATTAATGCTTCATTTCTTTTTAACAAGAGGGTTGCTACTGAAAGCGCTTTATTTTTCAACTCATAAAACGAAATTGTTTCATCATTGTGTTCAATAGCTATTTGTGATCCTTTAGTTTCAACAGTAGAATCAAACAGATCAACTATATTGACTCTCATTTTCATATTTGCTCCTTCTCTTATTTATCTACAGTTATTGAATTACGCATACTATCCTTCTACTTTTATCTTAACTATATTTTTGATATGTTTCACTCAGTGCATTTTTAAGCCATTTTTTCCCGTTTTCAGACAATCGATTTAAATTATTATTTATACTATAATATTCAATTGGAATTATCCTATCCATCTGCTCTTTTTCATCCAAAAAATTCTTATCGCTTAGCCCCAACTGTTTTTGAAGGGAATCGAAACGTGCTCTTCCTCTTTCCTCATTTTTTATGCACATAAAGTCTTTGTTGAAAATAATTGAAAAACACATTCCATGATACGAATCTGTAATTATACAACTACAATTAGAAACATTAAATAAGAAATCTTCAATTGGCTCGGAGATGTGTATAAGAGACAGTCACTACACCATTTTATTTCATATTTTCCTTCAAATCCTATTTTTTCAATCTCATGTTTGATATTAGGTGTTAAATCCCTTACATAACAAAAAATAAAATCTTTTCCTTTCTTTAACTCTGAGTTACATATTATTTTTTCATATTCTTTTTTATCAATCAAAAAAACCGGATCCAAAATATGAGTCGCATCCACGCCAAATTTTTCTTTGCACAATACAACTCCACTGTCTTCTCTAACACTAATATAATCAAAAGATTTTAGTGATTTGCTTATCCTGTTAAATCTATTGGCATCGTCACATATAAATTGATTCGTTCCGAAACTTGCGGCTGCTGCAATTTTTCCCTTCCCCTTAACAAAAGATAAATACCACGAGTCAGGAACATAATCTGGTCTAAACACTTGATCAGAACCTGTTATAAATCCTATATAATCATTATTTAATTGTAAATTGTTTTCCCCAACAAAAATGTCATCATATGTTCTATAAATTTTAGTTGAAGATTTCATATATTGTTTTTCAAATAATGCAGAGATACCGCCTTTACGGCTTTCATCATCATAGCTCATCCAACATTTCAAAAGTTCTGAAGAAAAGCCTTCTTTTGCTAAAAATTGTTGTAACGCAAATGCCGTTAGAATTGCTCCATGATCGTCACACCACCAAAAATTTATTATCCCAAAATCAGCTCTTTTATCTTGCTTCAATTTAATCTATTCCTTTCTGATTTTTCAGATTTCCTCAATAAACTCATTAAGTGTTATCTCATCACCTTCATAAAACAATATTTTTGAGTTTAATTTATTTTTTACTATTTTTTTCTTGGTTGAATTATCGATTTTAATCAATTCAAGTTTTTTTAAAGTTACTTTCTTTTCTGAAATGCACAATAAATTATCTGCCTCAAAACCTTCTTCAACCAAACATTTTTCAATTGTATTGTTCAATTTATTCCACTTATATACAAAGCAATTATTATTTGCCAAAAGATATATCCCATTTTTACCCCCATATGCCCCTAGCAATTTATCTATCTGGACATTTATTATTTTTATAGTCTCTGAATCCAGATTTAAAATAAGCATACTAGAAGTATTATAAATAGGAAGATATAATAAATCATCTGCTTGCGCTATGCGCAAAAAGGCATATTGAGCGTTTTGAGGCATATAATTTCTAACTTTTTCCCATTTTATTAAAACAGAAATTTCCATTTTACTCATACTAAAACATAATATATCACCACCAACCGTTTTAGGGATTAATATAATACTTTCCCTATACATTTGTCCATAATATTCCCCTTTATAATTTTGTCTATCTATCGCAATGGCTTCAATATTGTTTGTACTTGGGTCAAAAATATGGATATAGTTTCCCATAGCTGGGCAAAAAAAGACTTTATTACTATGCACAAAAGCTCGCGAATGTTGATTTTCTATCACTATGTCTGAATTAGGAAATTCCCGCACATACTCTGTTTTTCCATCTTCTATTTTCACTTTAATAAGAGCATTATATTTATAAGCAGATGCATATATATATTCATCAATTTTTGCTCCACACGAAAAACTAGGGCTAAATAAACTCATATTATCACCTCTTAATTAACTGAAAAATCTACCGTATCTGGATTAAAGCGCACTCTTATATTATCATTCACACTATTAATCCAGAATATTTCTTTTTCTTCTAGCTTATATCCTATATTATCCAAAAAGGATTCCTTGAAATGTTCTCTATTTCTGGTGGTAGTGAGTGCAGGCCGTCCAAGCTGTTCATTCCACTTAAGTATAATCTGTGCAGTTGTCTTATTATATTTTTGCGCTAACTTTCTGACCGGCTCAGCATAATGCAAATTATCACTCATTTCACCTAATGCGCTATATGCAACCGGCATAATATCAAATGCCTTACAATAATTTACCAAAGCATCTTGCGTTAATTGCGGTGTTATTTCAAATTGATTAATCATAGGCTTTATATTTGCACACATTGCTAATTCTTTTAAATGATGTATATTGCAATTGCTTACTCCAATAGCCTTAACCAAACCATCTTCATACAATTTTTCTAATGTCATATATGCATTGATAAAGGTCCCCGGCTGTGGCCAATGAATTAAATAATAGTCTACATAATCCACTTTTAAATATTTCAAATGAGCTTCACATTCTCTTCTAATATCATCTGATTTTTGTTGTCTGTTAGATATTTTTGTCATTATCTTTATTTCTTTTCTTTTACCACTATCAAAAATAGCCTGACCAAGTGCTTCATCGTTCCTACTATAAGCTGCAGATGTATCAAACAATATGCATCCTTTTTCAATAGCATAACGATAAAACTCGTACTCCCTCGCACACTCTTCCTCTGTTTCTACTGCTTTTGCTCCTAATCCCAATTCAGGGATTTCAACTCCATTGTATAAACTTAACATAAGCATCTCCATTTCTTTTTCTGCTTGTAACAGTCGTTATAAGCATTCAAGCAAGCATTTCTTTTTTTACATTAAAACGGCACAATAGTATATACTTTTTGCCCTAAACAAGGCTTATAGGAAATTATGTCCTGCTATAATTACTGCTTCTGGGTATTTTTTTCGCACCATTGAATAAAGTTCATCAAAATATTTTGTTGAACAGATTACAAATACTTCATCCTCGCTTAATACTTCCTTTTGTTCTACAAACTCCTTAAAAGTAACTACAGATTCATTTTTTAAATGATTATCTACTATTGCAATTACATTTTTTTCATGTTTGCAATAAAAAGCTTTACCTTCTGTTCCAAAACCTACTATTATCATTTTCTTTCCATATGCCAAAGTTTCTTCTTTCATATTTGAGCGTTCAGACCACCACCCGGAAAATTGTGAAACAGTATTATTTCTTACGAACGAATTGGATGGTACACGAAAATTAATGTTATTTCGATTGCCTATAACAACATTATCCCCTATTACACTTCCTGGCAAAATAGCATTATTCGAAGTCACCCATACATGATTTCCAATCACTGTTTTTCGGGGTCTATTAATAATATTCCCACTTGATGTATACAGCGCATGGAAATCACTATCATATACCATATTATTGCGGCCAAATCCTATATACTCACCAAATGACATTTTATAATCAACAACAATCACCGTTCCTGTATTCATTGAAAAATAGCCTGCATCAAACTCGGCATTTTCCATAATTTCTATTGTCGTTCCATAATACATGTCTGCGCCATGAAATAATGTCATTTTAGCATCTCTATGCAATCTTAAATATGTTTCCGCTTTTGATCCTGCCAATTTATTGATTCCGATACTAAAATTTCTAAATCCTTCAATGATCAATTTTGAATTATTCTCAAACTCAATAATTGAATTTTTATATGGTATTATTTTTGCTGTTCCCTTCCTAATAACATTTTTGCAAAAATAATTGTAGTACAAGTATTTTATAGTCGATACATTTTTATCAAATAAAATTTTCTTAAAATTACGGTATTTATTTTTAGATTTTGGAATTCTAAATCCTGTTGCCATATATAATGCATCGCTAAATTTATAGTCATTTAGGTATAAAAAAAATTTTTCCCTTTTATCTTTTTGAAGGATTGGGTTCTCAATAATATTAGGGTTTCCTTTTTTTATATCATCTAATTCACATCGTCGAATAACCATAGCTTTATTCAGCTTTTTCAACAATGCATCCGCTTTTGTACTATTCACAATCACAAAGCTTATCCCTTTAAACAAATCATACTCTGTTTGACCCTCTAATCCCCAAAAATCTCCTACTGTGAAATCTGCAGCTCTGTGTGACTCTTCCCGAAACAAACAATTATAACAACTGTGTCGTTGATACAAATCTGCAACTTCTATTCCTGCTATATATAAATCTTCTCCCTTTAGATCGCTTTGATACTTTTTTTCTCCATTAGCAAATTCTATCTCTAGGTATCTACTTTCCCATCCATATTTTTTACTTTTAAATCTCAATTTAGAAATTGGGGAACCTTCTTGTTCCTCCATTTCTTCTAACCACCTTTGATACACTAGCGGCGAATAAATTGAATAACATACAAAATCCATAAGATAAAGATTATCTAAGTTTACCTTTCCTTCAAGGTACTTTTTCATTGCTGCACATTGGCATGGCGTTCCAGCAAAAAGGACTTTATAATTATCTTTCAAAAGTAATAACGCTTTCTTAAAGATTCCACCAGTATCACTTTGAACATATTTAGACCCCATCAATTCTTTCAATTCATCTAGATTTAAAGCTACTGAATGAACTACCTTTTTATAATCATCTGCATATTTAGCACCAATAACAGCGCCGTTATCCTCGATTATCAACTTTGCAAGTTCATAAAAGAAACCACCCGAAGTGCTTTTTTCCCGAACACCATCATCCTTAGACCATGCGCTAAAACATCTGGATTTTTCAATTCTTGGCTGCAATTTTTCCTTTGCCGGGCATACCCTCACACATTCACCACATCCAACACATTTTTTTTCATCAATTACAGGATAAGAAAATCCTTCATCATCTACCTCAAAACTAATTGCATTTTTTACACATACATCACCACAAGCTTTGCATCCAACACATTTTATTCTATTTAAATCATTGCAAATGTTCTTAATAGTATCCACCTCCAACTAATTATTATTATCTTTTCTAATAAGCTTCTAGCTTTACTCATTTTTACATTTCATTTTTGTTTTATCGTTATGCAAATAATAAAAGCTCCATACTTTTTGGTATGAAGCTTTCATTATCACGATATTTGTGACTCCCTTCACACCTCTATGCTGCCATCCTTGCAGCTCGGTTTTATTCCTTATTATTATATCGGTTCGGTTGTCACATTTCTTTAGGTAAGCTACTGCAGTAGTTGCAGCACTCCCTGATTCTTCTGATTTGCCTGTGCCATTATGGCCTGACCCACTTGCGTCAAAATATTCTGATTTGCATATTCTACCATCATTTTTGCCATATCCGTATCCCGGATTCTGGATTCGGCTGCCTGAGTATTCTCTACCACATTATCGAGATTTTTGATCGTGTGCTCCAGACGGTTCTGGTAGGCTCCCATACGGCTCCGTTCTTCACTGACGTAAGTCAGGGCTTTTTTGAATGAGGTAATTGCACTGTCTGCGCCTGCTGTCGTACTCACATTCACGCCGTTGATTCCCAATGCTCCCGTAGAGATAGACGGCAGATCAATCTTCATATGCTGTCCGGCTTCTGCACCGATCTGTAGTTCTATGGTTACCGGATTCCGGAACAGACTGGTATCATCGGCGGAATATGCTGTGCCCTGACCAAATTTCCCGTAGTCATCATGTGCTGTCACATTAAACGCCGGGTTGCTCCAACCGGGCCATTGTGCCCCTGTAGTTCCTGTGGGCCGGGTATCTTTAGAACGATCCTCATAGACTATCAATTTAGTCTTTGTAGAATCCATGGTAAGTTTTGTATAGTGGCTCTGTGGATAACCATTATCCGTTCCCTGTATAATGCGGTTCAACAAGTCTTCCGCATTTGCAGCTCCTTTAATACCAATGTTATATATGTAATGTTCTCCACTGGTATCTATACTGTTCGTGCTACTATCCGTAAAGCGGATACTGTAATGATTGGTGCAGGTACAGCAGGTCGTATAGAATCCATTATCCACCAGGTCATCGATCATACTCTGGGATCCATCAAATGCAGAGAAATCAATTGTTGCAGCCTCATGATTAATGGAGGCGGTTCCGGTAGTGCCGTCTGCCAGCTGGTATGTCTCGTTGGTAGTATATGTCTCTCCCATATTTCCGTTGGAGCCCATAGCTGCCCATGCCGGCATGGAACCTTTGATCACAACATTACTTATGGTGTCTATTGGCGGAATATCTTTTCCCTTTAATACCTGAATTTCGTTAAAGGTTGTCCTGTTACCGATTCCGTTGATTTCTTCCTTGATCTGGGCAATTTCCTCCTGAATATATGAGCGATCCTCATCTGTCAACGTACCATTTGCTGCTTTGATGCTCAATTCCGTGCTGCGGTGCAGCATGTCCTGCACTTCAGCCATAGCGCCATCTGCAATCTGTACCATGGAGATACCATCCTGTGCATTTGCGGATGCCTGTGTCAGTCCACGGATCTGGCGGCGCATTTTTTCAGAAACGGCAAGGCCTGCCGCATCATCTCAGAATTCCCTCTTCCCTGAAGTTATGGATACTTCCCTGTATCACTATAATATGCTATATAGAATGTATCGGACGATACTAGAAAAAGTTTATCGAAAAAATGATAATTGCGATAAACTTTTCTTTATACTCTTTTTATGAATTTTCTGAGATTTCTTCTATTATAAGATCTCTGTCTTCCCCAAATATCTTAGCATTATCCAGTGCTTCCTGTAATGTACAATTTGTGCTCTCCATAGTGTTCTTTATAATATTTGCTGAACTTCTAATCGAGCATTCTTTTGCATACTCTTTTGCATAATTCTCTACTGCTTCACACATGGTCTCATTTCCTCCTTTCGACTCTTTGTAATGTCTTACTCACAATCTTTTTCTTCTCTTTACTTAATTCCAGCGCATCCATAGCCTGCTCCATTGTCAAACTCATATTTTTCATAAGATTTTTAACATTCTCAACTATATTCTCTTCCACTGCGTCATCAATCAATCCCTGTACACCTTCACACATATTTACACTCTCCTCTTCATCAAATGCGAATTCCATATTGGTATATTCATCAATCACCATTGCTGCTTCTCTCCTCAAGCCACGAAAACGTGGATTATCCTTCAACAAGCTTTTAATTTTTCCCTTATCTTTGGAATATTTAATAAAGCTCATCACTTCCCGCATACTAGTCTGGAACTTTTCCAGATCCTCATCTGTTAAGGTTGCCGGTTGGATCAGATGGATTTTATAATCCTGTACCAAATCCATGATCTCCGGAGGCTGTTCTTCCATCATTTCATGTAACGACAATGGACCATCCCATTTCTTTGCTCCGAAGAAAATAACCAGTGTAATTACCGGAACAATTTTGTCCTCTTTATAGAATCCTGACAAATATTCATCTCCGCTATGTCCCTTATGATCCTCCTGCTTCAAATGTTTTCTGGCTATTTCCTCAACCTGTTTTCCATACTGCAACGCATCGTAGATAATATTTCTGACCGGCATAGCATAGTGAATTCTGGTCTGATCTTCAATTCCCAATAATAAATATGTTGTCCTCGCATCCTGTTTTATTGTTACACTTTTCAGAACATCCCGATATTTTTGAACGATCTCCTCACCCTCCGTCCCACCAAACGGAGTAGCTATTTCCGCCGTATCCAGCGGTTGTAATTGTTCCGGATCAATCACCTGTTTTCCATTGTAAATGTAGAAGTTAAATGCATCTGCAAATATTTCATTTTCTCTCATATACGCCCTCGTAACACCATCTGCTTTTCCCATAAAATTTCTCCTTTCCCTTTCCAACACATAAAAATATCCGTACTAATACCTTTTTTGTGCAATGAAATCGTTGGTGACTCACCGGAATAAAATATTTTGCGAATTAATAAGAATTGTTTTTGATATCAGAAATATTTCTGTGAACTTACAATAGCACACCGTCTACCGGAATGCAAGCAGAAATTGAAAGCTCCGGCAAGTGCTTTCTTACAGCAGTTGCCGGAGCTGATAGTCTTGTATCATTACAGGTTTTGTCTTTTGCATGAAATCCGTCACAAGAGGCATGACATCACCGTAGTAAGCGTCATAATCTTCTGTGTGAATGTGCTCTTTTTTTACTTCCTGTATCTGCGAATATTCTGCTATTTTTTTCCGAATTTCACATTGGCACTCGGAAAATGCTGTTTCTGTTTCTGGGAACAGGTAGATGTCTACCTGAACTTTATTTCCGTATTCCGTGAAGATTTTCAGATTGTCCTGAAGCTTTTGCTCCGCAGCAATCTGATCCTCCAGATAAGTACCCAGTCCAATGCCATAGAGCATCCTTCTGTATTCCTTCTCCTTCTTTTCGGAAGCCTTTTCCTGTTCCATGACATGGATACGCCCCTGCCACAGGTCAGCTGTATCCTCTCCCATGAATTCCGTCAGGTGTTCCGCATATACCCGCTTCCGGTTCTCCGAGTCCACGACAATCGTATCTGCGTACACCACTCCCGGCATATCCACGTAATATTTCATATTGGAATATTCTCTTGCATTCTCTCTGCTATATTCCTCCGGGGCAAAAGGTGATACATAGATCAGCCGGTCCGTATAGTTCCGCAGATTTTCCGAGTAGAAAAGCGGTAATACGCTGACGGCCGGATTCCAGGAATCGTACGGGTTCTGGATAACAACGATTTCCGGACGAAGCAGTTCTAAATATTCTGCCGTCATTTTTCCGGCATCCGTCATTTCCACCTCTGACGGAAATTGCGTTTCTGTGATGGCATCCATCCTTGAGGATCCATCGTAGTCTTTATAATAATATGGTACCGGTGCAACGATTACATCACATTGAGGATCCTTTTTTGACCGCTTCCATATCGGTTCCATACGCTTCCAGTCCTGCGCCCTCACAGGCAGGCACAGCACCGTCTTCCGTGACCAGACCTGTTCTTCCAGAGTCTCCCGGACTTCTTGCAATGTCCGTTGTAATGCCGGGATCTCGGTGTCCTGCGCACTTTCATAAATGTGATATAGCACCTCACAATATTGCTCCAACAGTGGTACAATTGGGCAGTCCTCTCCCTGCATCTGTTCCAGAAGATTGCCCATGGTGATGGCCAGCTGTTGACCGGTAGTGATCATCTCCGTAAAAGCTTCTGCATCTCCCCGGTGGATCGCCGGTGCGATCTGTTCCGTCCGATGCTGTAGTTCCTCCATTGCTTCCCGGAGCATTTCCTTGTAGGCAAATTGTCGATGGGTTTTTTCCTCCTCCGTGCGATGCCGTACTTTTTCCATCTCCGGGTGAAATGCCGGCAGTTCGAAATCCAATACTTTCTGCAGATTTTTCTTCTGTCCTTCGAAAAAAGGATAATTATGCGCTCCGGCATCCTTTACCGGACGCAGATAATCCCCGTAGCGCATCCTCAATATCTTATCATAACACCTTGGAACCGGCATCGCCATATATTCAAATGGTAGATACACAGGATCCTCATAGTATTCCTTAGCGAAACAAGAGGAATTTCCCCTCAGCCCCCAGGGAAACAGCTGCGTCAGCAGCCTGGCTTCCGTCTCCGGCACCTCGGCAAATAACCGCTCTATCTCTCCGTAAAGCATTCTTCCCATAGCTACCGGATCTGCAAGGCGTTCCAGCCGTTTTCCCATCTGCTGCTCCAGAGCTTGCAGATGTCTCTCCTGATCCGCTGGCCGGAGTTTCCCCTCTACAATGCCATCTGCCACACCCAGCAGATATTTGCACAGGGTTCTCCGCCGGTCTTCTTTCTCTGCATCCGGATACACATAATCCAGCACAAAAATATCCACACAGGCTATATAGGGAAAATTATGGAACTTCCGAAGGTGTTCCTTTTCAAAGCAAAAATGATTTCTTCCGACGACTTTTCCCATAAACAGCCAGAAATCCTTCTGGTTCCGGTAGGTCTGCACAGCAAAGCCTTCTGCCATATCCGGCACAGCTTCTGTCAGGAACCTCTGATAATCCTCCCGTTTCATCACAATATCCATATCGTCGTCCCATGGTACAAATCCCCCGTGGCGTACGGTTCCCAACAGAGTACCCCAGTCTGCGAAATAGGTGATTCCATGCAGTCTGCATACCCTGTCAATTTCCGCCAGTACTTCCAATTCTGCTGCCCATGCCTGCTTGATTGCCGCTGGTATCACAAAGCCACAGCGCACCTCATCCAATAAAAAATTATCCAGCATCTTACTCGTCATGATAATACCTCTACACTTTGCAGCATGACCGGCTTGGAAGCTTCTTTCATGTGCTGAGCACTCTTGCCGCCATCTCCGTAGAAGGCATCTGCCACTTTCACAGTATCTGCTTCCCGGTCAGCAGGTTCTACATGCAGCCAGTTCTCACCCTGATATTTTTGTAAAATCTCCCTGTAACCTTGCAGAATCTCAGGGATTCTGGATTGCAGCCGCTCTTCCAGCAGATCATCCTGAAGCCACAGGATATGTATTTTATCTGACTGTTCCCTGAAGATTTCCAGACTGTCCTCCATCTTCCGAAGCATCTTCTCCTTGTGCTCCATCAGGCCGTTTCCACTGACATAATATAACAAAATCTTTTTATCTTTCCAGTCTGCGGGCAGATTCAGATCCGTTGCCTCCGGTTCTTCCTCATAGATCCAGGCACCGTCTCCGGAAATCTTCTCTTCCCACATAGATCTGGTATCCTCGCCGGCCCAGTCACTGAGATAATCTACATAACTCTGCTTCATAGCCTCCGATTGCAGAACGATCCGGTCTGCCCATACTACACCGGGCATCGGCACAAAATAATTGCGGCTCTTCAATCCTCTCTCATCCTCGGGATTCATCTCATCGGTCTTGAACCAGGGGATGTATATCAGCTGTTCCGTATTCTTCCATAACTCCGGTGCATAATAATTCGGATGGATCGTCACACTGTAATTCCACTCATCATAAGGAGCCTGAATGTAGATCACATCCGGGTGGTTGTTCTCCAGAAAATATTCATTATATGGAGTGATCGGCACTTCCTCCGGGAACTGGTCACCATCATACTGCATCTCGCTGAATGCTCTTCCCAACTGTTTTTTATAATAATAGGGAAGAGGAACAACACGGACAATTGTATTTTCTTCCTCGCAGGCCGCCTTCCACACTTTTTCTATATGTTTCCATTGTGTTACCCGATAGGGCATAAATACGACTTCTTTCGGAATCTGCATAGCTTCCGCAGCCTGCTGTACCATAGCCAATGCCTGATCCAAAATGGAATGAACCTCACCACCGTCAACACCTGCATTCTGTGAAACTACTTCATAGAGCTGATATGCAATTTCACAGTACTGTTCCAAACATCTTACCGTCTCCGTTCCTTCTCCCAATTTTTTCTCAATTGCTTCGCCGATACCGATGGCGACATTCTGAGTCTCCTGCAATAATTGGCTGGCAGTATTGCGTTCGCCACAATTCAATAAGTTCTCTACGCTCTGATGGATCTGCGCAAGGAGTTGCAACCGCTGATAAACGTTATCCCTAAATGCCATATTTTTATGTCTTACCTTCAAAGTATCCGGGTATTGATAATGAGGCATTTCCAGTTTTTCTCGCAACATTTCTTCCTGTTTATTAAAATACGGATAATCGTGACTGCCTCCCTTGCGAACACTTTTCATGTAATCTGCGTATTTTTGACTGAGAATATAATCATACCCTACAGGAACAGGAATCATTATATTTTCAAATGGCATCCTTATAGAATCTGCGTAGCATTCTTTTGGGTAAGAACAGCATCCTTTATCCAAATATAATGCCATCAGAGCCACTTTATCGGATTCCTTTTCGCCATATAAGGCATATAAAGCACACACAATCTTATAAAGCTGAACTTTCAAATTTCCTGAACGGTCTATCTTTTGGTTGCAGATTCGTTCTACCTCTTGCAGCCATTGCTCTTTTACTTCTTCCGATACTTCGATATGTCCTATTGTATCTGCCGCTGATTTTACGTAATCAACCAATTCCCTCTGAACTTGCTCTTCTTCTTTATTTCTCGTCACATAATCCAATGGGAAAATATCCACTCCAACATTGTAGGGCAAATTGTAATGATGATCCAGGAACTCCGATGTGGTATTAATATACTCAGAGTTATTGATCCTTGTCATTACATCATAATACTCATCCGCCGTTGCATAATTAATGACATCATACTCCGAAGGCAGTTCTTTCTTCGCTACTTTCAAAAAGCGCTCATAATCTTTTCTCTTCATGGAAATATCCATATCGTCATCCCATGGAATATATCCCCCATGCCGTACCGTTCCCAGAAGAGTACCCCACTCAGCAAAATATTGGATATGATATTTTTTGCATACTTTATCTATTTCACTCAGAACTTCTACCTGTGCCGCCCAACAACATTTCATTCTGGCATCTACATAAAATCCTGATTTGATTTCATCTTCAAAATACGAATTAGGAAATTTCATCTCTATCACCTTTTACGAAAAAAGGAATCGGAAAAATCCGATTCCTTTTTGGTTTTACATTCTCTCTAAGCAGTTAAGCTCTTAAGATTACTGCAGTAAGGACAGAACGCCCTGGTTAGCCTGATTGGACTGAGCCAGCATAGCCTGACCTGCCTGAGCAAGGATGTTGTTGTTAGAGTACTTAACCATCTCAGTAGCCATATCGGTATCACGGATAGCGGATTCAGCACTGGTGGTGTTCTCTACGATGTTGTCAAGGTTGTTGATGGTGTGCTCCAGACGGTTCTGGATAGCACCAAGGTCAGATCTCTGCTCGGATACATCCTGAATAGCAGCCTTAGCCCATACATTCAGGGCTGCGAAAGCGGAAGCTTCCAGTCTTGTGCCATCTGCAACCTTTTCAGCAGAAGTCTTGCCTGCAAAGTCCTGGAATTTTTTAACTACAGCTCCAGCATTTGCATAGCTGGAAGCATTGGTACCAACCTTCTTGGTATCGAAAGTGGTTGCTAAGCTTGCTACGGACATATTCTTAATTGTTACATTAATCTTGTTCTTGGCAGTGGACTCTGCACCTACCTGTAAATCAGGCTTGAAGTTACCGTCTAACAGACTCTTCTCATTAAAAGTAGTAGTCTCTTTAACACGGTCAATTTCAGTCATTAACTGGGATACTTCAGAACCAATATAGCTTCTATCCTGAGTGGTCAGAGTTCCGTTCTCACCCTTTACAGCCAGTTCATTGATTCTCTGCAGCATATCCTGAACTTCGTTCAGAGCACCTTCAGCGGTCTGTACTGCGGAGATACCATCTTCAGCGTTTGCAGAAGCCTGTGTCAGACCTCTGATCTGTCTTCTCATCTTCTCGGAAATGGAAAGTCCTGCTGCGTCATCTGCTGCTCTGTTGATCTTGTAACCAGAAGATAACTTCTCGGTGGACTTAGCCTGAGTTGCGGTGGTCAGACCTAACATTCTGTTAGAGTTCATTGCTCGAAGATTGTGTTGTACTACCATAATATATTCCTCCTTGAATTGACGAGCGCTTCCCTGCGCTCCGTTATTTGCTTTGGCAATGTCAGCTTCAAGTTCGCACATCCTGTCACTTTCATCGCCATTGTCTTCCGTCTCTCCGGCGTGCGAAACCTTGGATTCAGAAGAATGGTTAGGTAAGCAATTGTTTTATTTGCTTTACTTGATAAGTATATCGGAGAGGTTTTGGGAAACTTAACCCCCTTTTTGAAAAAAAATTAGATTTTCTTATTCTAAATCATCCAGACCGGCACAATATAATTATCTCTGTCGATTGCGCTGAGTCCCGGTTTCATGCAAATGACCGCACCCTTTGTCCTGGGTATTGATGATTTATCCAGCAATTCAAATACTTTTACCAGCTCTGTTCCGGGATTGGACGTTTTTTTTATCTCAATAGGATTCAGTACTCCATCATGTTCAAGGACAATATCAATCTCTCTGGCATCTTTATCACGATAATAGTACATATACGGTTCCTTTCCGCAATTCAGGTAAGTTTTCATAATTTCCGCCACCACATAATTCTCCAGAATTGCGCCATTCATAGCACCGCTTTCCAATGTCTCCGGACTGCTCCACTTTGTCAGATAACATACCAGCCCTGTATCATAAAAATATAGTTTGGGTGTTTTTACAAGCCGTTTCAATAAATTATTAGAATACGGATGAAGATAAAAAATAATCCCAAGCGTTTCTAAAATTGCCAGCCAGTTCTTGGCCTGTATTTGATTAATGTCTGCATCTCTGGCAATTTCTGCCACATTGACCATCTGGCTGCATCTGGCAGCCACCGCCGTAATAAATCTGAGAAATTTAAGTGAATCTATGGCATCTGATAATTCTCTTACATCCCGTTCAATATAAGTAGACAGGTAACTACTATAGAAAATCTGACTGTTGCTGTTCGCACCACTCACAATTGCAGGCATGGTTCCTTTGTAGATCCGTTCAAAAATCTCCTTGGTGTCAGCTTCCTTTCTTCCTTTCTTTCTTTCTGCTAATGCCTCCATTTCTATCGTGAACGGTTCCACGTCTCCACCGGATATTTCCGCCTGAGATAAAGAAGTAAGAGAAAGCACTGCCACTCTTCCTGCCAACGACTCTTGTACTCCCTGCATCAGCTTAAACACCTGAGATCCGGTAAGCCAGAATGCTCCCGGCTCATGTTTTTTATCTACATTCATCTTTATATAAGTAAACAATTCCGGTGCATATTGAACCTCATCAATCAATACAGGTGGTTTATGCAGTTGTAAAAATAGTTCAGGGTCTGTCTTTGCTATACTCCTTTCATTTAAATCATCCAGAGATACATAGCTTCTGTCCGTTCCCTCCATTAGTTTCTGAAGCATTGTTGTTTTGCCTACCTGCCTTGGCCCCGTGACCAGAAGTACCGGATATTCCTTTGTTACCTGACTTACTATCTTTTCCAGATTTCTTTTTATATAATTCATAGCAATTCCTCTTTTCGGGCATTTTTTAATCTGATTATATTTTAGCCGAAAACAGTTCGGAAATCAATCCTTCTTTCGGCCAATCTATACTCTGATTATATTTTAGCCGACACATCTACTTTTTATTCATAAAAAAGAGAAGCAGATATCTCTATCCGCTTCCCTTTATCTCTCACATATTATTTTTTGCTGTCGTACATCTGCGGCTGGGTATAGCCGGTGCTGCTCATGCTCTTGTAGTAATCAAATGCACTCCTGGCGCTCTTGCGTCTCTGTCCGATATTAGAACGCTCTTTGGCAAAATAGCTTTCGATCAGTTTCTTGTTGCGGGCTTCCTGGGCCTGTACGGATACGCTGAGTTCCGTGACTTTTGCCACCTTTGCCTGCAATTCCCGGATCTGTGCTGCGTAGCGCTGTCTGTTGCCCTCCAGTTCTCTGGCAAGCTTTTCGTACATGATCTCGAATCCGTCATCCAGGCGAACCACTTCATCAATCAGGCGCTGCTTTTCTTCCACTGCATCGTCAAAAAGACTCATATCAACTTTTTCCGCAGAAAATACTTCTTCCTGTCGCTTATTGTATTCCTGAATCTTCTGCAATACTTCCAACTTTTTATCCAGGCTTTCAGACAATATCGTCAGCTGGCTTTCCATCAGTTAGCCCCTTTCTCGCGATTGATACGCATGACTTCCTTCCAGTTGTCCCGCACAGAATGAAGATGCATATTGATCTCCTCCAGGATCTCTTTATCCTTTTTTACATTGGCTTCCACCAGACGTTTGCTGAGATAGTCGTAAATATTGATAAAGTCCTGTGCTACTGGATACCGGGTATCCAGTGTAGACTGCAGATATCCAATGATGTTCTGAACCTTCCGGATATTATTGTGCGCCTTTTGAATATCCTTTTCCTCTACTGCCTGTTCTGCAATATTGCAGAACTTAATGGCACCTTCATAGAGCATCAGTGTCAATTCCGCCGGGGATGCCGTCAGAATCTTACTGTTGTTGTACTGCGTATAGGCATTAGGTAACGCCATATCATGAACCTCCTAACAAGCTTGTAACCGCACTGGAATTGCTCTGCAGCTTTGCAAGGGCTGTCTCCATCTTGGAGAACTTGGAATACCATTTATCCTCGTAGTCATTCAGCTTTTCTTCCAGCTCGGATATTTTCGTCTTGTAATCATCATAATCCGATTTCATCTTTTTGTCATCATAAAAATTACCAAAGGTACGATAACCATCTACGGATTTTGACAGGGAGGACATTTTGTCATACAGGTTCTTGGACAATGTGCTGAAGAAGGATACTACTGTATCCGGATCTGTACTGATCATGCTCTTCAGCACATCTGCATTGCCGGAAGTACTGGTATCGTCCGGATCACCGTCGATGTGGTAAGCATTTTTCTCATTGTCAGCTGCTTCAAAATATCCCAGGGTATTGATTCCGAAATTGCTGAGATACATGGTCTTACCATTAATTTCAATGCCAGCGGACATAACTTCCTTCAAAGCGGAGCTGATGGTTGACAGATTGCTATCCCTCCGAAGCAGTGCGTCCTTGATCTTCTGCTCATATTTTTCCACTTCGGTATCGGACATGGCATCCTTTTCATCATCTGTCAGAGGCTCATAGCCCTTGGCAGAATCCGCATTGTACAGCTTGTCCATCTCATTGATGAGGGTATTGTACTCCTTCAGGAATCCCTTCACCATATCGTAGATGCCATCCACGTCATCCTCGGTGGTAACGGTAATCTCCTCGCCCGCTGCGGTCGTACTCAGTGCGGTAAAGGTCAGGCCGTTAATCTCAAATACATTGGTGTTCCCGGTAAAAGTGGCACCGTTCAGTACAATTTCCGCATCCTGTCCGCTGACCTTGGTAGCTCCACCGGAAGCGCTTCCGTCAGCGATTACCTTCGCTGCATATTGCACACTATTGTAGTAACTGTCTTCTACTTCAGCAGTCAGTGCAGCTTTTGCGGTTGCGCTGTAAGTTACTTTGCCGTCTGCATCCGTCGTAGAGGTAACATCAATGTAGTTATCTGTCAGATCCTTCATCTGACTTGTAGAATCTTCCACGGTCTTCGTAGCACTTGCCAGAGTCTGAGCGTCTGTCTTCTTCTCAGCCAAAGCACTCATCTCTTCATTCAGTGCATCCAGTTCTGCCTGTTTTGCGGTCTTATCGTCGCCATCTTCCATGCCCTGGATCTCTTCTTCCAGTTTGGTCTTGGCTTCCTGCTTCTTGGACAGTTCATCTGCATAATCTTCTACAGATTTCAGAGTAGAATTCTTATATTTTTCATTGATCTCATTAATCTTGCCCTGCGCACTGTCTCTGGAAGAAAGCAGAGATTTGTACTGCTCCAGATAGCTGTTCACGCGGGAATTGATGGCATTCGTGATTCTGCCATCAGCATTGATCTTATCCAGTGTAGCGCTCTTGTCACCCTCTACATAAAACGCTGCCAGTTCTGCATATTTTTTATAAGTTGCATTATCTTCGCCCTCACCGGATCCGATCTTGGTCTTCAGTCCGAGCAGTGACAAGGCAGCATCTCCGGCACTGTCAGATGCTGTAATGCTGAAATCGTTATCCAGTCCGGATGCAGATGCACTGACGAAGAATCGCTGATTCTTCGCATCAAAACTGGCATTCACGCCTGCTTCTTTTAATTTATTCAGTACATCGGAAATTGTGGTATCTTCCGTAACTGTCACATCCACGCTGTTGGAACCAGATGTAATGTTGAAGGTACCGCCTGCGGAGAAGCCTTCGATATCGCTGACTTTGGATGCAGCAGTCAGGCTGCCGTCCTTTCCCTTGAGCTCTGCGCCGGTCAGATATCCTGTCTTAGCCAGCTTATTGATTTTCAGGGACTGTACACCTTTTACCGCATTCTCGCCGGTAATAACGCTTACTGCACTGCTGTTGGATACTTTTGTGGTTCTCTTACTGTATGCAGTGGAAAAACGCATGGTGCTGATATATTTGGACTGCAGATTTTTGATCTTGGTATTCAGCTCTTTCCATGCGGTCTGCTTCCATTCCAGCTTGGTCTGTGCCTTTTTCGCATCGTCCACCTTGGTCTGCTTCGCAGACACCAGCTGCTGGATAATGCTCTCTGTGTCCATTCCGGACATCAGTCCGGTCAATCTCATTGTCGATGATGCCATATCGGTATCCTCCTATCTCTTCTCGTCCACCAGAATGCCTGCCATCTCCCATACTTTGGCGATCATATCCAAAGTCTTCTCGGGAGGCAGCTCTTTGATGACCTCCTTGGTGTCCTTATCAACGATCTTGATCGTTATACGGTTCGTTGCCTCATGAATGCCGAAGACAGCTTCGGAATGAGAGATCATGCTCTTGTTCAGCTTTTCTACCGCTTTCTTGATCTGTTCGTTCGTGATCTGCTGTTGCTGGTCATTGCTCTGATTGGAAGAAGTATTGTTCTGCTCCTTGCCCTTGGCATTCTCTACAACAGATGTGGTCTGGTCAATCTTATCTGCTGCTTTTACATTGGCAGGATTGTATTCTGAGGGATTCTCCTCTGTGGTTACTTTTGTCACAGTGTTCCTGGCAGCGGCTGTATTCTGTGCCTGCATTGTCATAACACTGGAAATCGGTTCTATGGTCATAATGGTCACCTCCGTGTGATATGAAAGCGCCTTCCGTGGGCGCACGACCTTTGTTTTCTAAGAATGGTATCGGTAAATTCTCCTGAAAAATTAATAGGAGATGAAAAAATTTGCACCTCCTATGCTAATTTCCTATTTTTTTATTTTCTAATTCCAATACAGGTTCATATTCTCTGTAACGCTTTCTTCTGACAGTTGAAATCGAGTCTTTACTTTCTCAGCCGTAGTATTATAATCCGCCCCCAATTCAATGCATGTTATGATCAATGCCTTAATACCACTCTGCCGTTCTTCTTGTCTTCCTTCTTGTCTTCCTTCTTGTCTCCCTTCGCGCTTTCCCATCCTTATATATTGCTCAAATAATTCACACATAGTGATCTCATCCTCCTCTCTGATATTCATTTCCTTTAAAATAGCAGATTCTGTTGTGGAATCCTCTTCACCGGATAATACATTGATCATTCTGATCAATGCCGCTTTGTGTATCACCTTCTGGTCGGAACGAAGATTATTGCCCTCTGCCAGATAATCCAGCACAATTCTCATATCGCTATGAAATCTCTCCCGCACCTCTTGGGGCAGGTAACGCATTTCCCAGATATGTACCTTGATATCATCCACATATTTTCGAAGTTCTTCCGGCACTTTTCCACAGCATAATTCATGGATTCCCGGTTGTTTCTCCCAATGCTCCCTTCCCCAGTATAGTATCATTTCTATAATAGGGAAGGTATCTATTGTTTTTCCTTCATACTGGTCCCTGTATCCCCCTCCGGTATAACCAGCCTTACGCAATACGATTTTAGCATCCGTGGTTGTCTGGTTGGCAATCATATATTGTGCCCTGATCCGTTCCCCTGCCATCTCGTATTTCACCACATCCTGTAACTGGTTTCGCAGCCTGTTTTCTCCGCTCGTATAAATACTTTCCGTCGGTGCCGGCAACAGATTTTCTTTGGTCACAACAAGCTTTCCATTATGTAGCAACGCATTAATAATGTCTGCAGCAACATCTGGAAATGTCTCGAAATTCTTTGTAACAAGGTCGTTTTTCTCTCTGTTTTCCCTCATTTTTTCTCCCTTAAGCACACTAAACTTACCTAAGCAGGAAAAACTGAAACCGTTCCATGCACTATTTCCCTTTCCGCCTGCTTATGTTTTGTCATTTTGTTTGAATTCTTGGCGAAAAGCCCGAAATACACACAAAAGATATTGTCAGAAATTGTCATAAAGAATTCTTTAGATGTTGTAACTATAGCATACCCCTATCGTCTTTTCAAGTTCTTTTTTCCGGAGGTGTATCAATGCGTATATTTGCAGTTTCAGGAAAATGTGCCCTTATTTTTCAACAATGGATAAAAGCTCCGGATTTATGCATCCAGAGCCTCTTTCGTTTCCTAATTTTATTTTGTTTTACCCCAACAGGTTCTTCAGTGCCGCCATGCCTTCGGCATCCACAGCGGCCTTGTTGGCTTCCTGGATCTGGAGGTAGACTTCCTTGCGGTAGATGGGCACTTCCTTGGGAGCAGTAATGCCGATCTTGACCTGATCGCCTTTGACTTCCAGAACGGTGATCTCGATATCGTTGTTGATGACGATTGCTTCGTTCTTCTTACGGGACAATGCCAGCATCTTACTCACCCGCCTTTCCGGATTTCAGGATGTCGTATACCGGATATTTTACCGGGTATTTATCTCCCTCAAGGATGATCTGGCAGGCCTTGCGTTCTTCCACGTTGATCACAAAGGGACCCTGCAGGTTCACCGTCATCTTCGTCAGGTCAGCAGGCACCGTCACAGTAACCATGACCAGAATGTTCTCAGGAGTCAGATTGCCTACACTAGTGAGCAGTTCGTCATCCACTTCCGGATCATACTGAGGGTTGACCAGCAGCGGATCCATGACCGGCATGGCGAATCCGGGTTCTTCCAGAGACTGTAAATAGCGGATTCCTACGTTGCTGCCCTTCTCCTCATCGTGGAGCATGGTAAAATGCTTCAGTTCCGGGAATCCGATAATACCTTTGTCAAAAGTGATGATCTTGTCATCCGCAATCTCAACTTCTCCAAAAAATTTTGTATTGATCTTCATAAAATACCTACGCCTTTCCGTAACCTGTTGTTCTAGATGAAATTCAACAGTGTGGTCTGCATTACTTTACCGGTAGCCATCAGTGCCGCTTCATAGGTCATTTCCGCACTCTTCAGATCAATGGCGGTCTCGGTAACATCGATATCCTCGTTTTCACTCTTTAAGGTCTCAAAGGTGGTCTTCTGGCTCTTCATGCGGTTATCGATCAGTTCCAGTTTGCTGCTTCTGGTACCGCAGTTGGTAACGCACAGGTTGGCATCATCCAGATATCCCTGGAACGTAGTAATGCCGCTTTCGAACATCTTCTGGCATTTGTCCTTGGCCAGAGTCAGTGCTTTTTCTACTGCTTCCATCTGCTTCGTCAGGGTCTCTGCATCCGTACCGGTAGCAGTCTCCTGCAGTCCCTCGATCTTGGTCTTCACATTCTCCAGATCCACTACATCCTGCATGGCCTGTACCAGATCGTCCACCGTACGTCCGATACCGTGCTGGAAGCACTCATCTGCAGTGGAATTCACCTGAATGGTCTGGTTGAAGCCTACATCATATTCGATGACCTGTTTTGCCGCATCACCCTTGAGGTATTCCTGATTATATTTCGTTACTTTCTGATCCGCATCCGTACTGGTACATGCAAAATAATGCTCAGGTCTCAGATCACCTTTGACCCAATGATCCTTCTGGTAGGTCACACGGATCTCGCCTTCGTTCTTGCCAGAAGTGGACGGATCGTCCTTGCAGGACATCAGCTTTTCATAACGGTTCTTACCAAGCAGGACCTCACCGGTATCCGGTACATAGATCAGTGCATCATCATCCTTTGCTGCCATAGAATAAGGATCCGCGGTAGAGGAGACCGTCTGGAACATCTTGGAATCCCATGTCGTCATATCCTTTTTATAGGCACCGTTTGCATCTTTCTCCCAGAAAGAAATCGAAGGTTTCGCATCCACATCTCTGCAGTCATCATAAGCCAGCCGGATACGATACACATCTATGGAGCTGACTGAATTTTCCGTAATATCCTTGTAGTCCTGATTCTGATCATTATAGTTATTCGCCGTAATATCCAGCAGTTTTCCGGTATTCACCTTTGTCAGCTGTGTGATGGAGCTGTTGTCCAGCTGCTCGGTGATCTCATATTTCGTATTGTATTCTTTATCAAAACTCAGAGAAGTATCGGTACGATATCCGGTAAACACATAACGGCCCGCATAGTCTGCATCGCCGGTGCTGTACACTTCATCTCCCAGGGCTTTCAGCTGTTCCAGAATGATCTGGCGGTCTGCGGATTTCAGATCTCCGTTAGATGCCTTGGTGCACTGTCTGATCATATTCGTGATGATCTCTGTCAGGTTCTTCAGTGCATCCTCGGTTACGTCCAGCCAGCTCTCCGCATCCGGAATGTTCTTGCTGTAATACTGCGTCACCTCGGTCACATTGCTGCGTAAACGCAGGGCACGGATGGATACCACAGGATCATCGGAAGGACGGCTGACCTTCTTCTGGGTAGACATCTGGGTGCTCAGCTTATCCTGATATACTTTGTTCGTATTGATATTGGACAGATTATTACGCTGCATGATCTTGTTCGTAATTCTCATTTTCTCCGTAACTATTCAGGATTCTAAAAATCAGAATAACTGGTACGTTATGCTTGCATATAAGTAACAGTTTTCTGATTCGAATGGTGACTCGAATAGAGTCACCACACACGTGAGCAAAATTAGCTGCGTAGCAGCGAGAAAGCACGGATACGTGCGTTTTTGCGAACATATGTGGGAATCCGAATAGCTGCCTCCTTTCTAGTTTAGACTCCGGTCTCCAGAATCAGTCTGTCATAAATCTCCGTCAGTGTCTGGATCATCTTGGATGCCAGATTATATCCATTCTGGTATTTTACCAGATTCACAGCTTCTTCATCCTCATCCACACCGGAGATGGAGATTCTCTGGTTGTCGATGGTATTGGAAATGTCTTTAAAGCTTGCATAGAAAGTATTGGCTCTGGAAGCATTCAATGCCACATCCGATAAGATACACTGTAAAAATTCGGAAGCATTACATCCGCGGAAGCTCATCTTGCTCTTATCTGTGGCAAGATTCTTCAGATCGTTCAGCAGGTCATTCTGTTCCACACCGTCAGATGCATTTTTTCGGTTTGCCATCAGGCTGGGATCCTGCTCCATGGCATCCAGAATATCGAAATTCTCCGCTGTCAGACGATAGTAGCTGTCATCGTTGACTTTTACCGTAACTTTACTGTTTTTCTTCTCCTGCTTGTCATATCTCTTGGCTGCATCATCCAACAGGAACTGCTCACTGCTGGTTGCCTTATTGCCGGTGAACATCTTCACGCCGGGATCTCCGTTTCCGCTGTAGCCGGAGGTGAGAATATCGTTGAATTTCTGAGAGAAGGTACGGATCCACTCATTCATCTGGTTCATGTAATAAGGGATGCCCTGATAGGACAGGTCGGTACCGATCTCTGCCTTTTTCCCTACACGGTCATTGGTAATTCCCCGGGGATTCTTCTCACTGTCCGATAAGGTAAAAGTATACGTATAAGTGGCGTTGCCGTTCGCATCATATTCGCAGGTATATTCCCAGGAATCATAATAGAATTCCTGATTGCCCAGATCGATGATACCGCCCTGATCCGACAGATTACATTTATTCAGGTCCTGCAGATAAGCCTTGGTTACTTTTACGGTTACGGTATCGTGGGTCTTGCCGTCTGCCGTGGTCGTCGTGCCGGTGGCGGTCACCTGTCCGGTGAAATTCTCGCCGTTGTTACCGTCACGCATCTGGATCAGTCCCGCCAGATCACCGCCCATGGATGCATTGTACAAGTTGAACTTCTGCCCGTCCGCCCAGTAGACTTCATAGAGACCGTCGATATCGGTCTGGTTTACTTTCTCATAGGAGGTTCTTGCCACACATTCGAGACCGTTGTAATCACTGCCGTCTACCAGCATCTGGCCTCCGGCGATCTTGACCATGTATCTGTTGGCTCCAGTCTCACGGTTCTCGTTGTTGGCATCGATGATCGGAGTCTCCTTGACTTCCACATCCACGATCTTGGATAATTCATCGATCAGCAGGGTTCTGCGGTCACGCAGCTCATTGGCCTTTGTTCCAGCCAGTTCAATGGTGTTGATCTGTTTATTCAGGGAGGCGATCTCACCGGCAAGGGAATTGATCTGATCCACCTTCAGTTTAATCTCTTGGTTGATATCCTTCTGTACTTTTTCCAGATTGCCCGCCATACCGTTGAAATACTCTGTCAAAGCTCCGGCATAGCCTACGAACTGGGATTTGGCTGTGGCACTGTTAGGATCTTTTAAAAGAGCCTGCATACCGGTGATCATCAGCTGATCGAAGATAGTCTTGAATCCGGTACTCTTGCCGTCATCGTCAAAATAGGTCTCCAGCTGCTGCATGTAGTACTGCTTCATATCGTACTCACCCAGCTGTGCGTTGTTGTCCCAGAATCTTCCGTCATAGAATTCATCCCGTACACGCTCAATGGCCAGAGTCTCTACACCGGCACCGGCACAGCCATAGGTCTGGAACACCCGCAGCGCATTGGCGGCCTGTTGTGTCACCTGTTGTCTGCTGTAGCCTTCCGTCTGTACATTGGCGATATTATTGGAAGTGGTATTCATGGCAGCATTGCTGGCCAGAAGTCCCGTATATGCAATATTTAATCCAAAAAACTGTGAGGGCATAACTTACCTCCTATTTCTTACACATTACACACCCAGCGTGGAAAGAATGTGGTCCAGCATTTCACTGATCACGTTGATATAACGGCTGGATGCGTTGTATGCGTTCTGGAACTTGATCATATTGGACAGTTCCTCGTCCGTGGATACACCGATAACCTGTTCTCTGGCGCTCTGTGTAGCTTCCACGGTGCTGACCTGATTCTCATAAATACTCCGGAATACATAGCCGGAATTGGATACCTGCGATACCAGGTCGGTATAATAATCTACAAAAGTAGTCTTTTTCTGTACATTAGGATTCAGCGTGTAGGCTTCCTCGGTAAATGCCGCTTTCAAAGCATCTGCGGTCTCCTTATCCTCGGAACCGTCTGCCAAACGGAATCCAAGCTTGGAAGGCTCCTTCGTCAGCGCCGGATTTACCTGAAGATTGCCGATGGTATACAGGCTCTCAGGGCTGTCCGGATCTTCTTTCTTCATGACCCAGTAGTCCTTAAGTGATCCGTCCGCTTCCTTCACACTTACTTTCTCATACCCATCCGTTGTAACCTTGGTGAACAGCTGGATGGGGCTGCCATCCTCCATGCGCATGTAACCGTCCGGGTCTACCGTGCAGTAACGGGCATTTTCTAATTTAGTGCCGTCTGCCAACTCCAGATCTCCGGTCTGTACTCCTGCAGCCTTCGCCAGAATATCGTTCACCTTCGTCACCACATTGTGGATCATCTGGTCGAACTCACCCTGAATATTCATGACAACGGACTGGGAGACACTGTCGTATTTTCCTTCCGCCAGATCTGTATAATTGGCTCTGTGATCACCTCTGGCCAGAAGCATTGCCTTCAGGCCGCCGATATCTGTGTTCAGGTCGGAAGAAATCTCCACGGAGAGATCAAATACCTCTGCGCCGTCAATATTATAATCTCTGGTGCCGTCAGCTCTGACGGTGTAGGTGGCATCCTGCGGCCAGAACGGAGTGTAGAAGCCGGTGGCTTCATCCGTCTTCAGAGCGATCTCATAACAGGTTCCGTCCTTTACGAAATCCACGCCCTCGATCTGTACGGATACACTGCCGTATCGATCTTCGGAAAAGGTCATGTTGGTCAGCTCTGCCAGTTCATCCAGAATCTGATTTCTCGCGTCTCTCAGGTCGTTGGCATGTTCAATGCCGCCACTCTCAATGGCACGGATCTGATCGTTCAGCGTTAATAACTGGTTGCCGTATTTATTGATTTTATCTACATTCTGCTTAATCTGTGTGTTCAGGTTGTTCTGGTAGGAGCTCAATCCGCTGTATACTGCTCCGGCTCTCTGTACGAATTCCGCCGCTCTCTGCACCAGCATGCCCTGTGTTACAGAACTGCTGGGATCCTTGGAAAGCTCCTGAATAGCGGTCCAGAAGTCTGTCATGGTGGTCTGGAATGCCTCGCCGTTCAATTCTCCCAGCTGGCTCTCTACCTCTTCCATGACTTCTGTGGACACTTCATAGAACATACTACGTCCGGATTCCTTGCGGTATGTCTTGTCCAGGAAATAATCTCTGACCTGTTTTACGCGGGAATATGTGACACCCAGACCTGTCTGTTTGTTGGAAATAGACTTAGGGTCTGTCGATAATGTGACATAAGCTCTGTTAGACTGCTGTACCTGTTGTCTGGTATAGCCGGTGGTGTCCACATTAGAAAGATTATGCGCTGTGGTATTCAGCGCATTCTGACTTGTCTGTAATCCGGACGAACCTATATATAAACTACCCATTAATGGCATAAACTTTCACCTCTGTATCAGGGGATCCTCAGATCCCCGGGATCCGGTCTTACTGCTTGGCATCGAATCCATGGTCAATGACCCCCATGGTATTGCCTGCATTGTAAGCTCCCCGGTTGTAATTCGCTGTCTCGGGTGCAGCCTTGGATGCCTGGAGGAGATTCATCTCGAATTCCACCATCTCCAGCGCGCTGTTTAACAGTTCACTGTTCTGCTCGTTCACGCGCTTCAGTCCCCGGACCGCTGCCTGTAATCTGTCGTGGGAATCCGCCAGTGCCTGCTGTTCCGCAGGCCGTGCAGATAACATAGTGATCAGATTCGGCAATTTCAAGTCGTTAACATCCCTGTTCAATACATCGGCTATGTCCGCAGTCACTCCCGCTCTCTGCTTGTCCAGATTGTGGATCCTGCTGACCAGCTCCTGCTCCTCGTCCGTGATCTTTTGTAACTCTGCAAGATCACCACCTGCAATAATCGGTGTCTTGCGCTGTGATAGCTGAAGCAGAGCTTCGTACTCCGTACTCTCTCTGTCCAGTACATCTATCAGGTTTTCCATTAAACTAGCCAAGGAACTACCTCATTTCTTCCTGCTTTTGAAGCAGCTTCTCCGCAAAGCTTGCATTATCCACTCCATAAGTACCGTTCTGGATTCTTGCTTTAATGGGAGCCGTTAACTCTTCCCTGATGTCAGGTGCTGCTGCCACTGCTGCCTTAGCGGTCTGGAAATCCTTGCCCTGGCTGCTGATCTGCAGTCTGTCCGTGTGTGACGCTGTCTGAGTCTTCTGAGTTCTGCTGACCTTCTGTGACTGATACAGCTGCTGTACCTGTGTATACGCTTCAATACGCATGTCGACTCCTCCTTCCCGAATGTCTTTTGATGTTTCACAATATGTATCGGACGGATTTGCAATTACTTTAGCCCTCATGGAAAAAAAGTAACGATCCGGACCGCCTGCAGGGGAACGTCCGAATCGTCACAAAATCTGTCAATATGCATTTTCGTTGCGGATCTCATCGTCTACCCGCCGTACCCGGTAGGTCTTGTCTCCCACCGTCACGGCGGTCACCGTATCGTCGTGGGCATACAATCCTTCTTCCACATAAGAAAATTTTTCCGGTGTCCTGCCATCTTCCAGGATCTGGATCAAAGCCTCCACCCTGGGGCCATGCAGTGGATTGCATTCTCCGATGCAGGTGATCTCATCCTTCAGCACGCAGTCCATGGATTCTGTGCTGACACCATCAAAAGACAATATCATAATATCTCCTGCCGCCAGATTGCTGCCGACCCTTTTTCCCGCCGCCCGGATCGCTTCCATGGCGCCAAAGGCCTCATTGTCGTTTTCGCAATAGACCACATTGATATTGTCGTATTTTTTCAGGAAAGCTTCCATGACTTCCTTCCCCTTGGCCTGGGTAAATTCTCCCGATACCTGGTCTAACAGATCCCAACCGTATTTTGCCGCGCCCTGCTCCAATCCTCTGGTACGTCCGATCTGGGCGGAAGCTCCGATATTTCCCTGAATATTTACAATATGAAGATCCTCCGGTGCAATTCCCTTGCTGATGGAAAAGGAATTCAGCCACTCCGACATTTTCAGGCCTTCCAGTTCAAAGTCCGAACCCACGAAGCAGGTGAACAGACTGTCATCCTCCACATCCACCTTACGGTCCACGATGACCACCGGGATCCCGGCATCCTTTGCTTCCCTGAGCACCGTGTCCCATCCGGTCTCCGTCACCGGTGCCAGCACGATGTAGTCCACCTCCTGCTGGATAAAGGTTCGGATGGCCCGGATCTGGTTGGCCTGCTTCTGCTGACCATCCTCGAAGATCAGGTCGTACCCGGCCTCTTTTGTAAAGGTACTTTTCATGGACTCCGTGTTGGCACTGCGCCAGTCGGATTCCGCTCCCACCTGGGAAAATCCCACCACAATACGGTCTGTCTGTGTATCCTCTGGTGTTGCAATATCCTCCGCAGTGCTTTGTCTGTCGCCGCATCCTGCAAGCAGGATTCCCAGCCCCAGCAGCAGACCCGCCATCCATCGTCTTCCTGTTCTGCATTTCTTCATATCTGTAATGTCATCCTGTTCTGTCATACTTCCCGCCCGGAAATCGCTCTGTCATTCTCTCATTTTCCGGCAGGTTCTTTCTCTGTATGAAAATACGCCACAGAGCTCTCCAGTTCCCCGGAGATCTGTTTCATTTTATCACAGTTTGCGCCCACTGTCTGTATCTGTGTCAGGATTTCCTCAATGTTTGCATTCACCTGCTGGTTGTTGGCAGCATTTTCCTCACTGATAGCACTGAGGCTGCCGATATTGCCCAGAATATCCTCTTTCTGCTGTGACAGACGTCCGGTCTCTCCGGCGATCTTGCGGATCTCTTCCGCAGAATGTCTGATACTTTGCTCTAACTGCTGATACTGCTCTCTGGTTGCAATAATGTGATCCTGTTCCTCCCGGATGATATCCTTTACCACATCCGCCTGTTCCACAGTCTCACCGGATTTCTCCATAATGCCCTGGGCCAGATTTTTGATCTGCTCGGCACCGGCAGCGCTCTGCTCCGACAGTTTGCGGATCTCTTCCGCCACCACGGCAAAGCCTCTGCCCGCCTCTCCGGCTCTGGCGGCCTCGATGGAGGCATTCAGACTTAACAGATTGGTCTGTCCGGAAATGGAGAAGATCAGAGCTACCGCCTCATCGATCTTTTCGATATAATCGTTGGTCTCATGAATCTTCGCTGTAATGGTATTCACGGATTCCACAGAACGATTGCTGCCGGTCATGATCTTTTCCATGCCTTCCCCCGCCTTTTTGCTGTTGTCCTGTATTTCTTCCGAATCCTTCTGCAGCTGTCCGGCACTGACACTGATGTCATTGACCGCCTCTCCGATCTCATCCATACGGTCACTGATATTCTGCACATTTTCCGCCATTTCCTCCGCTGCGGAAGACAGCTGCTCCATCGCCTGACTGATCTGTCCAGCCTGTTCTGTGGTGGCATCGCTTCCCTCTGCCACCTGCCGTACACTGTTTAGAAGTTCTCCGGATACCTCCTGTACACCGCCGATGACCTGTGCCAGATTCCGCTGCATCTGTGAGGTATTCCGTAACAGATTACGGATCTCCCGGACAATACTGTCGGATTCTTTTCTGGCACTCAGATCACCTTCCGCCAGGGCATCCACCCTGCTGCCGGTCTCTTTCATCTTGCCCGACAGTGCTCTGCTCAGGAAAAAGCAGATAACACCAAACAGGATCACCATGCCCACTGCGCAGACCAGGAATACAACCTTGATCTCCCACAGGGCATCGGTGATCTCATTTTTCCGTTCCGCTGCAAAGGCCACCGCAGTGATGCGTCCGTCATTCATGATCGGGATATAATAACCATAATAAGTATTTCCCTCAATCACTACATTTTTATCATAATATCCCTCCGTCCCACCGGCGGACACAAGATCCTGATCCATGGGGATTTCACGGATACGATAGTCATTTTCATTTTTAATGGATGTGGTAGCCGGAATGCCGTCTGCAAGAATGGCCATCTCCAGGTCTTCTTCCTTCAGACTGTCCAGGTACTCATAATAACCGCTGGCATTCATTGCCGTGATCTCATTTTCCTTACAGTATTTTGCCAGATTATCCGCAGTTACATGCAGTGTGGTCTGCACACTGCCTTCCAGATTCGTTCTGGTCAGACGCAAAGATGTGGTACTGAGGATCACTGTTGCCAAAACTACCGGTGCCAGTGCCAGCAGCATCAACAACAGGAACAGGCTGCATCCCTGCTTTTTCAGAGTTTTCTGCTTTTTTACCTTCGTTTTTTTCATAACTTCTACCCCCTGATATTCGGTGGATTCCTTTTACTAGCGGAAAAAGAGTGTGACTGCACACCAGCCACGCTCTTTCCGCTCCTCCCTATTTTCAGCTGCTTTTATTTGTTCTGCAGCATTTTCTTTTTTCTTGCGATGACCACACTCTGTACTACCAGGAACAGACACAGCATAGCTGCAATGGTGATACCGGTCCACCATGCCTGATCCAGACCTGCACTGGATACGATATTCTGGATGGTGCTCAGGGACAATACACCGAAGAAGGTTCCGATGATATTACCGACACCACCAGTCAGCATCGTACCGCCGATGATGGAGGATGCAATGGCGTTCATCTCCATGCCGCTGGCATGAGAAGCAGATCCGCTTCCTACATGCAGGAAGTACACATAACCGCCGATACCTGCCAACAGTCCGCAGAGCAGATGGGACATGAACTTGGTTCTCTTCACATTGATACCTAACATCAGCGCGCTCTGATTGTTACCGCCTACCGCATAGAAGCTGCGGCCCATCTTGGTCCAGCGAAGCATGATAAACATCAGAATGACTACTAAAAGTGCCACAATCACACCGATCTCCACATAAGCATTGACGTAATTGCCCAGTTTGTTCACGGAGCCCATTCCTGGAACGATCACACGGGTTTCCTTCAAAGCAGTGAAACTTTCGTTGGCTACGTTGAAAGGTTTGGTATTTACGATCGTTGTCATACCTCTGGCGAAGAACATACCCGCCAGGGTCACGATAAAGGGCTGGATATCCAGGTATGCTACCAGGAAGCCCTGTACGATACCGAAAGCAAGGCCAATGGCTACTGCCAGTAACATGGATACAAATACATTACCGCCGCCGAAGTCCAGATATACGGCGCAGCTCATGCTGACCAGTGCCACCACACCGCCGACGGAAATATCGATTCCACCGGTGATCATGACTAAACTCATGCCGCAGGACAGAATGATCAGTGCTGCGTTAGCGTTCAGAATGTTGAAAAATGTCTGAGGTTTTAAGAAGCCTTTTCCCTGGAACGCGATGGCTCCGATATACATTACGAAGAATACTACGATCGTGATGGTCAGCAGCAGATTGGTATCTGTCATATTTTTTAACTTCTTACCCATATCAGCCAACCTCCTTTACAGCCTTGCCCTGCTTCAGCTTCTTGCCGAAAGCGGACAGCCATTCTCTTACCTTGGGAGTACTTAAGACTACCAGCAGGATAACCACTACCGCCTTGTAAGCAGGAAGTGCATCGGACTGTACGTCGAATTTGTACAAGGTGGTGGTCAGGAACTGGATGACATAAGCACCCAGAATGGAAGCTGCCATGTTGAACTTACCACCGCTTAAAGAGTTGCCTCCCAGAGCTACTGCCAGGATGGCATCCATCTCGATATCCTTTGCAATAACGGAGTAGTTGATGGAGGACAGACGGCTTACTTTGATCAGTGCTGCTACCGCTACACACAGTCCCAGGATCACAAAGGTCAGGAACTTGATAAATGTGGGATTCAGTCCGTTTAACTTTGAGGAATTCTCATTGATACCAACAGACTGGGTGTAAAGTCCCAGTGTTGTGAACTTCAATACCAGGAAGATCACCAGTACACAGGCCGCTGCAATGAAGAACGGTGTGGGAATGGGAATTCCCGGAATAAATCCACCGAAATAGCTGAAGGTCGGATCACTTACAATAGGAAGCTCGTTGTTGTTGATCCATGCTGCAATGGAACGTCCTGCCGTATAGAGGATCAGGGTCGCTACCATGGGCTGGATCTTGAAATATGCTACCAGGGCACCGTTAAAGGCACCGAAGAGCATGGCTACCACACAGGCTACCAGAAATGCTACGATAATGGGGGCCTGCAGGGTATCGGGTCTGGAATTCGTACCACACAGTACTCGTAAGATCACGCTGCCTGCGATGGCAATGGCAGCGCCCACGCTGATATCCTGTCCGCCGGAAGCTGCAGTAACCAATGTCATGCCAATGGCTAAAATAGCCAGTTCGGAACCGTAGTCCAGGATCGTCATCAGATAACCGGACAATACCGGATCTCCTGCGCTGTTATATCCCAGTGTGATCTTGAAGAAGCTGGGGTCTGCGATCAGATTGAATACTGCCAGGATTATCAGGGCCGCAATGGGAATGAAAATCTGCTGCCGGAACAATCCGCTCAGGAAATTTTTATTACCTTTTTCTACTTTCTTTTCATTACTCATGCTTACTTTCACCTCCGGCAATCGTACTCATAATCTTGGTCTGGGTCAGATCTTCTCCGGACAATTCTCCTACCACCTTGCGGTCTCTCATGACTACCAGTCGGGAGCAGGTACGGAGCATCTCGTCGGTCTCGGAAGAGATGAAGGTCACGCTCATGCCTTCACTTGCCAGCTTCAGTACCAGCTTCTGGATATCCACCTTGGTGCCGACATCGATACCTCTCGTAGGCTCATCCAGGATCAGATATTCCGGATGGGTCAGAAGCCATCTGGCTAAGATTACCTTCTGCTGATTACCGCCGGACAACGACTTGATGGGTGTCTCGGCCGATGCCGTCTTGATATCCAACAGTTTGATGTATTCGTCTGCAAATTTATTAGCTTCCGCCTTGGAAATAGGGTGGAAGAATCCACGAAGCACCTGTAATGCCAGGATAATATTCTCCCTTACGGACAAGTCACCTACGATACCGTCACGCTTACGATCCTCCGGCAGATAGCCGATTCCACAACGCATAGCATCCAGAGGCTTATTGATCTTGACCTGCTTGCCGTTCTTTTTCACCGTACCGCCGATGACACGGTCAGCGCCGAAAATAGCGCGGACGCACTCGCTTCGGCCAGATCCCAGCAGTCCCGTAAATCCATTGACCTCGCCCTTCTTAATATAGAAGTCAAAGGGCTTGATTCCGGCATCGCTGCACAGATCTTTGGTCTCAAATAAGGGCTCTCCGTTCTCCGTCTTCTGTTCCGTGGGCTGCTCGCCTTTGATATCGGACAGGTCATCCAGTTCCTTACCCAACATTTTGGATACCAGTTGTACTCTGGGCAGATCCTTGATGGCATATTCGCCTACCAGACTGCCGTCACGCATAACAGTGATCTTGTCACACACTTCATATACCTGATCCAGGAAATGGGTTACGAAGATGATACCCACGCCTCTGGCCTTCAGATCGCGCATCAGGCCGAAGAGCTTTGCCACTTCCTGCTCATCCAGAGAGGAGGTCGGCTCATCCAGGATCAGTACTTTGCAATCCATATCTACAGCTCTGGCAATGGCTACCATCTGCTGTACGGCGATGGAACAGCTTGCCAGCTGCTGGGACGCTTTCGCGGGGATATCCAGATTCTGTAAGATCTTGTCTGCGTCCTCATTCATTTTTTTCCAGTTCTGATAGATCTTATTGGAACGTCCTATGTACATGTTCTCCGCCACAGACAGATTCGGGCAGAGTGTAATCTCCTGATATACCGTACTGATGCCCAGCTTCTGTGCCTCCTGCGGAGAGTGAATGGATACGGCTTTGTCATTGCCGTCGATGAAGATCTGACCTTCATCTTTGCTGTAGACACCTGTCAGTACCTTGATCAGGGTTGACTTTCCGGCACCGTTCTCTCCCATCAGCGCATGGATCTCACCTTTGTTCAGATGGAAGTCCACACCTTTCAGAGCACGTACACCGGGAAAGCTTTTGTGAATATTTTTCATTTCCAATACTGTGTTATTGTCCAAAAGTTTCACCCCTTAATCTGTAACTATTCATATCCATGTAAATATCATGAAATGTTCTTCGAATGCTGGCATTCGTAAGAATATTTTATGATATTTATAGGGCGAAGTAACCACATTCGCAATAAAGTGGGCTCTGAAAGAGCCTTTTGCGAATTGGGTTCTGAATAGTTACTCTTTTGATAAAAGAAGCGCGGAGCTAGCATGCGCCGCGCTTCTGGTCGTTTACATCAGATTAGATACCGTAGTTATCTACATCTTCCTGAGTAATGGTGGTTGCATCGAAGCCTTTCTCATCCATGATGATGGTCTTCTCGGAGATGGTCTCGCCGTTCTCCAGCTTCTTGATGATGTCATCGATGTAGGAAGCCTGGAAAGGATTGCACTGTCCATCGTAGTTCCAGTTGCCTGCCTTCAGTTCTTCCAGAGCCCACTTGTTGCAGTCAAAGCCCATAACGATAACGTCTTTACCAACGCCGTGGGAGATATTAGCCTTATCCAGAGCTGCTACAGCACCCTTAGCCATATCATCGTTCTCAGCGTAGATTACGTTGAAAGGAGTACCTGCGTCGATTACGGACTGTACGATCTGCTGTGCTTTCTCTGCGTTCCACTCAGCGGTCTGCTGTGTTACCAGATTGAATCCGTCGTTTGCTGCTGCGTCATCCAGAGCACCGGTACGTCCCTGCTGTGCTGCGGAACCCATAACACCCTGTAAGTGGATAATGTTGTATTCGCTTAAGTTCTGGCTCTTTAACCAGTCAACCGCGGTCTGGCCTTCCTTTGCCATATCGGATACGATGGATGCCTCATACAGGCTCTCATCTGCATCAATGGTACGGTCAAAGAGGATAACTCTGATACCCGCATCCTGTGCATCCTTCAGTACGGAATCCCAGCCTGCGGTATCTGCTGCGGACAGAAGCAGATAGTCAACGCCATCCTGAACAAACTTCTGTGCTGCTGTGATCTGTTCATCGTTCTTTAAGCTGTATGCGAAAGATGCTTCGTAGCCGTTAGCTTCGGTAAAGGTATTCTTCATATCCTTATCGTTTGCGGTACGGTAACCGGACTCGTTGGGGTCGTTGTTGATGATACCGACTTTAATCAGATCTCCGGAGGAGCTGGAACCGGCCGTTTCTGTGCTTCCGGTTGCTGCGTTTGCACTTCCGGTTGCTGCGTTTGCACTTCCGGTTGCTGCGTTGCTGCCTGCATCAGAGGATCCGCATGCTACGAGGCTGAATACCATGGTTGCTGCCATTACTGCTGCTAAAATTTTCTTCTTCATTGTGTAACCTCCCAATTTGTTTTTGTTTCCCAAAGAACTATTTCTTTGATGATCTTATTGTAATGCGGAGCCGGAAAAAAAACCATGAAGATACCTCACAGAAAAGTTGATATTTTTATGACAAAAAAGAACCACCGGCGTAAAAAGTTGATTTTTTTACGATAGTGGTTCATTTTTTTAATACTGCGGAAGCCGGACCGTGACACAGGTGCCTTCCCCGTAGGTACTGGTAATGGTGATACCGTAGTTTTCGCCGAAATTCAGACGGATACGTTCGTTGACATTGTACAGGCCGTAGATATCGGTCTCCCGGACATTTCTGTTGCGGATGCCTTCCCGCACCTGCTCCAGCCGCTCCGGCGTCATCCCCTTGCCGTTGTCCGTGATCCGTAGAATGCAGTCTTCTCCGTCCAGTTCTCCTTCGATCCGGATCATGCCCTTGCCACGCTTGTTCTTGATTCCGTGGTACAGTGCATTTTCCACCAGAGGCTGCAGCGTGATTTTTGGAATCTGGTAATGGTTCAACTCTTCCGGAACACAGATCTCATATTGAAGGATGTCCTGATAACGCATCTGCTGGATCTCCAGGTAGCTGCGGACGTGCTGCAGTTCTTCTTTTACATCCAGAATATCCTGTCCCTGATTCAATGAGATCCGGAAAAAGTCCGACAGGCTGCCTACCATGCTCACGACCTTTTTCTGTTCTCCCGCCTCCGCCAGCCATACAATGGCATCCAGCGTATTATATAAGAAGTGCGGATTGATCTGGGACTGCAGCAGTTCAAATTCCGCCTTGCGCAACCGGATCTGCTCCGTCTTCACCTGCTCTAACAGTTCGTTGATCTTGTCGATCATGGTATTCAGTGAATTGCTGAGCACCTGGGCCTCCACGCCGCCCGTCACATCGGAACGCACGGTCAGATCCCCTTTGGCCACCTGATCCGTCACCTGGGTCAGACGCCTGATGGGGCTCGTGATACTGAGTGGAATATAATAGGATAAAAATAGGAACAGCACCAGAATCAAGGCAAAGGCAATGATCGAAAAACGGATCATATTCACGAAGAAATCCTGATACTGCTGTCTGCTCTCCTGAATACCCCGGATTTCATAATAGATGTACTGGGACATGGTGTCTCCCACCAGTGAAGTCACGATCTGTACGTCATTTTCCCAGATCTCCATATTGTCCTCGTAGCGGTTGCCCTCTCTGATATTTTCCTCGATCCTGCCGATGTAGGTCTCCAGATTGTTCAGATATTTTTTCACACTGGTCAGTCGCTTTAAGTTCTCCTGAGATTCCGTCAGTTCCTCCAGTCCGGCCACGATGTCATCTGCCTCCACCAGCATATCATGCAGACTGGACTCTTCCAGCGTCTTGTTCCCTACGATCAGCAGATAAGTCTCATAATCGAAATCCTTCTGGAAATCCAGGCTGAACTGGCTGGCCATGACGGAGGAATTGATCATATCCTCGTATCTGCGGTTATTGTTCCATAAATTATAGAAGCAAAAGATCAGGAACAATACAAAAGGCACCAGAAGGCAAAGATAGGAATATCTTATCTTTGCCACCAGTGTCGAATGTTCATACAATTCTTTTATCTTTTTTCTCATAGGAATCCCCCTTATCCATGGCCACGGCTAATTGGTGCCGCCCCGGTACTGGGTAGGGGTCATTCCCTGGGTCTTCTTGAACAGATAGGAGAAATAGTGTGGATCCTTGTAGCCCACCTCCTGGCTGATCAGGCTGCTGCGCTTGCCGGTGCAGCGCAAGAGTTCCTTTGCCTTGTTCATACGATAGTCTGTCAGATATTTGATAAAGCTCTGTCCGGTCTGCTGGCTGAAGATCATGCTCAGATGGTTCGGTGAGAAATTCACGTGGGATGCCAGCAGATTCAGGGAAAGTTCCTCGTCTGCATAATTCTCATCAATGTATTTCATCACCTGTTCCACCACATCATCATACCGGCTGCTGGCGGCCTTATCTCTGACTGCCAGTGCTTTCTGCAGAATTCTGGTAATGTAATGGATCGCACTATCGCTGTCCTGCAGGGTCTTCTCGTCCTGATTGGGTGTTTCCAGTTCCTGCGTATCCGTCTGCAGGCTTTCCAGAAAATCTGCCACACAGAAATAGACATCCATGGTAATATACTGCCTGAAAATATTGGACTGCAGTGCCTTGTTGCTGAGATCCCGGAAAAATTCTTCCACGAAGTAGACCACTTCCTCCCGGTCACCCTGTTTTAAAAATTCCTGGATTCTTGTGCGGTCGATCTGCTTTGGATTGACTTCCTTGATGTCAAAATTATCTTCCTTCTGCGCTTCCTCCGTCATATGTCCGCTATCCAGGATCCGGCTGTCCTGCACCAGATATCTGTGGGCAAAAGCATGACTGGCCTGTTCAAAAGATGCCGGAAGCTCCCGCAGACGGTTCACCGGCTTGCCGATACCACCGAAATACCGCACATGCTCATAGCCTTCCATAATGTCCTTGATCTTTTCTATGTATTCCTGTTGCAGCAGCAATAGCTGTTCCTCGGAATCGGCTTTTAATAAGAATGCTTTTCCTTCCAGATTACGATCAAAGGTGATCACCGTCCTGCCGTCTTCCAGTCCCCGCAGTTCCTGTTCGATCCGGATCAGGCTGCCGGAATACTCATCCTGCGCATGACGCAGAGACTGGGTCTTGAACAGAATAATATTGTAGCAGGGTGCCGACAGATCGATCCCCAGAATCTCTGCCGATTCCAACAGTTCTGCCACGGTGCTTTCTCCGGTGACCAGTTCCTGGAACAGTTTTTTCCGCTCTCTGAGATTGTTTTCCTCCATCTCCTGCAAATACCGCTCTCTGATCTGAATGGCTATGCGCTTCTCCTCGATCTTCGCCGACAATTCATCCAATTCCGCCAGCAGTTCCTCACCATTGATGGGTTTGGACAGATACTGGGCCACTCCCAGCTTGATAGCTTCCTTGGCATATTCGAATTCCTGGTAACCGGACAGAATAATGATTTCTGTGTCCGGAAGCTCCTTGCGGATCAGACGGCTCAGTTCCAGGCCGTCCATAAACGGCATCCGGATATCGGTGATCACGATATCCGGACGCAATTTCTGGATCATGGGATAGGCCAGTTCTCCGTCACCGGCCTCCCCACAGAACTCATAGCCATGAGCCTTCCAGTCAATATTATTTTTGATTCCTTCACGGATGACAAATTCATCCTCCACCAAAAACACTTTTAACATTTCCACGATACCCTTCTTCTATCTGCAGGTAACTTCTACCCGCAGATTCTGCCTGCAGATTTTTATTTCGTTCTCTGCAATACTATTTTCTATTATACACGAAAACAGATTTTTCGGGTAGCATATTTTAGCGGTAGAATACTTCTCCCAGCATCAGGTCTCTCTTCAGATCGCGGATCTTCGTATCCTTGTCGATGTATACAGCCTCGATGCCCATCATGGCTGCCCAGTCACCCATCTGCTCTGCGGTCAGATCGTAGGTAAATGCGGTATGATGTGCACCTCCTGCCAGGATCCATGCTTCCGCGCCGGTATACAGATCCGGTTCGGGAGTCCAGAAGTTGGTAGCGGTAGGAAGCTTCGGCATGGGTTTCTCCACTTTCTTGCAGTTCACATCGTTGATGATCAGACGGAAACGATTGCCCATGTCGATCAGGGAAGTAGCGATACCATGACCTTCCTTGGAAGTAAATACCAGTCTTGCAGGATCTTCTCTGTCTCCCATGGACAGGGGCTGGCACTTGATGCTGATGGGACCGTCCGCAATGGTGGGGCAGATCTCCAGCATATGGGCTTCCAGAATACCTTCCTTGCCCTTGATCAGATTGTAGGTGTAATCCTCCAGCATGGAAGTACCCTTGGCATCCTTTTTTCCTGCGGTCATGATCTTCATCAGACGTACCATGGCGGCTACCTTCCAGTCACCTTCTGCGCCGAAGCCGTAGCCCTTCTCCATCAGTCTCTGAATGGCCAGTCCGGGCAGTTGCTTCAACGCACCCAGATCTCCGAAGTGGGTAACGATGGCCTGATAATTCTTCTCTTCCAGGAAACGTTCAAATCCCAGTTCGATCTGTGCCTGTACAGCCACATGTTTTTTAAACTCTTCGGGGTCTCTTCCCTCTAATAAAATATTATATTTCTCGTAGTACTCGTCTACCAGTGCATTGACATCGGATGCAGATACGGCATTTACACTCTCTGCGATCTCGTTTACAGGGTAAGCGTCTACTTCCCAGCCAAACTTGATCTGTGCTTCTACCTTATCACCCTCGGTTACCGCTACATTGCGCATATTGTCAGCCACACGCATGACACGGATATGGCTGCTCTCCACCACGCCGACTGCAGTACGCATCCAGGATGCGATCTTGCCCTGTACCACAGGATCAGACCAGTGACCTACCACAACCTTACGCTCCATGCGCATGCGGGTCACGATATGACCGTACTCTCTGTCACCGTGGGCAGACTGGTTCTCATTCATGAAATCCATGTCGATGGTGTCATAGGGCAGTTCCTCATTGAACTGAGTATGGAAATGCAGCAGGGGCTTACGATACTCCTGTAATCCCAGGATCCAGGATTTTGCCGGAGAGAAAGTATGCATCCAGGTGATAACACCGGCACAAGTGTCATCCAGATTTGCTTCATTAAAAGTACGGCGGATCAGTTCGTTAGTGATCAGGGTCGGCTTCCATACCACCTCATAAGGTAACACACCGGAAGCGTTCAGGGCATCCACGATCTTGTGAGAGTGCTCCGCTACCTTTGCCAGGCACTCGTCCCCATACAAGTCCTGTGATCCCGTACAAAACCAGAATTGATATTTTTTTGTCTGTAACATAAGTAATACCTCCTGTAGTTGAATACAATGATGTCGGGGTCAAAAGCCCCCGACTTTGATGCCTACGGATTGTTCCGTGCTACGCACTCCCACAATCCTACCCAATATTCGCATATCGTGGGATTATCATCCCACTTTTATGCTCATATCGGGGCGGGTCCTAAGGTCTTTCACCCACCTATGAGCAAGCTCATGTGGGCTTAGACCCTTTGACCCTGGCATCATGCAATTTCGATATTACCATATTACAACTTGTATGCTTCTGCTAACAAGTTGTATTTCCTACGACAAGCTCCGGCTGGATGAGAATCTTTCTCTCTTCCGGTCCCAGAGATTCCCCATGAAGCAGTGACAGTAACAGCTGTGCCGCCATTTCTCCCAGTTTTTCCTGGGGATGAACGATAGTGGTCAGTTGAAAACCTCCGCCGATGGCCATGTAGGAATTGTCATAACCGGTGACGGAAATGTCCTCCGGGACGCGAATCCCCCGGGCCGTCAGCGTCGGGATGACCTGCATGGCGATCTGGTCATTGTAACAGACCACACTGTCGAGTCTGGTTCCCTTGGAGATCAGACGCCGGATTCCCTCCTGTGGGTGGACTTTACGATCCTCGGTATGGAACCAGATCACCTTGTCCGGATCGTAGAGGACACCTGCTTCCTGCAGGGCCTGTACATAGCCCCGGTGACGGTTCTGTCCCTGGATGTCATCTGCCTTGAACACTCCGGCAATATCACGATGCCCGGTATCCAGGAGATATTTTGTGATCAGATGACCTCCCCTGCAATCGTCCATCAGCACCTGGGGCTTGTCTTCCATCTGGTCGAAGCAGCCTTGAATAAACACATAGGGAATTCCGTATTCTTCCAGCCGCTCATACAGATGCAGATGTCTGCAGCTGATCTGGCTCTTACTGGGTTCGATGATGACCCCGTCGATATCCTTCTGCAACAGTTCCTCCAGACACCGCGCCTCCTGGCTCCGGGAGTTTCTTGTATTTTTTAATAAAATTTTCGATTATCCCGCCAAACCCTTGATTTACAAGCATATTCGCAGGTTTCCCCACTGAATTTACTACCAATTTACTACGATTGCGGACAGAGCTTTGATATGCCCCGGAACCTTGCGAGTACCGAACCCCAGAAACAAGTGCAGCCACCAGATTGCACGGCACATCAGTCATGGACAAATAAACTTGAAAAAATCGAATAGAAACACCGCAGGGCGGCGTTCGCTTCTCCCAATCCGGGAGACAGGGACGCCGCTTTTTTTGCGCCCAAAACAAGAAAGGAGGCGACCCACCATGTATTTTACTTCCGGCAGCGACCGGGCCTTTGAACGCCTCATGCAAGATACGCCGGGATTCGACCACTTTGACAGCGGGCAGACCGGAGCGCCGGAGGATTGCGGCACCTGCCATTTCTACCGCCCGCACTGGAAACATCAATTCTGCGTTTACGCGGAGTGTCCCTACCAGCCCGGTAAGCTGACCGACTATGGAGCGATCAAATTCACCATGAAAGGAGTTGAGGAAGCTATGGCAGTTTTCCGCGTGGAAAAGAATCAGGGCTACACGGTAATGAGCAACCACCACCTGCGAAACAAGGACTTGTCGCTGAAAGCCAAGGGCCTGCTGTCACAAATGCTGTCCTTGCCGGAGGATTGGGACTACACGCTAAAGGGCCTTTCCCTTATCAACCGCGAAAGTGTGGACGCGATCCGGACAGCGGTGTGGGAGCTGGAACGGGCAGGCTACATCACCCGGCAGCAGGGCCGCGACGGCAAGGGGAAAATGGCCGACATGGTTTATACCATCTACGAGCAGCCGCAACAAAGGACAGCGGCAGACACGGGCAGCGGCCCGGTGTTGGGAAACCCGGTATTGGAAAATCCAACATCGGCTGACCCGGTGTTGGAAAATCCGACATCGGATAACCCGGTATCGGGAAATCCAACGCAATTAAATAAAGAGATACAAAGAACTGACTTACCAAGGACTGAAAAAATAAATACGGATTCACAAAGTACCCATTCCATTCCTATCCTTTCCCCCTCCCCTTTGCAGGGTGACGCTGCTGTGGCAGCGCCGGAACGGAAAGGAACGGAAGCGTCCAGACAGAGCGCTTTTGAAATCTACCGGGAGATCATCAGGGACAACATCGAGTATAGCCACCTGTTAGGCGACCCACGGATTGACAAAGACCGGCTGGACGAAATCGTGGAGCTGGTGTTGGAAACCGTGTGCAGCGCCCGTAAGACAATCCGTATCGCCGGGGACGACTACCCCGCCGAGCTGGTAAAAGCCAAGCTGCTGAAACTGGACAGCGGCCATATCCAGTACGTCTTTGACTGCCTGCGGGAGAACACCACCAAAATCCGAAACATCAGGAAATACCTGCTGGCGGTGCTGTTCAATGCGCCGTCCACGATTGACAACTACTACACCGCCCTTGTCGCTCACGATATGGCAAGCGGCAAAATCTGAAAGGAGAATGACCCATGAAACAGGGCGCATTGATATTTGACGAGCAGACCGACCGTTACGACATTCGTTTTGATCTGGCCGACTATTACGGCGGGCTGCACTGTGGGGAATGTTTTGACGTACTGGCAGGCGGCAGGTGGAAGCCGACCCGCATAGAAATGGCCGACGACTGGTATCTTGTCGGGATCAGGGCCGACAACCTTTCCGGCCTGCGGGTGCGGATTTAACAGGGACAACCGGAAAACGGCTGTCTCTTTTCTTTTTCCCTGCCTGCCCCGTTTGGCTTCCGCAAAGGAGGGATAACGATTGCAGGAAGAAGTAAACCAAAAGACGGTTGCCCTGTCCATCAAGGCAACAAAATTCACCGCCGAGGTGCTGCAAGCGGCCATCAAGAAATATTTGGAGGCCCGCAGGAAAGGCAAAAATACGCTGCGCCACGGCGAACAGAGCTTAAAGCAGCTCAAAAAGCATGGGGCCGCCCTGTCCAACATTGAGATCACCGACAAGAACATTGGCGCATTTAAGCCCTGTGCCAAACGGTACGGCGTGGATTTTACCCTGCGCAAAGACAGCACGTCCGCGCCGCCCCACTGGATTGTGATTTTCAAGGCCAAGGACGCCGACAATCTGGAACAGGCGTTTAAGGAGTTCACGGCCAAGACGCTGCAAAAGGAGCAGAAACCATCAATCCGGCAAAACCTGTCCGCCATGAAAGAAAAGGCGGCGGCAAAGAACGCGGAGCGCGTGAAGATCAAAAACAAGGAAAGGGGGCTTGCCCTGTGAAACCGGACTTAAAAAGGCTGCTGCTTTTGAACCTGCCCTATCTGTTCTTTGTCTACCTGTTCGGGAAGCTGGGGCAGGCGTACCGGCTTGCAGCGGGCGCGGGCTTCTCTGAAAAGGTGCTGCACTGTCTGGACGGCTTTACAGCGGCCTTTGCCAGCGCCGCGCTAAGCCTCCACCCCTTTGACCTGTGTATCGGCGTTGCCGGGGCTGTCCTCATGCGGCTGGTGGTGTATGTGAAAGGCAGAAACGCCAAGAAATACCGTAAGGGCATGGAGTACGGCAGCGCCCGATGGGGGACGGCGGCGGACATCAAGCCATACATTGACCCGGTGTTTGATAACAACATCATTCTGACGCAGACCGAACGGCTCACCATGAGCAGCCGCCCGAAACAGCCAAAGTACGCACGGAATAAAAACGTGCTGGTGATCGGCGGCAGCGGCAGCGGAAAAACCCGCTTCTTTGTCAAGCCCAACCTCATGCAGTGTACTTCCAAAACCTATCCGACCTCATTTTTGGTGACTGATCCGAAAGGGAGCCTGTTAATCGAATGTGGAACCATGCTGCAACAGGCCGGGTATCAGATTAAAGTGCTTAATACCATCAACTTTTCCAAGAGTATGCGCTATAACCCCTTTGCGTACCTGCACAGTGAGAAGGACGTTCTAAAGCTGGTGAATACCATTATCAGCAATACCAAGGGGGAGGGCGAAAAGTCCGCGGAGGATTTCTGGGTGAAAGCGGAACGTCTTTTTTACTGCGCCCTGATTGCCTATATCTGGCAGGAGGCCCCGGAGGACGAGAAAAACTTTACCACCCTGCTTGAAATGATTAACGCAAGCGAGGCCCGCGAGGACGACCCGGAATTTCAAAGCCCCACCGACCGGCTTTTTGCACAGTTGGAGGAACGGGAACCGGAACATTTTGCGGTAAAGCAATATAAAAAATTCCTGTTAAGTGCCGGAAAAACCCGTTCTTCCATTTTGATAAGCTGCGGGGCCAGATTAGCCCCCTTTGACATCAAGGAAGTGCGGGAGTTAATGGAAACCGACGAATTGGAGCTTGATACCATCGGGGACAGGAAAACCGCGCTGTTTCTCATAATGAGCGACACGGACACCACCTTCAATTTCATTTTAGCCATGCTGCAAAGCCAGCTTATCAACCTGCTGTGCGACCGGGCTGACGATGTGTACGGCGGGCGGCTTCCCGTCCACGTCCGTCTGATCTTAGACGAGTTCGCCAACATCGGCCAGATACCCAACTTTGACAAGCTGATTGCCACAATCCGAAGCCGTGAAATATCGGCCTCCATCATTTTACAGAGCCAGTCACAGCTAAAGGCGATCTACAAGGACGCCGCAGACATTATTTCGGATAACTGTGACTGTACGCTGTTCCTTAGTGGGCGCGGGAAGAACGCAAAGGAAATTTCCGATGTGCTGGGGAAAGAAACCATTGACAGCTACAACCAGTCGGAAAACCGAGGTTCGCAGGTGTCCCACGGACTGAACTACCAGAAGTTAGGAAAGGAGTTGATGAGCCAAGACGAGATTGCCGTCATGGACGGCGGAAAGTGTATCTTGCAGGTGCGGGGCGTCCGTCCGTTTTTCAGTGAGAAATACGACCTGACCCGCCACCCGCGTTACAAGTACCTTTCCGACGCCGACCCGAAGAACAAATTTGATGTGGACAGGTTTTTAGCTTCCATGCGCCGCAGGAAAAAACTTGTGGTAACGCAGGACGAGGTGTTTGACCTCTACGATATAGACCTGTCGGACGAGGACGCCGCCGCTTTTTAGCTGGCGGTATGTTTGTACCCGGAATCAGTCAATGACGTTTTTTGGAGCCGCAAAAGCGGCAGAAAGAGAGGATTTTATGGAATTTTTCAACTCTGCTATTGATGTGTTACAGACCCTTGTAATTGCTCTGGGCGGCGGCCTGTGTGTATGGGGCGGTATCAATCTTTTGGAGGGCTACGGGCAGGATAACCCAGCCTCCAAAAGTCAGGGTGTCAAGCAGCTTGTCGCAGGCGGCGGTGTGGCCCTGATCGGCACAACCCTTGTCCCCCTGCTGTCCGGGCTGCTGGGCTGATGTCACCCGATAAATCCCCTCGCGCCCTCCCGTCCCATGCGGGAGGGTGCGGGAAAGGAGGTGTTCCCACTTGATCGGTGAACTGATAACGGAATGGATAAAAGAGGTGTTAATCGACGGGATCACGGGCAACTTGTCCGGCCTGTTCGACACGGTAAACCAAAAGGTGGGGGAAGTCGCCGGGGACGTAGGCATGACGCCGCAGGGCTTCAACAGCGGCATTTTTAACATGCTGAAAAACCTGTCCGAAACGGTGATCCTCCCTATCGCCGCCGCAATTCTGGCGCTTGTCATGTGCTATGAGCTGATCCAGATGATAACGGAGAAGAACAACATGCACGACATTGACACGTTTCTGTTCTTTAAGTGGGCGTTCAAGTCGGCGGCTGCAATCCTGATCGTGGCGAACACATGGAATATCGTCATAGGGATTTTCGACGCCACGCAGAGCGTCGTCAACCAGAGCGCCGGGGTGATTATCTCGGACACCAGCATTGATATAGCGTCCGTGCTGCCCGATCTGGAAAGCCGCCTTGAAGAAATGAGCGTGGGCGGGCTGCTGGGCCTGTGGTTCCAGACGCTTTTTGTGGGCCTTACCGTTCACATTTTATCCATCTGCATTTTCTTAGTCATTTACGGGCGCATGATAGAAATTTATCTTGTGACCTCCCTCGGCCCGATCCCCCTGTCCATGTTCGGCAACAACGAATGGCGGGGCGTGGGCGAGAACTACTTAAAGTCCCTGCTGGCGCTGGGCTTCCAAGCCTTTCTCATTATGGTGGTGGTTGGTATCTACTCGGTGCTGATTCAGGACATCGCCACGGTGGAGGACATATCCGGCGCAATCTGGGGCTGTATGGGCTACACGGTTCTGCTGTGCTTCTGTCTGTTCAAGACAGGCAGTATTTCCAAAGCCGTATTTACCGCACATTGACAGACAAAGGAGGCCCGCGCTATCGAACGTACAAACGAGAAACGTTATGACATTATTTACGCTGATCCCCCGTGGCAGTATCAGGTGTATTCCAAAAAAGGGGCTGGCCGTTCGGCGGAAAGCCATTACCCCACCATGCGGATTGAAGATATACGCGCCCTGCCGGTTGGCGCAATCGCAGCGGAAAACTGTGCGCTTTTCCTCTGGATCACCTTTCCCAATCTCCGGGAGGGCTTATCCGTCCTTGACGCATGGGGCTTTACCTACAAGACGGTTGCCTTTGTCTGGGTGAAGCTCAACAAAAAGGCCCCGACGCTGTTCTGGGGCATGGGCTACTGGACAAGGGCCAACGTGGAACTCTGCCTGCTGGCGACCAGAGGACGGCCCCGGCGTCAATGCGCCGGTGTCCATCAGGTTATCATGGCCCCGGTGGAGCAGCACAGCAAAAAGCCCGGCATTGTGCGGGATAAAATCATTACCCTTATGGGCGACCTGCCCCGCGTGGAGCTGTTTGCCAGACAGCAGGCCCCCGGCTGGGACGTATGGGGAAACGAGGTGGAAAGTGATCTTTGCCTCTCCCCTGAATGAAAGGAGGTGCTTAAACTTTGGCGTTTGTAACCGTACCAAAGGATTTGACAAAAGTAAAATCAAAAATGCTGTTCGGGCTGACAAAACGGCAGCTTGTCTGTTTCAGCGGGGCGCTTTTCATCGGCGTACCGCTTTTTTTCCTGCTCCGGGGCCGCGTCCCCACCAGCGCGGCGGCGCTCCTTATGGTGTTCGCCATGCTGCCGGGGCTGCTTCTCGCCCTGTATGAACGGCACGGCCAGCCCCTTGAAGTGATTGCCGGGCAGATGATACAGGCCATCTTTCTCCGGCCCAAGGAGCGGCCCTACCAGACCAATAACCTGTACGCCGCCCTCATGCGGCAGCACCAACTGGAAAAGGAGGTAAAAGCGATTGTTAAAAACAGAAAAGAAAACGCCCCAACCGGCAGGCGGAAAAAGAAAGCTGACCCGCGCCGAACGCCGCGAAATTGAAGCGGTGATCCGCAAATATAAGGGCGACGGCAAGCCCCATACCGCGCAGGAGAGTATCCCCTATGAAGCCATGTACCCGGACGGCGTGTGCCGGATTGACGGGCGCACATTCTCCAAGACCATTGAATTTGATGACATCAACTACCAGCTCGCGCAGGCCGACGACCGGACGGCTACCTTTGAAAACCTGTGCGACTTATACAACTATGTGGATTCCTCCATCAAGATTCAGCTTTCCCTTGTCAACCGCAGGGACGACCCGGAGCAGTTTTCCCACAGCTTCGAGATTGCGCCGCAGGGGGACGATTTTGACGACATCAGGGAGGAATACACCAATATCCTGCAAACGCAGCTCTCCCGTGGCAACAACGGGATTGTCAAGACCAAACACCTGACCTTTACCATTGAGGCCGACGGCCTGAAAATGGCGCGGGCAAGGCTGAACCGCATAGAAACCGACCTGTTAGGCTATTTCAAAGTCATGGGTGTTCCGGCGCACGCGCTGGACGGGAACGAACGGCTCTCTGTCCTGCACGGGGTATTCCACCCGGACGGCGAGCCGTTTTCCTTTGACTGGAAATGGCTGGCCCCGTCCGGCCTTACCACCAAGGACTTTATTGCCCCGTCCTCGTTCCGCTTCGGCAGCGGGCGCATGTTCGGCATGGGCGGCAAGTACGGCGCGGTGAGTTTCTTACAGATTTTAGCGCCGGAGCTGTCGGACAAAATGCTGGCCGATTTTCTGGACACGGAAACCAGTATTGTTGTCAACCTCCATGTACAGGCGGTAGACCAGTCGGAAGCCATTAAGACCGTCAAGCGCAAGATCACCGACCTTGACGCCATGAAGATTCAGGAGCAGAAACGGGCGATCCGCAGCGGCTACGACATGGACATTCTGCCGTCCGACCTCGCCACCTACGGCAAGGAGGCCAAGGCGCTGCTGGACGAGCTGCAAAGCCGGAATGAGCGTCTTTTTCTGGTGACGTTCCTTGTCCTCAACATGGCCGATACCAAGGCCAAGCTGGAAAACGACGTGTTCCGGGCGGCTGGCGTGGCACAGAAATACAACTGCGCCCTGACCCGCCTTGACTACCAGCAGGAACAGGGGCTTATGAGCAGCCTGCCGCTGGGCCTTAACCAGATCAAAATCCAACGGGCGCTGACAACTTCCAGCGTGGCGGTGTTCGTGCCGTTCGTCACGCAGGAGCTTTTCCAAGGCGGGAACGCCCTGTACTACGGCCTCAATTCCGTGTCCCACAACATGATTATGTTAGACCGGAAACGCGCCCGCTGTCCCAACGGCTTAAAACTCGGAACTCCCGGAAGCGGAAAATCCATGAGCTGTAAATCGGAGATCGTCAGTATTTTCCTGTGTACGCCGGACGACATCTGCATTTGTGATCCGGAGGCAGAATACTACCCGCTTGTGGAGCGGCTCCACGGCCAGACGGTCCGGCTGTCCCCGACCAGCAAAGACTATTTAAACCCCCTTGAAATCAACTTAAACTATTCGGAGGACGAAAACCCGCTGGCCTTAAAGAGTGACTTTGTGCTGTCGTTCTGCGAGCTGGTGATGGGCGGCAAGAACGGGCTGGAACCCATTGAAAAGACGGTGATCGACCGTGCCGTGCAGGTGATTTACCGGCCCTATCTGGCAGACCCCCGCCCGGAAAACATGCCGATCCTGTCCGACCTCCACGCGGCGCTCTTAGCGCAGCATATCCCGGAGGCCGACCGTGTGGCGCAGGCCCTTGATCTCTATGTGACCGGGAGCCTCAACGTCTTTAACCACAGAACCAATGTAAACATACAGAACCGGATTGTGGCCTATGACATCAAAGAACTGGGAAAACAGCTTAAAAAGCTGGGTATGCTGATTGTCCAAGACCAGATATGGGGCCGCGTGACGGCCAACCGCAGCCAAGGGCGGGCGACATGGTATTTCTGCGACGAATTTCACCTGCTCCTAAAGGAAGAACAGACGGCGGCTTTTAGCTGTGAGATTTGGAAACGCTTTCGGAAATGGGGCGGGATTCCGACCGGGGCGACGCAGAATGTGAAAGACCTTTTATCCTCCCCGGAGATTGAAAATATCCTTGAAAACAGTGATTTTGTCTGCCTCTTGAATCAGGCCAGCGGCGACCGGAAAATCCTTGCGGAACGGCTGAACCTCTCCCCCCAGCAGCAGGCGTACATCAGTAATTCCGATCCGGGCGAGGGGCTTTTGATTTATGAGAACGTGATCCTGCCCTTTACCAACCCAATCCCGAAAGATACACAGCTCTACCAGATCATGACGACCCGGTTAGAGGAAGTCACAGGCGCATAAGCGAAAGGAGGCTGATTGATGAACGAAACGCTTACCGTCCCCATCGGGGAACAGGAACATTTGAAAGAGTTTTTCCGGGCGCTGAATGAAAACGGCCAGAAGCAGGAAGCCGCCGACTTTTCTTCCCTTGTGGCCCAGTTAGGCCAGATGGAAAAACAGTATGCGGCGGTGCTGTCCGAGCTGAAAACCGTGCAGGGGCAGCTTGACCGGATTCAGGATAAGGGAATCCGGGCGGCAGTAAAAAAGAGCGTCGCGGCCATACAGTCCAAGGTGGAACAGGCAAAAGACCAGTTAAGCCACATCAAAGCGGACTTGTCCCAATCGGTGAAGCTGGCCCTGTCCGCCGCCAGACAGCAGGGTATTTCCGCCTTGCAGAAAGCGGTTGACTTTATGGGGCTGAAAGCGGCCTTAAACGATATGCAGGGCAGCTTACACACTTCCATTTCCCACACCCAAAAGAGCATTGACCGGATCAATGCCGTGGGGAGCGAGCTTCACGCCCTCAACGAACACACCAAGAATTTAGGCCGTGTCCTGACCGGAAAGGAAGCAAGGGAGCTGACCGCGCGGAACGAGGATAAAGGCGTCCTTGCGGCAGTTGCCAAGCCCCTCAAACAATCGAAATCCATCATGGAGGGCATGGAAAAGGGCGTCACCCGCGCCTTGCAGAGCGTTGGCCGTCTGGAACAGGCCGCAGCCAAGGGCCGGGAGGAAAAGCCCTCTGTCCGTGCGGAATTAAAGACCGCGAAACAGCAGGAACCCCGGAAACAGCCGCCCGCCCGGCAGAAACGCAAAGAGGCGAGCTTGTAAGCGCGTGGGGACGGAAAGGAGGTGATCCCCCATGAAACAACTGAAACCCCGCGATAAGGTAGTCCAGAAAATGACCCGCGACGGCCTGACCCTTGAAAACCAGACCACCGGCGAGGTGGAGAACATTTCCGACCGGGCCGGGGAACCGGAGCTGTCCGCCCCGGAGGTTGGCGGCACCGCTGAAAAGGCGCTGGAACGGGCCGACACCATGAATGACCGGCACAAAGCGAAAAAGGCGGCAAAGCAGGCCACCGCCGACGCAAGGGAGGGCGACGCGGCCCTGCACCGCCCATCTTCCCGGCTGCAACTGACCGAGGAAGAACGGGCCGACCCGGATATGCAGAAATATATCCGTAAGTCCGACAAACGGGCCGACAAGCTGGACAAGGCGCGGGAACAAATCCCCCATAAGCATACCGTTAGCAAACAGCGGATTTATGACGAGGCCAGCCAAAAAAGCAAAACCCGGCTGCACATGGAGCAGGTGGAGAAGCCCGCCCCCAAGTTAAAGCCCAGCCCCATGAACCGCCCGGCGCAGGAAATCGGCCTTGCCGTCCACGGGAAAATCCATGAGGTGGAACACGACAACGTGGGTGTGGAAAGCGGCCATAAGGGGGAAGAACTGGCGGAGCGGCAGATGGGAAAAGCGATCCGCAAAGGAATGGAACGCCACAAGCTCAAACCCTACCGGGCCGCTTCCAAGGCGGAGCAAAAGGCCCTGAAAGCCAACGCCGAGTATTTCTATCAAAAGTCCCTGCGGGATAACCCGCAGATGGCGGCGTCGGCTGGCAACCCCGTGTCCCGCCTCTGGCAGAAACAGCGGATCAAGCGCCAGTACGCCAAGGCAGCGCGGGCGGCAGGCCAGACCGCGCAGGGGGCCGCGAAAGCAGCCGGAACCAGCGCCAAGGCAGCAAAGACGGCGGCAAGGGAAAGCGGGCGCACCGCCTCCTTTGTGGTTCGCCACTGGAAAGGCGTCCTGCTGGCCGGGGCCTTACTCCTGTTGACCGCCCTTGTCATGGGGAGCCTGCAATCCTGCACAGCCATGTTCGGCAGCGCGGGAAGCGGTTTCGCCGCAACCTCCTATCTATCGGAGGACGCGGATATGCTGGGCGCGGAGGCGGACTATGCGGACAGGGAAACGGAGTTACAAGATTATCTGGACAGTTACGAAAGCACCCATGACTACGACGAATACCATTTTGACCTTGACGAGATCGGCCATGACCCCTATGTGCTGACCTCCATTTTATCGGCGCTGCATGACGGCGTATACGCACAGGCCGACGTGCAGGGCGACCTTGCCATGCTGTTTGAAAAACAATACACCCTGACCGAGCGCGTGGAGGTGGAGGTACGCTACCGGACGGAAACCCACACGGACAGCGACGGCAACGAGTACGAGGAAGAAGTCCCCTACGATTACTATATCTGCTATGTGACGCTGGAAAATTTCAACCTTTCCCACCTGCCCGTTTACCTCATGGACGAGGATCAGTTAAGCCTTTATTCCCTGTATATGTCCGGTCTGGGGAACCGGCCGGATTTATTCGGCACAGGTCAGTACCCCAACGCCTCCACCTTGAAAGAGCCGACCTATTACGAGATTCCCCCGGAGGCATTGGAGGACGAAACCTTTAAGGCCATGATAACCGAGGCGGAAAAGTACATCGGCTTCCCCTATGTCTGGGGCGGCAGCTCCCCGGCCACCAGCTTTGATTGCAGCGGCTTTTTGTCGTGGGTGGTAAACCATTCCGGCTGGAACGTGGGGCGGCTGGGGGCGCAGGGGCTTTATGACTACTGCACCCCTGTTTCCCCGTCGCAGGCGAGGCCCGGCGACCTTGTGTTTTTCAAAGGTACTTACGATACCCCCGGCGTGTCCCACTGTGGGCTGTACGTCGGCAACCATGTCATGTTACATTGTGGCGACCCGATCAGTTACACAAGCCTTGATTCAAGTTACTGGCAATCCCATTTTTACAGCTACGGCAGGCTTCCCTAACCGGGAACCTGCCATCATTTTTGAAAGGAGTTTTGACCTATGGCAGTAAACAGACTGGAACGCATTGAAAAGGAGATTCAGAAAACCAAGACCAAGATCGCGGAGTTTCAGAAGCAGCTTAAAGAGCTGGAAGCGCAGAAAACCGAACAGGAGAATTTGCAGATTATCCAGCAGGTACGCGCCCTGAATGTAACGCCGGAGCAGCTTGCGGCGTTTCTGCGCAACAGCGCCATGCAGACCCCGGCCACCGCGCCATTCCTTGACGAAAAGGAGGAAACCGACCATGAAGAAACTGACGAGATGTAAGCGGGCCGTGGCGCTTCTGCTGTGCGCCCTGATCCTTAGTGTCCCCCTGCTGGGGCTTGCGGCCCCGGCACAGGCCGGGCCGGTTGACAGCACCGTTTCCGGGAACGAGGCCCCGGAGGAAAGCAGCGCCCCCACGGTTGGGGAAAGCCCTGCACCGGAGCAGACGGAGCCGCCCACGGAAAGCCCCGCGCCGGAGCCGACCGAGCCACCCACGGAAACCCCTGCACCGGAGCCGGAAACCTGCACCTGTGAAGTGAAATGTACGGCGGACGCGCCAAACGGGGATTGCCCGGTCTGTAAGACCGATGTTTCCAAGTGTGCGGGGAAAGAGCCGGAACCGGCCCCGCCCGTCTGCACCTGTACCGTGAAATGTGCGGAGAGGGCTGTCAATCAGGACTGCCCCGTCTGCAAGCTGGATCGAAACGGCTGCGCGGGAAAAGCCCCGGAGCCGACCCCGCCCCCGGAACCGGCCTACACCATCACCCTTGTTTCCCCGTCCGGCTGGTACACCAAGGCGGCGGACGTGGAAATCCGTATTTCTGATTTGAACAATACCGGCTGGAAAAAGGTGGAGTACAAAATCGAACGCGGCGGCAGCCTGATTGATTTAACCGACGCTCTGGCCGACACCGACCGGGCCAAGGTGGAAATCACGGAGAACTGCACCGTATATGTGGTTATCACCGACAAGGACGGCAAGGCCCACACCAAGAGCCGCTACATCGAATGTTTCGACCGCACCGCCCCCACCGTTAAGGCGGGGATTGATGGGAAAATGCTGCGGGTGGAGGCAAACGACGAGCTGTCCGGCATAGACGCGATCTACATTGACGGCGACCGCTACGACGATCTGACGAACGGGACGCTGGACGTGCGGCTGCGGGATTTGGACGACGACTACAAGCAGATTTCCGTTCAGTCCGTGGACTATGCGGGGAATAAATCCAAGACCGTGCAGCTCAACAACCCGAATTATGAGGAACCGGAGGACAAGGACGACCGGGAGGACAGAAAGCCGTCCGCCAACTGCCCGGCCACTTCCAAACCGGCCACCGTAGGCCCGGCCAGCACAACGGCCACGGCCACCACGCCACCGGCGACGGCGGCACCCACTCCCGCCATCAACACGGCGGGAAGCACGACGGCCAAGCCAGCCAGCACGGGAGGCGGCAAAACTTCCGGCGCGTCGGGCGGTAATACCACAAAAGCCAAGGATTCCGAAGATAAACCGGGGGAAAGCGGCGAAGCCACGGGCGGCATGGAGCCGGAACCCCTGACCCCGGCAGGCAACGCCGGGCTGGTGGACGACTTCTTTGACGGGGAAAAGCAGCTAATCACTGTCACCACCAAAAACGGCAACTATTTTTATATCCTGATTGACCGAACCAACGAGGACAAGGAAAGCGCCGTCCACTTCTTGAATCAGGTGGACGAGGCCGACTTGATGGCGCTCATGGACGATGGGAACAAAGAGGAAGTCCCCGCCTGCACCTGTGCGGAGAAATGCCGGGCCGGAGCTGTCAATACCGCCTGCCCGGTCTGCAAAACCAACCTAAGTGAATGTACCGGGCCAGAACCGCAGGCACAGGAGCCGGAGGAACCCACGGCCCCTGAGAAAGAGGCCAAGGGCGGAAATACGGGCGGGCTGATCGTGCTGCTTCTTGTTCTGCTGGCGGGCGGCGGCGCGGCCCTGTATTATTTCAAGTTCCGCAAGCCCAAGCAGAGTGTGAAAGGAAACGACGATCTGGACGAATACGAGTTTGACGACGAAGATTTTGAGGACGACGAACCCGTAAAAGAGGACGAATACGGCACAGACGGGGACGCCGACGCGGAGCCGGAGGATAAGGAGGACTAGCCTTTACAGGCGCGTCCCCCGCTCTAACCGCTGCTTTGCGTAAATGGCCGCGCCGAGCATACCGGCAGAATCCCCCAACTGTGCCGTGACAACTGAACATTGTTCCCGCGACAGTTTCAGGGCGTGGCTCTCCACCACCTGCCGGGCCGGTTGTAACAGCCTGTCACCGGCTGCGGCCATACCCCCGCCGATGATGATAATTTCAGGATTGAACAGGTTGACTACATTGACAAGGCCGTACCCCAGCAATTCCCCTGTTTCCGTCATGGTTTCGACTGCCACACAATCCCCCGTGTCGTAAGCGTCCGACACCATTTTTGCGGTGATTTTCTCCAAGTCACCGCCGACCCAATCCCGAATGACGCACGGCGTTCCTCCTGCTAACTTTTCTTTCAATGTACGCAGAAGCCCCAGCGCGGAAACGTAGCGGCCCAGACACCCGCTGCTGCCGCACTTGCAGGGACGGCCACCTGTCCGAACCATGTTCATGTGGCCGACTTCCCCCGCGCTGGACGTTGCGCCGTACAAAACCCGCCCGTCCATCACAATGCCGGAACCAAGCCCTGTGCCGAGGGTAAGCAGGACAACGTTGTTCCTGCCTTTGCCTGCGCCGCAGTACCATTCCCCATACAGATTGACGCGGACATCGTTATCTATGTAGACCGGCAGCTTTAGCCGTTCCTGCAACCAGTCCACCACGGGGACATTCTCCCATGACGGGAAGTTTGGCGAAAACTTAGAGATACCTGTTTCTATATCCAGCAGGCCGGGAATACCAAGGCCCACACAAGCGGTCTGCCCTTTGGAGACAGTCTGAAACAGCTTTATAAGCTCATTGTAAATCCGGTTCATCACATGTTCCCAGCCGCCTTGTGCCTCTGTGGGAACCCGACTTTCATAAACCGGCGTCCAATCTTCAAACGTGTAGGCAGATACCTTGATATTTGTCCCGCCTAAATCGACGCCAACTAAAAACTGATCCATCATTACCACCACCTTTTCATTTTCTAATTCCTTTAGAATACGACAAAATTTCAACGAATACAAGGAGGTTTGCATATGAAGTTAGTAATTGCAGAAAAACCCAGCGTCGCCCGCTCTATCGCGGCGGTGATTGGAGCCACAAAAAAACAGAACGGATATATAGAGGGCAGCGGCTATCTGGTGAGCTGGTGTATCGGCCATCTGGTTTCCTTTGCCGACGCCGGGCGCTATGACGAGCGGTTCAAGAAATGGCGCTATGAGGACTTGCCGATTATCCCGGAGCCGTGGCAGTACATCATTCCCGACGAGAAAAAACAGCAGTTTGAAACGATCCGGGAACTGGCGAACCGGCCCGACGTGGAAAGCCTTGTGTGCGCCACCGACGCCGGGCGCGAGGGGGAACTTATTTTCCGGTTCGTCTACCAGATGGCGGGCTGTCAAAAGCCCTTTTCCCGCCTGTGGATTTCCAGCATGGAGGACAGCGCCATTCGGGCGGGCTTCCAGAACTTGAAGCCGGGGGCCGACTACGACGCTTTGTATCAATCGGCCCTGTGCCGTTCCAAGGCGGACTGGCTGATCGGCATTAACGCCACCCGGCTTTTTTCCGTGCTGTACCACCGGACGCTGACCGTGGGCCGCGTCCAGACCCCCACCTTAAAAATGCTGGCGGACAGGGACGAGGCGATCACCCATTTCCAGAAAGAGAAATACCACATCGTCCATATCAGCGCGGGAGGCGCGGAGGCGGTAAGCAGCCGCGTCCCCGACGCCGCCGGAGCGGACGCCATCAAGACGGCCTGTGCAGGAGCGCAGGCCGTTTGTGCGTCCGTGACGCGGGAGAAAAAGACCGAGCAGCCGCCCAAGCTCTATGACTTAACGACGCTGCAAAGGGAGGCCAACCGCCTGTTTGGATTCACCGCCAAGCAGACCCTTGACTACGCGCAGGCCCTTTATGAAAAACGCCTGCTGACCTATCCCCGGACAGACAGCCGGTTTTTGACCGACGACATGGAGCAGACGGCGGCGGACACCATTACCGGGCTTCTTCCCCTGCTTCCATTCATGGAGGGCGTGGAGCTGACCCCGGAGATCCGCCCCGTGTTAAACAGCGCCAAGGTAAGCGACCACCACGCCATCATTCCCACGGCGGAATTTATCAAACAGGGCTTTACCGGGCTGGCCGAAAGCGAAAAAAAGCTGCTGTCCCTGATTGCCTGCAAGTTCCTTTGTGCCGTGGCAGCGCCCCATGTGTATGAAGCCGTCACCGCCTCCTTTACCTGCGCCGGGAACGAGTTTACCGCCAAGGGCCGGACGGTTCTGTGCGGCGGCTGGAAAGAGATTGACCGCCGGTTCCGGGCTTCTCTCAAAACCGACACGGACGGGGACGGCGCGGAACCGGATAAGGAGCTGCCGGAGCTTTCCGAGGGCCAGACCTTTGAGGACGTGGCCGCTTCCGTGACCGAGCATTTCACCACACCCCCGAAAGCCTACACGGAGGACACGCTTTTATCGGCTATGGAGCGGGCCGGAGCCGGGGACACGCCGGACGACGCCGAGCGCAAAGGATTGGGGACGCCTGCCACCCGCGCGGCCATCTTAGAAAAGCTGGTGCAGATGGGCTTTGCCGAGAGAAAGGGCAGGCAGCTCATTCCCACCAAGGACGGCCAGAACCTTGTAAGCGTCCTGCCGGACGAGCTGACTTCCCCGGCCCTGACCGCTGAATGGGAAAGCAGGCTGACCCAGATCGCCAAAGGGGAAGCCGACCCGGACGACTTCATGCGCCAGATTGAAGCGCAGGCCCGCAGCCTTGTTTCCACCTACAACCATGTGAATGAGGACGGCCAGAAGTTATTTCAGAAAGAGCGTGTTTCCATCGGTATCTGCCCCCGCTGCGGTGAGGCCGTCTTTGAGGGGAAGAAAAACTATTACTGTGGGAACCGCTCCTGCCAGTTCGTCATGTGGAAGAACGACCGCTTTTTTGAAGAACGGAAGAAAGAGTTTACCCCGAAAATCGCCGCTGCGCTGCTGAAAAGCGGAAAGGCCAAGGTAAAGGGCCTCTATTCCGTCAAGACCGGGAAAACCTACGACGGAACGGTGCTTCTGGCTGATACGGGCGGAAAGTACGTCAACTACCGGATTGAGAGGAAAGGTTAAATCAGTAACGCAGCAAGCATAGGGAGTGTAGCCACACTCCCGGTAAATCCCCGTTCCCGGCCACCCTGCCGGGCCGGGGATTTTGCTTGTTGGGAAGTCTCCCAAACCCTCTTGAAAAGAAAGGAGTGCAGGCCACGGGAAAAGAGAAAATCCAGATGGAAAACGGCGTCCTGCTGATTGACACGCGCCGGGCCTGTTTTGACATGCAGGCCATTGAGAACCGCCGCTTTATGTACGAGCCGCAGACCGGAACCCTGATATTAGGCTACCAGTTCCGGGGGAAAGACCTTGCTTCCAGCCATGCGGAGGAACACGCCGACAGCGGCGCAACAGAACCCTTTGACCGTTTTATCCGGGGCTGGATCGGCACGGGCCGGGAATACAAAGACGGCGTGATCCACTTTGCGCCGAACATCGACGGCCAGAACCCGGAACATTTTGACCGCGCCTACTCCACGCTGGAAATGTTCCGGAAAAATAAGGCCAATGGCAAAACCGTCGTGCGCGGTTTTGGGGACAGATGGGAACAACCGTTATCGAATCTCATTCCAGAAAGGAGCGACCGAATGAGCGAAGTGTTTTCGATCCAAATCCATAACCGGAAACTTTTTGAACAGGGCGGACAGGGCGTGTGGCTGGAACTTCCCACCACCGCCGACCAGTTACAGGAAGCCATGCGGCAGGTTGGTATTTCCGCCGACAACCCGCAGGACTTTTTTATCAATGGGTATTCCTCACCCGAAGATCGGCGGCTGGCCTTGCCCTATGATATGGTCTTATCCGCAGGCGTGGACGAGTTGAATTATCTTGCGGCCCGTCTGGAACCGCTGGCCCCCGCCGAGATCGCGGAGCTGAACGCCGCCCTGACAAGACCCCATGAGGAATTTGCCAGTATCGGCCAGATCATCGACTACCCCGACAACATGGAATACTTTGTCCACCTGCCGGGCGTCGATACCCCGTCGGCGCTGGGCGACTACTACCTGCATAAATCCGGCATGGTACAAATGCCGGAGGAATGGAAAGGGGGGATTGACCCGTACCGGTTCGGAAGCCATATCGCCAAGCAGGAGCAGGGACAGTTTACCCCTTACGGCTATCTGGTGAAAAGCGGCGACGAATGGCAGCGCGTCCATGAGGGCCAGCCCGTGCCGGAGCCGTACCGGGTAATGAGCTTCCCGCCCCCGCAGGCCGACCGGGTAGAAATGAGGACGGAGCAGGCCCAATCCCTTACCGGGGCGTTTCCGGCAGGCCCCATTGTCCTGAAAGGGAAAACAAGGGACGAGTACATGAAAGAGATCACCGACCGTCTGGAAAACGGGATTCAGGAGCTTATGGACAGCGACCGCTATCAATCCTATCTCACCGCCATGTCCAAGTTCCACGGGTACAGCTTCCGAAATACCATGCTGATCCATATGCAGAAGCCGGACGCCTCCCTTGTGGCCGGTCTTACCAAATGGCAGAGCGAATTTGAACGTACCCGGAAAAAGGGCGAACGGGGATTGAAGATTTTAGCGCCCAAGCCCTACACCGCCAGAAAGCAGGTGCCGAAACTCGATCCGGCCACCGGCCAGCCCATCACCGGCCCGGACGGCAAGCCCGTCACCGAGGAACAGGAAGTCACGGTTCCGAGCTTTGTTGTGGTTTCCGTCTATGACATCAGCCAGACCGAGGGGAAAGAAGTTCCTGACATCACCGTGAACATCTTAGACGGCAACGTGGATCGCTACGATGATTTTCTGTCCGCCTTAAAACAGTCCACCCCCTATTCCTTTGCCCTTGAAGAAATCAACACAGGGGCAAACGGCTACTGTAATTATACAGACCGGCACATCGGCATTAAGGAGGGCATGGGCCAGCTTCAAACCGTGGAAACGTCAATCCATGAAGTCACCCACGCCCGGCTGTATGAGAAGAACCGGAAACTGCCGGACAAGAAGCAGCCGGATCAGGCCACCCGCGAGGTGCAGGCGGAAAGCGTGGCCTTTGCCGTCTGCCAGTATTTCGGGCTGGACACGTCGGGCTTTTCGTTCGGTTATATCGCGGACTGGGGAACGGGCCGGGATATGAAAGAGCTGAAAGCGTCGTTAGAAACGATCCGGGCCACGGCAAACGAGCTTATCAATGAGATTGAATACCATTTTGCCGAGCTTCAGAAGCAGCGGGAACAGGAAACCGAACAGGAGGCCCCTGCGCCGGAAACCATTTACCGGGTACGCGCCAACCCCTACAAGGACGGGCCGGAGAACGGGTATCTCCTGCAAGCCTATCTCCCGCAGGAAAACGGCAGGGCCAAGCTGGGCGACGTGCTGTATACCGGGACGATGGGAAAATGTAAGGAGTTCATGGGCCAACTGGTTTCCGGGGAGCTGACGCCGGAGCAGGTGAAAGCGCAGAATGAGAAAGCGCCGGAACCGGAGCCGCCCACCTTTACCATCTACCAGTTAAAGCGCGACGATGGTTTGCGGGCCTATCAGTTTGAACCCTATGAGCGGTTGCAGGCCGGGGGTCTGTCCGTCGATCCGGCCAACTATGAGCAGGTTTATTCCGCGCCTCTGGAACCCGGCATGACGCTGGAAACCATTTACCAGAAATTCAACCTCGACCACCCGGCGGACTTCACGGGCCATTCCCTTTCCGTTTCCGATGTGGTGGTGCTTCATCAGGCCGGGGAAGATACCGCCCACTACTGCGACAGATTCGGTTTTCAGGACGTGCCGGAGTTCCTGCAGGAGCGCCAAGCGGTGCAGGAACAGGCGGCCGTCTACCGGATCGGAGACAATTACCTGCATATCCAGACCTGTGAAAGCGGCTTTGACTATACCCTGTACGACCGCACATTCCAGCCGGGGGACAGCGGACAGCTTGACAACCCGGCCCTGACCTTTGAAGCGGCCAAAGACGGGATCGCGGCCCTGCACGGCATGAGCGGCCTGCCCTGTGAACCCGTCACCCCCGCCGACTTTGAAAAAATGCAGGAAGTCTATAACCAGCAGCCCACCGTCACCGTCAACTTTTCCGAGAACGGGGAGTTAAAACAGGGCGATGTGCTTCCCTATGGACTGGCGGAACGAACCTTTGAACGCCTTGACCGGGAGGCGCGGGCGGAACGGGACGACCCGGACAGGGGCCGTTACTACAAGACGGATTTTACCGTTACCTACATGATGGAGGGGCAGCTTTACGAATATAACGGGCGGCAGGACTTCGGGGACGGTGACGGCCCGTTAAGCGACCATATCAGGGGACACGCGGAACATTACCGGAATGACCCGCAGTATCAGGCGTATCTTGCCTCCAAGGGCATACAAAACGAGGAAAACGAGGGCTACGATTTCACGCTCAACCATTTAGTCCCTTACTTAAAGCTCCATGCCAACCTGTCGGAAGTGGAGCGCACGGCAAAACGCGCCGTGGAGGAATTGCAGGCCAAAGGGATCACGTCCCCGGAGGACACGGCACGGCTCAACTACTATACCGCGCTGCAAGCCTACGCCGTTCAGGGCCGTGTGGAATTAAACACCGCCGCCGCGCCGGAGCTTCCCCCTATGCCAAAGCTGGACGACTACCTGAAAACCGCTGAAATGACCCTTGAACAGAACCCCGATATGTACGACGGTGTACTGAACAACACGCCGACCGATTCCGAACGGGAGGCAAAGGAAAAGGCCGGGGAACCGCAGGCCGGGGCCTCCACCCCTGCGGCCCCCACGAAGAAACCGGAGGAAACAAGGCAGACGGAGGCCGGAACCGCCGTCCATTATTATGCCATCAATGAATCAGCGGCCCGCCACGCCAAGGAAGCGAACAGCTTTGATGACTACAAGCCCGGCAGCGCCACGGCGGAGTACCGCCAGTACGTTGACGAGGCCGTGGCGCTGGCCGAGCGCCAGAAAAAGCGCGTTGACCCACAGTACCATGAAAAAATCGACTACCTGCTTGACCTCTATTGCCGGAAGCTGGCCGAGAACATGAACCACCGTTTCGCCATCGACACCCGCGTTCCCTCTGTGCTGATCGCCGGGCCTGCCAATTTCCCCGTGCGCCAGAAAGAGAAGCAGAACGCGGCGCGGGACAGCAACATGGAGGAATGGCAGCATATCCGGGGCCTGCTGGACAAAATCCGCAGCACCGGCATGGGCGGGATCAGCGCCGACGACCCGCAGGCCGTGAAGAAGCTGCAAGACAAGCTGGAAAAGCTGGAACAGTTGCAGGAAACCATGAAATCCGTCAACGCCTACTACCGCAAGCATAAGACGCTGGACGGCTGCCCCCATCTGTCTGCGGAAACGATTGAGAAGCTAAAGGCAGGCATGGCCGGAAGCTGGCGGACAGAGCCGAAACCCTTTGAGAGCTACGAGCTGTCCAACAACAATCAGGAAATCCACCGGCTAAAGGATCGGATTCAGGCGTTGACCCGCCGGGCCGAGCTGGGATATGTGGGCTGGGAGTTTGACGGGGGACATGTGGAAGCCAACCAGACGGACAACCGCCTGCAAATCTTCTTTGACGAGAAGCCGGACGCTGATACGCGGGAAACGCTGAAAGGCAACGGTTTCCGCTGGAGTCCCAAAGCTGGAGCATGGCAGCGGCAGTTAAACGACAACGCCATTTACGCCGCCGACCGGATCAAGTGTATCGCGCCCCTGTCCGGGGAGCGGCCCACGGACTTGCAGCGAAAGGCCCGCAAGGAAAAAGAAAAACCGTCAATCCGGGCGCAGCTCAAAGCGGAGAAGCCAGCAGAGCCGAAAAAGGCCGCGCCGGAGAAGTCAAAAGAATTGGAGGTGGTCTAATTGAGGAAATACGAGCATGTGGACGTGATTGCTTCGCTGGGGGCCGTCATGGAGATCAATACCGAGCATTACAAGAGTGATTTTCAGTATGACAGGGAAATGTTCCAAAAGGCGGCACAACACCCGGACGCCGAGAACACCCGCCTGTTGTGGCTGTCCCGTTCTTCCGGGACGGAGTGCTTTTATGAACGGGACGCCTATCTGAATGAGAGCTACGCGCACCATTCATGGTTATACCACACGGAAAGCCGGGACGGGATTCTGGCCTATGCCGTGGAGATCACCGGCATGGAGGGCGGCAGGGTAATGGGGAACCTTTACGAGCTGGACGCCCAACAACACGCCGCCAAGGTGGAACGGGACAGCCTGCCCGCCGCCTTTGTGACACTGAAATTTGAGGACGGCGCATGGGGCCGCTATCCCTACGAGGAATACGACAAGCGGAAATACAGCCTGATTGACCTGCACGGGAAAATCCTTGACAAACGGTTAGAGCCGCAGGACGAGGCCGTGTTACAGGCGCGGCTGCATGAGGCTCGGAGGGAACGGGAGAAGTACCGCCCCGCCGTTTTTAAGGTTGGTGTACACAGCCGGAAGCTGTCAATCCGCAGGGAGCTGGCCGCAGGCAAAGCAAAAGCCGCCCCGAAAAAGGCGGCGGCAAAGACCAAAAACAACGAATTGGAGGTAGGATAATGGAACGCTTCACGGTTGAGGAAACAAACCTGATTTATATTTACTTATCCGGCACCCGGCGGGAGCTGATCGGGGACATCACCCTTGCGCTTCCCGATATGGACGAGGATATGCGGGAGCTGGCCCACGGGACGCTTGCCAAGCTGGAAGCCATGACGGACGCGGAATTTGCGGAGCAGCGGTTCCATTTCGCAGACGAGTAACCCAAGCACGGAAAAGCGCCGGGCGCGGGGCCGTATGGCCTCCGTGTCTGGCGCTCTTTCTTTTTGCTCTGTTCCTACGCATTTAGAAGCCGGTTTCAGCGTGTATTTGATAATTCATTCAGCCACCCCGCCGACCGCTTCTGAATCGCCCTGATTTTTGGGGATTTTTAAGGCCCTAAATGCGTAGACAGCAGGTATCTTTTCCGCTGCCGTTCCGCCTCCTTACGGCGGCGCTGCCGTTTGGCGCAGGCCGGACAATACTTCGCCCGGTTGGACTTCGGCGTGAACGCAGCCCCGCACTCGCAGCAGCGTTTCATTCCGTCCCGTTCCAGTTCGGCACACAGGGCCGTGTCCAGCGGGAGGACAGCGGCCCGGAACCACCGGCACAAAAGCGAATAGGAAATGCTTTGCACACAGACACATTCTTCCCCATCGTCCAGCAGGAGGCAATTTCCACAGTCATAGTTGCAGCACTCCCGCACCAGCTTCCGGGCCTTGCGGTACTGCGGGTAATTCATTCTCGGAATACTCATAGTTCTTGCGTCCTTTCCTTTTCTGGTGTCACCCGCAAAATGCCGTCCACATTCTGCTTGATGATCCCGTATTCTTTCAGCTCCTTTTTCATTTCGCCGTACTTCCCATACAGCCGTTCCTTTTCCCCGGACAACCGTGTGTATTCGGTTTTGAGCGCTGCCAGATCGGGGAGCTTCGTCACGCCGGTTTCCTTTAAGGCCCGCGCCGCCGCTTCATATAAAATCAGGCTGCTTTCGTGTTCCTGACGGAAACTGTCCTTATCCTTTGCCCTGCGGTACTGCGCTACGATAGGCCGCGTCTGTTTGTAGGTGGTGACGTTCTTAATCAATACTGCCATATCCGCAAGGCGCTGTTCCACGGTTTTCAGCGCGGCGGCGGCTTCCTCATTTGCGGCGGCAATCTCGGAAACCTTGCTTTCCAGATCGGCGTAAGTATCAATCTTGTGTTCCGTGATAAAGTTCAATGTCTTAGCAGCCTGTTTGAGATTGTGGAGCTTCGCCCACCGTTCATAGCCTGCCGACTGCTGGGCCTTGATACTGTTCTGAATATCAATCAGGAGAGAAATGCCCTTTTCCTGCTTCGGCTTATGAAGTACGGGCCTGCCCTTGATCCGCTCGGTTATGGCGTCCTCGGTGTAGGCTTCCCCCAAGGTTTTGCAGCGGGTAAACCGTTCCTGTCCCTGCGCCCGGAATGAAATATATTTCCCGCGCTTAATTTCGTAGCCCTGCGCCTCCATGCGCCGCAGGAAGTCGTCAAAATCAGAGGACAGCGGAATGATGGAATCCATGACGGCTTTCAGCTTTGCTTTCCAGCTTGTCCCCTTTCGCTGGGCGTCCCATTCGGCGTAAGTCTTGCCCTTATCCCGGCCCGGCTTCACAACGGACAATCCGTTTTCCTTGCACAACCTGTCATTGGTTCGCCGGATAAAGGCATAGCTCTGTTTGTTGGAAACATATTTTCTCTGGTTCACCATATCCACGGCGCAGAAAATAATGTGGTTGTGAATATGGCCCTTGTCGATATGCGTTGTCAGGACGTAGGGGTATTTCCCTTGCAGCACTTCATCGGCAAGCTGCCGCCCGATCTCATGGGCCTGTTCCGCCGTGGCCTCTCCGGGAGCAAAGGACTGTATTAAATGGTGCGCCAGATTGTTACCCTTTTGGATTGCCTGCCTAAGCAGCATTTCAAATTCAACGTCCGCCGTTTCATAAGAACAGCCGAACGACGACACCAGTAGCTTGCCGTCTGTTTTGGCCGGATTTTCGATGTAGTCCAGCGCCTTTTTCAACGTGCTTTTAATAGGCTTGATCTTTGTAACTGCCATATCTCCGCCAGCGCCCCCCTTATGTCCTCCACGTCCTGCGCGTACACCGTACCTGTGGAGTTGATCCGCTTCGCAATCTGGTTGATGTTGACGCCAATCTTTTGCAGCTCTGCGGTCTGCGCCCGAATGTCGCTGTGGTCTACATTGATGATATAGCCGTCAATCAGCATTTTCCGGGCGTAGGCTGAAAAGTTTCTGGTGTGGAGCTGGGCCATTTTCTGCTCAATCAATCCCCGTTCCTCTGCTGTCACGGGGACGCGCAGTACAATGGGCCGTTTCCGGTTCGCCATGATATTTCACCGTCCTTTCTTTCATAGGGGATTGGGGACTTCCCCAACAAGCAGAAACGGACACGGCCCGGCAGGGACGGGCGGGGCCGTTTACCGGGAGTGTGGCTACACTCCCTATGCTTGCTACGTTACTGTTTTTACGTCTATAAGGCGTTTCCGCCACAAAAAAATGCCCGCAAAATGCAGGCAGAAAGTGATAATAGCGCAAAAAAATAGAGAACGCTTTTCACGTCCTCTACTCTTTGATTTTGATTGCCCCGTCAATGGCTCCCTCGATAATCGGCAAATACGGTTCGGGACACAGCTTTAATTTGTGGCCGACCCTCTGGCGCTGTTCGCTGCCCTCTGGTTCTGCTTCCGGGTGGAAGTAGCGTTCTATGGGGAGCTTGCATATCCTCGCCAGCTCATAAAGTACCGGAACGCTGGGGAGATCGCCGCTGTTTTCAATATTCGCAAGATACCGGGGATCAATGTTGACTTTTTCAGCTAACGCCTTACGGGACAGGCCCAATGCTTTCCGTGCCTCTTTGATGTCCGCTCCAAGCGTTTCAAAACCGGGATATTCCTTTCCTTTCGCCATATCACATCACCCATTTACATCGTATAGTTCACATTATGCACTGGGAATGATGTGATATGTACTTTAATTACAGTTTATAATTCACAATTTGCTGCTTGAATTGTTCGAGTGTCGGAATTATAATGTGTATGTTGGAGGTGCAGCATGGAATATATGACTTTGAAAGAAGCTGGCGAGAAATGGGGCGTGACCCCGCGCCGGGTGAATTATTATTGCGCCGCTGGCCGTATACCCGGTGCTGTGAAGATGGCAACGATCTGGCTTATCCCCAAAAACGCAGAAAAGCCAGTTGACGGCAGGACAAAACAAGGGAGGATATTAAAAACATGAATAGTATTCTAATTATAGATGACGATAAAGAACTTTGTGCCTTATTACAAAAGGGTATCAAGACGGAAAATATGGAGGCAGATGTGGTTTATTCCGGTTATGACGGACTAAGCGCCCTTGCTCGAAAAGATTACTTGCTTATTGTATTGGACGTAATGATGCCGGGAATTGATGGATTTGAAACCTTGACAAAAATCCGGGAATCAAGCGGCATTCCGATCCTTATGCTGACTTCAAAAAATGACAGCAACAGTAAAGTGAGAGGGCTTCGCGCCGGTGCAGACGATTATCTGACAAAGCCGTTCGATATGGACGAATTTATTGCCCGCGTTCTCTCTCTTATACGTCGGTATACACGCCTGAATGCTATTCGTGAGCAGAAAAAGTTGGAGTATGAGGGATTGACAATAGATTTAGATAATCGGACAGCGATTGTCCACGGGCAACCGATTGAGCTTCCTCCCAAGGAGTTTGATATTCTCTTATACTGCGCTCAAAATCAAGGGAGAATATTAACAAAGCAACAGATATATGAGGAAGTATGGAAAGAACCGTATGTGTACGATGATGGAAACATTATGGCCCTGATTAGTAAGCTGCGGAAAAAGATTGAACCAGACCCCGGAACGCCGACCTACATTCAGACAGTTAAAGGAATTGGCTACCGTTTCAATCGGGAGGTATAAATATGGAATCTGAAATTATTATTATCCTTGTTGCCGCTGTCTTTTTAATAGCTGCTTTTTGCATATCCCTATTTGCCCGGCTAATTCATATAAAAAACCGGCTGCGGGAGATTTCATCTACATTAGACGATATTTCAGCGGGACACATCAATCACAAAATATTGGCGCGGCCTGATGAAATTACCGCTGCAATCTGTTACCAGATCAACGGTATTGTGAGTTGCTATCAGAACAGACTGATAGAACTGGAAAAGGCGGCTGATACCAACCGGCAGCTCATGACAAGCCTCTCCCATGATGTTAGGACTCCGCTGACAACGTTACTCGGTTATCTGGACGCTGTACACAAAAACATGGTGAACGGACAGGAGCGGGAGGACTATATCGAAACAGCGCGGAAAAAGGCGCACGACCTCAAAGAATACATTGACGTTCTCTTTGACTGGTTCAAACTTAATTCCAATGAGGAAACAATTTCAATGGAGCCTCACGAAATAGCGGAATTGACCCGCAATCTTCTCAAAGATTGGATTCCTGTTTTTGAGGAAAAGGCATTGGATTACGATATTGATATTCCTCAAAGCCGCTTAATGGCAAGCGTGGATATTGATGGATACACCCGTGTGATTAACAATCTCATTCAGAACGTGATTGCTCATAGTGGTGCAAGTAAAATAGAGATTGGGCTTTTCGTCAAGTCAGAGAACATCAACATAAGCGTAGCCGATAATGGAACAGGAATACCCGCAGAGGATTTGAAGCATATTTTTGAGCGGCTATATAAATGCGATAAGGGGCGTTCTGAAAAAGGTAGCGGCCTCGGCCTTAATATTGTATGGCAGCTTGTCAATAAAATGGGCGGGAGTATTTCAGCGGAAAGCGAACCGGGGAAACATACCGTCTTTACTGTCACATTTCCATTGGTTGAGTGAAGAAGTCCCCGAAGTGCCGGGGACTTCTTTTTCAAAATGCAAGGTTAATGCAAGGTTGCGGCAAGGTTTAGGCAAGGTTGCCATGCTAAAGTATATTTCATAAGATAAGGAGGTTGTTACTGAATGAGTGAATATGTAATTGAAACCAAAAACTTAACAAAGCAATATGGTGCGCAGAAAAGTGTTGCCGACCTTAATATCCATGTACGGCCCGGACGTATTTACGGACTGTTGGGAAGAAACGGCGCAGGAAAAACTACCACTATGAAAATGCTGTTAAACCTTACCACGCCCACTACCGGTGAAGTGAAAATATTCGGTAAGGACATTCGTACAAACAGCAAAACAATTTTGCCCCGCATAGGAAGTTTAATTGAATCTCCGGGCTTTTATCCGAACCTGACAGGAACGGAAAACCTGCGTATCTTTGCCGAGCTTCGCGGCGTTCCGAATCGAAACGCTATAAGGGACGCGCTGGATTTGGTGGGACTTCCCTATAAGGATAAAAAGCTGTTCTCACAGTATTCGTTAGGTATGAAACAGCGCCTTGCAATCGCGCTGGCCGTCATGCACGATCCGGAGTTATTGATTCTCGATGAACCAATTAACGGCCTTGACCCGATTGGAATTGCGGAGGTTCGTTCTTTTATCCGGGAGTTATGCAACGCGCGTGGAAAAACTATTTTAATTTCCAGCCATATTCTTTCTGAAATCTCTCTGCTTGCTGACGATATTGGAATCATCGACCACGGGGCATTGTTGGAGGAAGAAAGTCTTGAGGAATTAGAGCAGAAAAACACGCGGTTCGTCCACATCACTGTATCAGACGCAGCACAAGCCGCTCGGATATTGGAAAGCATATATCAAGTGAAGGACTTTAAGGTAAAGGACGATCACAATATATTGCTCTTTGATACTACCCTTCCTGTTGCCGGTATCAATCAAACTCTTATGAAAAACGGGCTGGAAGTATCAGAGCTTCACCTTTGCGAAGATACATTAGAGGATTACTTTAAGAGAGTGACCGGAGGTGAGGGAATTGCTTAGGCTGATAAAATGTGAGTTTTGGAAACTCAAACGGAAAAAGTTTGTGCTGTTCGTTATCTTCGCAGCCCTGTTGTTTCCAATTCCTTTTACGGCTCTCATTATCAATGGTGGAATTGGAAATATGGACGCTTTTGAGGGCTTGTATGAAATGCTAATCTCGATGGGTGAGCCGGTCATGCTCCCTTGCATTTTAGGAATTATCGCTGCCATGCTCTTTTTCATGGAACGAGATAACGGGACGTTAAAAAACTTAAGGGCGGTTCCCGTACCCTCATGGAAAATAGCCACCGCAAAGATAGCGGTGCTGTTTGTCCTCGGTTTTCTTTACTCGACAATGACGGTTGTTTCTGCCATGATTGGCGGCGTCATAACAGGCGGCGTGATTACCGATGTGGCAGGAAAACTTGGAATTGCGGCACTGACAGGCATTTTGTATACCGCCGCCATTTTGCCGGTTGTAATTGCGATTATCTTCTTTAATCGCTCCTACATTTTTTCAATTATATTGACGTTCTTTTATACCATGTTCAACTTTTCTTTGATGTATGTAGGATTAGGTTCTAAAGAGCCGGTAATGAAAGCCTTAATCAGCATAATGCCTACTCCTGTCATTTACCGCTGGCAGGAATCCTTATTCGTGACAAAAGATTTGTCTTTCTACTCCATTGTTGAGCCATATTTTTTGTCATTACCTTTGGTGATTACGGTAATTGGCATAATTGGCAGTCTTTCTTATCTGGCAATTATCAAAATATATCGCGGTCAGGAAAGTTGAGGTGAGAAAAATGTTGAGATTGGTTAAAACAGAACTTTGGAAATTGAAACGGTACTCTGTTATTTGGATAGGAATTGCCGCCATGCTTTCTGTTGTGCTGCTGACGCGGTTTATGGGAATAGCCTCTGACGGTGCGGTGCATACATTTGAAACTTTTTCCAATAACGTCATTTGGAATAATCTTACTTTGATATATCCTGCAACAATTACTTTGATCGCCGGTTACATTATGGAACGCGAACGAACCGATGATACGATGAAAAATCTTTTGACGCTTCCAATATCGTTTCGCCGGTTATTGACTGGGAAACTGCTTGCCGCCTGCCTGATTGCGATTCTTCTGGCAATCATTGAATGTGTATTTGCTTTGATCGTTGTTTTTATCAGCGGCTATCCGGGAATAGGGATAGGTGCAATTCAGCACTCGTTACTTCAAATGGTTGGAATCAATATATGCGTATATATTGCAGTTTTACCCATTATCGTTTTTACAAGCCAACGAGCCGGGAGTTTTATGGCTGGCGTAGCTTTTGCCTTCTTTTATGGATTTGTTGGAATGTTTGCCTCTGGACATGGGCTGACGAGCTTATATCCAATTAGTGCTGGCCTCGGCCTTATCAATTATCAAGGCGATGGTACAATGGGCGGCTATAACCCTGTCATATCTCTATCGGTTGTGCTGCTGATGGTAATTATTTCAATGCTTATGCTTGTTTTTTCCTGCAACAAAGTTAAAGCGCAGAAAAATATGACTTATTACAAGAAAGCGGAAAATGGGAGGAAATAAGTTGGAGAAAATAAAAAAAGTGAAAACGGTCAAGTTAGTCGCATTTCTGTTGACTGGTTGCTTCCTGATGTTTTCCATATCAGCTTGCTCCAAAAACGAAATCATCGACAATTATAATCAGGTCTTACAAGCGGTGGGCGACAATAATTTAACCGACGATGATGGTTTGCAGGGAACTCGGAGTTTCGGAACGGATAGCTATGTAGGAAGCTATTCCGCAAATTACGATGGATTTACTGGCACAGAAAATCTGTTTGGTGGAACTGCGCTTGAACGGGACGCCGGAAATAAGGTGACAATCACTTGTAAAATGGATATTCAGTCGGGCACAGCAAAACTCATTTTTCAGTCTGGGACTGATGAACCCAAAACACTTTTAGAAAGCTCCGACGAATACTCGGAAACAATAGAATTACCATCTGCAAGCAACTTTGTAGAAATAAGCGGAAACAATTTTACTGGTTTTGTTGAACTTGAAATTAAATAAAGGAGAACCCATAATGAAAGATAAAATTTTAGGAATCATTTCACTGATAACCGTTTTTGTACCTTTTACCATATTTTTCTTTTGGAAGCCAACCGCTCCCAATGCCACCGCAATTATAATCGGGTATTGCATTTTCATAGCTCTTAGCTTTTGCTATGCGTTAGTGCTATTCTTCGCAAGGCACCAACGAGATACTTATACAAAGGTAGGACTTGGCGTGAATGGCCTTTATCTCTTGGCTATATTGGGATTGGTAGTAATTCCACGTTTTATCTAAAATAATTTAGAAAGTTGCCGCACGACGGCAAAAGAAAAAAAGCCGTCGTGCAGCAGCCTTTCGCCATGCCCTAATGTACCGGCGGCTTTGATTTTCAGAGCCGCCGTTTCTTTTGCTCAAAGGAGAGCGTGTGACTGTATATTTGCATGAAGCCACGGCGGCAAAAGGAGGTTGTCGCCGTGTTTATTTTATCTATTCCCTTTTACTATAACCGCTCAAAAAAAGCCTTACCCCGCCACGGGATAAGCTCGCACATGAGCATGAACTATATCATGTAATTTCATATCGTTTTGCTTCTTTCTTCGCCCGGCTGGTCTGCCACCAGCCGGGCGTTTTTTGTCGTTTTCTGCGGTCTGCTTCACCGCTTAAAAAATATTTTGAGAAATTTTCAAATAGGAGGCGATTAGCGGGCAGGCGGCGGAAAACCGTTCGCTTTGTTGGCGGAAAGGGAGAGAACCACCTATACCCCCATAGAAAGGGGGTGAGAAGATGGAAGCTATCCCCCGTGACTATGGCGAACGGTGCCAGTTTGACCGCTACTGTAAGCTGGTGCTGTACCATGAGGCCCTTGACTACCTGCGGGAAATGCAGCGCCGCCGCGACCGTGAAACGTCGTTCGACGCTCTACCGCAGGCAGAAATGGACAAGCTCTGCACGGAAGATCATTACCCCAGTGACAGCTATATTTTTAGCTCTCATGGGTACGACTTATTGATCGACAATGAGCTTGTGGCCGACGCATTTTCCAGTCTGTCCAAAGACGCGCAAAGTATCTTGATCCTGCGCTGCGTTCTGGATATGACCGATCAGGAAATAGCCGACCTTATGGGAATGAGCCGCAGCGCCGTCCAACGGCGCAGGGCGAAAACGCTGAAAGAGCTTCGGACAAAACTATTGGCAATCATGCCGGAGGGAGGTTGAACCGTATGAAGCAGCCCAGTTATAAAGGCAGGGAGCTATTGCCTTATTCGGTGATTGAAGCGGCCCGCGCTGGGGAAGCTGACGCCGTGGATCGCGTGCTGCGGTACTACGATGGCTACATAAACAAACTGTGTACCCGCAAGCTCTACGACGAATACGGCCAGCCTCATGTCCGCGTGGACGAGTTTATGAAACACCGTCTGCAAATTAAGCTCATTCATTCCATCGTCATCACTACCTGATGACACGGCCCCCGGCCAGAGGAAACGGCCTTACCCTTTCCACGTTTCCCTGATACCCGGAGGCCGCAGGGCTGCACTTTGATAAAGAAAGCGACGCAAGACAACGGCGGCGCAGCATAGGGCAAACGGACACATTCCGTCTGTATCGAGCCGGGCGGCGGGTGCGCCATGATACTTTCCCCTACGGGGAAAGTGGAGCGACCAACACCATGCCGTAATGCAAGCGTGGCAGCTTGCGGGCGATAACATGCAGGCGGGACAATGATACTCCCTTGTCGTCGCAGTCCGAGCGTTAAAAGCGTCGCAGGCAACGAGCAGGGCCGCATGAGAACCATGCGGGGGTGGGATTCCCGTGGAACTGTGCCAGCAGCCGTCCGTTATTATGCCCCTTTTGTAACTGGAAACCATTTTTCTGCTTCGTGAAAGGGGGCAACATGATGGAAACAACTGATGTGCCTATCTGGGAAAAATACACGCTTACCATCGAGGAAGCGTCAAAATATTTCCGTATCGGGGAGAACAAATTGCGTAAGCTGGCGGAGGAAAACCCCAAGTCCGGCTGGGTGATTTTCAACGGTAATCGGATTCAGATCAAGCGGAAACAGTTTGAAAAAATAATTGATACTTTGGACGTAATATGATGTAATTTGTCCTTGAATATGCTATAATAGATGTAAGCATATCAAGGCTCTTTCCGACAGGGAAAGGAGCATGACGCACTATGTCAGAGAAAAGACGGGACAGCAAAAATAGATTATTGCAGTCCGGAGAGAGCCGGAGAAAAGACGGAAGATATGCTTACAAATACACAGATACCTTTGGTAAACCGAAGTTCCTTTATTCGTGGAAATTGACGCCTACGGACAAGATTCCGGCAGGAAAACGCGACGATATATCGTTGAGGGAAAAGGAAGCAATTTTACTGAAAGACCTTAACGACGGGATCGACCCCATAGGAAAGAAAATGACCGTCTGCCAGCTTTATGCAAAGCAGATCAGGCAGAGGGGAAACGTCAGGCACAACACCGAAAATGGACGTGCGCGGTTGATGAAGATTCTCGAACAGGATAAGCTCGGTTCTTGCAGCATTGAGAGTGTGAAGCTGTCAGACGCGAAAGAATGGGCGCTTAGAATGAAAGAGAAAGGCTATTCCTTTAAGACCATCAGCAACGACAAACGCTCCTTGAAAGCGGCGTTTTATACCGCCATACAGGACGATTGTATCAGGAAAAATCCTTTTGACTTCAAGCTGAATACCGTCCTGAAAGACAATACGGAACCAAAGGTGCCTCTCACACCAGCACAGGAAGAAAGTTTCCTGTCCTTTGCCCAAGGTGACAAGGTTTATCAGAAGTATTATGATGAACTCATTATCCTATTGGGGACAGGGCTTCGTATTTCTGAATTATGCGGATTGACTGATACCGACATTGACTTTAATAACCGGATCATCAACGTAGACCACCAGCTTTTGAAAAGCTCAAAGATTGGCTACTATGTTGAAGTCCCCAAGACGGAAAGCGGTGTCAGACAGATTCCCATGAGCGACAAAGTGTATCAGGCGTTCAAGCGAGTGTTGCAGAACCGCAAAGGTGCAAAACCCATTATCATTGATGGGTACGGCAATTTCCTGTTTTTGAATCGGGACGGCCTGCCGAAAGTTGCAGTCAATTATGACAGCATGTTTAAGGGACTTGCCAAGAAATACAACAAGACCCATGAGGAAGCATTACCCAAGGTAATGACGCCCCACACCTTACGGCATACGTTCTGCACGAATATGGCAAATAAGGGAATGAACCCGAAAGCATTACAGTATCTTATGGGCCACTCCAACATCACCATGACGCTGAACTATTACGCTCATGCAACATTTGATTCCGCAAAGGCAGAGATGGATCGGCTGGCGGCTTAGTAGTACGAGGCGGTTTTACTACTACTTATACTACTTTTGAAAGCGAAAACATGAGAGGATATAAAAGTATTTGTGAGTTTCTTCCACATAGGAAATGCCGGGAAAGCCTGAAAATACAGGCTATACCGGCATATAAGAACTTATAAAAGGATAATCAAAAATTAGATATAATTTTATTTCAAAATGCTATACCCCTGTGCCGTAAGAACTTCATCGATGCCCTGAATAACCCGGGGAAAAATATAATCCGACAAATAGGTGGTCACCACGGCAATGTTGTGAGACTTATGCTCCGGGCGGACCCGCTCCGACACAAAGGTGCCTTTCCCGTGTACCGCATAGATGTATCCCTCCTGTTCCAGAATGGCCAGTGCCTTGCGGACGGTCTGGCGGCTCACCTGATAAGCGGCGGCCAGCTGGTTCTCCGAGGGAACACGGTCACCGCTGCGCAGTTCTCCCAGTCGGATCTGTTCCTGTAAATCATGATGCATTTTATAGTATTTCAGCTGTTTTTCTTCCATACGTATCCGTCCGCCCCGCTCCTTCTCTATCCGGTTTTGTACAACTCTATTCCGTTTTCCGGGTATCGCTCCCCGGTACATTTCAGTATTTTTCGCCTTCCAGCAGGATCAGCCGCCGGATTTCTTCCGCTCCGCTGACACGTTCCCCTTCTATGGTATCATTATGGATCACATAATCACAGATCTTGCGATTACGCTTCTCCGCATCGATAGACAGGATCCGAAGTGTCTTTTCCTCGGTGTCATAGTCGGAATCAATGATATCGGCGATCAGCTTTTCTTTATCTCTCGCCACATAGATAATATGGGTGGGAAAGGAACGCTTCATGGCAATGGCACCGCACATATCCACGGGGATCACCGCAAACTTTCCCTGATCCAGCAAGGTCTGAATGTCTTCCTTTCTGGTGCCGTACCGTACCCCGGCATAAGCCGTTTTTTCAAAAAAGTTCATCCGGTCGAAGGCTTCCTCCGGGACGTACTTGTGGCCGTAGCGCCCCGGTTCCGTGCAGTAGTTCACCGGGCGGACAAAAATCTCCCCACTCTCTGTCCTTTCGCTTGTGCCTGTCCCGCGGCTACCGCACAAAGCTTCCGTAATCTCCCGTTTGCCGGAGCCGGACGGCCCCACCAGGGCCAGCACCGCCGGAGCAGTGATCTTCTCTGTCTTAGAAGTGGATGCTTTCATGATCTGCTTCACCAGAGAGACAAATTCCGCCATGGTATTTACGGACAACAGCCCCGTCATTTTGGCATTCCAGGGCTTCCGCATCAGCACCGGATACTCCGCCTTGCTCTCCAGAATATTGTGGATGGCATCATCCAGCACAATATCAAAATGGACACGATCCTTGGCACTTCCCAGAATAATATTTTCCGGTGGAAGCTCCGGGAACTGGGTCATGATCTGTTCTGCCCGCACTCCCATAAAATGTGGTGACACCGCAGTAATGAAAAAAACATCCGCGATCTGCATCAGTCTGCGGATCCCTCGTTTCGTCTCCTCGGTCGGGATCTGCCTCCGGTACAGTTCCGGATCGTTATAGAATTCTTTGATTACCGAAGTCCGCCCTTCGTTGGCCCAGGAAGTGATTTCCTCCATGCGATAAGGTTCCTTCGGATGATATTTTTCATTTGCCATACGGATGGCGATACTGTTAAACGGGGCGGTAACATCGTCCCAATCAATACCGATGCTGGGTCTGAGCATGCTGTAGTCCTCACTCTTTCTATGTTCAATGCGATCTATCACACCATGTGATTTTAGTGCATTATGCTTTTTGCACATTGTGCATTCCCGTTTCCGGAATACTTCTGCTATTTAGCATAGCATAAACGAATACGCAGTACAATCCATACCGCAGCCGCTCTCTCTGGCTCTTCTACCGTTCCAATCGGCATTGTTTATTTTGCCGTACTCTTTTTCCTTGGATATATCATGTTTTTGGGGCTTATCATCCATTTATCATATTTTTTGTTGTAATAATGCACAATCGCTTTTTTCTCTATATTGCCCAATTGTCAGCACTTTTGAACTGTGCTAGTATACATGTACAGGAGGAGAATTCATGACCAACCGGGAATTATTAGAGACGATAGTAATTAAATTAGAAAGTATAGACCAACGACTGGGCAGGGTGGAGCAACGACTTGATAAGGTCGAACAGCGACTCGACAGGGTGGAGCAGCGACTTGATAAGGTCGAACAGCGACTCGACAGGGTGGAGCAGCGACTTGATTCACTGGAGCAAAGATTCGATTCTTTGGAACAACGTGTTTCCAATCTGGAATCCGGTCAGATTGCCATGGAACAGCGCCTTACCAATCTGGAATCCGGTCAGATTGCCATGGAACAGCGCCTTGCCAATCTGGAATCCGGTCAGCTCTCTATGGCGAATCGCCTTACCAATATGGAGTTGACTCTTGAGAATGAAGTCAGTCGTAATATCTGTACAATTGCAGAAGCTCATTTAGATTTATCCAGAAAATTCGACCGGGCCTTAAAAGTAAAAGAAGATGATGAACTGGTTCGCGTCCGGCTTAATGTATTGGAAAATGATGTCCGAAAAATAAAGCAGCGGCTGGAAATTGCATAGTTTATTCTTATCAGTACCTTATCTTAATGGATAAGGTATTTTTTTGCCCTTCTTTTTGTTGACTTATCAACATCCTTGTGTTACACTTCATAAAGTTGTTGCAGTGTCAACATTTTACAGGAGGAACCTTCATGCAGGATCGTTTTGAAAGATTTGTGGTATCTATCACAGAATTGCACCGTTATCTGCAAAAATTAAAAGAACTGGAAATGGGACAGATGGACTTAAAAGCCGGTTATACCATGTGTCTGTATTATCTGGGAAAGCACCCGGAAGGGCTGACCGCCACGCAGCTGACGGAGCTGTGTAAGGAAGACAAGGCCGCCATCTCCCGTACCTTAAGCCAGTTGAGTTCCAAGGGGCTGGTGTCCTGCGAGCTGCCGGAACATAAACGTTCCTACCGCACACTGTATTATCTGACAGAAGAAGGCAATACTGTAGTCAAAAAGATCAGTTCCCGGATCTATTCCGCACTGGCTCACGGCGGTGATGGCATGACGGAAGAACAACGGTTGAATCTCTATGACTCTCTGGAACGGATCTCCCATAATCTGGAGCAGTATCTTACAGAGTTTTCTGTCAAGCATCCCACAGAGAAATGATCCATCCGCAACTCACCCTGACCGGCTTTCCAACAGAATTAACAGCAAGGTGACATGAACGATGTCGTATGTCCATCCCGATGGATGCCCCGGCGCATTTCCGCCCGAAAGAATATTCATCATAACTATATATAGAAAGTACAGGAAACAATTATGGAAAAAATACGTTTTATCACGGACTCCGCATCCGATATGAACAATTCAAGAGAGGACGTCACGATTCTCCCCCTGCATATTCGCTTCGGTGAGGAGGAATATGCTGACGGTGTCACCATCAGTCATAAGGAATTCTATGAGAAACTGATCGAATGTGATACTCTGCCCACCACCAGTCTGGTATCTCCCGCAGTCTTCGAAGAAGCCTACGAAAAAGCTGTATCGGCCGGAGAAACTGTCATTGTGGTTACTATTTCCAGCAAGCTGTCCGGCACCTGCCAGAGTGCCCGGATCGCTGCCGAGGATTATGAAGGCAAAGTCTTCGTCGTAGACAGTCTGAATGCCACCATTGGGGAACAGATTCTGGTAGAATACGGCCTGCAGCTGAAAAAGCAGGGAATGACCGCGGAAGAGATCGTAAGCATTCTGCAAGAGCAAAAGCATAAGATCCACACCATGGGACTCTTAGACACTCTGGAATACTTGAAAAAAGGGGGCCGTATCTCCCCCACTGTGGCATTCATCGGGGGTGCTCTGGCCATCAAGCCCGTGGTAGCAGTCGTAGACGGTGAGATCATTATGCTGGGAAAAGCCCGTGGTTCCAAAAACGGCAGTAACTTCCTCATCCGTGAAATTGAAAAAGCGGACGGTGTGGACTTCTCCAAGCCCTTCTGTCTGGGCTATACCGGTCTGAGTGACGAACTTTTACAGAAATACATTCACGACAGTGAGCATCTCTGGAAAGATTATGCCAAGGAGCTTCCCGTCAGCACTCTGGGTGCCACCATCGGAACCCATGTGGGCCCGGGTGCTGTTGCCGTTGCATTCTTCGAACATTAAATCTATTACAATTTTTCCCATTTGCTCAAAATAGGACTAATTTCCCACAGCTGCCCCACTGACAAATTTCTCCTCTTATGGTATATTGTAAAATCATTTTATATTGTTTGTTCATTTTCTACATTACCAGAGAGGAGAATTTTTATGGGGTTGAACCTGTTACTATCCACAAATCATATCGTCATCCACAGTTACTCTCCCGTGGCAGATTTTCTGTTGGTGGTTATGTGTCTTCTGGCATTGTTACTGATCCGACAGACTTTCATTAAACAGAGCCGGACCTTTCGGATCTTCAAGTCCTGTTTTGCCTTGCTTTTCATTGCCGCAGTTTCCAATATTGCCTTTTATTATGCCGACCTTTTTTCCAGACAGAACACCCTACTCTGGATCCTCCGGGCCGTCTACCATATCAGTCTTCTGTCCCTGTTCTGTCTCTATATTGCTTACCTGAAAATACTGATCGTCTTCCCGAAAAATATCGGCAGGAAATATACCTTTCTGTCCTTCGCCATCCTTGTGGTGACCGGAGTTGCCGATCTGGCATCTCCTCTGACCGGCTGGGGATTTCATCAGGATCATTACGGAATCTGGTATGAAAATATCCTGTCCACTCCTTTTATGGTCGGATATCTTCTGTATCTGGCGGTGATCCTCTTTCTGTTGGTTTGCTACCGCCGCAGACTTCCTACCGCACTGTTCCATATGCTGATATTTACTGAGACGGTCTGTGGATTGATTGTAGTCATGGAAGCTGCCATGAATACGACTTCTTTCCTGGCCACAACCTATTTTCTGCCGCTTCTGGTGGTATTGTACATGCTCCATGCCAACGCCTACGACCCGAAGACCGGTGCCCTGGGTTCCACATCCTTGGATGAATATCTGCGCCAGCAGCGACAGACCGCTCAGGATACCTACTACCTGTGCCTGCGCTTTGACATGGATTTCGAATACGTCATGACAGAGGAAATGGGAAAGCTGTTCTACAGCTTCTGGACGGATTATTTTCGAAAGGGTATGTTGTTCAATCCTTCCACCAGCTTCTTCGTACTGGCAGTGGACAGCCACAATGTCCCGGATGCCACAGAAAGGGCAGTATCCCTAATTAAAAAGGTGTTCCAGAAATATTATGAAGAATATAAGCTTCCCTACAAGCTGGTACTCTTCGACCATCTGGACTTTTGTGAGAATCTGGAACAGTTCTACGAAGTATTCAATTACTTTTCCGAAAAAGTAGCGCAGAATTCCTATCGTGTCTTCGGGGAAGAAGATTACCAGACTTATAAAGAAATGCATTATATCAAGTCCCAGTTGAAGGATATTGCGGAACACGGCTCCTTAGATGACGAACGCGTTCTGGTCTATTGTCAGCCGGTACGGAATGTCCACACGGGTACTTACGATACCGCAGAATCCCTGATGCGTTTGCGTCTGCCACAGACAGGACTGGTATTCCCGGATCGTTTTATTCCTCTGGCAGAAAAATACGGCTACATCCACCGCCTCAGCATGATCATTCTGAATAAGACCTGTAGACAGATCAAGCAGATGCAAGATGAGGGCTATCAGATCTCCCGTGTATCCGTAAATCTTTCTGTGGAAGAGCTGGGCGAAAAGGACTTCATGGAAGAATTCAAATCCATCGTACGAGCCGCCGGAATCGACTTCCACACCATTGCCGTTGAGTTTACGGAGTCCCAGAACGATACGGAATACGAACTGGTACAGGAATGCGTCAGTGAGTTCAAACAGTTGGGGGTATGTACTTATCTGGATGATTTTGGAACCGGTTATTCCAATTTCGACCGGATCTTAAGCCTGAAACTGGATGTGGTCAAATTCGACAGAAGCCTTTTACTGATGGCGGATCAGGATGCCAATTCCCGCTTCATGCTGGATTACTTCTCTACCGCCTTTGAGCGTCTGGGTTACAAGGTACTGTACGAAGGTGTAGAGACCGATGCCCAGGAAGAACTGTGTATCATCAGTCATGCAGATTATTTACAGGGCTATAAGTTCTCCAAGCCGATTCCCATTGAAGAATTGCCCCGGTTCCTTACGCGGGGCTGATATTGCGATTGCCGCATCCATTATTATTCCGGACACCGCTTCTGCGGTCCCCGCATACACAATAAAAATCCCGAAGGCCTTTCACAGTCTCCGGGCTTTCTCTTTGCTTAACTTTATTTATCTTTTGTATCTTGCGCTTATATTAAGCAGCCTTCTTAGCCTTCTTCTCTTTCATCTGCTTAGCGAAGGTCTGTGCGCCTTCCACTACCAGGAAGATTGCCAGCACTGCCATTGCAGTTGCGAAGAACAGCTGGAACCAGTCACCCCATGCAGCGGTGCCGGCGCCGATAGCCTTACACTTGTTGATTACAGTGATCACCAGGCTGGTCAGGGTTGCAGCAAGCATGAATACCATAGGGAAGTAGAACATCTTGTTGTTCTTACCAACTTCACCCAGCCATGCAGCTACTGCCATCAGTGCGATACCTGCCAGCAACTGGTTGGCTGCACCGAACAGACCCCAGATCTGGCTCAGAGACAGACCACCCAGGATACAACCGATCAGTACCATAGAAACAGTACCGAACAGAGGATGAGCCAGCACTTTACGTGCGCCCTTGGCATCCTTGTAGGTAGCCTCGCCTTCCTTCAGGAACAGCTCGGAGAACATGAAACGGCTCAGACGGGTACCGGTATCCAGACTGGTCAGCGCGAATACGGATACAGACAGAGTTAATAGTGCGTAAATGGTGCCATATGCCTTGGAAGTCTCGGTACCGAACATGGATGCGATACCTGCAGCGAATGCAGCTGCGGGAGATCCGAACTCACCGTTTAAGTACTTCTGATATACTGCACCGACTGCTACCAGAGCGATGATACCCAGAGCAGACTCGATCAGCATGGAGCCGTAACCGATTGCCTTGGCATCCTTCTCGTTCGCTAACTGCTTGGAAGAAGTACCGGTAGCGATCAGGCTGTGGAAACCGGAACATGCACCACATGCTACAGTGATGAACAGCATAGGGAACAGGGTCTGTCCTGCCTTGGGCTCCCAGCTAGTGAAAGCTGGAATATCGAAAGCAACAGTACCGGTGAAAGCACCTGCAACCACACCGATGAATGCCAGACCGATCATAGCGTACAGCAGGAAGCTGGACAGATAGTCACGGGGCTGTAACAGGATCCATACGGGAACCAGGGAAGCTACAGCGATGTACACACCTACGAATACGATCCATGCGATACGGTTCATTGCAAAACCAACGTTCAAGCCAAGAACAGTGATCAGTACGATACCGATGATGCCACCGATGGTAGCGGGCAGAGTCTTGACACCCATTCTGTTGGTCACATAACCATAAATAACAGCCAGAACGATAAATAACAAAGAGATCATAGCGGTAGACTGGTTACCGGTAGGATTGGTCACAAAACCGAAAGCGGTCTTGCCGGCTTCGTCTGCCACAGTCAGGAAAGTACCTGCCACGATGTTAACGAAGGAAGCGATTACCAGAATCAATACCAGAAGTGCGAAGATGATGAAAAGCTTCTTTGCTCTGGATCCCATGGAATCCTCGATGATCTCACCTACAGATTTACCGTCATGTCTGATAGATGCGAATAAAGATCCGAAGTCCTGCAGACCGCCGAAGAAAATACCACCGATAATACACCACAGGAATACGGGAACCCATCCGAAGATGGAAGCCTGGATCGGTCCGTTGATCGGGCCTGCTCCGGCGATAGAGGAAAAATGATGTCCCATAAGTACGGCGGGCTTTGCTGCAACATAGTCTACACCATCCTCCTTCTCAATAGCAGGAGTCTTCTTGGTAGGATCAATGCCCCACTGTTTTGCCAGCCAGGAGCCATAGAACACATAGCCGGTAAACAATAATACGATAGCGGCCAAAACAATTAATAATGCTGTCATTTGTGTTTCTCCTTTTCTTATACACAGATTTCATTTTTCGCAAATACACGAATTGCTCCGCTAAAATCCGCTCTCGCAATTCTAAAACTGTTCGGAATCCGTTAATTTACTGCTTCCTCACAGTTTTTGGGTCCATAAATTCAAATATCTTACCATGCAAGCATGCACGATATTTGGAATTTCTGTCCCTTGTATTTACTGTATTGCCTTTTTCACGAGCTTCTTCAGAATCTGTCCGTGGCGGTTGTGGACGATCCGACCCGAAGATAACTCGGCGACAATCAAACGGTAATTACTCCAGCCATGAAATCCCCAGAGGTAACTCTGATAATGCTTGCACTTTTTCACCTGTGTAAGCGCATCCTCCTCTGCATGACCGGTCAGAATGATCAGGACAACATCGCTGTTCCGATGATTGGATGAGGGCTGCACGTTGGCAGTTCCCCGTTCCCAGGCGATGGAGTCCAGTTCCAGAAGGCGATCCTTTGATAAAGATTCCTCTGTGGCAAAATACACAGTCTCGTTGGTGTCAATATCTGCCACCTTAGCTTTCTTGATCAGAAAGTACTGCTCATTATGGGATCCGAAGATTGCTTCGGCTGCGAATGGCGGTTCTACAGCCTCTGTTTTGATATTGTAGTAGGTCTGATAAGATCGCAGGACGCGTTCCAGCGCTTCCCCGGGAGTAAGTGTCTTTTGTAATTCCATTCTGCTTTCCTTTTAAGCATGCGTAATCGATTACATTTACGTTCATGCTATCGATAGCTTTAGCACGTCGAAGTGTCAAATGCAACGGATTTTTTAGCATTTCTTTACACTTTTTTATAAATACATACTTTATCGTTATATGTTAGTCCTCTGACAGCTTTTTTCCAAGGTGCAAATTTAACCTATATACCATTACAAATTTAATCTCTTTATCTGGATAAAGTTATTGACTTTTGTTGGGTAACCGGAAATCATTCTAAAAAAAGCAGCCGATTTTCATCAGCTGCCGATTTTTAGGAATGATTCTTCTCTTCCTTGATCTCCCAATGGATCAGGAAAGTCAGTGCCGCACGAAGTCCGATGATACCGGCTACGGTAACGATCTCCTTCCAGTCTCTGACAATAACGGTCTTAAGGATCTCACTGCACAACTTGAATTCCAGCCCTACAGCAAGCCCCTGCGCCAGGGTGATCTTCATATCCGGCACCCGCCGCACATAATTATAAAACCCTTTCAGACCGGAGAGAATAATAACGATCACTCCGACAAATTCAAAGAACAGTATTGCCACCTGGACAATATTGTTCATCACGTTTTCCAGGAATTCAATGATAAGCTCTATGTGGAACATGCACAGCCCCCCGCTTTTCTTACACTTCTTTTTTCATTGTAGCGTATCCAAAAAGGGCGTGCAAGATGTATCTTTATCTTTTTATCAGCTATTTTTCTTCTGTTTTCAATAATTCCTGCATAGTATGCCAGCCAAGCACCGCGCATTTTACCCTGGCAGGCATGTGGGCGATATCCTGCAATACGGAGGCTTCCTCCAGTTCGTCCCGCTCTTCCTCGGTAATACTTCCCTTGATCATCTTGAGGAACAGGTCTGCCAGATGCAACGCTTCCTCCTTGCTTCTGCCAATGACCAGCTCCAGCATCATGTCCGCGGAAGCCTGGGAAATGGCACAGCCGTCGCCTTCGAAGGCACCGTCAACTACCACACCATCCTCCACTTTCAGCTCCAGAAAAATGTCATCACCACAGCTGGGATTAACGCCCTCCAACACCAGATTTGCATCCTCCAGCTTGTGCTTGTGATACGGATGCAGATTGTGCTCCGTCAGGATTTCATTATAAAATGTCTTATTCTCCATAGCCCATCTGTCTCCTTATCTTTGCAAGGCTTTCTAAAAATGCCTGAATCTCTTCTTCCGTATTGTAGACACCCAGGCTTACTCTGGTGGTGGACAATACTTTCAAATGTTGCAATAACGGCTGGGCACAATGATGTCCCGCCCGGACCGCGATATGATCCGCATCCAAAATAGAAGCCACATCATGGGGATGCACACCGTCCAGTTTGAAGGTCACAATGCCGTGATGGTCTTCTGCTTTCTGTGAGCCCAGAATGTGTACTGCGGGAATCTCTTTCATGCCATCCATCAGCATGGCTGTCAGCTTCGCTTCTCTCTCTTCGATAAAGTCAAAACCGATCTTCTGCACATACCGGATTGCCTCTGCCAGTGCATAGGCTCCGGCACCGTTTACCGTTCCTGCTTCGAACTTATGTGGCACTTCCGCCCACACGGCTCCGGTACGGCTGACGGAATCGATCATTTCCCCGCCGCACAGGAAAGGAGGCATCTGCTCCAACAGTTCTCTCTTCGCATATAACGCACCAATTCCCATGGGAGCATACATCTTGTGTCCGGAAAATGCCAAAAAATCCACATCCAGATCCTGTACATCCACTGCCATATGGGGAACGCTCTGGGCTCCGTCTGCCACGAAATAAGCGCCTGCCTCATGTGCCAGCTGCGCAAAACGCTTGATATCATTTTTGCAGCCCAGCACATTGGATACCTGGGTCATAGCAACGATCTTCGTTCGTTCGCTCAGTGCCTCCTTAAAAGCTTCCTCGGTATATTTTCCGTCTTCGGTGCACTCCAGATACTTCACCACTGCTCCGGTTCTGGCTGCCGCCTGCTGCCAGGGCAGGAGATTGCTGTGGTGCTCCATAATGCTCACCAGGATCTCATCTCCCGGTTTCAGTACCAGTGAGCCGAAACTGTAGGCCACCAGATTCAAGCCTTCCGTGGCATTGCGGACGAAAACGATCTCCGCCGCCTCTCTGGCATTTAAAAACTCCCGGACCGTCTCTCTGGCTTCTTCGTATTTTTCGGTTGCCGCCTCTCCCAGCTCGTATAATCCGCGCAGGGGATTGGCATTGTATTTTTCATAAAATGTTCTCTCTGCCTCCAGAACACAGGACGGCTTCTGGGAAGTCGCCGCCGTGTCCAGATAAATCACATCGTTACTCATAAGCAGAGGAAAATCCTTACGGATCTCGCTGATTGAAGTCGTCATACTTCCTCCTGTTATCTTACTCTTCCGCTTCCTCTTCTTCCCCGGCTCTGCCAAGGAACTCCTGTACCTTAGCCCGTGTAGCTGCATCAGGAATCTTGCGGCAGACCGCATCCACCTTGGCCATAGCCATCATCTCATAGATCTGCTCTCTGTTCATGCTGCGGCTCTCCAGGTAGAACAGCAGCTCATCGTCCAGTTTGCCAATGGTGGCGCCGTGATTACCTTCCACATCTTCCTCCGCACAGAGGATCAGGGGAATGGTCTGGTTCACCACATCGTTGGATAATAACAGTACATCCTCTTTTTCATTGCCTACTGCACCTTTAGCCCCCCATTTGAAATCAATGGTGCCACGATACAGCTTGAAAGCATGATCCCGCAGAACGCCGCCGGCCTGCATATTGCTCTGGGTCTTTTTGCCTTCATGCACAGCTACATAATTCATATCCAGTCTTCCGTCACCGCCCACGATATAAGCGGTGTCGGCATTCAGGCTGCTCTCTCTGCCCTGTAAGGTAGTCTTGCATCCAAGGTAAGTATTCTTTCCGCCGAGGATCAGCTGGATCACTTCCAGGGAAGCCTTCTCTTCACACAGGGCTCCGATATCATTCATAAAAGTAAAATCACTGCCCAGTCTCTGCACCTGGATCAGCCGGAGCTTCGCTCCTTCTTCCAGATACAGTCTGGTGGATACTGCCGCCTGCCCTGCTGCCTCCCTGTCGGAAGCAAAATCCTGGATCACAGTGATTTCACTGTTTTTCCGGGCTCTCACTGCTACGGCACCGGCCTGTAAACTATTTTGTACGTAGGTATAATCCAACAGCAACGGCTGTGCTTCTGTGGTTTCCTCAGACGCCTCATAATGTTGTGCCTTCACTCCCGCTGCTGTCAGAAGACCGTCCATGTCCTCTCCCATGCCGGATGGGATGCCTGCAAAATCCGCATTCCAGGGCTGGGATCCCTCATTTTCTGCTGTTGTTATTTTTTCCGGCAGGCTTACCTTTACCCCTCCTGCCGTAGGTACTTCTATCTTTTCCAACTGCGTCTCGTTCATGCGAAGCCAGTTCCAGGTCTTCGCCGGCAGTCTGTTAATGGTCATATTATATTCTTTTTCCATACTGATCTCCATTCCTCCTGCCACATTAACCGATGCTGCCCTTCATCTCCAGACGGATCAGATTGTTCATCTCCACCGCGTATTCCAACGGCAGCTCCTTCGATACATTGTCTGCGAATCCGCTGACGATCATGGCTCTGGCATCCTCTTCTGAGATACCGCGGGACATCAGATAGAACACTGCTTCATCGCTGATCCGGCCGATCTTCGCCTCGTGTCCGATATCGGCATCCTGGGTACGGATATCCATGGCCGGGATGGTATCGGAGCGGGACTTGTCATCCAGCATCAGGGACTGACAGGATACGGCGGATTTGCTCTTTGCCGCACTGTTCTTCACCACTACGGAACTTCGGAAAGTACTGATACCTCCATCCTTGGAGATGGACTTGGTATTGATATAGGAAGTGGTCTCCGGTGCATTGTGGACAACTTTGGTACCGGTATCCAGATTCTGTCCGGCTCCCGCAAAGGTGATGCCGGTGAATTCCGCTCTGGCCCCCTTACCGTTCAGCACGCTCATGGGGTACAGATAGGATACGTGGGATCCGAAGGAACCGGATACCCATTCTATGGTACCGCCTTCTTCCACCAACGCCCGCTTGGTATTCAGATTGTACATATTCTTGGACCAGTTCTCGATGGTGGAGTAACGCAGTTTTGCATTTTTCCCCACGAACAGCTCCACACAGCCGGCATGGAGGTTCGCCACGTTGTACTTCGGGGCGGAACAGCCTTCGATAAAATGCAGGTATGCACCCTCGTCCACAATGATCAGGGTATGCTCGAACTGTCCGGCTCCCGGTGCGTTCAGTCGAAAATAAGACTGCAGGGGAATCGTCACAGACACTCCGGGGGGAACATATACGAAGGAGCCGCCGGACCACACAGCACCGTGCAGCGCTGCGAATTTGTGATCTCTGGGGGTCACCAGCTTCATAAAATGCTTCCTCACCATATCCGCATATTCCCCATTCAGGGCACTCTCCATATCGGTATAGACTACGCCCTGGGCTGCCACTTCTTCCCTGACATTGTGATATACCAGCTCGGAATCGTACTGGGCGCCCACACCGGCGAGGGACTTCCGCTCCGCCTGTGGGATCCCCAATTTTTCGAAGGTATCCTTGATGTCCTCCGGCACTTCGGACCATTTGGCGCTCATATGGGTATTAGGTTTTACATAGGTTACGATGTCTTCCATGTTCAGACCCTCAATAGAGGGACCCCAGTCGGGAACTTCCATCTCATTATAGATCTGCAGAGACTGTAATCTGAAATTTGCCATCCATGCGGGATCCTTCTTTTTCTCGGAAATCTCCGCCACAATATCGGGAGTCAGTCCCTTTTTAATACGATAGACGTCCTTCTCCTCATTACGGATATCATAAATGCTTCTGTTGACGTCTTCCACGTATGTCTTTTCACGTTCACTCATTCAGATCGTCAACCTCCTTATGCTTCCAGAAAACGCTCGAAACCATGCTCGTTGATCTCGTCTACGAGAGAAGCATCGCCGGATGCCACGATCTTGCCGTTTACCAGAACATGGGTCTTGTCCACATGCAGATACTCTAAGATTCTGGTGCTGTGGGTGATGATCAGCAGAGCACCCTTTTTGTCCTTCTGGTACTCTTCCACGCCCTTGGATACGGTACGCACTGCATCCACGTCCAGGCCGGAATCCGTCTCATCCAGAATGGCCAGTGAAGGCTTCAACATAAGTAACTGCAGAATCTCTGCCTTTTTCTTCTCGCCGCCGGAAAATCCGACATTCAGGTCACGGTCACCGTAGGAAGGATCCATCTGTAAGACTTCCATAGCTTTCTCCAGTTCCTTTTTAAATGTCCACAGCTTGATGCGGGAACCACTTCTCTGTTCCACCGCATTGCGGATAAAGTTCCGCAGAGAGACACCGGGAACCTCCAGCGGATTCTGGAAGGATAAAAAGATACCGTCCTTCGCTCTCTGGTCTGCAGTCTCCTCCAACAGCTCTTTTCCTTTGAACAGGATCTCACCATCGGTCACCTCATAGCGGGGACTTCCCATGATGGTGTAGCCCAATGTGGACTTGCCGGCACCGTTGGGTCCCATGAGGACGTGGGTCTCTCCGGGACGAACCTCTAAATCTATTCCATGAAGGATGGGCTTGTCCTCTACACTTACGGACAAGTTACGCACCTGTAATAATTGTTCTGACATATACTTCCTCCTATCTCTATCGTTCAACTAGGAATTACTATATCATTATATACACGCATCTGCAAATATGCAACATATAATTCCTACAAAAGTACCGTACATTCTCGGCAAATTGTATTACACTTTGTGGTTAGTCCAAACTTACTATAGAGCAAAATGCAGGCCACTGCAAGGGGAACTCATCCTTCCCCTTACAATGGCCTATGTTTTTTTCTTTATACTTCTTCTTTGTCCAGAAGGTTCTTCATGCTCTTGGTGCTGATCCACAGGGTAGATGTATTATGCAGAAGAGCGGACGTAGTGGGAGGAATGATTCCTGCCACACCTAAAATGATCAGTCCGGTGTTGATCCCTACGATCATGCGGTAATTTTTATGGATCCGCTCCATCAGAGAGTTGCTCAATTCCTTCAGGGTAGCCACTTCATACAGATTGTCTGCGCCGATGGTCACATCCGCGATCTCTCTGGCGATCTGTGCACCCTCGCTGATGGCAATACCAACATCTGCCGCAGACAATGCCGGGGAATCGTTGATGCCGTCACCGATCATAATGACTTTATGACCTGCCTGCTTCTCATGCTCCACGAACCTTGCTTTGTCCTCCGGCAACACCTCGGAATAATACTCATCCACGCCGACGGTACCCGCAATTGCCCCAGCGATACGGTCGCTGTCTCCTGTCATCATGACTACCTTGTGGATTCCGAGACTCTTCAGCTGTCGGATAACCTCCGGAGCCTCTTCTCTGAGAGGATCCTCGATGCAGATCACTGCAGCCAGCTTGCCGTCAATTGCCATATACAGGCGGGAGTATTCCTCAGGCAGCTGGTCGAACAGCTCCTGTCTGCCCTCCGGAATCTGTGCCTGCTCATCCTCAAATACGAAATGGTAGCTGCCGATGATGATCTTCTTGCCTTCCAGAGTGGAAGAGATTCCATGAGCTACAATATATTCCACTTTGGTATGCAGTTCTTCATGTACCAGCTCCTTGCGGGCCGCTTCACGCACCACTGCCTTTGCCATGGAATGCGGGAAATGCTCCTCCAGGCAGGCAGCGATCCGAAGCAGTTCCTCTGCGGGTTGTCCGTTAAAGGATACCACATCCGCCACGGTAGGCTGTGCCTTGGTCAGGGTTCCGGTCTTGTCAAATACAATGGTGGTGGCATCTGCCATAGCCTCTAAGTATTTGCCGCCCTTCACCGTGATCTCATAGGTGCTTGCCTCACGGATCGCAGACAATACTGCTAACGGCATAGACAACTTCAATGCGCAGGAGAAATCCACCATCAGCACGGATAATGCCTTGGTCACATTCCGTGTGAACAGCCATACCAGACCGGTGCCTAAGAAAGTATAGGGTACCAGCTTATCTGCCAGGTGCTCTGCCTTACCCTCCAGAGAGGATTTCAGCTTCTCGGATTCCTCTATCATGGTCATGATCTTCTCATATTTGCTGGAGCCGCCGTTTTCTTTCACACAGATAGTCAGCTCACCTTCTTCTACCACAGTTCCGGCATAGACAGTTCCACCGGGAATTTTTCTCACCGGAACGGATTCTCCGGTCAGAGATGCCTGATTCACCATACCTTCTCCATCCGTCACTGTACCGTCGAAAGGAATCACATTGCCCATGTGGATCCTTACCAGATCACCCGACTTAATGGATGTGGACGGCACCAGGATCTCCTGTCCGTTGCTCACAACCCATACCTTGTCAATGTTTAAGGACATGCTCCTCGCCAGATCACCGACAGACTTTTTGTGCGTCCACTCTTCCAGGATCTCGCCAATGCCGAGCAGGAACATTACGGAACCTGCTGTGTTGTAATCACCACGCAGCACAGATACACCGATAGCAGTGGCATCCAGTACCGGTACTTCGATCTTGCCCTTCGCCAGAGTCTTCACGCCGTGCCAGAGATATTTGAAAGACTTCACTGTGGTGATCACGGAACGGATGTCCATGGGCAGAAACAGCCTGATCCCATAATGCATTACCACTTTATTGATCAGCTGATCCTTATATTCCCGGTTCATCTCTCTGCCGGAATTAGCAAGATAGTTCTCCGGCACTTCTGTACCCTGATATGTAAAATTCTCCAGTGTCTTCAGTGCCTCCTCCCTGGAACCGGTATAGACTACCGTGACATCCAGGGTGCGCTCCTGAATTTTGGCACTGACAATATTACTCTGTCCATCCAGATAGTATTGCAGTGTATCTGCCTGTGCAAAGCTCATACGGCTCTGCAGAATGTGAACCCTGAGTCTCCCCTTTATCTCATGTTTGATCACAAATCTCATAATTTATGCCTGCTTTCATGAAAACACCTGCGATGCCGAAGCATGCAGGTGTCATTTATTCTGTGTTGTAAGATTCGATGGATTATTCAGCGTCTGCTGCAGTCTCTGCTGCTTCTGCCTCAACCTCGCCGTCAAACTCCTGAGCTGCCTTTGCTGCTCTGTCCTCGTTGATCTGCTGAGCTTCTGCGTAGATATCCTCTGCGTTCTCCTGGATGGTGGTCGCAGTCTTCATGACACACTCTTTTGCGCGCAGAACTGCTGCGGTGCAGTTGGTGTACAGCTTCTTCGCATCCTTGCTGGACAGTACTTTGATGCCTGCGGTTCCGAACAGAACGCCTGCTGCGAAAATACCGGTTTTTGCTTTATCAATCTTTTTTAAACATTTCAACATAATTCATTTCCTCCTGTGCGAATTCTTTGGTTTATTCTATTTATGAATGAATATTATAAACACCTATTTTTCCTATTTCCAGCTTTTTTCGTTTAATGAAAAATTTTATCATTTATCAAAAACACAAAAGGCCAGTGGATCAAAATCCACTGACCTTCTTGTATTCCTGTAATTTTTCTTTTGCTGCCGGGGTCAGATTCTTAGGCACCTGAATCTGGATCACGACATACTGATCGCCGTGGGCATTTTTATCCTTCATGGATACCACGCCCTTGCCTTTCAGACGGATCTTACTTCCGGACTGCGTACCTTCCTTCACTTTGCACATGACATCACCGTACAACGTGGGTACACGGATCTCGCCGCCCAGGGCTGCGGTAGTATAGGGGATATTGACCGTGGTATACAGATCCTGTCCTCTACGCTCCCAGCCCGGCTTCTCCTGTACCGTCACCTTCAGATACAGGTCACCGCTCTCACCGCCGGAGTAACCTTCACCACCCTTACCTTTCAGGCGGATACTTTTACCGGTGTCGATACCTGCCGGAATATGCACCTGCACGGATTCGGACTTGCCGGTAGCCGGATCTCTTAAGGTAAAGGTCTTATCGCAGCCATGCATTGCTTCGTCAAAGCTGATGGTGATGCCGGATTCCACATCCTGACCTTTACTGCGGTAGTTCGCCCGGCTGCCCCGTCCGGAGCCTTTCTGTCCCTTGAAATACTGACCGAACAGATTGTCGAAAATATCCTCATCCCCGCCGAAGCCGCCAAAATCACCGGTACCGAAACCGCTTCCTCCGGTGCTGTAATGGAACGTGCCGTTGCCAAAGCCGCCGAATCCATCGGTGCCGAAGCCGCCTCCGTTCTTAAACTGCTCCTGATACTGTCTGGCTGCCTCCTCATTAAATCCCTCCTGGAAAGCAGCAAAACCGTAAGTATCATATAGTTTCTTCTTTTTTTCATCCCCCAGCACATCGTAAGCTTCGTTGACTTCCTTCAGCTTCTCCTCTGCCACAGGGTCTCCTGCATTGGTATCCGGATGGTATTTTTTCGCCAGTTTCCGGTATGCTTTTTTTATCGCTGCGGCGTCCGCTGTCTTGCTGACACCCAGTACTTCATAATAATCTCTTTTTGTTGTCTTCGTCATATTCCCTCCATTCTGCCCAACCGGTGAGCCACACAACCAAGACGTTTTCCATGTAAAAATCAGCCGACACAGTTCCCTGCGCGGCTGACCACTTCACATCTCTTTTCAAACAATTGTCTGCTGTTGCAGTCGCTTGTTCCTCTTACAGAGATTATATTATCACTACTACTTAGCACTCGCAAGTCCCGAGTGCTAAAAAATATATTAAATAATCATAAAATCCATAAACCGGCTATTACAATTTGCCACCCTTAGAACCGCCAAAGCTTGCGGAATTCAGGATATTGGTGTCAAAGGTAAAGGTCAGTCTCTCCTCGGTGCGGGCTCTCTTCAAAGACAGCTGGATCATACGATCCAGAAGCTCTTTGTAAGGAACTCCTACCGGCTCCCACAGATAAAATGCCAGAGATCCCGGGATGGTATTGATCTCGTTAAAATACAGCTTGCCGTTGTCCTCATCGATCATAAAATCGATACGGGACACACCGTTACAGCCCAGTGCTTTAAAGGATCTGACTGCCAGTTCCCGGACTTCCTCTCTCTTCTCCGGAGACAGTTCTGCGGGGATTTTGCGGGATACGCTCGCCATGCCCTTGGAGCCGCTGCCCTTGGCATTGCTGACGTATTTATCTTCATAACTTAAGATATCTTTGGTGTGCAGGGGTTCTTCGCACTCGGAAGCAATAGCGTCATTCTCATCTCCCAGTACCGAGCAGTTGATCTCACGTAAATTGGTGATGGCGTGCTCCACCAGTACCTTAGTGGCATACTTGAAAGCATCGTCCACGGAATGGGTCAGTTCCACGCGGTTCTTTGCCACGCTGATACCTACGCTGGAGCCTAAGTTGACCGGTTTTACGATCACCGGATATCCCAGTCCTTTTTCCACTTTGTCGAGCAGAATCTCTATCTGCGCATAATCCGACAGAGTATACAGCTGCGCATCCAGTACCGGAACATCACACTCCTTTAATACAGCTTTCATGATGTATTTGTCCATACCAATGGCGGATGCGGTCACATCACAGCCCACGAAGGGGATGCCCATGGTCTTCAGGTAACCCTGGAAAGCGCCGTCCTCTACGTTGGTACCATGCACTACCGGGAAAGCCACATCGATCTCCACGGCTTTCTTTCCGCCGAACATCTTCACCGGGAACGGAGTCAGGAATACCTTGCCGTCCTCGTTGGTCATGATGACTCTCTGGGACTTTTTCAACAGTTCATCGATATTTTTATAGGATTCGATCTTGCCGATCTCCTCACCGATGTACATTTCATTGCGCTTGGTCATATAGACCGGGATTACTGCGTATTTGTCAGTATCCATGTTCATGACAGCCTGGATACCGGAGATCACTGATACTTCGTGTTCTACACTCTTGCCGCCAAACAGCATTGCTACTCTTGTCTTCATTTATTTTCCCTCCTGAATTTTCCTACTCTCTGCCAACTATCCGGAACCTCTTTCACAAAATTGCCTCTGAATCTTCTAATAGTTATCCGTCAGGTCATTCTCTAATAAAATATACTTATGTCCCTGCCCTTTAATGGCATAGGCGTAAGATACAGCTTCCTCCAGCTTGTCGAATACCAGGCATTTCTCTTCCGGAAATCCCTTCTCCAACACGCCCTCCCTGATGGGCTCGGTATGTCGTCTGCCCACTAACAGGATGTAATCGCAGCAATCCGCTGCGTAGTTACCGAATTTATGATTGTATTCCGCTTCCTTATCACCCAGCTCCACCATGCCCGGCGTGATCAGGATCCGGATACCGTCAAACATAGCCAGCGTCTCGACCGCTGCCCTGGAACCTACAGGGTTGGAATTGTAAGCATCATCGATGATCGTCACCAGACCGTGCTCCCGCATCTGCATACGATGGGGTACCGGCTCGATCCGGCGTACCGGGATCCGCAGTTCCTGCAGCGTCATACCCATTTTATGAGCGACCGCGATAGCCCCCACCACATTGATGACATTGTGGGCACCGATGAGACGCATCTGGAATCTCTCGCTCTCGCCGTCCGGGGTCACTACGGTGAACTCCGTACCTAACTGGGATACCTTCACATCTTTGGCACAGTATCCTGTCCCTTCCGTTTCGGAATAATAGAATATCTTCTCCGGGGTCTGATCATACGCGGGAGAAGCTGCCTGCTGCTGAATATAATCGTTGTCACCGTTCAAGAACAGCATGCCGCCTTCCGGCAGGGCATCCGCCAGCTCGAACTTCGTCTTCTGAATATTCTCCATGTTAAAAAAGGTCTCTAAATGCTGCGGTCCGATAGATGTGATCACACCGTGATCGGGATGCACCATATCGCAGATCTCCTTGATATCGCCCACATGGCGGGCACCCATCTCACAGACAAAAATCTCTGTGGTAGGCTTCAGGGAACCGCGGATGGTCCGCACCACACCCATAGGCGTATTGAAACTCTCCGGTGTCACCAGTACATTATATTTTTCCTGCAATAATGTCTGCAAATAGAACTTTACACTGGTCTTGCCGTAGCTGCCGGTCACACCGATGACGGTAAGTCCCTGGACGCTTTTCAGCTTTCTCACAGCATCATTGATATAATGCTGATTGATCCCCGCCTCCATGGGATGATTGATGACATTAGCCACAATATCCAGAAACAGATTCACAGATACCAGGATCAGGCACAGTCCCGGGATCCGCTTCATTCCGCCCAATCCACACACCAGAGCGAATACCGCAGCCGTAAGGATCAGCTCCGTAGTGAGCAATCTCTTGACCCGGGCAGTATACACCAGCTTTTTCTTCGTATTCATCCGCTTCATGGCACGATATACCACGATGATCACAAACAGTACCAGATACTCGAAGATTTCAAGGGCAAGGTACGGAAACACACAGGTTACAATGCCCAGTGCCAGACCAAAATAGAGAATCCATTGCAGCCGGAATTTCTTCTTCAGCCAGTGAATGTGTTCTTTATTCTTATAGCCGTTCTGCTGGAACATATGAATGTTATACCGCATGGTATAAAAATATGCCGGAACAGCAAGCACGACCGCTATCAGCACACGTATGATCATTGCAAATATGCCTCCATAATTCCCCGGAACTGTGCCGGTTTCTCAAGGAAAGAAAAATGACCGGTTCCCGGGATCACTGCCAGACCGCAGTTGGGTATCTTCTCTTCCATAATATGTGCATCCCGGATAGGAGTTGCCGTATCCTGATCTCCCCAGATCAGCAGCACTTCCTGACGGATCTTCGGAAGCAGCTCCGTCAGATCCTCATTCACCGCCTTCACCATACACTGACGCATCATGGGTGTCGCATTGCGGTAGTCTGCCGATCCCTGTCGGCTCCTCCAGTCATCGATCACCTCCGGGAACATGGCATAGATCAGCTTCATGTTCAGGAATTTCTTCAAAATCTTGTACTTGCGGATCTTCCATTTCTGTGCAGTAGTCCGCACCGGCAGGACACCGGCGCTGTCGATCAGGATAATATTCGTGATCTCAAAAGGGATGCTCTCTCTGGCTGCCAGCTTGATGATCACGCGTCCACCGTAGGAATGCCCGATGAGGGTGGCCTGCTTTACCTGCATTACTTCCATAAATCTGCAGAAAAAATCCGCAAATCCGTCCACATCCCAGGGTTCCTTCGGTTCATCGCTGCCGCCGAAGCCCGGGAAATCAAACTGGATCACACGGTACCTGCTGCCGTCTATCACACCGGCTACGGAATCATACACTCCCAGATCCGTCCCCCAGCCCTGTAAGATCACAACCGTCTTATCACCGGTACCGGTTGTTTTATAACATATATTATATCCGTCTACTACTATATTCATTGAAAACCTCAATCAGTGTCATTGCTGTTACAATCTTTTATTATAATCGGAATCTGCTACAATGGCAACCGAAAACAACTCCGGCGGCACCCCGTTTCTATGATAACTGTTCCATCTCCGCTTTGATCTCGTCCTCAGTATCCGCCATGGCTTGCAGCGTCATGGTCAGAAGTTTTTCCAGATCCCACCCCAACTGCTCGGCACCGCGTTCGATCACCTCACGAGAGCAGCCGGCGGCGAAGCCTTTGCTCTTGTATTTCTTCTTCAGGGATTTTAATTCCATATCTTTTGTACTCTTGGAAGGACGCATCAGCGCTGCTGCCCAGATCAGTCCGGTCAGTTCATCTGCCGCAAAAAGTACTTTCTCCATCTCATGTTCCGGAGCCACGCCGATCGTCTCCCCACAGCCTACGGTGATGCCGTAACCATGAGATACTACCCCATGAATGATATCTTCTCCCACGCCTGCCTCCCGCAGCATTTCGGGAGCTTTCAGGCAATGCTCCTCGGGGTACCGTTCAAAATCAATATCGTGGAGCAGTCCCACGATCCCCCAGTATTCTGCGTCATCGCCGTAGCCCAGTTCCTTTGCATACCATTTCATGACAGCTTCCACCGTCAGGGCATGCTGGATATGAAACGGATCCTGATTGTATTTTTTCAATAAAGTATATGCGTCTTCTCTTGCAATGTGTTCCATTTTAAGTACCTCTCTGTCATTTCTGTATTGTCAAATCTTCCGGCCACAGGGAACCCTCTGTAAGTCCCCGTTCCGTAAGCCAATTATCCTCCACCGAGACATATTTTTCAACTCCGGATTCATCCACAAGAGTCACCAATACCTTCGGGTCCTGTCCGGGCAAGCGTTCCTCGCAGCCGTAATCACCGTCAAAAATCTGTCGGATCTACCATGTCGCCATCATCCTCTTCTGTATCAATCCCCAGTCCCTGCATCAGAATACGATTCCACTCTGCATTATTGCTTTCCAGTTCTTTCTTCTGCATAATGCGATTGCGGTCACTTAAGATCGCCAGCATTTCGTCCGCGATCTCCTCCGGCGGCAGATCGGAATAATGACACAGATAACCGATCATACGGCTCGCCGTAAAATCCGTATTCAGATTCTTCGTCACCAGATCACAGAAATCTTCCGGATAACCGCGGGATATTAGCATTTTATATAATTGCATACTTTGGGGAGATCTTGGTTTCATTCTGCCTTTACCCTTTCCATCCTATACTTAATATCAATTTCATAACAATTCATTAATCATTTTTTCAACTGCTTCGATATAATCGTCTATTTGTTTTCTCTTATACACACATATATATGATGGATGATGAATTGGAACATAATAGGTTCCATTACATTCTGTATAATGATATTCGAAATCATTCCACTTTTCAAAATCTAAATGTAAATGCCTTGCGACAGAAGAATAAACTTTTTCTCCCAACAAAAATACAATTTTAGGTGACATCGCATTAATTTCACTTACTAAATTGTCAAAACATTTATCCATTTCTTTTTTACTGGGATAACGCAATTTCTGTTGTTCCGTAAGCGGAAGACACTTTACCAGATTGGTTTTATAAGTACTGACTTCATTACACATCTCTTCTATCTTTTGTATCAGCTTTCCAGTATTTGTCTGCTCTGATAAAGGTCTTTCCTCTTCAGATGTAATTTTTTTAGCAGACAGTCCAACCCAAAAAACCTGGCACGGTCTTTCCGAATCCAACAATGGTCTTTGATTATTGCATAATCCGCATTTACTACACGTCCGTATATCTTCAAGCATTTCCTTCCCCTATCTCTTGTGTTTTGATAATATATTGGTTCAAAATTTCATCTGAAACTTCGCTATAGTTACCAAAATCAAAGTTAAATTGGTTTCTTCCCTTGAATTTACTTATTATGTCATTAAATTCACATTCATGGACAATTCCCTTCTCAGACACAATGTCATTATACAACTTTGTTCCATGATATGGTCTGAATTGAAAAACACTCGTTCTAAAATTGCCCTCTGTTGTCTGTGAAATATTGCTAATTTTTCTTGCCAGTTCAAATGTTTGTTGGAAATCACATTCCGTCTCTTGTGGAAAACCATAAATGAAATATCCTTTTAAGTCAATACCCTCCTGCAAAATTTTTTGAGCCACTTCTATAACATCTCCAATACTTCCTACTTTGTTGATCTTTTTTCTCATGGATTCTGATCCGGATTCTATTCCCATAAATAGTTCTCTGCAATTAGCCCCTTTCAATTTTTCTATATCATCTAAATTTGGCTTTAAAGAAAGCACATGCGCCATTCCTCTCCAACTCAACTGCGGATATTTTGAAAATACATGTATTGCCTGTTTAATACGCTGTTTATTACTCAGAAATAAATCATCCAAAACCCTGATACTTTTCACCTCCGGATACATCTTTAATATATCGTTGATTTCATTGACAATGCTTTGTTCTGATCTAATTCTGACAGGAATCCCTCCGTTCACACTTCTTGCCCCTCCGCAAAAAGCACAGTTGTAAATGCATCCTCTCGATGTTACCATTGCTATTTCTCTTTCGCCATAATGATTTTTTATTATTTCATTGTGGAAAAATTTTCTATTCAATACAATATCTGAAATATCTCTTGGAAAAAATTCTGATTCTGCATTTACTCTAAAAACTTTTATATTTTCAATTTTTTTAATTGGTTCTACCTTTTTGTTATCTAAAATAATTGTTGGAATAATATATTCGCCATCACCTATAATAATATTCATTCTGTTCTTAAGATTCCATTTTACAATTTCCTCATAAATGCTGCCCACTACCAGTCCACCAATAAACCACTCACATTTCACCTTGGTCTGCTCGCAAATAGCCTTTACCAATTTATAGTTTTGGGTAAAAATATTTATTCCGACATAATCCGGCTGTTTCTCCTCTATATATTTAACAATATCTTCTACCGACTTTCTTTGTTTCACAGCATCCAGTATTTCAACCTGAATCCCGGCCTTCTCTACATATGTAGCTATATATCCAAGTCCAAGCGGTGAAAGATAGTTTTCTCCTTCTGCGGCAGCATCCCAAAATATAGGCGAATTAATAAGAATACATTTTTTCATTTCCTTTTCACCTCTTTTACAATATGTTCAACGATAGTATCTACATTTTTATCCAATTCGGTACAGTTATTTATTTCTAAAACCGATATTCCATTTTTCTTCAATATTTCTATTCCTTTTTCCATATAATACAGTTCTTCATCCGATCGATTATTCTTTTCAAACCTTGTTAGTTCAGCACGATCAGATAATCTTTTCTGAAGAGTCCCCACATCAGCCATAATCGTAACTTGAAGATCCGGACGTATTATCAGTGCGTTTAAATCCATTATATAATCAGCATTCACTCCATCCATTCTTTGCAATATCAATGATGATAAAATATAACGGTCTGTAATGACAATGTTGCCATCATAAAGCATAGGTTCAATTTCATTTTTAATATGTTCGTATCGATCTGCCGTTACCATACATGCAGTGCTTAATCCCTTGTGTCCTTCTGCATATTTTCGCACAAATTCTCCCAATATAGAATTTGTCGGTTCCCTCGTCACTTTTACTTTATACCCCATCAAACCCAGTTTTTCTGCTATTGCATTAATTACTGTGGTCTTTCCACTTCCATTAGGTCCATCTACTGCCACAAAATAACCAGTATTGTTCATTCTGCTTTGCATTAAATTTTCCTCCTTCGTTAATGTACTTATATAATATTTATGGCTGAATATCTGTAATTCTTACAAATATTGCTTCCGGTCAAATAAGGTCATTTTTCAATAAAAGTTGGGATTAAAAACTCGAATCATACATATATAAGAATTAATTAGATGCATAAAAAAACTTCTATGCTTTATATCCACAATAGCATAGAAGTTCTTTGATTGCAATTACATTTATTGGCAAATTATGCCTTTTTAATATGGAAGATCACGCCGCTCTTGGGGTAGATCCACTCGTCCTTGATCGCAATGTCATAGAGTCCGGCTCTCTGGATGCAGGCTCCGACATTGGCAGTGCTTTCCTTATTGAGATAGGAATACATAGTGACATCCATTCCATTCTTGTATTTCAGCTTGATATGGGGCTCCTTGGTCGGATCCACCAGAGTCACCTCGAAAATAGAGTTCCATACCCTGGGCATCTTGAAATAGATGCTGACCAGATGCTCCCCGCTTGCCTCGTTCCGGTCAAAATCCAGCTTGAATTTCAGGATAAATCCGTTGCTCTTTCGCTCTACTTCGAACTGCGCTTCGTCGTCATTATCTCCGCTGTTGTCAATTCGCAAGATCGGCATGAACAGATCATTGATCACATCCCGTATCTTATCCGCGGGAATACTGTTGATGAAGTCCACGGCTTCCGGTTCCACCACCAGATCCTCATTGAAAATGCTCTTGGTAAAATCCGCATCCTGTCCGGTCTCCAGCAATCCACCGTCCAGGCTCTTTTTATCATAGGCGAAACCGAGTCTGATCACATCGCCCGTGTAGTTCTCGTCTGTTCCTCCCAGACACTTTACGCTGAACTTCAATTCCTCATCGATCAGGTAATACTTTCCGTCTGTGGCTCCGGGGAATCCGGCTTTTACATATTCCTCCGTCAGATTCGGCTCCAGATTGATCGTGTAATCGAACATTTTCCGGATCCTGGCGCCTCTTGCCCTGTCAAAATATTTCTCCATATTGGTAGAAAGCATATCCACCGCATCTTCATCCTTTATCATGGAGGTAATGGTGGATTTCAGGAAAGTCTTTTTATCTTCATCGCTGAAGGAATCCAGGATCTCCGGCTCTCCCATCAGCGTCTTGGTGATCTGCTGGGAGGTCTCTCTGGCGTAGGCATCCTGGGTCAGCTTGTTGTTCAGTATATCGAATAACAGAAATGCTGCCAGCACACCGATGAGATTCCCCACAATATTGTCGATCAGGTCATCCAAGGTGTAACCGTTCTTCAGTGCCAGATAGGTATATCCCACAAATACCAGCAATAGTGCGATCAGCACCAGTACCATAGTAGCGGACAAGGTGTCCATCACACTTTTTCTCTTCTTTTGTTTCTGATTATCCATGAATTTCCTCCCTCGTAAATACGCCCTCATAGATTGCGGGCTTCCGCATGTAATATGCCCAGAACCGGTCACCGTAATCATAATGCCACCATTCCGACGGCAGATTGGTAAATCCCGCATCTATCATAGCATAATAAAGCAGACGGCGGTTTTCACGAACCTGTTCGTCCTCTGCCCACTGTACATGCTCCGGTGCCTCAAAATACGCTGCACAGGTCTTATCCGTAAAAGCATCGAATCCACATCCCATAGGAAGCTCTCTGCCCTCCGGATCCAGAAGCGTCAGATCAATGGCTCCTCCGGTGGTATGGGCGGGAGGCACCTTTGTATCCGGTACCGGATCCGAGACAAATTTGCAGATTGCAGCCCTCCTTTTTGCCTCCGGCAGCTCTTCTAAATGAAAATCCCGGATGATGTCCACAGAATACTTTTCAAACAATTCATGCTGCAGCGCAAAAGGGCGCCAGGCATCCCAGATGCGGAACCGGTAACCGTCCGGCAGATTCCCCGCCGCCTTCACCAGCCTCTCATACATCTCCTTACGGACGAAGCAGTTCTCTTCCGCATGGTCCATATGTAGGATCGGATACAGCATTTTCACATCCCACAGATCACAGCTTTTCAATTCTATAAACGCAGAATCCACAAACGCACTGTCTATATAGCGCTCCGGATCCCCGATCGTCGGTATCGTCCTCATGGGATCAGCCTCCTTATTATTTATATTTATCATAATACCCCTTTTCCACTAAATATGGCAAGTGTCTGGTGCATCAAAAAAGAGACTGCATATCAAAATAGCAGTCTCTTTTTTATGTCCGTTTACAGATTTTCACCGTTCGATCCAATCACCTCGTGGTACCAGTATGCGGAGTCCTTAAGGATCCTCTTTTGAGTGGTGTAATCCACATAGATTAATCCGAATCTCTCCGTATAACCGTTGTTCCACTCCATGTTATCGATAGCTGACCAGGCAAAATAACCCCAGATATCAGTTCCCTCCTCTGCCGCTTTTTTCAGGCAGCTTAAATAGCGGTGCATAAAGTCGATTCGCATAGGATCATGAACCTTACCGTCCAGGAATACCCAGTCGGGACAGGACAGTCCGTTCTCCGTAATTACGATGGGAAGTTTGTATTTTTCCTGCAGGAACTTCGGTACATAATACAGACTCTCCGGTGTCACCTGCCACTTCATTGCAGTCACCGGTGCTCCGCAGGGATTCTTCGCCTCGCGATATCCCCCCTGACCATCCGATTCCACTCGTCCGCTCTGGTAGACATTGATTCCCAGGAAATCCAACGGTTCCGAGATCAGTTTCAGGTCTTCCGGATTCCGTAACTCCTCCGGGCAATTCTCGCCATAGGCTTCCATGCCTTTCTCCGGATAATGTCCTAAAATGACGGGATCCAGCCACCAGGAGACTGCCCACAGGTCCTTCGTATCTTCACGCAGGGTGGCAATTCTTGCTGCTTTCACATCCTCAGGTTGGTCGCTTACAGGCACCGAACTTCCGAAGCAGAATGCCACACCGATCTCGGGCTTTTTCTTCGCGTATTTTCGGATGACCTGCACCGCTCTGCCGTGGGCTTTCAGGTGATTATGGATTGCCAGCAGATACTCCGGCTCAGTGAGCCGTAACTTCGGAGCACAGTTTCCCTGCACATGTCCGATAATCAGATGGCACTGGGGCTCATTTAACGTCATCCAGTGGGACACTCTGTCGGAGAGTCTGTCCACGATTACCTTCGTATATTCTGCAAACCACTCGGGACTCTCGGGATTCTGCCATCCTCCGCGAATCTGTAATTGCTGGGGAAAATCCCAGTGAAATAAAGTAACCCAGGGTTCAATTTCCGCCTCTAGCAAAGCATCCACCAAATCACTGTAAAACTGCAGTCCTTTTTCATTCACCCGTCCCGTACCGTCTGGCAATACTCTGGACCAGCTGATGGAAAAGCGGAATGCTTTCAGTCCCATATTCTTCATTCTCTGAATGTCTTCCTCATAATGATGGTAAAAATCACAAGACACATCACCTGTCTCTCCGTCTAAAATATTCTGTTTTCCTTCAGGGTTCTTACGCGTGTCATGGCAATGCACATCCCAAACGGATTCTCCTCTGCCGTCCTCATAAGCGGCTCCTTCAATCTGGTAAGCTGCTGTTGCCGCGCCCCAAACAAAATCTTTGCGAAAGCTCATTCCTTTTCCTCCTTATTTATCCTTTTACGGCTCCGATGACAATACCTTTGACAAAGTACTTCTGGAAGAATGGGTAGACACACATGATAGGCAGTGCACCCATGACCGCCACTGCCATACGAATGGAAATGGAGGGCATCTTCATGGTACTTGCTCCGGCTGCGGAAGCCTTTTTTATCATCTCAATATCATCCATCATCTTCTTCAACAATACCTGAATACTGTACAGATTATCCCGGTTCACATAGTACAGACCATTCAGCCAGTCATTCCAGTAAGACAGTCCGATCAGCAGTACCAACGTCACGATAATGGGTTTCGACATAGGAAGTACTACTTTAGTGAGGATGTAGAGTTCTCCGCCACCGTCGATCCTTGCCGCTTCGAGAACTTCCTCCGGGATGTTTGTCGTAAAGTATGTACGCATCATAATGACATTAAATGCGTTTAACAACAAACCGGGAACGATCAAAGCAAATATCGTATTTTTAATATGGAACATCTGTGTCCACATCATGTAGCCAGGCACTAGTCCACCGTTGAACAACATGGTAAAGAAAATATAAAAGGCAAAAATATTTCTTCCTGGCAGATTTTTTCTGGACAACGGGTAAGCGTATAAAGTAGTCAGCATCAGGCTCGTCAGTGTTCCCACAATTGTCACGAAAAAGGATATTGCGTAGCCTCTGACAATGGAGGTACTGTCCATCAGCAAATATTTATAGGCGGACAGGTCGATCTCCGTGGGCCAGAACCGGTAGCCTGTCTTCACCAGTGCCGTCTCTGAAGTGATGGAAGAACTGAGCAACAGTATAAACGGCATAACACACATCAGAGACAATATAATTAATACGGTATTGATTACAACCTGGTATTTTGTATCTTTTATGACCATAATCTCATCTCCTTAAAACAGTGCATTTTCACGGCTGACCTTGCGGACGATCATATTGACGGTCAGTACCAGAATGAATCCAACGATGGACTGATAGAAGCCTGCTGCCGCCGACATACCCACGTTGTTCAGTGTTGTTAGTCCGCGATATACATAAGTGTCGATCGTATTAGTCACATCGATCAAGGCTCCGCTGTTCATGGGTACCTGATAAAACAGGCCGAAGTCTGAATAGAAAATACGTCCGATGGACATCAGCACCAGCGTGATGATTGTGGGTTTCAGACTGGATAGTGTCACATATCTGACCTGCTGCCATCTGGTAGCTCCGTCAATCACCGCCGCTTCATAATAGGTCTTGTCAATTCCCACCACCGTTGCGAAATAGATGATGCTGCTGTAGCCGAAATTTTTCCATAGATAGACAAATGTAATAATAAAAGGCCAATACTTTGGCTGTGAATACCAGGCGATGCCATTCTTGCCCAAAGGCTCCAAAATAGAGTTATTAATGAATCCGTTCTGTGTATTTAAAAAGCCATATACAATATAACTGACGATGACTGTGGAGATCAGATAAGGGATCAGAATCAGCGTCTGATATAGTTTTTTCTTCGTCTTGGATCTCACGTCATTTAACAGAATTGCTACCGTAATGGCCAGGATATTCCCCAGGATAATAAATATTGCATTATATAATAATGTGTTTCTGGTAATATTCAGTGCATCTTTTGTGGCAAATAGATAAGTAAAGTTGTCAAGTCCGATCTTCGGGCTCTTAAACATTCCCAGTTTGTAATCATATTTTTCAAATGCCATGATCAGTCCCGCCATGGGGATATAGTTGTTGATAAAAATGTACACAACACCGGGGATCAACATGAGATATAAAGGAAGATAACGTCTCCATTTTACGAAAGTACTCTTCTTATTCATGAGTATTACCTGTTCCTTTCTTTTGAAAGAGGTCCCACCAAAGAACTGGCGGGACCTCTTTTGGCTTCAAAGCTTATATTTTAGGTTTGGACGATTATTTTTATGATTTGTAGTGCTTTAGTTCTGCTCTGCAAGCCATGCATCCAGCTGTGCCTGCTTAGCTTCGATAATGGTGTTGATACCTGCTGCATCCAGTTCCTGATTCATCTGGGGGATAGCTGTCTCAGGATCCAAGCATCCGGTCAACAGACCTGCACGATATTTCTCTACTACATTGTTACATGCAGTTACTTCATTCAGTACTTCTGCGTTATCCCATACAAATCCTTTTGCAGGAGAGGGCTGTGCATTCTTATTGAACTCACCCAGTTGCTCCCATACATCAGGATCATCACCTTCCCATACATAGGTAATCTGTTCATTAGGCCAAGCCCAACCTACGGAAGAGTATGAAGTATTGGAAGAATCCACACCTTCCGGATAGGTGATCACACCCTTGCTCTCATCTGCGAATACCCAGTTGTCGCCTTCGATACCGTTGACTAACAGGTTGGATACTTCAGGGTTGGTGTACATCAAATTCAGCATCTGCATTGCCTTTTCAGGGTTCTTGCTGTTATTAGCAATGCACCAGCTTGCATTTACCATGCTTGTGGTAGAATGGGGTGCACCGTTCTCCATCTGTACTACTACGATGTCTTTACCGCATTTTCTGGTCTCTTCTGCTTCAAATCCTGCCTTGAAGGAAGTGAAAGTACCAAAACCGACACCTGAGTTGAAGAATTCCTGATACCCTTCTGTGGTATTGACTGCATCCGGCATCATCAGACCTTCCTGTGCCCATTGGTATACCCACTTGCAATATTCCTTGAAGGAATCTGTATCATAGAAATTCACTACCTGGGTACTGTCGGAAAGTGCATTTTCCAGTACGCCCAGATCATCGCTCAGCACGTCACATGCCCATGCCGGATAGATCATTGTTCCGCCGTTGGGAACCAGGGGATACATATCCGGATATGCTTCTTTTACTTTTCTTAGATTAGCATCCAAATCTTCGTAAGTCCATGGAGTGGAGTAGTCGATTCCCAGTTCATCCGCAATGGATTTTACCATTTCAAAGCCACGCCCCTGTGCCTTATCCTTGTTCATCGGTACTCCGTAGATACTTCCGGATACGGTAGAACACCGCCAGTCATCCTCGGAGATACCGGACAATACATCCGGTGCATATTCTGCCAGCAGATCATCCATGGCAACAATCTGGTTTGTAGTTGCCATGGTGGACATGGATACCTGCCAGGGCATTGCGAAGAACAAATCCAGATCTTCTCCGGAAGCCAGTGCCAGATTCAGCTGCTCTGAACTTACACCAGTCAGAAGGTTTACTTTTACACCTATGGTGGGCTCTGTGATCTCGCTTACTGCTGCCGCAACCTTTTCTGCAGCCTCCGTGGTGGAATTATTGTACGCGTAGATGGTAATGGTGGTCACATCATCATTTGACGCTGCCGCCTGTGTGCTTCCTGCCGCACTGTCTGTGCCTGCACTCTGTGAAGCGTTGTTATCTGTGGTAGATCCGCATCCTGCAAGAGTCGTTACTGCCATTGCGGTAGCAAGTCCTGTTGCCAATAACTTTTTGATTTTCATAAGTTTCTTCTCCCTTCGTAGGTCTTCATTGATGATGAATTCATTATAAAAAAATCCCACAATCGTATCTATCTGTTAAAAATGTTGTTTGTGTCAAAAAAATAAGTTTTTTTACTTTCCGCATTCCGGAATATCAAAAATGTCACATTCTATTGTAAAAAATGTGACATTTTGAAAATACTATTCGTTTGTGTGCACGGTCTCTTCCCGATCTTCCGTAGGTGAAACCCCGTTGATTTTCTTATAGCTTTGGGAAAAATGGGAAAAGTTGGTATATCCCACTTTCATGGCGATCACACTGATGGGTAACACCGTCTCTCGGACCATGTTCCGGGCAAGCGTCATTTTCTCTGAGATAATATATTCTTTTAATGACATTCCCGTTTTGTTTTTAAACAACACAGAAATATAATTGGCGTTCAGGTGCACCGTATCGGCAATATCATCCCTCTTGATATCCTCATCCATGTGGCTTCGGATGTATTGGAATATCTCATCGATCTGGGTCTCCTTCCCCGACTCCGTATTCCGCAGTTCATGCAGTCTCGCCGTCACATATTTTACCAGCCATAGCGTATCTTCCGTGTAAGCATAGGCGGACATGGCACGTTGCATGATCTCTTCCTCCGGGAACAACTGCTCCATATCCATATTTAATTTCTGGAGTACCAGATAGATTACACTCATAATCTTCTGGTAAAACCGCATCAAGTTTTTGGAATTCAGTTGATCCTCCGCCGCCAATCTCTGCAAGGTATCCGAAGTGTCTTTTACCACGGTATCATACAGTTCATTTTCCAGAAGTTGTACCCAGTTCTCGCAGTAGTGTTCCTCTGCTTTCCGTTCCTTCTGCTTGCTCTCCTGCACATTATAGATTCCTTCTTTGCGTCCAACATTGTTCTGGTCGGCTTTTTTCAGAATCCGCACTAGTTCCCAGACCGCCTGCCGATCCTCCAGTGCACCGTAATATATGGCAACTCCACAGTCGAAAAATTTCTGAAATGTAATCTGAAAACGCTCCATCTGATGATACATGGATTCTTCATTCAGTTCTGCCGCACTGTCGGTGCACAGAAGTACATAATAGATTCCCTTTTCCTGCTGATAGAGAAGTGCTTTCCAGGCGTAAGGGTAGAACAGTTCTTCCAGCACATTGGAAATCGTATCATATAACAGCGTCTGATCCCAGTTCTCCAGTCCCTTTCCCCAACGAACCACATCCAGCAGGCTCAGTCTGGAATTTTCCGTCACACGGATCCCTATTTCTTCGAGGTTGTGCATGGCTATTTCCATGTCATTCTTCTCCTCCGAGAACAGATCCGCCAACATTGCCCCCAGGACAACCCCCTTTTTATTCTTCAGCAGCTGTCCGTAGCGGGAATCCTCGTTGACCCGCTGTTTCATCTGGATCTTCTCCGTCGCTCTTCTCACAGCATCCTCGATCTCTTCATATCTCGCAGGCTGTAAAATATAGTCAAAGCTTCCCAGCGCCACAGCCTCTTTGGCATACAGGAAGTCCGCATGTGCCGTCAGGAAGATCGTCTCCACATCCATTTCCTGCTTTCTACACCATGCCAACAGGCTCAGCCCATTTTCCACCGGCATTTCAATGTCGCACAGCATGATATCCACCGGCTTCTCCAACAGGACCTGTTTTGCTTCATAGGCATTATATGCCTTGTATATCTGCGAAATCCCCAGACGATCCCAATGCACCCCAAACATGACACCGCTTACCACATTGATCTGATCATCTACTATTAATACATTAATATTTTTCATAGGGTAAATACATCTCCACACAAGCTCCGTTCGAGTTGCTATATAATATGGTTGCTTTTTCCTCATAACGTATTTTAATACGTTTCCAGACATTCTGGATACCGATCCCCGCGGTCTTCTCTTCTGCGAATTCTTCCTTGTTCAGAAAATGCAGTAATTCTTCCGGAAAACCGGGACCGTTGTCCAGAATCGTAATACACACATAAGTATCCTCCGGCGTCTCTCCAGGGAGTAACGATACCCGGATACTGATGAGCAGTGTTTTTTGGGACTGTACACCGTATTTCACTGCATTCTCCACGAAAGTCAGCACCGACAACGGCAGGATCTGAAATTCTTCCAGTTTTTCGTCCACGGCAATGTTGTAATTCACCGGTACGGACAATCCCAGCTGTGACAGTTTCAGGTAGGATTCCACGCTCTCCATCTCTTTCCGGACACTAATGGTATCTTCTTCATAAGTAATCACTTTTCTGAGGTAAGAAGACAGCGCCAGCGTCAGTTCCTGAATGGAGCGGTATTCCTTCTGCTCCGCCAGCGCATAGAAATTCTTCAGGCAGTTCAGAAAAAGTGGGGGCGGATCTGAATCTGTAAATACTGAATCGTTGCATTCTGAATCCTGCGCTCCTGCTCATAGGCATCGATCTTCAGCTTCTGGATCTGATCCATCATGTGATTAAAGGTAGTCGCCATCAGACGGAATTCCTCCACATCACTGTTTTCCTCCGCGTAGGCGTTCAGATCACCCTCAGCGATCTCTTCCATGGTTGCTTTCAATCCCTCTAAGGGTGCCACGAAGAAACGATACATATAAAAATACAGAATCGGGATCAGCAGAATAAAAATAAAGCTGCAAAACAGCAGAAACCACTGCAAAGTTCCCATATAGTTCCAGAAGCTTCCGTAGGGACTGATGTAATACTGCACCAGATCACCGTAGGGCAGTTGCTCATACACCACAAGGTATCGCTCCATTCCTTTCCCCGTGATGTAATAACCCTTGGAATTCTGTTTCAGTTCGATTTGTTTCTCTTCCAACAGATTTTTCTGATTCAGTGCCTGTCCGTCCTGCGTTGCATAGACCAGATAAGACGATCTTCCCTCAACTTCCGAGGAGGGTTTCATAAACTGGTCGAAATCCATGACCGCACCGATATACATCGAGCCGTATTTCAGAATCCGGATCAGGAAATAGTCATCCCCCACCGGAATCACATACCAGTCACTATTCAGTTCCCCCTGCTTCATCTCTTCATAGACAGCCCGACATATTCCAGACTGTTTGGTCGGCACATAGCGAGTACCCGGGGCATGTTTGATCCGGAGCAGATCGTTACTCTCCGAATAAAATTCCAGTGCCACCAGTCCATCCACATCCGAAGTCAGATATTTTGTAAAATCTTCCAGAATGTTCTGCCCGCACAGATAAGCCTGTAATGACTCCAACGACTCCAACGGATAATTGAGTCTCCTGAAATCATTTCCTACCATTTCCGAGATCATATAAGACTGGACCGTTTTAATACTTTTCTCATAAAATTGTTCGTAAATATAGCCGGTACCGGCTGCGCTCTGGGCAGCCTGCCGGTTCAGCGCTGTCATAGAATAAATATTATATATGATCAATGTCACCGCAAGAGGCAGCACCATAGCGCATACGGTCAGCAATAAACGTTTTCTTACTCTTTTCATTTCTTTATAATGTTATACTTTCAGATTCTTATTACGGTCTGACCGGCGTACCATCCGGCAGACGGCTGAACAGCCAACCCCGCTTCCTCAAAACCGGAGAATTCCTGGATGCCAATATCATCCAGCACCAGTTTAGCATAAGACCACACAAATAACAAATAAAATATTCCTGTTTGCCATTTCCCGCAAGGCTTGTTAAAATAAGGATATGAAAAAGAAAAATTTATGTAAAACGTTATTAAAAACCATGTGTATCGTGCTGGGGATCCTCATCCTCGCACTGTTGGCTTACATCGTCTACCTCTATGCCAGTTATTACAGGATTGAGGACAATCAGGAACTGGTGGTGGAGGCACCGGTCGACGATACTACCACAGGTGCGGCTGCGGTGCTGGCTACGGATACAGAATATTCCGCAGTGACCTACAATATCGGCTTTGGTGCTTATCTGCCGGATTACAGCTTCTTCATGGACGGCGGTACCTCCTCCTGGGCGGAGAGCCCGGAGACCGTACAATATGCCATAAACGGTGCGGGAGAACTGGTGAAATCATTAGACCCGGATTTTGCGCTGATCCAGGAGATCGATCTGGATGCCACCAGAAGCTATCATACGGATGAGTACGAGATGCTGCGCAACATTCTGCCGGAATATACTACCGTATTTGCGCAGAATTATGACTCTGCTTTCCTGTTCTATCCGTTTACCCAGCCCCACGGCAGCAGCCGGGCAGGACTCGGACTGTTCTCGAAATATCCGGTGTCTTCCGCCCTGCGCAGAAGCTTCCCCATATCCACTTCCTTCAGCAAGTTCTTCGATCTGGACCGTTGCTACAGTGTCTCCCGGATCCCGGTGGACAACGGGAAAGAGCTGGTGATCTTCAATCTGCATATGTCCGCTTACGGCAACAGCGATGAGATCCGCAAGGGACAGATTGAGATGCTGTGCAATGATATGGCAAAAGAATACGGAGCCGGCAATTATGTGCTCTGCGGCGGCGACTTTAACCACGACCTGAAGGCTTCCGAAGAGGATACGGAGAGCTGTGAGTCCTGGGCATTTCCTTTTCCGAGAACGGAGTTGCCGGAGCATTTTGCCTTCTGTCTGGATCTATTGAGTTCTGAGGAACAGGCGGCACTTTGGAACAGTGCCAGAAACGCAGATATGGAATATGTCCCCGGTGTAACTTATACCGTAACTTTGGACGGTTTTATTATCTCCGACAATATCGAGTGCCTGTCCTATGAGAATGTAAACACCGGCTATTCCTACTCCGACCATGATCCCGTGAAGGTGGAGTTCATGTTAAGATAGTGTCAAGATTTGCAAAGTCTGTTGACAGTGTTTGTCCTTTTTTATAGAATGAGGGCACAGTTAAGAGGGAGTAGTTCCCGGATGGTTTCTGATAGAATGGTAACCTAGAATGGTAACCGAATGATACATGAAGCTGTCCGGAATGATAATCGTCATCACGTCCGTCGGACCGGTTATTATTGTAAGCAACGAGACTTTTATCGATCATTTTTGATGCGGTAAAAGTCTCTATTTTTATACTTTTTTCTAAGAATACAGACGCTTTCCGCAGGAAAGGACAGCTTATGGAATACATATTATTACTCGTAGGATTTATACTTCTGATCAAAGGTGCGGACTTTTTCGTGGAGGGAAGTTCCTCCCTGGCGGGGATCCTGAAGGTCCCCAGCGTCATCATCGGTCTGACCATCGTCGCCATGGGCACCAGTGCTCCGGAGGCCTCCGTCAGCATCAATGCCGCACTGGCTGGCAGTAATGATATCGCCATCAGTAATGTCGTCGGCTCGAATATCTTCAACGGGCTGGTGGTGGTAGGTATCTGTGCATTCCTGCACAGCTTTATGCCCCACGGAGAGATCCTGAAGCGGGATATGCCGTTAAATATCCTGGTGACTTTCGTATTATGTCTGATGTTTTTAGATGGCAGCTTAAGCCGCATGGAAGGCGCTGTCCTGCTGCTGGGCATGATCGTATATCTGGGATTTATGATCTATTCTGCCCGGAAAAACAGAGAAGAGGGCGAACCCGGCAAGATCCTCTCCCTGCCCCGCAGCCTTTTGTATATTGCCGGAGGTCTGGCTGCCGTTATCTTCGGTGGTGATCTCGTCGTGGATAAAGCGTGCATCATCGCTACGAATTTCGGTGTCAGCCAGAATTTCATCGGACTGACCATTATCGCCATCGGCACCTCCCTGCCGGAGCTGGTGACCTCCATCGTTGCCACGAAAAAGGGAGACAGCGGACTGGCGCTGGGCAATGCCATCGGCTCCAACCTGTTCAACATCCTGTTTATCCTCGGAATGTCCGCGGTGATCAGCCCTCTGCATGTCCTCGGAGAGTCTGTCATCGACACCGTACTGCTCCTTGGCAGTGCCATTCTGCTCTTCGTATTCGCCCGTACCGGCAGACGCATGACCCGCAGTGAGGGGGCTGCGTGCGTGCTTCTGTATGTTGCATATACGGCTTACCTCTTCGTGAGGTAACAGTGCGGCTATAGACGCACAAAAAAGCGCACCTAAGGGGAGGTGCGCTTTTTTGTACAAATATCCTCTTCCGCCTTGGGAAGAATTTGCACTTTATACATTATTTTCCGTTATACCTGCTTTCCAACTCTGCGAAAAAAACTTTGTAATCTCTACCTTTTCCGCTCAACATATCTTGATAGCTATCCATTACTTTTTGGCGAACTACATTATTATCTACTTTGCTATCCGAATCGACAATATGTCTGTTCCCTTGAGCCATTACTTCCATAGCCTACATCCTCCTTACCTTAAAATCAAATCCGGTCTAATATGTTCAACGGTATTCTCACACATTCCGATTTTATTATATCCGACTCTTCACGTTTAATCAACATATAATCACGTTCGGGTAAATTTACTGTAGGAAATTAATAGACAGAGCATCCTTGAGATATGTTTCAGAATCAAAGTTTTCTCCATCATTATAACCTTTTTGTCCCTT
>OJQN01000021.1_pt1 | contig 95348 bp, 83 predicted proteins | sample 1598881 | NCBI WGS metagenome assembly OJQN01 (sample SAMN03922512, study PRJEB24848) | human gut metagenome | isolation source: stool sample | host: Homo sapiens | place: Germany | collected 2010-02
AACGGAATATTTCCTCCTTTTTTTACTTTCCTCTTTTTAATTCTAACCGGTATTAAGGTAATCAGATTTTCTTAAAATCTGCTATCAGATTCCGAAAAGAAAGAAGCCGTGAAACGAGGATTTGTTTTCGCTTCACGGCTATCTGCTATCGTGCGCCTACTGCCGTTCAAAGTCGCTCCTCAGCGTTGCTTCTATCCTCAGTAGACGGTGCAAAGATACGATTTTATTCAGTACCGTGCCTAATTTTATTCGATATTTTTTGCTGCCAAACTCGATATTTAACACAAATCACTAGAATTAGTATCAATATTGCAATTATCGCCCATGGAAGGAGGGTGCAATTGTTAACGCGTTTTGTTACTTTTTTCGGTGTTTTGTGGTATATACTTACTGCAGTACTGTCTGTAATCTCTGATTTTGCACTTTTGGCCGTCTTCGATATTACGATTTTTCCTTTCCGATGCCGATTTCTTTTTGGCGGTTTAGGAGAGTTGGCCGTATCATTTGTTCCAGGAGGGGTAATTTCCCTGGTAGTTTCATTTTGGTCTAGCATATCATATACAATAGTAATAATACTGCTATCATCAACCATGGTGCTTTTGGATATCGAAGATTCCGTTTGCACTTTCTCTTGCTCGATTATCTGTTTTGTCTTGCAGCCTATCAGAGCAATTAGTAAAGCTATGAAGAGGAGTTTTTTCATTTTGCTTGAAAATTAAAGTTGAAATGATGTCTTGGTGTTTTCTCCATGTCCCATTGTACGTGCATCCATATGGAGGTTGACGAGTGTTCGAAGAGTACCGTATCGACTGATGGCAGTGTTTTCAAGACTTGGAATATCGCTTTCGCTTCTTCCTCATCCTTGATTCTTAGGTCGGCTGCATTTCCCTTCGTGTGCCAACTGTTGGCCACACCTCCTACGGCTTTGTTCAATGCTGCACACCGATAGCCGGAAGTGATTATAATAGGTGCCTGGAGTATTCTTCGCAAAGGATCTAGAACCATCTGCACTCCATACTGCAAGTTACGTATCACGTCATCATTCGGTGTATTATCTATCTTCAACCTTTTTGCGGTTGTTGAGCGTGTGAATTCTTCGAGAGTGAAGAAGTCACTTTTTATCGTCTTTTGATTTACTTTCCCCATACTGATAAATTTTATAATTGATTTGATATACTGATGCAGCGAAAATAAGCAATTGTGCAATAAAGATTAATACACCTGCTTCTATATTGTGCGTCTGGCTGACTACGATACTTGTGATACCGATTGCGATTGCAGCAGCTATACACATCACCGCTGAAGAAAATTCTATCTTATCTTTTGTATCTTGGTTCATTTTATATAGGTTTTAGTACGAAAAAGGCTGGAACCCAACAAGTAGGTACCAGCCTAATTTGTATGATTAAAGATTCTAGCGATTCAGGCGATACATGTTACTTTTAACCAAGACCTTCATCAGCTCTAAGGGTTACGTTTACTGTGAATTTGGCAGCACCAATGGCAACTTCGATTGTCGCATTTTGGTCCATATTGCCAGTGTTGGTGTTTGTAATCAGTCCGGTATTAGTAACCGTACAGTATGTGCTGCCGGATTTGACGGTGCATGTCACTGTCTCGTCCTTAGGGTTCGAGATACCAATCTGTGCGGTCATACCGCTCTCAACAGTGTAATTTTTAGGGTTAACACCTGGCTTATCTTCTGCAGTTCCGGCATCTCCTTGATTATCCATCGGTCCGTTATTCAAAATCAGTTCGGTGCCGACTGGATATGTGGCCAACTGGTTTGCGGTCTTGACATCTGCGATAACGGTATCATTAACAATCATCACTGCATCAGAGCGTAACCAACCACTATCGTTCTTACGGCTCTGAATAACGGCTCCAAAGTCTGCTTCACCTGTCTTGATGGTGATAGCATTGGCTGCAGTGCTCATAGACACTGATGCTTGGTCGTTGTTTGTGGAGATGGTGAAGGCATCAGCAGGCTTTGATACTGCTCCACTCTTATCACAATAGAGACGAACGATATTAAAGCGTTCAGCCTTGTAAGAGTATACACCATTCAAAGTTGTACCCTCGCCAATGACGGTACAGAAGGTTATGAGGTCGTTGCGCTGAACACCAAGAGCAGCGTAGATACCTTCAGCAGTTGTGAAGTCTGCGCTTTCCTTTTCGCCTACGATTTCCAATTTAGATGTTTCATCGAATTTGAAAGCGAAACCTGGCAGCGAGCCGGAAGCAAGGATAAATGGCAGCGGATTAATATCGCCATCTTTATACTCGTTGAAAGCAACTGAACCCTTAGCAGCAGCAGCTTGTTTGAAGCGGTTGAGGTTGCGACTATTGAACTGACGCATACACTGCATACCGCTTGAATATCCCTCGAAAGAGTGGTCGGCGATAGACCTCAGCGTCTTGTATGCTGCGCCAATAGTGGTCATGAGCATTCGCTGTCGCATCTGTGCCTCGGTGCGTGGGTTTTTGACGTCATAAACACGGTCCTTAGTAATCTGTTTACCATCAAGGACACTGAAAGTCAAACTCTTGGTTGAGCCTTTGCGAAGGCCAAAGAAACCTTTAGATTGTGCCATAATTTTATACTTTTAGTTATACAAAATAGTTAATACATTCGGAGTGGTACCCTTTGGGGGGCGCGTGCCATGGCTGCAGCATGCTGCCCGGATAGGGGGTGTACCTCACCGTGCGCAAAGGTACAAAAAGTTTTTAAACGCAAGTTACTCCCGAGGTATCTGCGAGGTTTAGGCGGATTTTCCGCTTTTCTTTAGTTTTATTTTACATTTTAACAATTAGTTTTTAACTTTATTTTAAAGGGGTTAACTTTGCTTACGGATTCCAACACCCCGTGAGGGGTGGTGGTCGGGGGCGTGGTGGCACGAAAAAAGGCTGGCGAAAGCCAGCCTTTGAGAGGGACACCACGGCTATACTTAGACGTGGTCGATGTAATATTCAATAGCTAGATTGATTACTGCGTTTTTCTTTAGGTTATACTTGGCGCAATAATCCTCTAGTTTCTCTAGTACTCTTATTTCGAGTTTGCACCCGATTGCTTTTTGATTTACTGCCATAACTGTATGATTTTATATATTAATAAATATATGATGAGGAGTATAAGGCAGTACATTAAGTGCTGCCTTGAAAATGGGTTATCCATCATACCTTACAATTTCCAGATAACTTATATACCTCTTTTCTCTGTTTCTCAGTAAAAGGTATTTCGTAATTATTACTTGCTTCTGCAAGTCCGTATTGTTTATCTGTACAAATAAGGCATGTATATTCCTTATCTAGCGGTTTTCTAAAAGATGTAAGATATTCCACAGCTTCATCTTTATTTGTAAACCATTTGTAATGTTTCTTAATTTTTGGGATAGTTAACATTGCCCCGAATTGTTTTTGGTCATGTCTTGTAACATATCCTTTTTTTGGAGTAAACTCTACCCATACAATTTTGTACGGTGATAAATTGATATTGCTCATATATATATGCCTTATCCGTGTTGGCGAGGGCTGAAAAGTTGTTTCCTTATATAAAGTAGATGTTCCTCTCTGAGGATCATAAAATATTCTGTATGCGCTATTGACAACTTCAAGATATTCAAATCTTCTGCGAAGTTGGTGCGGAACCAATTATGAGGGGAAGAGAGATAACCCCATGAGGGGTTACCTGGTAATGTCACATGCTCTTGGAGCCAGGCTGCGAAGGCTTTCTCTGCTGCGAGATAATGACCGATACCTCGTATCTCTATACTCGTACAACTGAGTAGCCTTTTAGCAGCCTTGCGAAGGTCGATGAGTTTGCAGAAGGTCTTCTGCTCGATGGTGTTGGTACCATACATGAGGATTCCTTTGCTACACTTGATTGATAGCATATCGAGCGTTGCTTTCAACGCCCGATAATACTTGAATGTCATTCTGTTCATAGTCTATTTGCTGCATAGTACATAAACGAGAGTGATAATTGCCCAATAGGCAAAGTGGACGCACATTTTATCTAAAAATGTGAGAAAGACCATGTCGGCATGGTCGAGGTTGTTCTTTTTCATTTCACGATAGCTTTTATGAGGGGTGGTTAGCCCCTCGTTACCTTTTATTACTACATTTCTTCCATTGGCTGTTTCCATTCCTTTTTATAACTTGCAAGATGGAAAGCTACCAATATCATGAAATAACTAAATATCATATTATCATCTTTGTTTTCACCCTTTACAGGTAGACTCATTGAGAATTTAACAGCATCTTTTAAGCTAGTATTTGATTCTTCCAAATATCCACTTGCAAAAGAGCATATCTGAATAAATGTCATTTTCGTACACTCTTCGCTGATTTTATCCATTTGCTCAATATAACTTTGCAAAATTTTATCATTCTGCTTTTTAGCTTTTAAGCATTCATATGCTTTATTCAAAGCATAAGCAACATTACTTGCATGTCTCCAAAGACCTTCACTATCAAATTTCATAAATTATGCGCTTAGCCGTGATGCGCTAGGGCTTAGATGATTAAATTATTGTATTGTATTATTGTACTCCTTCTGCATGATAGCAGAGTTTGTATGCAGATATATCTGCGTTGTAGCGATTGATGTATGACCCATCAATTCACGCAAGACATCAAGTCTCATGCCATTATTGATTGCTCGGCTGGCAAAAGTATGGCGAAGGAGATGAGGAGATATCCTTACCCCGATGCGCTCGAAAGCTAGATATATAGCGTATCGAAAACCTCTATCCTCCCATTTCTCAAAGATGGCTCCCTCTTTCTTACCTCTACACTCGATTGCAGTAATAAGGAGAGATGAGAGATAGATATTTCTCTCTTTATTACCTTTGCCGATGATGATGGCAGTAGCTGCCTTCATATCAATATCTTCATATCTGAGGTTCCGGCACTCGGATACTCTTAGACCGCAAGATGTCATCAGCATAATTGCTAGCTTGATATCATCATTCTTTTCATGCTCGATTGCTCTAGCTATATTGAGCGAGTTAATGATATGAGGGATAGTCTTTTCCTTTTTCGGGCTCTCGATGTACTTTGCCGGATTGACTTCAAGATTATAGTTCCGCTGCATCCAATTATATAAACCTCTTATAGCAGAGATATTTGCTATGATGGTATTATTGCTTGCGCCTGCTGCCTTTCTCTGAGCGAGATAGAGAGTTATATCATTCTGACTGATTTCGCTCCACCTATGCCCGCTATAAGCACGAGCGAAGGTGCGAAGACTGGTTTCATATTGTCTAGCGGTATTCTCTGAATAACCCTTTGTTAAAACTAGATACTGAATATATTGACTTATCATGATAGCAGAGATTTTATATGAGGGGTGGTTAGCCCCTCGTTACCTTTATTTATTCTTCTTCTTTAACTTGGATAAATATTCTGTATACTCCTATCTCGCTCTCGTCCATAAACATAAATGCGGAATATTTGATATCTGGAACCTTCATGATGATTTCATTCATAATATAACTTTGTTCCGTAATATCTTCTGCAAATATCACAATCCAAGAACCTTCCATTTCTAAATCATTAAAACCAAATGTTTTAGATTTCATAAAATTTTTTTTGAGTTTAGTCTTATAATCTATTTCTGTATGCATGAAATTTGCAGAAAGATTTTCCAAGCAAGACTCTAGCTGAAATAATTGTTTAATATTCATAACGATAGCTTTAAGAGGTAAGAGATGACTACTATCTCCCTTTCTCTATTGCAAAGGTACGAATTTTTCGGGATAAATGCAAGTTTTTTAAGTTAAAAGTATATACTTTTCTTTAACACTTTAGTTAAAAAGTATATACTTACTGCAGTAGCCTTCTTATCAGCATGAGGGCTGCATCTAGGGCGATAGGGGCGGGTAGGGTTCTAGCCCTCTAAGGGCTAGGTTCATGCCCGCTCCTATCGCCCAACCTTCATTGCTCCAGGTACTCATCCACTTCGCAGCCCGGACACATTCATAAATAACTTTTTATTACCATGGTTATTCAGATTGCTTTAACCCTCCTTTCATGATAAGAAAAAATTAAAAACGGTCCTTACCTATTTAATTAAATTTTTTCTTATCATATCCATTTCCCCATAGGTGCAACCGAGCCTTAGTAATCTTCAAGAATTGAAAGAAAAAGCCCCCTTTAGGGGGTGGGGGGTGGGCTTGCTAGGGTTTAGCGGTTCATCCGCTAAACTCTAGCAAAGGGACATCCGGAACGCAAGGGGGCGGTGGGTGACTATGGGGAGGGTTCGGGGGAGGAACGCCCCCGAGGAAAGCGCTAGCCGACGAAAAATGACCTAACCGCTTTTAGGGGTGGTGGTCGGGGTAGGGGCTTGTTGGGGAGGCTGCGCCCGAAGGGCGGTGCCGAGCCGACAAGCCCCGTAGTGGTGGCGAGGGAGCAAGATAGGGTAACTATGGGGAGGGTTCGGGGGTGGAAAGCCCCCGAGCAAAGCGCCAGCCGACAAAAAAGGACCTAACCGCTTTTAGGGGTGGTGGTCGGGGTAGGGGCTTGTTGGCGAAGCTGCGCCCATCGGGCGGTGCTGAGCCGACAAGCCCCGTAGTGGTGGCGAGGAAGCAAGTTCAGCATATGTAGCCCCGAATTACGGGGCTGAAGGGGGTTAACGAGCGATATGCGTGATTATCGCTTACGATAATCATAAACGCATATCGCGCCATTTGTGCCAGGAGTGCAGCAAGCTATAGGGGGTATTCGTACCTTGCTGCTGCAAGCAGCAATACATAGCAGCAAGTTTGCTCAGGGGGTCTCTGTATATCGTTTTTTCTGAGTGGAGGGGAGCTGCAAGCCCCCTCCCCGAAGAAAAACGAAGTTGGGTCAAGATACGCAAGCAAGTTCAGCACATGTAGCCCCGATTTGCGGGGCTGAAGGGGGTTGACGTCCGTTAGGCGACAGATAAGCCCGAGTGCCTTATCTTTATGGGGGCTGCGCAGCAGCCGCGGGTCCCATAAAGATAAGGCTCTCGGACACCGCTCTGTCGGTCAAGCGAGGGGCGGTTTTCATTTTGCGATGTTGCCAGTCCTTTTGGCTGGCAGCTTGGAAAATGGAAACTGCCCCGAGGGCGAGAAGGTGGTTTATGCCCGGCAGCAAGTTCAGCACATGTAGCCCCGATTTGCGGGGCTGAAGGGGGTTGACGTCCGTTAGGCGACAGATAAGCCCGAGTGCCTTATCTTTATGGGGGCTGCGCAGCAGCCGCGGGTCCCATAAAGATAAGGCTCTCGGACACCGCTCTGTCGGTCAAGCGAGGGTGGGGCTTGTTTTTTGCTAGTTCGCCATCCCTTTAGGGTGGCATCTAGCAAAAACAAGCCTTACCCGAGGGCGAGAAGGTGGTTTCGGCATGGAAGGGCGACAGCGTGAAGCGGTGATTATTTAGCCACGGACGTGTGGGAGCCCACCCCCTGGGGGGAGGGCGCACGGGTATAAGGGTATAGGCGGCAGCCCCCGACAATGCGCCCGAAACCTAAAGAGGGGGCTACCGACTATGCCCTTATATGGGTGGGGCAGAGGGGGGATTTGCCCAAGGACTGCTTTTCTTTTAGCTTTCTGTCTGCTATTTCTAGATATCGTCTCCATGGTGTTATTTTTTGGTCGTTGTTAATTTTCTTCATTTGCTCATTTAGTGCGCAAGCAAGCTCTAAGGGGAACGGTATCGGGGTGTTTTGGAGGTGGTTTATGGTCTGTTTTGGGGGTCTCAGTTTTGGGTATACCCCAAAACTGGGCTTTACGTGTTGACTACCAATTATTTAGAAGATATTTCTTTGGCACTCTAACGGCGGTACTACTGCACCGCCAGGAGCGCATTCTGATTACAACTTTCTTCCTCAGTTTTCTTGATATCTCTGTACTCTAAGACTTAGGTTTACTACGTGGGCATCGAAGCAGTGTCCGTGTCAAAATTTGGGAACCCAAAAAGGCTGACACATCACGTGCCAGCCTATCGTTAGTTTTCGCTAAAACTTAGAAACTTAAAAACTTATGACTTTAACTCATATCTGAGAATTTGCATTCATCTTTTACTCATTATCTTGTCTAGAATGGGTCTCCAAAAATGTTGTGAAGTTCATTCACATCTTTTTGGGTCTGTATCTTATTTCGTTTGATTCTCTCATACAATTTTCTTATTTCATCTTTATATTTTTCTATCTGTTTTTCTATCTGATTATTCAATTTTCTTCTAACATCTAAATATTTGTCGATTTTAGCTTTGCTAAATTCGGCAGTGATTTCAGATTGTCTGTCTGCCCATTTGCGAAATTCTTCTACTGTCTGTGGGTGGTCTTCTTTATATTCTTTCACTCGTTGTCTCTCTAACGAGTGGTTGACCATTCGCCCATTATACATTTCATCGGGAACCCACCAATCACCATGCTCTTTGGAGATTTCGAGGGCTACTTGTCTGCATGCTTCCCGATATTCCTCAGATAGATTTTTATCTTTGCTCTTATTTATCAGTCGGTACATCATTATTTTCTCAGTTCGGCTCGGGTCTTCTGTCTCTGTCTGTCTCTGCGGTTTGTAGTGTGAGTGAAGGAACTTGGTATTGAACAGTTGAAGTTTCTTGCATCGGTTAGTTCTTTCCTTCAGCCTTGTTGGTCCCTTGGTTATCCATTTCGCATAGATGAAACAGAAAAGCCACTCTGAACAAGTGAAGAAGGTAGCTGCCAAGCTATCTAAGTTATCGAAGGCATTGAGGGACAAATCGACAACATGGTTATCGCCAAGGTCTATCCATTTTCTGCCTTCACTATTCATTGAAAACTCTACCCTCCAAACATCTATCTTCTTTGCGCCTTCGATTGGTATCTCTTGATCAACTGCGGTGCCAGGTACCACACATACTTGTTTTGTGCGGATTTCAGTTTCTTTCGTTTTTGGGTTTCTGTACTCGTATCTTACTTTCTGAAGGTCGCATAAGCCACACTTCACCCATGCATCTTTGATATAGAACTTTCCGGTGTTTGTTTCTAGTTCGAGGGTCTTGTTATAGAGTTTGGTGCTGAGAGCAGATTTCGGGCTTCCCCATTTAAGGGAATTCCAAGTTCGGCCAGTTTTGGTTTCTTTGCCATGGGCGCCCAAGTGAGTAGGGATTCGCCAACTATCATCACCATCTGAGGAGTGAGCATCAATCTTTGATTGGTGTACTTTCCAAATCTTGTCCTTCATATACTTGTTGGCCAAGTCTTGGGGCTTCATTGCATTATCGAATATTGTAAGGTCGCAACATACGTCAACTCGGGATATGCCTTTATATTCATATCCATATTTCACAATGAAGTTCGTCAATTGCTGCACTGGCTGTGGTTGATAAAGGGTTCTGTTGGCCAATCTAATATGGCATGATTCGGGCTCGAAGATTCCTCCATTCTGTTTTAGGGAGTAGGGATTTCGTTCTATTTCGAGAAATGGGTGTCTGCCATTCATCAACGTGAATTTTTCTCTATACTGAGGTGTTCCATATTCACGTTCCTCAACAGTCCATCCTAATGCCTTAAAGTACGCAGCATTCATAACAACCCCTTTTGGCTCCAGGCAGTATACCGAAAGCCAATCCAAGTTGATGCACTTGATTTTGTTTGGTGTCGTTATGAGTTGCTGCATAAGTTATATTTTATACTTATAAATTTATCGTCTTATTCAATTTTTTGTTGAGGTAGATATTTATTTCTTTACGAATAATATCTCCTACTATCTTTAATTCGTTGCCGTTATTATGTCGCATCTGATAGACTGCTAGTTGCGAGTTTTCATTAAACTCGTAATCTAGCAGTCTATATCCATCGAGAGCATAATTTCGGGCGGTGGCATTCGCCACTCGTTCAATTTTGTTCTCGTCCATAATCTTTATTTAGAAAGGTAAATCTTTATTCTGTTCTTTATTTTCTGCTTTCTTTTCAGTACTATCTTGCGATTGTTCCTGGTGACCACCACACAACTCTATTTCTTTTACGAAGAGATTTACCCCGACTTCCATTTTGTGGGTTTTCGGGGAAGAGTACTGTATAAAGTTTGGTGTTCCTCTCAGAAATACCTTGGTACCCTTTTTGAGGTATTCTGTCAAGCCTTTACCGTCTCCGTTTAATGAGCATGATACCCACGTTGTTTGCGTGGTGATTACTCCCGTCTGTCGGTCTACCCATTTCTCAGAGTGAGCAACACGGAAGGAAATGAATTTGTTTCCGTTGTAGTCCTTGATTTCTGCGTCGGCTCCAAGATTGCCGACAATTTCTAGTCTAATCATAATTTTTCTTTTAAAAGTTCGACACTATTAACATATTTTTAATAAAGGCCAATTGTTAATCAAACATCGGCTCATGATATATATGTATGACATCTTCGGGTTCTACCATTTTAATCCATTCAAGGTTTTTGTGCCATTCATTTTTTATATAAGCAACAGTCCTCTTGAATTCTTCTTCAGATACTCTATCTGATAGCCAATGTTCGAAAGGAACAAGTAAGCAAAGATAGCTTGCTTTATTTGTCATTACTATGTCACAAGATTTAGTTTTAATCTTGTCGTACAAATATTCGAAATCAGCTACTAAACCATCAACTGCGATGATTCCCTCATCAGTGATTTCTATTACTTCTTTTTTATTTTTTGCCATGTAGATTTTCTTTTTTGTTTTTATCATATTTTCTAAAAATCACTTCATCGAAGCGAAAAGGAGGAGAACATGCACCAACAATTGATGCATGGCAAAGTTTCTGATGCTTAAAATAGCATCCCCGGCAACCATCTACGGCTTTTACGACTTGCAATCGTATGCCATGAAATTTGACTATTGTACCAATGTCTAATACTTTCATTATCATGCGGTTTAAGAATTAATGTTTGTTGTCTATTACTTAGGTTTACTTCGTTAGCAACGAAGCAGATGCCGTGTTAAAATCGAGAGTAGAGATATTCATAAGCGTTTCCCGAATAGAGTTTGAGTTCCTTTTTCAAAATGCAATCTTTAACCATTGCATTAAGTATTCTTCGGGTGGTTTGCTTACTAACCATCAGCTTTGATGATACGTAAGATACTCTTAAGTAGGTATCTTGTTCTAACAAGTACATTACTTGTTGAGCGAATAATTTTCTATTTACCATATTTCACGATTTAGCAGTTTGAGGAGAATTCGGTTAAACACGACAACCATAACCGGTATTATGGTAAATAGGCGTTATGAGATAAAGAAAGAGGTGAAATTTGGAGCCTGAAAATGGAACCTGTTCACCCCTTTCTGATCATTTCATTCTTTAACTTACTTTCTGCCTGTTCTGAGATTAATTCTCATTTCAATCAAAAAGAAATATCTCAGAACAGAATCTTACATCATGCCCGTAAGCCGCTGGATGGCGATGACTGCCTGGTTGTATTCATTAATCGCATCAGCATGCTTCATCAGAACAGCTATGGTTTCCTCGATAGCATTCACGTATTCTACATACGAAATTTCGCCATTTTCATATTCTATCGCACTCAACTTCGAAATTTGCGCAGAATGAGCCTGATTGTTCTGCTCGTAATATTTCAGACGGTTGGATGCTGCCTGGAGACGCTTCGTACAAAGACGGAAATCGCGCTCTTTTTCTGTCTGCTCCTGGCGCATTTCGATTTCAGCCAATTCGCGGTCTTTCTGGGCTGCCTTTACTTTTGCCTTCGTAGAACCGTAAAATAAAGGGATGCCTACGCCAATCTCGAAACCGAAGAAATTACCCTCGGCAAATCTCGAACGGTCTATGTTGTATGGATTCCAACTGGAAATGACACATTGGGTGCGCAAAGATAAGGATAAACTTGGAGCAAAACCTGATTTGGCTGCCTTGATTTCCTTATCGAGAGCGATGAGCTTGTCCTGCTGGTAAATGCCGTCGGCAGACTGCTGATAATTATAGGAATTGAGATTCTGGGCTGCGATGGCCGAGAGATTCTCTTCTGCCGGTTTTATGGGCTCCTGCGTGTTGAGCTGCGTCATGAGGTCGATTTGCAGACGCTCAATTTCGCTCTTTACATCTGCCATTTCCAGACGGTTTTCGTTGCATTTGCGGTCGGCTGAGAGATATTCCAGCTGGCGGCTCTCTCCAGCCTTGTAACGCATTTCTGCAATCTGGCTGTAACGCTCTAATACTGAGTCGATTCGCTCCAATATCTGGAGTCTGTGAGTCTGATAAAGCATCTGATAATAGGTGTTGGCGATTTCAGCCTTCAGTTGCTGGCTAACCACGTTCAGGCGACTCTTTTCTGCCTGGGTTTCAGCCTTCAGCTGGTTGCGACGTGAGGCGTAGACGGTAGGAAAATCGAGGCTCTGGGTAAAGGTAAAGCCGTTGTCCGATTCGCCACCCGTAGCAGGGTTTTGAGAGAAAGCAACCTCGGTTTTATCCAGTTCCCAAGCCGTGCCTTGCATTACCTGAGCACGTTCTACCGACTTCTTTCCTGCCTGCATCTGAAGGTTCTGTCGGGCTGCCAAATCGAAACATTCCTGCAGGGTAACTTTCCTGCCCGCAATATGAGCATCAAAATGCTGGGCTCCAGCTGGGGATGGCAGCAGGAGAAGGATGGCGGCAAAACAAGCCACCACCCTATTTTCTGTTATCTTTTTTCTGTTCATTATTTTCTTAATTTCTAAATCTTACTTTTTCGTAAACATCTTGTAGATGGCTGGCAGAACCAGGAGCGTGAGGAGCGTGCTGGTAATGAGACCGCCAATCACAACCGTGGCAAGAGGACGCTGGACTTCTGCTCCATCGCCATGGGATAATGCCATCGGGAGGAAACCCATAGAGGCTACCAGGGCTGTCATCAGAACCGGACGGAGACGAATCATGCAACTGTCAATAATTCTTTTCTGAATAACAGCCGCCAAACTTGCGCCATTCTCCTCAGGAACCACAGTCGCCTGCTTCTGCATCTGGTGCATCTGACCTATCAGCACGATACCGTTGAGAACCGCCACACCAAAGAGGGCGATGAAGCCTACGCCCGCCGAAATGCTGAAAGGCATTCCGCGCAACCAGAGCGCCCAGACGCCACCTATCGCAGCAAGCGGAATGGCGGAGAACACGAAGAGGGATTCGCGCAGATTCTTAACCGTAGCGTAGAGCAGCAGCAGAATGATGATGAGCGCTACCGGAACCACGATTATCAGGCGCTGGGTGGCACTCTGAAGATTCTGAAACTCGCCACCATAATTATAATAGTAGCCCTCAGGCAGCTTCAGCTTCTCATCAAGGATGGACTGAATATCCTTCACGGTACTCTGCACGTCCCTACCCTTCACGTTGAAACCTACGTAGATGCGGCGGGCACCATTCTCATGAGAAACCTGAGCAGGAGCCGGTTCGTAAACCACATCAGCCAACTGAGAAAGCGGAATACTCTCGCCACCAGCCAGCGGAATACGGAGCGACTGAAGCGACTGGAAGTTGCGCTCCTTAGGATCAAGACGCAGAACGATGTCAAATTTTTTGTCGCCTTCGTAAACAGCTCCAGTCGTAGCGCCCGCAAAGGTAGTTTCGAGAATGCGGTTGATTTCGTCAACAGTTACCCCATAAGCCGCCATGCGTTCATGGTTGTATTTTACCTGAATCTGAGGCAATCCGGATACCTCTTCAACGAAGATTCCGCTCACGCCCGGCACATTCCTGATCATTCTGGAAACCTTATCAGCTTGCTGGGTAAGCACATCGAGATTATCGCCAAAAATCTTAATCGCCACATCCTGCTTGATGCCCGTAAGCAACTCGTTGTTGCGCATCTGGATAGGCTGCGAAATCTCAGCCTCCAAGCCTGGAATTGTCTTCAGGGTTTCTTCCATCTTCTCCATCAGTTCGGCGGTAGTTTCTGCCGAAGTCCACTCGGCTTTCGGCTTGAGTGCCACCATGATGTCGGCCCTTTCCATAGGCATCGGGTCGGTAGGAATCTCGGCGCTACCTATGCGGCTCACCACCTGCCTGATTTCAGGATATTCAGCCTTCAGAAGTTTCTCCGCCTTGGAGCAGCTCTCTACCATCTGCGAGAGTGACGTGCCCTGCGACATGGTCATTTCTACCGCAAAATCGCCCTCTTCCAGGCTCGGGATAAATTCGCCACCCAGGAAATGGAAGGCTACGGCACTCATGCATAAGAGCGAAACGGCGCCGGTAATTACATCCTTATATCGCGCCAAGACCCATTCCAGAACCGGTCGGTACCAGCCCTGCAGTTTCTCTATCATCCTATCGCTGAAAGTTTTACGCACATGTCCCTTCTTGCTCAGGAAGAGCGCACTTGCCATCGGAACATAGGTGAGCGAGAGGATGAAGGCACCCAGAATGGCGAAGAAAACGGTAAGCGCCATCGGACGGAACATCTTGCCCTCGATGCCCACAAGCGTCATCAGCGGAATGTAAACTATCATGATGATGATTTCGCCAAATGCCGCACTCTTGCGGATGCGCGAAGCGGAATCATGAACCTCCTCATCCATCTCTGCCTGGGAAAAACGGATGGGAGTATCGGAAGAATTTCTTGCCCTCCGCTCAATACTCTTCACGCCCAGATGGGCCACAACAGCCTCTACGATAATGACGGCAGAATCGACTATCATACCGAAATCGATGGCTCCCAGCGACATCAGATTGCCGTCGATTCCGAAGGTCTTCATCATGCCGAAAGCAAAGAGCATGCTGAGCGGAATGACGCTCGCCACAACCAGTCCGGCCCGCCAGTTGCCCAGGAAGATAACCAGCACGAAGATAACGATGAGTCCGCCTTCTATCAGGTTTCGGGCGATGGTTCCCTCCACACGGTCAACCAGGTTGGTTCGGTCGATAAACGGTTCGATGACCACGCCCTCGGGCAGGGATTTCTGAATCTGCTCTATGCGCAGCTTCACATTCCTGATAACCTCCTGAAAGTTTTCGCCCTTCAGCATGATGGCTATTCCGGCAACCACTTCGCCCTCGCCATTTCGGGTAACGGCTCCGAAACGGGTGGCGTGACCCAGCTGAACCTTCGCCACATCACCTATCTTTACAGGAGTGCCGTTAACGGTTTTGACGGAGATGTTTGCCATATCTTCCAGACTCTTCACCACGCCTATGCCGCGGATGAAATACTGGTTGGAGTTTTCCTCTATGTAACTTCCGCCCGTGTTGGCATTATTCTTTTCGAGCGCATCAAACACCTCGCTCACGGTAAGATTGCAGGCGTTGAGCTTATCTGTGTTGATGGCCACCTCATATTGCTTCACGTAGCCTCCCCAGCCGCTCACTTCCGCTACGCCCGGAGTTCCCGAGAGCTGCTTTCTCACAATCCAGTCCTGGATGGTTCGCAGCTGGGTAAGCGAATATTTGTGCTCGTAACCCTTCTCGGCGCGCACGGTATAATGGTAAATTTCGCCCAGTCCGGTAACAATCGGTCCCATCTCAGTTTCCGTATTCTTGGGCAAATCTTTCTCCACCTGGGTCAGCATCTGGCTTACCTGCGAACGAGCCCAGTAGATGTCGGCATCATCATCAAAAACGAGGGTGATGACCGAGAGTCCGCTTCGCGAGATGCTTCTGCGCTCCTTGAGTTCGGGGATGTTGGCAAGCGCCATTTCTACCGGAGTGGTAACATATTGCTCCACCTCCTGCGCTCCGAGCGAAGGCGCCTGGGTGATGACCTGAACCTGATTGTCGGTAATATCTGGTGTGGAATCGAAAGGAAGATGGATGAGCGAAACGATGCCCCAGATGATGAGGGCTATCGTGAAAACTCCCACCACCAGCTTGTGGCGGATGGAGTAAGTAATCAGTTTCTGAAACATAATCTGTCGTTTTATTCAAGCTTTTTATTGATGAAAAAGCTTACCTTATATTATATTAATGCTCATCCGCATGCTCGCCCGTGAGCGAAGCCAGATAATATGCGTTTTCTGTAACAATCTTCTTTCCTTCCTGCTTCAGGTGCTTGCAGAGTTTTACCTCGGTATAAGCTCCATCCGAAACGCCCGTAATGACCTCATGGCGGGAGAAACTGTACTCGCCCTTCTTGGGTTTGCCGTTCAGAGCGAAGACAAACTGCTTGCCGTCGGTAGTGACGATTGCCTTGGAAGGAAGGGCGATGCACGACTGGCTGCCCGTAGCTATCTTGCCGCTTACGTACATTCCGTCGAAGAGACGGGCTGAGCCGTGAACGCCACTGGTTTTAAGAGACTGTGCATCTATTCTTACATGAACAGCAACTGATTTCGAATTATCGTTAAAGTATTGGTTTAAACCATAGACATGGCCGACGAGCTTGATGCCCGGCTGATTGGTAAGCGAGAGATAAACCTTATCGCCCGGCTTTACCTTCTGCAAATCTTTCTCGAAAATGTTCAAATCGCACTCTATCGCCTGGTTGTTCTGAATCTTCATGAGCGGAGTCTGCATGTCGGCAAAGCTGCCCAAGCTGGCTGTAATCTGCGAAACCGTACCCGCAATCGGAGCACGCAAAGGGAAGGCTGTGGTAAACTTGCCCCTGGCTACGGCGGCGGTAGAAATGCCCATCTGGGCAAGCTGTTTGCCGATGCCGATGAGGTTGGCGTGGGCCACATGATACTCCTTAGCTGCCTGCTGCGCATTCTTCTTGACGCCAGCTCCGGCCTTGTTCAGCAGTTTCTGTCGCTCCAGGTCGGTAAGTGCCAGTTCGCACTCCTTGCTGGCAGAAAAATATTCGCGTTGCAGACTGACCACATCTGTATTTTCGACCAGCGCCACCACCTGTCCGCGCTTCACATTCTGTCCTTCCTTCACGTAGATAGCCTTCACCACGCCACCCATGAGCGAAGCCACATCGCCCTTGTTCTGGGCGCGCAAAACGAGCTGGCCGTTGGCTGCAATCGTAGCATCCATCACGCGGTCAACCGCCTCGCCCATCTTCAGATCTACCGCATCAACTTGTTTCTGAGAGAGCGGAATATTATCAAAATCCACCTCTTCATGTTCTTGCTCATGTCCGTGTTCGGCATCATGAGCCTCTGCTCCGGCGTGGTTTGAGAAAAAGGTGAAACCACACCAGGCTAAGATTGCCGCAACGGCAACCACCAATATTCTTTTCATTTTTTCTTCTTTTAAATTGATATTTCATTAAAACTTGGGTGCAAAAGTACGCACCTTTCCCTGCAACCCGGTTGCAAAAACTGCATCCTGGTTGCTCTAACTACAGAAAATCAACAAAAAGAAGGAGGTCCTCGCCTACTGATGGCCGTTTCGTCAACACAAGGAAGGCTGGCTGCAAACTGCTGCCAACGTACGCTAATAATCGACGAGGTAGGGATAAACAAATACTCAGAAGAAAGCACGGAAAGAAGATGGTTGCCATCGAAAAGCTGCTTCTGAATGCTCTTCAAAATCTTGCCGTTGGTTACAAAATGGTACATCTGATGCACGCGGCAACTATCGTTTTCATTCTCATGATGCTCAGTATGCTCATCGTTGAGATTACCATCCTGCTGGCAACGTTCTACAACCATACATATACGCCCCATGTGGTGATGATGCATCACCACCGTAGAGAGCAGCACACTCATCGTGGCCACAAGGAGGCTGAATAAGTATAGTTTCTTCTTTGCCATTTTATTCTGTTTCCAATTTTACGATTGCTTTCATTCTGCCCGCAAAATTACATTAAAAGTACGAAATAGCCAAGTAAAACTGAGAAAATTAGCATTTTTTCTTAAAAAAATTAAAACCGAGTACCCTTAAAGCCATCTGAATACGTAATATGATTAGTTTTTAGTAACTTTGCAACATAAAATAAAAAAATAGAAATGAAAAAAGTATTTTTAATCTTTCAATTACTCCTTGTAGTAATGCTGGCTCAGGCGCAGATGATGAACCCTGTGAAGTTCACCAGCTCGCTGAAAACAGACGGAAGTGCTGTGGCCGAAATCGTGTTTAGCGGAAAAATCCAACCGGGATGGCACGTCTACTCTACCGGTTTGGGAGGCGACGGACCTATTTCAGCTTCGTTCAACGTAAATAAGCTTGAAGGAGCTGAGCTCGTAGGCAAACTTCAGCCACGTGGCAGAGAGATTGCAAAGTTCGACCCTCTCTTCGAGATGAAACTCCGTTATTTTGAAGGTAGCGTTACCTTTGTACAGAAGGTGAAGTTTACCCAACCTAATTATCATATTGATGCCTATCTGGAGTATGGCGCCTGCAACGACCAGAACTGTCTGCCACCAAGCGAGGCAGCATTTAAGCAGAGTGGTAAATCGCCAGCCGTTGATACTCCTGCAGCTGGGGCAAAAGATGCTCTGAATGCAAAGGATGCGAAGGCGATTGATCCTGCCCTTGCTGCCAAGATGAAGGCCGATTCGCTTGCCAAGGCCGCTGCCCTGGCTCAGACCGATAGCGCTACTCAGCCCGTAGATTCCGCAGCTTTGGCATCTGCTATGGAAAAACTGAACGTCAAGGACTTATGGAAACCGGTTGTTAAAGAACTTCAGGCTTTTGGCGGAGCTAACGACATCGCCAACCATTCGCTCTTCTACATCTTCTTCATCGGTTTTGTGGGCGGTCTGCTTGCGCTCGTCATGCCTTGCATCTGGCCTATTATCCCGATGACCGTAAGTTTCTTCCTGAAGCGTGCTAAGAACGATAAGAAGAAAGGTATCCGCGATGCGATTACTTATGGTTTGAGCATCGTAGTCATCTATCTGGTTTTGGGTCTTGCCGTAACAGCCATCGCTGGTCCTAGCACCCTGAATGCGCTCAGCACAAGTGCCGTATTCAACATCATCCTCTTCCTCCTGCTTGCCGTTTTCGCCTTCTCGTTCTTCGGTTGGTTTGAAATCAAATTGCCTGACAGTTGGGGAAATGCGGTAGACAACAAGGCTTCCAGCACCACGGGTATGATTTCTATCTTCCTGATGGCTTTTACCCTGGTATTGGTCAGCTTCTCATGTACAGCTCCTATCATCGGTTTGCTGCTGGTTCAGACTGTTACATCCGGCGACTGGCTCGCTCCTACCGTGGGAATGTTCGGTTTTGCGCTTGCTCTGGCGCTCCCATTCACCCTCTTCGCCCTCTTCCCATCATGGTTGAAGTCGGCTCCTAAGTCGGGTTCGTGGATGGAGACTATCAAGATTGTGCTCGGCTTCATCGAGCTTGCCTTCTCTCTGAAGTTCCTCTCTGTAGCCGATCTGGCTTACGGCTGGCACATCATGGACCGCGAGGTATTCCTCTCTCTCTGGATTGTCATTTTCGGTCTGTTGGGTCTCTATCTCATCGGCAAGCTGAAGTTCCAGGTTGATGCTATCGGGGGCGACATCAACAAGCCTATGCCTGTAGCCTGCATCATGTTGGGTCTCTGTTCTTTGGCATTCTCGGTTTACATGATTCCAGGTCTCTGGGGCGCTCCTTGCAAGGCTGTGAGCGCATTTGCTCCACCTATTAACACACAGGACTTCAACCTCAACACCAAGACCGTAGAGCCTGCTTACAAGGATTATGAGTTGGGAATGGCTGCTGCCAAGGCTTCCGGCAAACCGGTATTGCTTGATTTCACGGGTTATGGTTGTGTAAACTGCCGCAAGATGGAGGCTTCTGTCTGGACAGATCCATCGGTTGCCGATAAGCTGGCAAAGGATTATGTTCTCATCTCACTCTATGTAGATGACAAGACTCCTCTTCCTGAGCCTATGGAGGTAACGTTTAATGGTGAGAAGCGCACCCTGCGTACCGTTGGCGACAAGTGGAGTTATCTGCAGGCAAGCAAGTTTGGAGCTAATGCCCAGCCATTCTATGTGGCTATTGACAACGACGGCAATCCTCTTGCAGCAGCCTTCAGTTTCAAAGAAGATGTTAGTGCTTATCTCGACTTCCTGAACAAGGGTCTGGATAATTACAGAAACAAATAATGTTTTTGATTTAATAGTTCAAATAAGGCCGGTATTGGTTCATTTAAGTAGATTTATGAAGGATAAATTTCAATAGATTAGTTTATTCAAGGTAGATTATTTAGGATTGTTACTTCCCCCGACAGGTATGGTTTCCAAGCCATCCTGTTGGGGGATTTTTTTTGTATAGGCACCAAAAAATAAAGGCACAAAAAAATAGGGTCTGTTTCACAACAGACCCTAAACATACTTACTAAAACTAAATTAACCACTAAAAAAACTAATATTTTTTAATCCTAGAAAATAAGGTGATTAACACCTTTAATCTAAAAACCTAATCTATGACACGAAATCATCCCGATTTCTTGATTGCAAAGATAGGGCTTTTATATGAAACCGCCAAACTTTTTCCCAACTTTTTTTTCTATGAGTGGGCTTTTTTATCGGGATTTCACATTATTTAATCAATAAGCCCCCTACTTCACATTTTAGAACCTATAGCCAACGGTCATCAGCAACTGATGGCGCTTGTTGTCAACCTTTGTTGCAGGAGCTGCATTCGCACCAAGCTCCTCCCAGGCTGCAAATGGATAGAAGTCACCATTCTGACAGCTGTACTGGTAAGCCACATCAATAGACAGCTTCTCGTAGTTGAAACCTACGCCGGCTGTAAATCGGTTAGTCGCCTTCCAGTTGGTATAATCTGTAGAGGTGGCGTAGATTGTTCCCTGAGAAGGAATAGTCTGGTCGCGGTCTGCGCTCTCCTTGAACATCGGAGAAACGTAATTATAACCCAGACGGAGCGCCAACATACTGACAGGCTTGTATTCCAAACCCAGCTTCAGCGTGCTCACTCCCTGCAACGACTGCTTGGTATGATCATTCATGAGGTCATCGCTTGAACTGGTTTCATAATATTCGTCCCAATAACCATCATAATAACCGCCATCCTTCACACGATTATCCATGTGATTGTACCATGCATACTCGTAAGTAGCACCCAGGGCAAGATTGCTGCCAATGGTGTGACCCAAGCTGATACCCGTCTTCCAAGCCGTATTCAGACGATAATCGAGGCTGGAACTGTTCGTATTGCTAGCCTCAGCATAATTGCCCTTATCGTCCGTTATATTCTTGTCAACGAGTTCCAGGTCAGCTGTTCCATCCATCGACAAATCATAAAATACTGGCGAATTGACATAAGCACCAATACGGAAAGGAGAATCTTCTACCGGACGGAAGATAATACCCAGTTTTGCATCATAACCCGTACCCGTGATACGCAGGCTTTCCCAAGCTGTTCCGTAAGCCTCCTTATCAGCCACATAATTCTCTGTATAAACAGAATTGCTGCGGTAATGAACATCATGAATGCCCAAGGTGAAGCCCAACCATACGCGGTCGTTGAAACCTACGCTAATGTTGAAATCATATTCGCCTATGTAGCCCTTCTGATACTGGCCAAAGAGGAACGAACGGCCATCGTAGGTCATCTGGTTTCCATTCTCGTCTTTGCCCATCAACGCATTATAGTTAGCATCTACCGCATTCCAAACCTCATCACCTGCATCTTTACCATGTTTCTCATCCAATTCTTTAGCGTAAGCCGTCTTGGCAGAAGCCCATTTGGTTTGAGATGCTCCGTTGAGATAATTGGCTGCAGAAAGAATCTGAGAGAAATTTGTGCTCTTGTGATAGTTGAAACCGAAGTTGAGCTTTACATTCGAATCGCCATTTGTAGCAGCCCAAACGAAACCAATCTGGTCGAAACTAGGAACCGATTTCTTTCCGTCGAAGCCAAATGGAGTTTTATCGAAATTGAGTTCCGTATCAGCTCCAGGCTGAGCCACAACGCCAGCCGAGAAACTTGCCATGCTCTTTCTGAACAGACCCAAACCGGCAGGGTTGCTGGAAATGGTAGAAATATCTGCGCCCAAGGCTTCCATAGCTCCACCCATACCTACATAGCGTGCAGTACCCGTGAGGGAATTTTCTGCAAACTTAGTATCCTGATAAGTTTCCTGAGCCAACATTGGGGCTGACATGAGTCCCAATGAAGCCAGGAATAAATATTTTAAATTCTTCATAATCTCTTAATTCTTAAGGTCTTCATTCCCAGATGAAAGTTTTCATTTTCGAAAATTGTCTTCATCCTCAGAACAAAGCCCAAGCTATTAACTATAAACTATTAACTATAAGCTGAAAAGCGACTATCTTCTTCCACCAAAGCCGCCGCCTGAGCGACTGCCGCCTCCGAAGCTACCGCCTCCTCCGCCAAAGCTTCCACCACCGGAATGCGATCCGCCTCCGAAACTGGCTCCACTACGGTTTCCGAATCCGCCAAAGTTGCTGCGGTCGAAGTTGTTGGTATTATTATTGTTGCGAACGCTATTGTAACGGCCATTACCGTTGATGCGACCGCCGAAATTGCGGTTTCTGTTGCTTCGGTAAGTACTGTTGCCAGCATAGCCTTTATCGCCATTATAACGATAAGTTCTGCTTCCTGCATAACCGCCCGAATTGCGTCCACCATAGCTAACATGTCCGATTACCGGACCGCCCCAATACCAAGGATTGTAGTAGCCGCCCCAGCCATAATACCAAGGGTCGTACCAGCCACCATACCAGCCGCAGTAACCATAATACCATGGATCGTACCAAGGGTCGAACCAAGGATCATACCAGCCGGCATAATAGCCGTAGCGCCAAGGATTGTGCCAGCCCCACATGCGGCTGCGCCAGTAGTAAGGACCGTAACCATAATAATCGTAGAACCACGGATCATAGAATCCGTCCCATCGGCTCATCTCGCGTGTGCGTACGAAATCTTCATCCCTGTCAGCATACTTCTGGGCGAAGTAAGCATCATCATAAATGCTGTCTGGCGCCACACCCTTGCCCACATGGAACTGAATAATGTCGTTGCCCAGGGAATCTTTCCCTACATTCTCATAATGGCTGAAGATTCTGCCGCCCCGATTGTATTCATCTACCGAACGGTCGCTTCCGCTCCAAAACAGCCGATAAACACTATCTCTACGTGCCCGCTGTTCAGCATACTGGCGCTGGAGCAGAGCCCGTCTTTCAGCCTTTTCTTTGGCCTCCTTCTTCGGATTGAAGTAGAGGTCATCGTCCTGTGCCATCGAAGTGAGTGGCATCGCAGCTGCGATAAGGACTGCAAGAAGATACTTTCTTTTCATATTCTGTTCTCCTATTATTTTTTTTCTCCATTTTTCTCTTTCCAGATCCATCATAAACCATCAGGAAAAATACTCCCGAAAGAGCCCTTTTCTGATTATATAATAATCTGAATGCAAAAATATTGCTTATCTTTATGCAAAAATACAGAATTTCCCTAAATAATTGTAGGTTTTCCCCTATTTTTTTATAATTTTGCAGAAGATTTAAAACAAATCTAGCTTTTTTGAACATTCGAAGGCGTTTTTAGACAAGAAATTAATACAAATTAAATATGAAATATTTAGTAGCAACATTCACAATTGAAACGACTGCCGACTTGATGCAGGACTGTCAGGATCTGCTTGCCGATGGTGCAGCCGAAGTCGGATTTGAATCTTTTGAAGAAACAGAAACCGGACTGAAAGCGTATGTGCAGAAAGAACTCTTCGACAAAGAGCTGCTGGATGACCGTCTTTCTGATTTCCCTATTGGGGATGCGGAAATTACCTACGAGGTGAAAGATGCAGAATACAAGGATTGGAACCAGGAATGGGAAGAACAGGGATTCGAACCAATTTATGTGGACAACCAGGTGGTGATTTACGATGCGAAACATCCCGAACTCTATCCCGATACGAGCAACAGACCCGACATAATAGAAATAGGTATTGAGGCGAAACTGGCGTTCGGAACAGGAAACCACGAAACCACACGCATGATTATTTCGCAGCTGCTCCACATGCCTATCAGAACCAAGCGCATCCTGGATTGCGGAACGGGTACGGGAATACTTGCCCTCACCTGCTCAAAACTCGGAGCGAAAGACGTGGTAGGCTACGATATTGACGAGTGGAGCGTGGAAAATGCCAAGCATAATGCCGTGCTCAACGGCGTAACTAACATGGAAGTACTCTTTGGCAACAGTCAGGTAATCAACCACATCAGCGGCGTTTTCGACCTGGTTCTAGCCAACATCAACCGCAACATTCTGCTCGACGACATGCGCGCTTTCCGTAGCGTGATGAACATCGGCGGAACCCTGGTTCTGAGCGGCTTCTACGAAGAAGATATTCCTGTACTCCTGGAGAAAGCAGAAGAACTGGGAATGCATGAAATAAACAGACAGATTGACAACAATTGGGCCTGCCTTGTTTTAGGTTCATAAAGATTCTTTTCTGATTCTAAACATTCAGAACGAAAAATCTGAAATCAGAAATATCAGATTAAAACATACGAATAAAGGTTGGATTTTCGCATATTGCCAAAAGTCCAACCTTTATTCCATGAATTTCTTCTCATTATTATTGCTTCCTATGCAGAGCTGCTTGAGCTCATAATAACTGCCGTTGTAAATATTGAAATCTACGTAGCCTTTAATGCCCGGCAACTTGCCCACATCCGTATGCTGCCAGAACTTCCATTTGCCCTTATATTGAACCTTGTCAACATAATAGTGGGCTATCCAGTAAGGATAATCATCGAAGACAGGCGCACTCAGATATTGCTCCTTGAATTTATAATAGGTGTAGATGATAGGTTTAACATGATACTTATCCTCTACAATATGCAGCCAGGTAAGCACATCACGCTGGAAATCCTCCACACTCTTATCTGCCGGCTTATGTTCAATATCCAGTACCGGAGGCAAATCGCCATCCGTAAGATGAACCTGGTCTAGGAAATAATAGGCCTGTTTTCGGGCTGTCGACTTATTGCTCCAGAAATGATAAACACCCCGGATGAAACCGAAATCGCGAGCCTGATTAAAGTTCTCGCGAAAATTCTCATCGAGCCGTGAAGAACCTTCCGTACTCTTGATGATGACGAAGCGCACAGGACACCCCTTGATCATCGCATTCTTGAGCTGTTCCCAGTCTATCTTGCCCTGATAATGCGAAATGTCGATTCCATGAATCTCGTAACCTTCAGGATATTCAGCATCGCCATAAAGCGCACGCCATCGGAAACCAGTTGGCCCTACAAAGAAATGATAGAACAGAAAGACATAGAGCACGATAACCGCCGTTCCGCCTATCCACCACGCCCAACGGGGATAGCGTTGCAAAAAAGAAGACGAACGCCTTCTACCACGGGAGCCGCCACGCCGAGGAGTTTTCTTTCTCGCCATGGCACTCTTTTTCTGTGAAGAAGCCGTTCGTCTTGTTGACATATAAAAAAATATTTATTCTATTTTTTACTTAGCCTGCTCCAACTGGAGAGTCTTTGTGGTCTGGTCGCAAACCTCAGAAGGACCCCAGTACTGGATAGGACCTGGATAAACGTAAGCTGTTTCCTTAGCCCACTCATCGCGCTTAGAAGCGAAGAACTTGAATGGAGCGCCATCCAGCTCAACGAGAGCCTTGCGGATAACTGGCTTGTTAGCACCATTACGACGCTCGATGTTCATCATCATAGTGATTGGCACACCACCTGCAATCCACTCTGCTGCAGGAGCTGTTGTGTTCTTGATGATTGACATGTAACCGGTCTTGCCGTTAGCGATGAGGCGTGAAGCGTTGAAACCGAGTGAGTAGCAGTAGTCTGCATCGTAGTTAGAAGGAGCTGCGCAACGTCCCTCGTAACCGAAGAAGTGGTGCTGTGCAGAGAACTTACCAACAAACTTGCCTTCCTTCTTCCATGCAGCCAACTTCTCAGCTACCATGCGAGAAAGCAACTTCTCTGTCTCGATGAGAGAAACCTGTACGTTTCCGTGAGGGTCGCGGTCGAGGCAAAGCTGGCGAGCTACGTCAGCTGGCAAAGACTCCAATACTGCGAGGTTGTCCTTAGCGATGGCACCCTTAACGAATGCAATCTGCTCCTCAGCACTTGCAAACTCACGGCTCTCGCCTGTTGCAGGGTCTGTAAGAACCTCGTTCAATTCTGCGATGAGCTTCTTGATAGCTGGGATGAACTCGATCAGGCCCTCTGGGATGAGAACAGTACCGAAGTTGTTGCCCTCAGCAGCACGGTTAGCTACTGCAGTTGCAATATAAGTAACCACATCATCGAGTGACATTTCCTTAGCCTCTACCTCCTCTGAAATCAAGCAGATGTTTGGCTGAGTCTGGAGAGCGCACTCAAGAGCGATGTGAGATGCTGAACGACCCATCAGCTTGATGAAGTGCCAGTACTTACGTGCTGAGTTACAGTCGCGCTCGATGTTACCGATGAGCTCAGAATATGTCTTGCAGGCTGTATCGAAACCGAAAGAAGTCTCAATCTGCTCGTTCTTCAAGTCGCCGTCGATTGTCTTAGGGCAACCGATTACCTGTACGCCATACTTCTTAGCAGCATAGTATTCTGCAAGAACGCAAGCGTTGGTATTTGAGTCGTCACCACCGATGATGACAAGTGCCTTGATGCCGAGTTCACGAAGAATCTCAATACCCTTCTCAAACTGGTCTTCCTTCTCAAGCTTGGTACGTCCGGAACCGATGATGTCGAAACCACCAGTATTGCGGTATTCGTCCATGATTTCAGAAGTAATCTCCATGTACTTATGGTCAACGAGACCACCAGGACCGAGGATGAAACCATAGAGCTTGTTAGCTGGGTTGAGAGACTTCACACCGTCGAAGAGACCAGAAATCACGTTGTGACCGCCAGGAGCCTGACCACCAGAGAGGATAACACCTACGTTGAAAGCAGGAAGTTCCTTAGCCTCACCTGCCTCGAATGTAATAACAGGCATTCCATAAGTGTTAGGGAACAACGCCTTGATTTCATCCTGATTACCTACTGACTGTGTTGCTGCACCTTCAACTGCCTTTACTGGGCCCTGGAGAGCCTTAGGCAATTTTGGCTGATAAGCAGCTCTTGCAATCTGCAATGCACTTTTTTCCATAATTCGTTTTTTATTTTAATTAGTTGAAACTTCAAAAACATTTGCAAAAATAACTCTTTTCTGCGAGATACGGAAAGAAAAATGCTAAAAATGCGTTAATAGATACATTTTTTCCCAAAAAATGATGTTATTTCAAAGAAAATGATTATCTTTGAGCGATATTTTTAATTATTCATTAATTAGGAGAAAAGAATTATGGCTAATAAAAGAGATTTAAAGCGCACGATCAACTACATTACAAGCGAACTTTTCGCCGAAACAGTAGCTGCATCTTTGTATAATGGTAAGCCTACACAGGAAGATGTGGATGGCATTCTTTCAGCTATCGTCATGATCAATGGCGATTACATCAGCCGCGTGTCTCACCCGGAACCGGGAATCACGAAGGGTGAATATTATAAGAAACTCACAGTCGACTTCAACAAGCAGGTGAGCGAAATCATCGACCAGATTTCAAACCTGGCATAATCCTTTCATCATCAGAATCAGGAAATACACCTATTTAAATATATGGTAAAAGGAATTTGTCAATGGATATTGTATAAGCGCTTGGGCTATAAGAAAATCATCACCCAGGAGCTTCCTGAAAAGTATATTATCTGCATGGCTCCGCACACCAGCAACTGGGATCTGATCCTAGGCCAGCTCTTTGCCCATGCTGAGGGAATCAAATGTAATTTCCTCATGAAAAAGGAATGGTTCTTCTGGCCGCTAGGTCCTATCTTCAGAAAGATGGGAGGTATTCCTGTGTGGAGAAGCAAACATACCAGCATGACGGATAATCTGGCTGCAGAAGCGGATAAGCGCAAGGCTTTCGGACTGTGCATTACGCCCGAAGGTACCCGCTCGCTCAACCCGGAATGGAAAAAGGGATTCTATTTCATAGCCCTCAAGGCGCATCTGCCTATCCATCTCTATGGGCTTGACTATGAGAAGAAGGTCATCCAATGCACCAGGCAGATTATCCCGTCAGGAGATGTTGACAAAGACATGCGTGAAATCAAGTTGTACTTCAAGGATTTCAAAGGAAAGAAACCGGAGAAGTTCACAATCGGAAATATTGATTAAACCTTAGAAGATAACGGTTTAGTCAGCTATTAAAGAAGGAGTATTCGTAAAGTGAAACACCAAAACATAACATATTGTTTGATAAGCAGTTTGCTGTTAGCCGCTGGAGCTTCGCTTCAGGCTAACGGCAAATCGTTTTTTCCTATCTACGACGAGGCTAACAGCGGCGCATGGCAAGGCATAGATTATGATGGCGACCCATGGGTGTTTAATGTTTCCCGCCCTTATTTCGTTACGGCAGGACTACAGAACAGGCACCTTTCGCTATGGGCTTCGCACGGACGGTATTATTATGCCGACAGAGATGTATGGAAATGGCAACGCCCTAACCTGTTTTGCACAAACGAAGATCTTTTTACCCAAACCATCGTCGTGCCCTACCTCATCCCGATGCTCCAGAATGCGGGAGCCATCGTCTTCACACCCCGCGAAAGAGACTGGCAGAGGAACGAAATCGTCATCGATAATGATGATGCTGTCAAGTCGGTTTATTATTTCGAAAAGGAGGCGAGCAAGCGATGGAAAAAATGCGATTCGCTCGGTTTTGCCAACCGCTACCGACTGAAAGATGGGGAAAATCCGTTCCGTATGGGAACCGTGAGACAGGCGAAGGCTACCAAGCGCAAGAAAACTAGCCAGGTAAGCTACCAGCCCCGTTTCAAGGAAGCCGGCAAATACGCAGTCTACGTAAGCTACCAGTCGCTCCCCAAGAGCGTGAGCGATGCAAAATACATCGTTTATCACAAGGGCGAAGCCACGGAGTTTTCCGTTAACCAGCGCATGGGCGGAGGTACCTGGGTTTACCTGGGCACCTTCGATTTCGACAAGGGCTGCAACGAGTTCAACCGGGTAGTCTGCACCAACAAGGCTTCACGCCGTGGAGTAGTAACTACAGATGCTGTCCGCTTTGGCGGCGGCATGGGAAACATAGAGCGTGGCGGTTACACCAGCGGATTGCCCCGTTGCCTGGAAGGAGCCAGATACTACGCCCAATGGGCTGGCGCTCCTTATAAGGTTTATGGAGGCCGAAAGGGAGAAAATGATTACGCCGACGACATCAACACCCGTTCGCTGATGACCAATTGGCTGGGCGGCGGTTCGGTTTACATGCCTGCCAAAAATGGCAAGCATGTGCCTATAGAACTCTCGCTGGCACTTCATAGTGATGCGGGTTACAATAAGGACGGAAAATCTACCGTTGGAGCCCTTGCTATCTGCACCACAGATTATAACGACGGAATACTGAACAGCGGAATCTCCAGATTCACATCCAAGGATTTCGCCAGGGCTTTGCGCGATAATCTCGTTACGGATCTGACGGCTCAGTTCGGAGAATTCGGCAAACGCTACCTATGGGACAGAAACTATTCTGAAACCCGTCTGCCGGAAGTTCCGTCGGCTATTCTCGAGATGCTTTCGCATCAGAATTTCCCTGACATGAGAATTGCTCAGGATCCGCTCGGAAAATTCTATATCGCACGCTCCATCTACAAAACTATCCTGCGCTTCGTAAACAGCAATCATGGAACCCGATACGTGGTCCAGCCGCTGGCTCCGCAGAACTTCAGCGTTACGCAGAACCAAGGCGTTGCCCTACTCTCATGGACTGCTCAGCTGGACAAGACGGAACCATCTGCCCGCCCTACTTCTTACATTATTTATAAGGCTGAGGGACAAGGCGGTTTTGACAACGGAACCATCGTGAACACCACCCGCTGCCAGATGCAGCTGGAACCGGGCAAGCTTTACCATTTTAAGGTGGCTGCGGTTAATGCGGGAGGAGAAAGTTTCACCACCGAAACCCTCTCTGTGCTCTATAATCCTGCTGCCAGCAAGTCTGTGCTCATCGTAAACAATTTCCATCGCCTTGCCTCTCCGCAGGTAGTGGATGATGAGGAAAAGCAGGGATTCGACCTCAATCAGGATCCGGGCGTAAGCTACGGACTGACGGCGGGATGGAGCGGCAAGCAACAGGTGTTCGACAGAAGCAGAATGGGCAACGAAACCAGTTTCGGACTCGGTTTCAGCGGCAACGAAATGATTGGCAAGTTTGTGGCAGGCAATGACTTCAACTACGTTCAGGCGCATGCTACAAGTATTGCAGCTTCGGGCAAATATAATATTTCCAGCTGTTCGAGCGAAGTCATCACCAGCGGCAGGGTTCAGATGAAGAACTATCAGGCAGTTGACCTCATCAACGGACTGGAGCGCCATGACGGCTATACTCACGCCTACTTCAAGTCGTTCACGCCTGCCCTGCAGAACAGCATCAGGCAATACGCCAGCCAAGGCGGCAGAATCCTGATAAGCGGTTCTTACACCGGAAGCGACATGCAGACTGAAGAGGAACAGGCGTTCCTGAGCGATATTCTGAAACTCAGCTATGAGCCTACAGGTTCTACGGCCATCACCAGGGACATCAATCCCGAAGATTCAACCGTAACAGAACGAGACAGTATTGTCTACACTTCGCCTAACGTCAAGGGTTTAGGTCTGCAGTTCAGCTATTATAACGAGCTGAATGCCCAGCATTATGCGGCAACCCATCCCGAGATATTGAAACCGGTTGGCAATTACGCCTTCACGGCGATGCAATACGATACGGGAACGAGTGCGGCTGTTGCCTACAAGAGCACAACTTACCGCAGCTTCGTCATGGGATTCCCGCTGGAATGCATCATCGACGAAAGAACCCGCACCAGCGTGTTGCTCGGCATTCTCAAATTTCTGACAGATTAAATTAAAAGTAAAACAGATAAAAAATTTTAAGCTTATGTATAAGATTCAAGCCAACCAGTCTGGCACTCGCTCTATCGAAGTGAGCGACCAGCATTTAGAGACCATCGAAAAGTATCAGTTACTCCGCAACCTCGTAGACAGCAACGGCATTATCGACGAGGAAGTGCTCGATAAACTGAAACTTAATGTGCGTTCACTCCTCGAGAGCAGCGACATCAAGGATAAGGAGTTGCTCGATCTCTGTCTCGACGTCATCTACAATCAGAACATGAAGGCGCTCGGTCTTCACAACCTCGTTCTGCTCTACGTAGACTGGAAAGACAAGAAGCAGGCTGAGGCTGCAGCAGATGCAGAACCAGACGCAGTAAATGATTAAAAAATATTGAATGGATTATAAGTTAACAGATTTCTTACCTACCACCAAGAAAGAATGCGAGTTGCGCGGATGGGACGAACTCGACGTCATCCTCTTTTCAGGAGATGCTTACGTTGACCACCCATCCTTCGGCCCTGCCATCCTCGGACGAATACTGGAAGCCAACGGCTATCGGGTAGCCATCGTTCCCCAGCCCGACTGGCACGGCGATTTCCGAGACTTCAAGAAACTCGGTCGCCCTCGCCTCTTCTTTGGTGTTTCTCCGGGTGCCATGGACTCGATGGTGAACCGCTACACGGCCAACCGCCGCATGCGTAGCGAGGACGCTTTCAGTCCCGACTCCCGCCACGACATGCGCCCCGACTATCCATCTATCGTCTATACGCAGATACTGAAGAAACTCTTTCCCGACGTACCTGTAGCACTAGGCGGTATTGAGGCTTCGTTGCGCCGCATCAGCCACTACGACTATTGGAAAGACGAGCTCCGCAAGTGCATTCTCTGCGATTCGGGCGCCGACCTCATTCTCTACGGAATGGGCGAACGTTCTATCGTTGAACTGGCCAATGCCTTTGCAGAAGGCAAGACGCTTAGCCAAATCCACGAAATGCCGCAGGTGGTTTTCTACTGCAAGGAAAGTGAGATTCCGGGCGGTTTCAAGGACGATGACATCATCCTCCACAGCCACGAAGAATGTCTCCACAACAAGAAGGGACAGGCTGAGAACGTGCGCCATCTGGAGGAAGAAGCCAACAAGATGCATGCTCAGCGCATGATTCAGGAAGTTGACGGCAAATATGTAGTGGTGAATCCGCCTTTCCCGCTGATGACTACCGCGGAACTGGATGCGGCTTTCGACCTGCCTTATACGCGTTTGCCTCATCCTAAATACAAGGGCAAGACCATTCCTGCCTACGAGATGATCAAGTTCTCCGTGAACCTTCATCGTGGCTGTTTCGGCGGCTGTTCTTTCTGCACCATTTCTGCCCATCAGGGTAAATTCGTGGTTTGCCGCAGCAAGGAGAGCATTCTGAAGGAGGTGAAGAAAATCATCCAGATGCCTGATTTCAAGGGCTATCTGAGCGATTTGGGCGGTCCTTCTGCCAACATGTACGGAATGCACGGCAAGAATCAGAAAGCCTGCGAAGTGTGCAAGCGCCCGTCGTGTGTAAACCCTCAGATTTGTCCGAACCTCAATACCGACCACAGCAAGCTTCTGGAGATTTATCATGCTGTAGATGCTTTGCCGGGAATCAAGAAGAGTTTCATTGGTAGTGGTGTGCGTTACGACCTTCTGCTGCATAAGAGCAAGGACGAAAAGGTGAATCAGGCGGCTAGAGAATACACGCGCGAACTGATTACCAAGCACGTAAGCGGCCGACTGAAGGTGGCTCCCGAACATACGAGTCCGGAGGTTTTGAAGTTCATGCGCAAGCCATCGTTCGACCTCTTCTACGAGTTCAAGCGCATCTTCGACAAGATCAACAAGGAAGAAGGTCTGAACCAGCAGATCATTCCTTACTTCATCAGTTCGCATCCGGGCTGTCATGAAGAAGACATGGCCGAACTTGCCGTCATTACGAAGGGACTGGACTTCCATCTGGAGCAGGTGCAGGATTTCACCCCTACTCCTATGACCATTTCTACCGAGACCTGGTACACGGGTTACGATCCTTACACCCTGGAGCCGGTCTTCAGCGCCAAGACTCAGAAAGAGAAGCTTGCCCAGCGCATGTTCTTCTTCTGGTACAAGCCTGAAGAGCGCCGCGCCATCGAGAGTGAACTTCGCCGGATAGGCAGAGCCGACCTCATCGACAAACTCTACGACAGGAAGAGCATGGGTGGCAGTTTCAAGGGTAAGAAGACGCATTATGACGATAAGGCGATAGGTTCTACATACGATAATCCTGGTGTAGGAAAAGGTGCTAAAGGCAAGCGTGGAACTGGCAGAAATGCGTCTGACCGCTATGCACCAAAGGGTTTCGGAAATGTAGGCTGCTATGATGAAGATAAATATCTGAACGAAGGCCGCCCATTAAGCGGAGGTGCCGGCTTCTTCAAGAACAAGAAGAAAAAGAGCTTCAACCCTAATTTCGACAACGACAACCACAGTCGCAAGAACCGCTACAACAGCGGGGATAAGAACGAACGCGGCGGCCGTGGAAATCAAGGTCGTGGAAATCAAGGAAGAAATGAAGGTAGAGGCAGAAGAAGATAAATGCTAAAAAGAGGGTGAATCATATATTTATGACTCACCCTCTTTCATATTATATACTGAACTTTTCCAAAATAATTTAGTACTGTCTCAAAGCACCGAGTAATTCAGCATTCTCGCTCTTGTTTCCTATCGTAATTCTCAGACAGTTGCCACACAACTGAACCTTGTTGCGGTTTCTTACGATAATGCCTTGTGCCACCAGATAATTATAGATGGCATTGGCGTCGGTCATTTTAGCCAGGAAGAAGTTTGCATCAGTAGGATAAACCTTCTCGCAGATAGGCAGATCCAGGAATGCAGCCATTACCTTAGAACGCTCCTGCAGGATATTCTTCACCCATTCGTCAACCTTCAGCGGATTCTTCATCACTTCCAGCGCATGCTCCTGAGTAAGCAGATTGACGTTATAAGGATATTTCACCTTATTGAATATGTCAACAATCTCCTTGCTCGCAAAAGCCATTCCCAAACGGAGGGCTGCACAGCCCCATGCCTTACTCATGGTGTTGAGCACAATCATGTTGGGAAATCTGTCGAGTACGCTGCGGAATGTGCGCTCCGAAGAGAAATCGCTGTAGGCTTCGTCGATGATGACAATACCCTGGAATTTCTGCAACACCTCTACGATAGCCTCGCGGTTAATGTGATTACCCGTAGGATTGTTCGGACTGCAGAACCAGATAACCTTTGTCTGTTCATCGCAGGCTGCCAGCAGTTTTCCGGCAGAAATTTGATAATTTTCATCAAGCAATACAGAACGATACTCCACATCGTTGATGTCTGCACAAACTTCATACATTCCGTAAGTAGGTGCAATCGCTACTACATTATCCTTGCCCGGGCGGCAGAATACACGGTAAACCAAATCGATGGCCTCGTCAGAACCGTTGCCCAGGAAGATTTTCTCTTCAGCCACACCCTTAATCTTGCTGATCTGCTTCTTCAGTTCAACCTGCAGCGGATCAGGATAGCGATTGTAAGGGTCATTATATGGATTTTCGTTGGCATCGAGGAAGACGCGGGCATTTCTGCCTGCAAACTCCGTACGGGCGCAACTGTAAGGTGCCAGATTCCAGATATTCTCTCGGCACAAATCTTTCAATTCTTTCATTTTTCTTTCAAAAACTATTAAGAAGTATCTTTACAACTTCCCGTTTCACCCTATTGTTTCAAACTGTTCACTCTCAGTCTCATCGCATTGGCATGAGCTTCCAATTGCTCATTTTCCGCCATGGTCACTACAGCATTTCCAATGTTACGAATACCTTCTTCTGTAAGATGCTGGAAGGTGATTTTGCGATTATAACTGTCCAGGTTCACTCCGTTGTAAGCCAAAGCATAACCATGGGTTGGCAAGGTATGGTTCGTACCGCTTGCATAGTCGCCTGCACTTTCGCACGCATAGTTTCCGAGGAATACACTACCTGCATTCACAACTTTTTCTGCCAGCTGCTCGTAATCGGCTGTGGCGATAATCAGATGCTCCGGCGCATAAGTATTACAGAGGTCTATTGCCTCCTCTTCAGTCTTCACGAGGATAAACTTAGAGTTATCTAACGAGGTTTGTGCCATCTCCTTACGTGGCAAACGTTCAAGTTGTACTTCAACTTCATTCTTTACATCATCCAACACCTTTTCAGATGTAGTAATGAAGAAAACCTGAGAATCGAAACCATGTTCAGCCTGCGACAACAGGTCGGCAGCAGCAAACACAGGGTTGGCAGTTTCGTCGGCAATAAGACAAACTTCAGACGGACCGGCAGGCATGTCTATAGCCACATCGTGCAGGGAAACCTGCTGCTTGGCAGCCATGACAAACTGGTTGCCCGGACCGAAGATCTTATAAACCTTAGGCACGCTCTCCGTACCGTAAGCCATGGCTCCGATAGCCTGAACGCCACCCGCCTTAAAGATCTTGCTTACGCCCGCAATCTTTGCCGCCATGAGGATAGCCGGATTCACCTTGCCCTCTTTATTAGGAGGAGTACACAGTACTATTTCTTTACATCCCGCAATCTTGGCAGGAGTAGCCAGCATCAGAACGGTGCTAAAGAGAGGAGCAGTACCTCCCGGGATATACAATCCCACCTTCTCTATAGCCACACTCTTCTGCCAGCAGGTTACACCAGGGCAAGTTTCAACCTTTACACCATCAAACTTCTGGCTATGATGGAATGCGGCAATGTTATGATGGGCGAGGTGCAAAGCGTCTTTCAGTTCTTGAGAAACCATTTTCTCTGCCTCTTCGATTTCAGCTTCAGTCACAGCCAAAGAATCGAGATGGGCATGATCAAACTTCTCCTCGTAACGCTTCACGGCTTCGTCGCCATGGTTTTTCACATCGTCGAGTACACCTTGTACTGTCGCATTCAGCTGCGAAACATCCAGGTGTGGGCGTTTTACAATCTCGCTCCATTCCTCCTTTGCAGGATACTTTATTACCTTCATTCCTATTATTAATATTTAATTATTAATGTTTAATGTTTGGTTTTTAACGCATAATGTCTCTAAATAAACATTACACATTAAACACTACACATTATTATAATATCATCTTTTCGATTGGTGTTACCAGGATGCCCTGAGCACCGAGTTCCTTCAACTTGCCTATGATTTCCCAGAAACGCTTCTCGTCGAGCACAGTGTGGATAGAGCACCATTCCTCATCAGCCAATGGGATAATCGTAGGACTCTTGATGCCTGGCAATACTTCTGTAATCTCCTGAACCTTTGCCTTAGGAGCATTCATCATCACGTACTTCTTGTCCTGTGCAGAACGTACAGCCTCGAAGCGGAACAGCATCTCGTTCAGAATCTGATGCTTCTCCTCGTCCATGTTCCAGTTGCCGATGAGCAGAGCCTCGCTCTTCATCACCACCTCAACCTCAGCAAGATTGTTGCTGACCAGAGTAGAACCTGAACTTACAATATCGAAAATACCGTCAGCCAAACCGATGCCCGGACTGATTTCTACAGAACCCGTAATGACATGGATGTCGGCATTGATGTTGTTCTTCTTCATAAACTTGCGCAGGATGTTAGGGTAAGAAGTAGCAATCTTCTTGCCGTTGAACCATTGCAATCCCGGATAATCAATCTTCTTAGGAATGGCGAGGCTCAGGCGGCACTTGCTGAAACCCAGACGGTCAATAATCTGCGCATTCTCTCCACGCTCAACAAACTCGTTCTCGCCCACGATTCCGATATCTGCCACACCAGAGGCTACGCTCTGAGGAATATCATCATCACGAAGGTAGAGAACCTCGAGAGGAAAGTTGCTTGACTGCACCAGAAGGGTGCGTTTAGAGGCGCTTACTTTGATGTCAGCCTCTGCTAAAAGATTCATGGTGTCGTCGAAAAGACGACCCTTGCTTTGTACTGCTATTCGTAACATATTTCTATATTTTGTTTGAAAAACATTGCAAAAGTACATATTTTTATTAGAATAAACAAATAATTTCTCACTTATGTGCAAAATATTTCGTACTTTTGCAGCTGAAATGAAGAATAAAGGATATTTATACGCATTATATGCACTATTTTTGCTCGCTGCCTGTGCCGACAAGAAACCGCAGCAGGAGCTTACGCCATGGGGAACTCCTGTAGGCGAAATGGAGCATGCTGACAACTCTGATGGGGCTGATGGTGATGAAAAGAAACCAGCTTCAACCAGCAAGGGGCTTTCGCTCGAAGATATTCAGGCCAATGGTGAGCTCATCATGCTTACCGTTAACGGCCCTACTACCTATTATGATTACCGCAGCCACGGAATGGGACTGCAATATCTGCTCTGCGAGAAGTTTGCCCAGCAGATCGGCGTGTCGTTACGCGTAGAAGAATGTAAGGATACGGCTGAAATGGTACGCAAACTGGAGAAGGGAGAAGGAGATGTGATTGCCGTGCCCCTACCCCGAAAACAGACCAGAGGCAACCTGCTGTTCTGTGGTGTTACGCCCGACAGTACCCGAACCCAATGGGCTGTGCAGAACGGTAACAAGAGTCTTGCCGACACCCTGAACGGCTGGTTTAAGCCTAAGCTGATTGCTCAGGTCAAGCAGGAAGAATCGTGGCTGCTTTCTTCTGCCAGCGTGCGCCGCCACGTTTATTCACCATTCCTGAACCGTTCTAAGGGTGTTATTTCCCGCTACGACCACCTCTTCCAGCGCTATAGCGGAACGGCTCGCATGGACTGGCGTCTGATGGCTGCCCAATGTTATCAGGAGAGCTGTTTTGACCCGAATGCGAAGTCATGGGCTGGAGCTTGCGGACTGATGCAGATTATGCCAGGCACGGCTGCCCATCTGGGTTTGCCGATGAGCATGATTCATGAACCTGAGGCGAATGTGGCTGCGGCAGCCAGATATATGGCGGAACTGCAGGGGCATTTCTCTGACGTGGGCGACCCGTCCCAGCGCATGCTTTTTGCCCTTGCTTCTTATAATGGTGGCTATTTCCACATCAGAGATGCGATGTCGCTGGCTCGCAAACATGGTCAGAATCCGCACAATTGGGGCGTAATTCGCAATTATATTCTGCGCCTTTCTCAACCGGCTTATTACACAGACCCGGTGGTGAAATACGGTTACATGCGAGGCACGGAGACGGTAGATTATGTGGATAGAATCAGAGCCCGCTGGGGTGAATACAGCGGTGATTCAGGCTTCCATGAGAGTCTTCGTGGCAGCGGTATGGGCAGCGGTTCCTTCCATGGAGCCCCTGTTAAATCCAAGCGCCACTACCAGAATAAGTACCATATATAATATAAATAGGTACTGAAAACGATGAGGAAAGGTATATTTGGGGCTCAATTTACTCTGATTTCTTGCAAAATTTGGAGATAAGAGCCCCAAATATACCAAATAACGGGGATGTGAGTTTGCGTTCTTTTATAGGGCGTTTTTGTTGTTTTGTAAAGAAAAACACAAGATACTAAAATGTCGTTATATCATCTCCTACAACGATTAAAAGGAGTGTTTATATATATGTATGTATAATATCCTTACTACAGAAAATAGTAACGGAAATGATGCGAAAATCCGCATTTTTTTTGCGTTTTAGAAGATAAGATGCAAAAATTAGGGGGTTAGGAAGGTATTTTACCCCCTCTTCTAAGGGTAAAAAATGCCCCTCCTTGGACATAAAAACAGCCTCTGACACAATATATTTTGACAAAATGCAACAGAAAACAAGGATAAAAATGTAGAATCGAACAACATATCAACTAACTAAAGCGACTTAATATGTAGATAATCATTATACATAAAATATTAGAGTAGGAATACAACAAAATACACATAACTCACTAATAACCAACACATTCAGACACACACAAAAAACATATCAGGTAAAACTCACAAGTTCATCTAGCGGTCATTAATGCCCGGTCATTTTCGGTCATTAAGGTTTTCGGGGTGCGAAAAAGAGAGCTATAATATATATTAAATATTTTTAATATATATTATAGGGACTAAATGACCGGAAGTGATTTTTCTTAATGACCGATAATGACCGGTCACTAATGACCGGATGCAGCCCGTTGCCATGACTCTCTTCACCTACTCTCGAAAGGCTCCATTTCACAAGATTCCGGAAAACTGAATTCAAGTTGCCGGAAAAGTATTGCTTCCTACAGCGCTTTTTCGTACCTTTGCACCAGCAATCGAAAGAAAGCTATTTTGTACCTAAAGGCGGTCATCTATGAAGACCGAGACAGGGAGCAAAAGATGACAGGCGCCGGTCATCAATGAAGACTCTGAAAAGGACAAGAAAAAGCATCTGGGAAATTGTGATTTAATAAACTCTTTAAAGCATAACATAGTATGATTAATTACAGCATCGTAATGCGTAGCGTGAACGCAAATCTTCTAGAAATCAACCAGGCTAAGTCACGCATCAACCAGGCGAAGAAGGAGGGTACTACCCCTGACCCAAAGGACCTGGAACTCGTGAAGACTGAGAAGCAGAATGCTTTCGCTATCTCGCAGTACACCGATATCATGACCATCGAGAAGTTTGCCAAGCACATCACCTCTCATGGCAGTGTTTATTCAAGAGCTGACATCAGCGCCATCCTCTACATTGCCGTAGACTGCATGCGTGAGATGTTGCTTGAGGGCAAGAAAATCCGTCTGGGCGATCTTGGTGATTTCTCTCTCCTTCTCACCTCCAAGGGTGCCGAGGATGCCGACAAGTTCACCGCACAGAACATCACCGGTGTAAAGGTTCAGTGGGAGCCAGGTCAGGAGTTCAAGAACCTTCGCGATGACGCCGAGTTCAACCTCGTAGCCAGCCGCAGTGCTCAGGCAGCCGTTATCAAGGCGATTAAGGAGGGTAAGACCAACGTTGACCTCAACGCCCCAACCACTCCGGATAATACGCCAGGCGGTTCAAACACCGGTCAGACCGGCAGCGAAGGCCAAGGCTCTGAATCAAGCGGCGGTACTACCGGCAAGGACGATACTGGCGACGGCCTTGAATAGCCCAAGGATAAACTGGCTAGGGTGCTAGCCCCTAGTCCAGCCTATTCGCCCCACAAAAAAGTAAACATGAAACACTAAACTTTAAACACTAAAAAGATGAAAGCGAACACTTGGAAAACAATTCTGCAGATAGCCATCAGCATTCTGACCGCTATCGCTACTACGCTCGGAGTAACGAGCTGCATGGGATAAAGAACAAAAACGACCGCTCACCTCAATATGAGGAGAGCGGTCATTTTCGGTCACGGTCATTTTCGGTCATTAAGGATTTCAGATTATCAAAATATCCCTCTATCTTATAAAATAAGGTTAAATCGAGTTCGCCCAGCCAACAAAATCCATCCATATAATCAACTTTCTGAATATTTTTTGTATTTTTGCAGATATATTGCAAGAATGTAGGGGGTTGAGCATAGCTTATCCTCCTAGATTATAGGCGCATAATTATTAAAAGATTAGAGAATGAAGAAAATATTTATCATGAGCATTATAACCATGCTATCAAGCCTGTATTCTTGTCAGGCGCAAAATAAGGGCTATAAGAGTCTGTCGGCAGATGACTATGAGAAAGCCATCGCTGACACCGCAGTAATCCGTCTCGACGTACGAACCGCAGAGGAGTTTGCCAATGGGCATATTCGGGGCGCAATCAACATTGACGTACTGAAATCAGACTTCGAGCAGAAGGCCGCTGCCACTCTTCCCAAAAGCAAGACTATCGCCGTGAACTGCCGAAGCGGCAAGCGAAGCAAAAATGCCGCAGCTATATTGACAAAGAACGGCTATCAGGTAATAGAACTCGATTCCGGCTTTATTGGCTGGCAGGCAGCAGGAAAAGAAATCGTAAAGGAGTAAATTGAAATAATCTGATGAAACAGAAAGATTTTTTCTCCGCTAACGTGAAGCATTGGCACGGTGCTGCAAAAGACAGCTGATAAGCAGTATGCTGCTTTCTAAGCCAAACTTGGGTCTTCAGCCCGTACTTGAACCACATGCAAAAGTTCAGCAAAGAAGATAGAGTTAAACCTTCAGGCACGATTTGCGTCTAATTCTTAAGTGATGGCGTTAAAGCACTCATCACAACTTAGTTATTATAATTTTAAAATTTGTAGCGTATGAAAAGAATTTTGCGAATTTTGATGATTGCCATCTGCTGCATGGTTTCATGCAATATGGTGGCGAATGCGGGCAACGACAAACCTATCTCTGTAAATGCACTTCCTGCCAAGGCTCAGACCTTACTCAGCCAGCATTTCAATGGTCAGAAGGTGATGCTTGCTACCATTGAGTCGGGCGTTGTGAGCAGAAGCTACGACGTGGTTCTGCAGAATGGCACGAAGCTGGAGTTCGACAAAAAGGGAAATCTTACAGAGATTGACTGCAAGCAGGCCACCGTGCCAGACCAGCTGATTCCGCAAGCCATCAAGAATTACCTGATGGCTAATTATGCAGGACAATCGGTGAAAAAGATAGAAATGAACAAGAATGAATACGAGGTAGAACTGGCTAACGGATTGGATTTGACCTTCAACAAGCATTTCCAATTAATAGATATTGACTGATTATCAAGTTAACTGAACTTTCGCATATCAGGAAGCTAAGTTTAGCAAATAGTTTAAGTACGGACTGAAGGCCCAAAAGCAAAAAAAAATCCCAGTCAGGATAAAACCTTGACTGGGATTCTTATTTTAAATCTCTCTCTTATTTTTCTCATCTATAAAAAGATGATTACTTCAAACCACGGTTGATAAGGGTTGTGTTGAGAAGCATCACGTACTTACGATACTGACTGTTGTTCAAGATAACGTGCATGTACTTGAGATCCTTCAAAACTGCCTTGTCAATCATTGCAGAACGTTCCTCACCCTTTGCTGTTGCAGCATTCATCATGTCTGCGGTGAAGTTCTTGTGTACATCAGCTACAGCCTCTACCTGGTCGATGTTCAAGCTCAAAGCATCTGCCAAGCTAGACATCTTTACATTCATGTTGTAAGCTGCTGTTGCATTTGTCTCCTCTTCTGCTGCGAAAGTAGCTGTTGCCATTGCAAACATAGCTACTGCTAATACCATAATCTTCTTCATAATCTTTTTACCTTTCTTTACTTTGTGAGTCCTGCACATCCGTAGACGCCGGCTCTGTTAAACATTATCCTATAGTCTTTTTCTTTAAGACGCTGCAAAGATACGAACTTTTCTCTGTGTGCGCAAACATTTCTTGGGATATTTTCAGTTTTCCGCCTATTTCTTGACTTAAATCAACAACAATACACCGAAATAGGCATCAGAACGTTAGAGATATTACATTTTCTCTATCATTTTGTAATATCATCGAAAAAAAAGCCCTTTTTCTTCGTTTATACCAATTATTATTTGTACCTTTGCAAAAGATTCAACCTATAAAACAAGCAAAATGGTACAGGAAAATCATATAGACAAGGCACTCGCCTTTATGGAAAGTCTCGAGAAACTGGGCAACCAGCTCAAGGCGGCTGAGGAACACCAGAAGCAGCTCATCGCCCGAATGCTGGATCTCAAGAAAGAGAATCTGACCGACGGCGAGGAATATGCTGAACTCTCGCAGAAGAGCAAAAGTCTGCAGGACATCATCGACAAATGGCGCCCTATCTATCTGGAGCGCATGGAGATGGTAAAGAGCGTAAGCATTCAGAAAAGAAAAAGAAATAATAAAAAATAAATATAGAAATGGAAACAAACAACAAAAACAAGTTTATTGTAGTTTCATACGCACTGTATGATGTAACTAATGGTGACAACGGCGAGGAAATGCTCATCGAGCGCACAACCGACGAGCGTCCGTTCATCTTCATCAGCGGTATGGGTGTTACCCTGCCAGCTTTCGAAGAGAAGGTGGTAGACCTGGCTAAGGGTGATGAGTTCGACTTCCAGCTGGACCCAGAGCAGGCTTACGGACAGCACTATGATGAGCGCGTACTGGAGCTCGACAAGCAGATTTTTACCATCAACGGCCAGTTTGATGCACAGCACGTACAGGTAGGCGCTATCATCCCATTGCAGAACGAGGATGGCAACCACTTCAACGCAGTCGTGAAGAACATCAGCGATACAAAGGTAACCTGCGACCTGAACCACCCATTGGCTGGCTTGAAGCTCAACTTCTGCGGCCAGATTCTCGAGAGCCGCGAGGCTACTGCTGAGGAGATTGCCAAGATGGCTCAGATGATCAGCGGCGAAGGTGGCGGCTGCTCAGGTGGCTGCGACAACTGCGGCGGCGACTGCAAGGATGGCAACTGTGAAGGTGGTTGTGAAGGTGGTTGCGAAGGCGGCTGCAACAAGTAATAAACACCTTTATAATATATTAAGGTAATGAGGAATACATTTGGCAATCTTTTCACTCTCACTACGTTTGGAGAGAGTCATGGAATAGCTGTAGGAGGCGTTATTGACGGATTTCCTGCAGGCATAGAAATCGACATGGACTTTATCCAGAGCGAGCTGAACCGCCGACGCCCAGGACAGAGCCACATCACTACGGCCAGAAAGGAAGCTGACAAGGTAGAGTTTCTGAGTGGTGTATTCGAAGGCAAATCAACAGGAACCCCTATCGGCTTTGAGGTGCGTAACCAGAACCAGCATTCTCAGGACTATGAGAACATGCGCTGTCTCTTCCGCCCTTCTCACGCAGATTTCACCTATCACGAGAAGTATGGCGTACGCGACTATCGTGGCGGCGGCCGTTCTTCAGCCCGCATCACCATTGCCCGATGCGTAGGCGGAGCTTTGGCTAAACTTGCCTTGCGACAGTTGGGCATCAGCATCACGGCCTATACATCGCAGGTGGGCAGCATCGCGCTGGAGAAAGATTATCATCTGTATGACCTTAACACCATAGAAGATAATCCGGTGCGCTGTCCTGACCAGCGGAAGGCGAAGGAGATGGAAGATCTCATCGCCCAGGTTAAGGCCGACGGCGATACGATTGGTGGAATCATCACTTGCGTCATCAAGGGTTGCCCGGTAGGATTGGGCGAGCCTGAATTTGGCAAGCTTCATGCCCAACTGGGTGCTGCCATGCTTGGCATTAACGCCGTGAAGGGTTTTGAATATGGTGAGGGATTTGCCGGAGTTACTGCCCGCGGAAGTGAGCAGAATGATGTCTTTATCCCGAAGGCTGATGCTGCAGAGACGCCAGCTGATGCTGCTGTGAATCAGGATATTGCTGCCCGTATTACAACAAAGAGCAATCATAGCGGAGGAATACAGGGCGGTTTGAGCAATGGTCAGGACATCTATTTCCGTGTTGCCTTTAAGCCAATTGCTACTCTGCTGATGGAGCAGAATACGGTAGATTTGGAAGGAAATGCCACCATGCTGACTGCCCGCGGCCGTCATGATCCTTGCGTTTTGCCAAGAGCCGTGCCAGTGGTTGAAGCCATGGCTGCCATGGTGATTCTGGATAACTATCTCTTGAATAAAACAATAAAACTTTAATTAGTGATTAATTGGTAGTGATTAGTGATTAACAAACTAATCACTACTAAATAATCACTAATATCTACCTAAAGCTTACTGTCCTTTAATAGTTTTGGGCAATATTCATTAAAAAAGCATTTATCGCAGAGCGGCTTCGTACTCTTGCAAATATATCTGCCATGCAGCAGAATCCAATGATGCGCATTCGGAATATCCTCAGCCGGAATGTGTTTCATCAGATAATCTTCTACTTTTCGGGGCGTATCTGCCGTTTTCGGCACCAACCCCATACGATGACTCACACGGTAAACATGCGTATCCACCGCCATCGTAGCATGACCGAACCATACGGCACGAATCACATTCGCAGTCTTGCGCCCCACTCCTGCCAACTTCTCCAAATCATCCGCAGTCTCAGGCACCTCACCTCCGAACATCTCAACCAGCTGGCGAGACATTTCAGCAAGATGCTTCGCCTTGGCATTCGGATAACTCACCGAACTGATCAACTCATAAATATCTTCCTCGCTCGCCTGTGCCATGTGCTGCGCATCAGGATAACGGGCAAAGAGAGCAGGCGTAACCATGTTGATGCGTTTGTCGGTGCATTGCGCAGAAAGCAAGGTAGCCACCAGAAGCTGAAATGCGCTACCGAACTGCAACTCGGTAGTTACATTCGGCAGCGCACTTCTGAAATGATTCAATATAAAATCGTATCTTTCCTTACGAAGCATTTCTCTTACTTTTTAGCAGGAGCAGCCTCCTCTTTCTTCAGCTTTCCCTTGTAAGCCTTGTTCAAGCCGGAAATCACCTCTTTTGTAATATCGTAAGCCTTGTCAGCATAGAGCAGATTATCGCCGCTCTTAGAGAAGATAATGCTGTACTTCTTGTCCTTGTTATAGCGGGCAAGATAGTTGGCAATGCTGTCGTGGAGCGCCTTGTTGTACTTCTCCTGCTCAGCAGCAAACTCGTTGCTCAAGCGCTGCTGCAAGCCCTGCAGGTCGTTGTTCTGCTTCTGCAGTCCAGCCTGGATAGCCTCAGCCTGCTCGCGGGTGTAAGCATTCTGCTGAATCTTCTGCTGGAAGTTGGCTGCTGCTGCCTGAAGCTGCTGGCCCTTCTGCGCAATAGTAGCCTGAATGTTCTGACCCTTCTTCTCCAAGATAGAAGAATACTCCTTAGCAAAGGTATACTGAGTCATGATAGAGTCTACCTCTACATAAGCAATCTTCAATTCAGCAGGAGCCTTGCTCTCTGACTTAGCCTCTACCTGAGGCTGAGATTTGTTGCATGATGCCAATGACAGGGCAGCAACAGCTGCAATTGCCACTGAACTCAAAATGTTCTTTCTCATTTTTTCTATCATATTATATTATTACTATTTTCTAATAAGCCTTGTTGGCTTCCCTTGCCTCGCGGTCCTGATCCACCACACAATGAATGCCCTGCTTGCGCAAGCCCGGATTGTCGTGCACATGCTGGGAAGAGAACTTGCCGTTCTTCTTAAAAATCACCTTTACGCAAAATAATGCCATGCAGATAGCAATTATTAACACGCTTAATAACATTAATTTTATCATTTTTATTACCTTTGCAGTGCCTTAGTGCACTTTTGGGTGCAAAGGTACTATTTTTTTGGGAATAACCAAAACAAAATAGCAGAAATAAATGTTTTATCAAAACAAAATAATAGAAAATAAATGAATAAAAGTGAATTGAAGCCTGCTCTCGTGTTCGAGCAGTTCGCAAAAATCAACGAAATACCTCGTCCTTCCAAGCACGAGGAGAACATGATTGAGTTTTTGAAATCTTTCGGAGAGGCTCATCAGCTCGAAACGCTGGTAGATGAAACCGGTAATGTGCTCATCCGTAAAGCTGCCACTCCAGGCTACGAGCATGCTGAAACCATCATCCTGCAGAGCCATATGGACATGGTTTGCGATAAACTGGTAGATGTTGATTTCGATTTCCACAAAGACGCCATCCAGACTTACGTAGACGGAGAATGGCTTAAGGCAAAAGGCACTACATTGGGTGCTGACGACGGTATAGGCTGCGCCATCGAGCTGGCTATCCTGGCAAGCAACGATATTGAGCATGGTCCTATCGAGTGCGTCTTTACACGTGATGAAGAAACCGGACTGACCGGTGCTCACGGCATGAAGGCGGGCTTTATGACCGGAAAGATGCTCATCAATCTTGACTCAGAGGATGAGGGCGAAATCTTCGTATCCTGTGCCGGTGGTCAGACAACCCATGCCACTTTCCACTTCTCACGCGAAGAGGCTCCTGCGGGTTATTTCTTCATGGAAGCTTCGCTGAAGGGTCTCAACGGTGGTCACTCGGGCGATGACATCAACAAGAAGCGCGCCAATGCCATCAAGATTCTTGCCCGCTTCCTCTTCCTCGAAAATGAGAAACTGGATGGAAGTCTGCGCCTCGTAAGCTTCAATAGCGGCAAAATGCACAATGCGATTCCTCGCGACGGAAAGATTGTTTTCGCCGTCAAGAATGCTGATAAGGAACAGGTTCGTGCCGACTGGAACATCTTTGCATCAGAAGTAGAAGATGAATTCCACGTAACCGAACAGGCTATGCTGTTCAATATGAGCAGCACCGATGCTGCACCTGTCATCGAGAAAGCTGTAGCTGACAAGTTCGTAATGGCTCTCCAGGCTGTAGACAACGGTCCGCTTACTACCTGTCAGGATGAGGCGATTGCCTGGATGGTAGAAACCTCAAGCAATGTGGCAAGCGTGATGACCGATGAGAACAGCATCAACATCGTAGCTTCTCAGCGAAGTAACGTGATGAGCAATCTGGAGAACATGACCAACACCGTAAAGGCAGCCTTCCTTCTGGCTGGCGCCGAGGTAACTGTAGGCGACAAGTATCCAGCTTGGAAGATGCGCGCCAACAGCGAGCTTACCGACCTGGCTGTGAAGGCTTATGAAAAGCTCTTCGGCAAAAAGCCATTGGTAAAGGGTATTCATGCCGGTTTGGAGTGTGGTCTTTTCTCAGAGCGTTATCCTGAGCTCGATATGGTAAGTTTCGGTCCTACCCTTCGCAATGTTCACACCCCAGACGAGGCTCTTCTCATTCCTACTGTAGAGATGGTTTGGGATCACTTGCTGGAGATTCTCCGCAGCGTGGCTAAATAAGCAAGCTCGCTAAATAAAACAACGAGCTTAATAAAAGCAGTGCGGCTTAATAAAAAGAAGATGTCTATGATAAAGAAAATGATGTTTTTCATGGTTTCAGGACTTGTGCTGATGTTCACCTCGTGTGGCGATCAGCACAAGGCTCAATCTCTGGTCAAGGATTTTCTTAATGAAAACCTCGTTGAGCAGGACTGCAGCTATGAGCGGTTCTCCCGCCTCACTCCTACCGCCATGATCAGTTTCGACCAGATGAAGGTGATGCGACAAAATGTCAGCAAACTGCCTTACGTCAAGAAGAATATTAATTATAATGATGCAGCTTATCCCGACACCTTATTATATTTAAGGGCTACATACAAGCTGACCAACCATCAGGGCGAGAAGCAGGAAGTAACCCAAACCTTTTATCTTGATAAAGGTTTGACAAGAGTAATCGGATTTAAGGAAAACTAAAAAAATAGTTAAGAATTGCCTTTCAGCAAGGCAGTAAGAATAAACAGAAAGAGTTGACTAGCATTTTAACTAGCCAACTCTTTTTTCATATAATCTCTTATTTCTTTTCTAGCCAGAGTCAGACGATTCTCAGCCGCTTTATATCCGAGGTTCAGACTTTGGGCAATCTCGCTCACCTGCATTCCTTCGAAGAGATTCAGGCGGTAAACCTTGCTTCTCTTCTCTGTGAGCCGGGCAATGCCACGCTCCAGAATCTCGTTGGTCTGCTGGGCAGAGAAAACAGATTCGCCATCAACATCATATCTTCCCATCCAGTCGCTAGCTCCCAGGAAGTGTTCATACTCCTCAATCTTATGCTTGCGCCGGTAATAATCGATAATCAGATTCTTGGCAATGGTGTATACAAAACAAGGTAAAGTAACAGGCGTAATCATCTTATCGCCTCGAAGTAATCGCACAAAAGTATTCTGCACGATGTCTTCAGCCTCGTCTGCCGGAAGCGAACGGGACATGACATACAACTTCAGCTCGTTGTAGTGTTCAGAGTAATAATCAGCAATAATGCTGTAATTTGAATTGGTTTGTTCCATGATGGCGATTTTTTTAATCATGTTTTTCGTTTATCGATATTGCAAAGGTAATAAAAAAAAGGAAAGCCACCAAAGGAAAGCGAAAAAAAATGTGCTAAATGTTCGTTTTGAAACATTTAGCACATATGATAGAAACAATTTGTAACATGAAATGTTACGCATCGCAAAGTTTTATTTCTTAATTCAAACCTTTTTACAGGTTGGATTACTTAATCATGTCAACGCTTCTCTTGAGGAATGCGTCGAGCGAAGCACCCTTCAACATACCGTTCTGAAGCAGGGCGAGGTCGATGAGCTGGTGAACAATGTTGTTGTTCTTAGCATAGCCCGAGATGATTTCGTTGCGCTTAGCCTTCTCATCGCTGATGGCCTTCTCTGTATTGTGAACATCATCCTTCTCCTGCTGGGTAATCTCTTCAGGCTTCTTCTTGTTCTGCTCCTGATGGAGTACGGCAAGGCGAGCTTCCTGACCCTTGATTTCTGCAAGGATTGGCTTCAATGTTTCAGCAGTGTTGGCCTCAGCATCTTCCAATACCTTCTTTACCAGAGCATGGTCTGAGTTCAGTACGATGTTGTAGCTGTCTGGCATCTGACCGTAGAAGTTCATGCCTGCCTGGAACTGGCTCATCGCCTTCATACGGCGCATGTACTCGTTCTGAGTGATGAGCACTGGCTGGTTCTGTTCGCCCAAAGCCTGAATCTCAACAAAGAATTCTGTCTTGTCAAGCTGAGGCATCTGAGAGCGGAATACTTCTGTCAAGTTGTCAGACTGTTCTTTGCTCAAATCGGTCTTCTTAGCATCTTCCTTCACGATGAGGCGGTCGATGATGTCGGCGTCAACACGTGTAAAGCGGCTCTTCTCCAGCTTCTGCTCCAGCATGTTTACCATCGGCGTATCGAGCTGACCTTCCATCAGGAGTACAGAATAACCCTTCTGCTTGGCAGCCTCGATATAAGAATACTGCTCTTCCTTATTGTTGGCATAGAGATAAACCAGGTTGCCATCCTTATCGGTCTGGTTGTCCTTAATCAGCGTCTTGTACTCCTCGAAAGTAAAGTACTTGCCCTCAACATCTTTCAGAAGTGCGAAGTCCTTTGCGCGCTCGTAGAAATCTTCCTGAGAGAGCATTCCGTAGTTGATGAAGATCTTGAGATCATCCCATTTCTCTTCAAACTCCTTGCGGTTCTCCTTGAAGATAGAGTTCAGACGATCGGCTACCTTCTTGGTGATGTAGGTAGAAATCTTCTTCACGTTGCTGTCGCTCTGCAGGTAGCTGCGGCTTACGTTCAGCGGAATGTCCGGTGAATCGATTACACCATGAAGCAATGTGAGGAATTCTGGTACAATGCCTTCTACCTGGTCGGTTACGAACACCTGGTTGCAATAGAGCTGAATCTTGTTGCGCTGCATGTCGATGCTGCTCTTGATGCGTGGGAAGTAGAGAATACCCGTGAGATTGAATGGGAAGTCTACATTCAGATGAATCCAGAACAACGGGTCGTCCTGCATCGGATAAAGGGTGTGATAGAACTTCTTGTAGTCCTCATCCTTCAGTGTGCTAGGAGCCTTGGTCCAGAGAGGCTCCACATTATTAATAATGTTATCCTCATCAGTCTCCACATTCTTGCCGTCCTTCCATTCGGTCTTCTTGCCGAAAGCAACAGGCACTGCCATAAACTTGCAGTACTTGTTCAGAAGTTCCTCAATCTTGTTCTTCTGCAGGAATTCCTTGCAATCATCAGCAATATGGAGGATGATGTCTGAACCACGCTCAGCCTTGTCTGCATCTTCGATTTCGAAAGCAGGTGAACCATCGCAGCTCCACTTTACAGCCTTGCTTCCCTCTTTGTAGCTCTTAGTGATGATTTCTACCTTGCTGGCTACCATGAAAGAAGAATAGAAGCCGAGACCGAAGTGGCCGATGATGGCGTTGGCATTCTCCTTATACTTGTCGAGGAAGTCAGTTACGCCTGAGAATGCAATCTGGTTGATATATTTATCGATTTCCTCCTCAGTCATACCTATACCATGGTCGCTGATAGTCAAGGTTCCAGCCTTCTCATCGAGAGAGACACGAACGGTTGTGTCGCCTATCTCGCCCTTGAAATCGCCCTGAGCTGCAAGAGTCTTCAACTTCTGTGTAGCATCTACGGCGTTTGAAACCATCTCGCGGAGGAAGATGTCGTGATCTGAATATAAGAATTTCTTGATGACAGGGAAAATGTTCTCTGTCGTTACACCAATATTACCTTTCTGTGCCATAATATAAAATGTTTTTATTCGTATTTACTTTATTATTGTTTGGCAAGGGGACTTACAAATAGCGTGCCAAAATAAAAGTCCTCTTACCAAACAGAATAAAATAGCTGAAAAACATTTTATGATTCAGCGAAGCATTTTATGACTAAATGTCTCTTGGAAATCCCTTTGCCAAACCGCCTTCGCTTGTTTCCTTGTAAAGCGAAGGTAGGTCATGACCCGTCTGTCGCATTACTTCAACTACACGGTCGAAAGATACGGTATGATGGCCATCTGAGAAGGAAGCGTAGAGGTCTGCATCCAAAGCTCGGGCGGCAGCAAAGGCATTTCGCTCGATGCAAGGAATCTGAACCAGTCCGCAAACCGGGTCGCAGGTCATTCCGAGATGATGCTCCAATCCCATTTCGGCAGCATATTCTACCTGAGCCGGACTGCCTCCGAAAAGCTGGCAGGCTGCAGCCGAAGCCATGGCGCAGGCAACACCTACCTCGCCCTGGCAACCTACATCAGCACCACTGATAGAAGCATTCTGCTTTACGATGTTGCCCACCAATCCGGCTGTAGCCAAGGCTCTCAAGATGCGCTGTTCACTCATATCATGAGAAGTAAACATGTGGTAGAGTACAGCTGGCAATACACCACAGGCGCCACAGGTAGGAGCTGTAACGATGGTACCACCCGAAGCATTCTCTTCGCTCACAGCCAGCGCATAAGCATAAACCAAGCCGCGGCTCTGCAGGGAAGCACGGTAACCCTTCGCCTTTATATAATAGGTGGCAGCCTTACGCTGTAGCTTCAGCGGACCCGGCAAAACACCTTCATGGTTCAAACCATTTCTGATGCTCTGCTTCATCGTTTGCCAAACCATGTCGAGATAATCCCAGATATCTTCCGATTCGCATTTCTCAACATACTCCCAGAATGAGCGCCCGTTATCATAGCACCATTGCTTGATGTCGGCGAGCTTGTTCAGATCATAAACATCCTTGGCGCCCAGCTCTTCGTTGCCGGCAGTACCATCTGATATGGCTCCACCACCAATACTGTAAACGGTCCATTCATCGATAATTTCGCCGTTCAGATCCTTGCCCACAAATTTCATTCCGTTGGGATGATAAGGCAGGAAAGTCTGTGGCTGCCAGATAATATTCACAGTTTTATGAGGTCTGAGCACTTCTTCTATTGCCACATCAGTCATGTGTCCCTTACCTGTAGCAGCCAGACTTCCATAGAGGGTTACTTCATAATAAGAAGCGTTAGGGCAACGCTCCTGAAAAAGTTTGGCTGCACGCTGAGGCCCCATCGTATGACTGCTCGATGGCCCCTTACCTACTCTATATAATTCCTTTAATGACTTCATTTTTCTCGTATTTAATATTTTTACTTATCGATTTTTTCTCTTTTAATGGGCTCAGTTACTTATTTCTTCAGTTTACCATCAGAAAGTTACTTCATCTGCTTGGCTTTCAGAATGACGACATCCGTGAGAGGTCTGTCGTTGTTCGCCTTATCGGTAGCCACATTCTGAATCTTATCAACCACATCCATGCCTTCAAGCACCTCTCCGAATACAGTGTAGCCGTTGTCAAGGTGAGGAACACCACCATGCTTGATGTAGCCCTTTTGCAACTGTTCTGAAGGAATGGCGTAATACTTGCCGTCCCGTTTCAGTTTTTCTACATAATATTCCATCTGCCGGGGAGAAAAATTTCTGCCCCAGGTGATGTAGAAATCAGTAGACGCCGAAGCTTTGGCCGGATTTTCATCATCTCCTTCGCGAGCAGCACAGAGCTGTCCGCGCTTATGATAATATTTATGATAGATGATTTCTGCCGGAACCGTATAGTTTACATCAAACTTCTGCGGCTTTTTCATGTTCACCTTTCTGCATGAATAATCGCCACCCTGAATCATGAAATTCTTGATGACACGCTGAAAGATGCAACCGTCATAATAGCCCGAATTGACAAGTTTCAGGAAATTATCCCGATGCTTGGGAGTATCGTTGTAGAGAGCCACGAGAATGTTACCCATCGTAGTTTCCAGCAACACCTGAGGGCAAGTTGGATCGTGCGGTGTTTCCCAGTCGAGCAGAGAATCGGGCTTAGACGCCACAACTTTTCCGGCTGGTTCTGATGTGTTCTGATTGCCTTCACTCTGAGCGAATGTCATAACAGGCACCGTAAGAAGAGCGAGTGTCAATAATCTGATGATCTTCTTCATATTTTTGTATAATTTTACATCTATTTATGTTATCGGATGCAAAGATAATGATTTTATTCTAAAAAATTGATTTTTTATGCGGGAAAAGTTCCTTTGTTTCATACATTCTTCATATCTTTGCAGCAGAAGACAGAAAATGCAATCAATTATGAAGAAAAAAATATATATTATCATCGCTTTTTGCACATTCCTCACTACAGAAGCAAGTGCACAGCAACAGGTAAGCTTCGGACCATTGCACAGTCCGGACAGTCCGCGTGTAGAATGGTTGCTGCCTGGCGATACGGTTTACCAGGCAGGAAAACCTATGATTTATCAGGGAAAACCGGTGAAGAATGCATATATGACTCCTGCCCGACTATCAGATAAGAAAGAAACTCTCGGCAAAAACGGATTACTGGGTGATGCTTCGCTAGACAGCACCTATTATAATAATCCCATCTCCAACCTTACCAACAGCTTGAGTTATCCGTTGGGCTATGGCTGGGGGCTGCACAAGGGATTGAATCTCTCGGTAGATCTTTCTGCCTTTGCTACATTCGGCAAGAATGTGCCTCACAGAGGCGGTTTCACCCAGACCATCGATGCAACCTACCTGACGCCACTCACCAAAGACAACAAACTTTGGTTGGCTCTGGGCACTTATATCAACAACGTAAACTATGGTGGAGACAGTTATCATGACGGTGGAGTCTACGGCATTCTGGGCTACCAGTTTAATGAGCATTGGGAGGCTTACGTTTACGGTCAGCTTAGTGTTGCCAACAATTACAATTCTCTCTACGGCCGTTATGGCAGTTATGGCTATGGTCCCTACGGCTATTCGCCTTGGGGCTACGGAATGTATCCTTGGGGGATGGGAAGAGGAATCATGCCGGGTGGCTACGGAATGGGAGTACCTGGCGCCAACGTTTTAGGAGCCGGTGTAAGATACACTAATTCCAAAAAGACTTTCTCTATCGGCTTAAACGTAGAAGGAGTATGGTATGATAATAAGACGCCAGCCTATTTCAAGCAATACGACTATCCTGTGCCAAAGGCGCCTGAAAAGGATTAAGAAAAAGATAAAGCATAAAAAGAAAGAGGTTCACTTTTCAATATAATCATATTGAAGTGAACCTCTAAGTTTATTCTGAAAAGAATCAGTTTACATAGCATCATCTCTCTCCATGAGATTATACCTATGAGTTTAGATTCTATTCAGCGAGAATCTGGACTATTCTTTCTGCTGAGCGGCCATCCCATCTGTCAGGAATGCCCGCTTTCTTCCATTCACCCTTCAGAAGTTTCTGCATAGATTGCTTCAGTAACTCCGGATCTTCAGCAACCAATTCGTTTGTACCCACCTTTACGGTTTCAATATGCTCAGTATAGCTGTTGAGCGTAATGCAAGGAACCCCATTGAAGGTAGCTTCTTCAGCCACATTACCCGAATCGGTAATCACACCTTTGGCGTGGGCTGTAAGATAAGCAAACGACAGATAATCGAGCGGCTGAACCACCTGGATTCCACTCTGATGATTACTCTCTTCCTGATAAGCCTTGAATGCGAGCACGAAGCCCAAGGCTTTACCTCGAAGCGGAGCAATCACCTTCACTCCAGCCTGGCGCGCCTCTTCATCTATGACTGAAATGAGCGATTTCATCTCATCAATGTTATTGACGATGGCCTTGCGGTTCAAGGTCAGAACCATATATTCGCCTTCTTTCAGATGAAACTCGTCCATGACTTCAGGCCGCTGCATTTTAGACTGAAGGAAGCGGATGTTGTCGATAAGCACATTTCCTACCATGTAAACCTTAGACAATTCTGCACCTTCCTTGTTGGCGATGCTGTTGTTTGAAATGCCAGCGGTAAAGAGAATATCTGACAAGCCATCAATCACCAGACGGTTGATTTCCTTTGGCATGGTAATGTCAAAACTGCGGGTTCCGGCTGCAATATGAGCAAGCTGCACACCCTGCTTCTTGGTAACAATAGCCACAGCCATGGTTGAAGCCAGATCATCAACCACAATGACAACATCTGTAGCATTCTGCTGCAGATAGCACTCAAACTGACCCATCACCTGTCCGGTAAGTTCGTTCATGTTTGGACAGTCTACACCGAGATAAGCATCCGGTTTCTGAATGCCTAAGTCATCGAAAAGAGAAGATTCCAGTGTCGGGTCATCCTCTTTTCCTGTGTAAACCAACTGATAGCTGATTTCGTTACCAGCTTCCTGAGCATTACGAATTGCTCTAATTACGGGCGCAACCTTGATAAAGTTAGGTCTTGCACCTGCAACGATACAGATTTTCTTCATTTTTATCCTGTTTTATATATTTACTGAAGTTACAGTTTACTGATGTCTGAGTGCTTTATTTCTTGAGTCAAAGGGCATTATCCATCGACTCAGAGGTCTTTATCCCTTGAAAAGGTCTTTGATTCCTCCTATAGAACCCAAGAGATTGGTTGCCTCGTATGGCAGATAAACCACCTTATTATCCTTACCCTGTGCTACTTCCTGCATCATACTGATGTATTTCTGGGCCAGGAGATAGTTGGCTGGATTCGTACTCTGTCCTACAGCTTCCGTAATCTTCTGAATGGCAATAGCCTCGGCCTCAGCCTTACGGATGCGGGCAGTAGCCTCACCTTCTGCATTCAGGATAGCCTGCTGTTTGGCAGCCTCAGCCTTGTTCACGATGGCAGCCTTCTCACCTTCTGAGAGCAGGCGCTGCTTTTCCTTCTCACCTTCTGAAGTCAGGATGGTAGCACGCTTGTTTCGTTCAGCCTGCATCTGCTTTTCCATGGCCTGGAGCACACTCTCTGGAGGTGTAATATCCTGCAACTCTACTCGGTTTACCTTGATTCCCCACTTATTGGTTGCATCATCCAAAACAGCACGGAGTTTGGTGTTAATCGTATCGCGGGAGGTAAGAGTCTGGTCAAGTTCCATCTCACCTATTATATTACGCAAGGTAGTTTGAGTCAGTTTCTCTATGGCATTTGGCAGATTGTTGATTTCATACACACTCTTGAATGGGTCCACAATCTGGAAATAGAGCAACGCATTTATCTGCATCTGGATATTATCCTTAGTGATTACGTTCTGACGGTCGAAATCGTAGACCTGTTCACGAAGGTCGATGCTGTTTGTATAAACGTATCTTCCGTTTCTCATAGACACAATATCCTTGGCATGGTCAATGAAAGGAATGATGACATTAATACCCGGCTTGAGCGTAGCAAAATATCGTCCGAGACGCTCTATGATTTTCGTCTCACTCTGAGGGATGATAACGATGGTTTTCTTAACCACTACGAGTGCAAGTGCTACTAGAGCCACCAGCACATAAATTCCTATGTTCATGATGTTTATACGATTAAGTGAATAATGTTGACTCTAAACTTTTCCTACCTAAACTTTTTCTACCTTGAGGATGATAGATTCGTGACCTAAGATTCGAACCATATCGCCTACAGCAAGCGGTTCGGCAAGATGTGGAGCTTCCGCTTTCCAATCATCTCCATCCAGCTTTACCCTGCCGAATCCTCCGGCAGGAATCATCTCTGTCACTTCCCCTATCTGTCCTGCCAGCGCATCGGCGTTACTGCGGCGATCTTCCCCACCCTTGTGTAGCGATTTCAGCAGATGCGGACGAACCAACCAGATGCTAAGCATAGAGCAGATAGCCCAAACCACTACCTGCACCCAGAAAGGTGCTCCTACTAATGCCACAGGAATGCTGATGAGCGCACCAATGGCAAAACAAGTAACATAGAAATCGCCGGAAGACAACTCTAAGATGAGGCAGATGAACATCACCGACGTCCATACCAGCCAAAGGTTATGAGATAAATACTCCATACTTAACTATTTAAATTTGATTCTTCAGATTCGAGAGATTTGGAAAATTCCTTATTTTCTGCGGGTTATAGTCTTCTTTTTGCTACTGGTCTTCTTGGTTGTAGAAGTCTTGCTCGTAGAACCTACCTTATAAGTTGTCTGAGGTTTATAATACTTCAGCGCAGTAGGCATTTCCTTCTGCAAGTCAGCAATACGCTTGGTGTCTGAAGGGTGATCACTGAAAATATCACTCTGATTGCTGCTAGAGCCCTGCGACATTCGCTGCCAGAAAGGAATGGCCTGCTGAGGATCGTAACCAGCCATGGCAGCGAAGATAAGTCCCATGTAATCTGCCTCGGTTTCATTATCACGGGAATACTTCAGATTGCGGAATGAGAAATACCGTCCGGCAACTGCACTTGCCACATTACCTACACCATTACCAACTGTCTGGTTCAACACAGTTCCCAGGATGCTTGTACCGGTTTGCTGATTCTGCTGTTTGGTGAGCTGCTCAGCACTATGTTTAGCCACAGCATGAGCTATTTCGTGACCCAAAACGATTGCCAAACCGGTTTCATTCTGAGTGTAAGGCAAAAGTCCTTCATAAACCACGATTTTACCGCCAGGCATACAGAATGCATTGGCTGACTTATCTTGTACCAGGTTGAATTCCCATGAATAATTCTTCACATCGGCTTCAAATCCGTTCTGCTTCAAATAGAGTTCAACAGCATTGGCAAGTCTTTTTCCTACTCGCTGAACCATCGCCGTATTGGCTGCATTGGTCGACTTCTTGGCAGAAGCCATGTACTTTGTGTATTCCTGATTAGACAGACTGAGAATCTGCTCATCGGATACAGAGATGCGATGAGTGCGACCGGTCAGAGGCACCGTCTGAGTAGTGCCGCAAGATGACAGCGCAAGGACTGCCACAACCGTCAGAACTAAAACCTTAAACTTTTTCATCTTAACTTATGTATATTATGTTTATTCATTAAGTTTATGTGCTGTTTGAAACAGATTTTCTCTGCAAATATACTATTTCTAATTGAAACCACCAAAGAAAAATGAGAAAAACATGAAATATAACCTAAAAATAACACAAGATAACTGACAAAAAAGGGGTGTAGGAAAAAAAGATGGCAAAAAATAAGGTGTGGCACAATCTTTGCAGTTTCGCAAAACCGTCAGGCTGCCAGATGACAGCTGCCCGAGAAAGCAGCATTATCAGCAGACTGGGTCTAAGAAGTATAACATTAAAATATTTTAATATGAACGCAAAGAAGGAAGTGCCTGTATTGCTTTTGACAGGCTACCTGGGTAGTGGAAAGACAACCCTTCTCAACAAGATTTTAGCCAACGAAAAAGGTATTAAATTTGCCGTCATCGTCAACGATATTGGTGAAGTCAATATTGATGCAGCCCTGATAGAAAAAGGTGGCGTAGTAGGTCAGAAAGACGATTCGCTTGTTTCTCTCCAGAATGGTTGCATCTGCTGCACATTGAAGATGGACCTGGTAGAACAGCTCAAGGAAATCGTAGACATGAAGCGTTTCGATTACATTGTCATCGAGGCTTCCGGAATCTGCGAGCCTGCTCCTATTGCACAGACCATCTGCTCTATCCCATCCCTCGGTCCTCAGTACATCGAGAATGGCATTCTGCGCCTTGACAGCATCGTTACCGTAGTAGATGCTTTGCGCATGAAGGATGAATTCTCCAACGGCAGCGACCTGATGAAGAAGAATATGGATGAGGAAGATCTAGCTTCGCTCGTCATCCAGCAGATTGAGTTCTGTAACATCATTCTTCTGAACAAGGCTGCAGAGGTTGAACCTAAGGAACTGGAGCACCTTAAGCAGATTATCCGTGCCATCCAGCCTAAGGCAGAAATCTTTGAATGCAACTATGGTGACGTTGACTTGAATCTGATCGTCAATACCAAGAAGTTTGATTGGGAAACCGTAGCCACTTCAGCCGGTTGGATTCAGGAGATTGAATCAGAAAGAAACGAAGAGCATGAAGAAGATGATGTAGAAGAAGCACATGAACATCATCACCACCATGACCACGAGCATGACGAGCATGAACATCATCATCATCACCATCATCACGACCATGATCATGATCATGAAGGCGGAGAAGTTGAGGAATACGGAATCGGCACCTTCGTTTACTATCGTCGCAAGCCTTTCGACCTGGGTCTCTTCGATGATTTCGTCGCAAGAAAATGGCCTAGAGACGTGGTTCGCGCCAAGGGAATCTGCTATTTCGATGATGAGCGCGACATGTGCTACGTGTTCGAACAGGCAGGCAAGCAGAAGACTGTAAAGCAGGCTGGCCAATGGTTGGCTACCATGCCGAAAAGCGAACTCGCCCAGGTCTTGTTGAATAACCCACAGCTGCAGAAGGAATGGGATCAGGAATTGGGCGACCGCATGATAAAAATCGTATTCATCGGTCAGCATATCAAGGAACAGAAAGATGCTATCATTGCTGAGCTCGACAAGTGTTTGGCGTAGAATCTTATTCACCCGGCTTCCTAGCAAAAAGCTAAGAAAAAACCGCTCAAAATGAGCAGCAAACAAGAAAAACGGAGGAAAACGAACAAAAAAAGTGAAGTTTTTCCTCCGTTTTTTAGTTTAATTCGTTTTTTTTTGTTAATTTTGCACCCGAATAATAAAAGCGTAATTAATATGAAGACAAACTTCAGACCGGCGTATATAAAGGACTTTGCTGCTTGCTGGAAAGTCATCGACCAGGCTCGCCAAAGTATGATAGAATCGGGACGTCATCAATGGACTGAGGAATATCCATCAGAAAAAGACATCAGAAAAGACATAGAAAATGGCAATGCCTTCGTTCTGACAGTAAATGAAGAGGTAGTTGTCTATGGAGCAGTCATATTGAATGGTGAACCCAAATATAAGAAATTAGTAGGCAACTGGATTACTGATGGCGATTATTATGTAATACATCGCTTTGCCACGTTGCCTAGTTTCCAGCGTGAAGGTTTAGCGCGTATTTTCATCAGTAAGGTGAACAGCATGTGCGAGGTAGAAAAAATACCTAGCATCAAGGTTGACACCAACTTTGACAACACGCCGATGATTAACCTTCTGTCTTCGATGGGTTTCTGCATCTGCGGACGTGTAAACTATGGAGGAAACAGAGGTCAGCGTTTCGCCTTTGAAAAACTCTCCATAGCCATGGAACCTGCAGAATAATTTCTTGCCATCGAAAAACACAACATTTGATTAACATCCTCAAACATTCATTATGGAAGAGAAACTATTGCAGATGAAGAGCTTGGTTGAAAGACTCAACCAAGCTTCGGATAGTTATTATAACGGAAAAGGCGAACTCATGACCGACTATGAGTGGGACGCCCTTTTCGACCAGCTCAAGAGATTGGAAGAGGAAACAGGCGAAATTCTGCCTGACTCCCCAACTAATCGCGTGTCAGAAGATTCTATCGTAGGAAAGAAAGAGGAGCATGAATTTGCCGCCCTCTCTCTGGCAAAGACCAAACAGGTAAGTGATCTTGTAAAATGGGCAGAAGACCGCCCTATCTGGATTTCATGGAAACTGGACGGACTGACCCTCGTAGTAACCTATGACGGCGGAATACTCACCAAAATCGTTACCCGCGGTAACGGACACATCGGCACCAACATTACCCACTTGGCTCCAGCCATTTCAGGCATTCCTGCTACCATTTCAGAGAAAGGACATCTTGTAGTAAGAGGAGAAGCCGTCATTTCGTATGCTGATTTCGAACAGTTCATCATCGAAAGCGAAGGCGATTACGCCAATCCACGAAACCTCGCTTCAGGCTCACTCGCGCTGAAGGATATTGAAGAGGTGAAGCAGCGCCACATCCAATGGATTCCGTTCACCCTGGTTTATACTGAGCGGGAACTTACCTCATGGGGCGAACGCATGCAAATGCTGAAAGACCTGGGAATGAATCCTGTAGAACGTGAGCGTATTGACCACCCTACCACAGAAAATATCCAGCTGGAAATAGACAAGTTTACGGAGAAGGTGACAAGCAAGAAGAATCCTTTCCCGGTAGACGGACTGGTGATTTGCTACGATGATACGGCTTATGCAGCTACTGGGTCGGTTACAGGCCACCACGCTACGAGGGCAGGATTTGCCTTTAAATGGCAAGATGAACATGCTGACACCGTACTCGACCACATCGAATGGTCGTGCGCAGCCAGCACCATCACGCCTGTAGCTGTTTTCAAACCGGTAGAACTAGAAGGAACCACCGTGCAGCGTGCCTCGCTCTGCAATGTAAGCGAATGCGAGCGTCTGGGCATTGGTGACAAGGGAACCAGACTGCAGGTCATCAAGGCCAATAAGATTATCCCGAAGGTAATCAATATTACAGAGGTTGTGGGGAGTTTTGTCATTCCCAACGAATGTCCGGTTTGCCATGCGCCAGCCGTAGTGCGCGAGAGTGAGAGCGGCACCAAGACTCTCCATTGCACCAATGCAGCCTGCCCAGCCAAACAACTTAAGAAATTTGCCCGCTTCGTCAGCAAGGAAGGAATCAATATTGACGGAATCTCAGAACAGACTGTCTGGAAATTCATCAATCATGGTTTTATCAGGGAATATGCTGATTTCTACAAACTGAAGAATTATGCGTTCGAGATTTCCTGTTTCGAAGGATTTGGCAAGAAGAGCGTAAGCAATCTTCTGGAGAGTGTAGAGAAAAGCCGCCATACTGACGGTCGTCATCTGCTCTACGCTTTGAATATTCCGCTCTGCGGCGGCGATGTGGCTAAAAAACTGCTCAGCCGTTACAAGGTGAAGGAACTGATAGAAACGGCGCGCCTGAGCATGTTCGATGATGAGTTTGCAAGCATTGATGGTATTGGACCTGAAAAGAGTGCCAAGTTTATCGCCTGGTTCAAGGATGATGTTCATTTCCAGCATGTGCAGCATCTGCTGTCCGAGCTGATTATCGAGGAGCATGAGCCTGTAGAAACGGGAAACAAATGCCAAGGACTGACTTTCGTCGTAACGGGAGATTTGCATCATTACAAGAACCGCAACGAGCTGAAGGCTTATATTGAAAGCCAGGGCGGCAAGGTTACGGGAAGTGTGAGCAAGAGTACTAACTTCCTGATTAACAACGATGCAGCTTCGCAGAGTTCGAAGAACAAGAAAGCCCATGAACTCAATATTCCAATCATTACAGAGGATGAGTTCATTGAAAAGTTTCAGGAGTAAACAAGTGAATTAAGCGAAATAAAAAGCGAAAGCCAGATTCCGGATTACGGACTTGGCTTTCGCTTTTCTAGTTTTAAGAACCTGCAAATTCTCTGTTATTATTCTCCCAGGAACTGACCCATGAAGAGAATTGCGCCACTATTACGTTCGGTAATGAAATAAACGAATGGACGGTTAGCATGAAATTCTACACGCTTCATCTCATGAGGACCCAGTGAGGTCAGCATCACAGCAGCTGTTACGGCAGCAGCCTTGGTTCCACGCTCGCTTACCTCAATCTTTGCCTTCTGCAACATCTTCGATACGTAGAAGCTGCCATTGGCAAAACGGCTGAAATCTGCCGTGCCTGGCTGGAAGATGCTTGGAGCTCCCAATTTACTAATAATCTGGTTGAGCGACAAATCCATCTCTGTGGTAAACTTAGGGAATTTTAAATCTACCTGGCAACGGTCCATGTCATTACTCAACTTCTGAAGTTTATCAGCATCCATCTCCTTCATCACCTCGCTGATGCTCTTGCCAGCCTTAGGAAGAAGAACAGTCATCTGATAACATCCATTTCCGTATGGCAGTTCTACAGCCTGCAACATATCATTTTCAGTATAGGCAAACTTCTTGTTCTGGTGCATCATGTTCACCTTCTTAATATCACGAGTGTAACCGCTGAAGTTCTCGAGTCTAGTGTTCTTCGCATCAAACTTCTCCTGCCAGGTTCCATTAAAATAAATAGCATTCAGGAGGTAAGAAACGGCTGCAGGGTCTACCTGGTCGATGATGCTAGGAATCATGCCTTTAGTCTGCTTCTTGCACCAGTCATTAATGCGAGTGGCAGATTTAGGAGAGGTAAAGTCCATGCTCTCAACACCAGCCTGATAAGAATCGGCCACGGTGTGAGCGAAATCACTGTTCAGTCTGAAATTCTTATTGATGGCGATAAAATTGGCAATGTTTACGGTTGTCTGCTTGTCAAATTTGCCAGCCGAAAGCATCAGCGCCTTATAACAGTCGTTGAGTTCCTTCACGCTCACGCCCTCGCAACCGATTGCCTTCAGAATCTCCTGCTGAGTCTTGCCGTCGGCACCATTCGCAAGCATTCCCATCAGATAGGCGATGCTCATTGGCGAAACCACCTCAGAATCCATGCCGCTGATCTGCTGATAGAGTCTGAAAGCGAAATCGTTGTTCTTCTTCACGATGTTCTGCTGAGCCTCTGAGAGGACAAGATAACCCTCATCCATTTCCTCATCTGCTGACGGACGGGCAGCCTCTGCCTCCGTTATCTTCTCAGCCTTTGTTGCGTTCTCATTCTGTGCATTCTTGCTTGAGCTGCAAGAAGTCATTGCCATTGCAGCTGAAGCTAAAATAGCTGCACTAAATACTTTCTTATACATATTTCTCTAATTTATTGGTTCATTTTAATGACTCAACGCTTCTGAACCCAAAGGGACTGTTCCTCTTTTTAAAAGGCAGTTCCCGAATCGGAATCTGAATCGTGAGTTCTGAAAATAAAATGAAAAATCGGCTAATCCTTGCACGGGAAAAGCCGATTTTACTATTTCTTAACAAAAAACAACTATGTTCTTTACAAAAAATCAATGCAGCGGTGCCTCTTCCGAAGGTCTGCCAGGCTTTATTCTGAGATGATATCTGTTTCCATCATATTCCACGCGCATGATGTTCGTCCTATTGGTCTTCATCTCATCGCTCGAATTAGCCACAAGATGTTCGTATAGATCGATTGCCACATGTCCCATCGTTCTGCGCAGATTGATTTCGATGCAAGGAACCACGCCCAGTCCGGTTCTGTTTACGTCCTCACCTTCCTGATTCAGCACAGCCTCGCAGAATTCATCCTTCTCCCCTTTCGTGCAGATCATCATGTCAACGCCGAACGGACCACTGTAAATATCCTTCAGCGCCGGCTCCATTACCTCGATGATACGCTGTCTGATTCCGGCAAGCTGAGCCTCGCTAATGAGCGGTTTCATCATTTCCACCTTCTCAGCTTCAGAGCAGAGCACATTGCCCGAATAGGCATTCTTGATCGTATCGAATAGCGAAAGACCGCGATAGAGCGCCTTGCCATCTTTCATTTCAAACTCCATGGCGAAATCTCTCACCTTATTATATAGGGGTTCTACGGTTACGCCGCCCTGATGATAAATCATGTTTGCCACCCATCTTTCGAAGGTAGGATAATCTCCGGCTGTTCTGAAGTCCTCAGCACTCACATATTTCACTCCCCTCCCGCTACTGCTCCAGGGAGCCTTGACAACAGCTTTGCCGTGCTGGAGAATGAGTTCTTTGACGCGAGCCGTCTCAGTAACATATTCCACGCCACGCTGCAGATGAAGGGCAGCCCATTGCCTGCTGCTCACCTCGCGTACCTTATTTAATACAGCATCAGTCGGCAACATAATCTCCGGTATTCCCAAACGCTCCAACTCACCTTTCAGCGACAGGTTCCATCCCCAGGGATGAACACTGTCCAGAAATTCCGTCTTGAGCAGATGCTTCAGCTGAGGCTTGGTGATAAACTCAACCTTGCTGTTCAGTTCAGCTCCAAAATGGCGCACCCTGTTCTTCGCAAAATCAATATCATCCACAAGTACGAGGTCGCCCTCTTCCGCCCAAAGAGCCGGAATGAAAGCAAGATCACTTCTAAGTTGTCTACCCGCATGAGGCGCGGTGAACTGTTTCAGATTTGCAGCCAAAGCCAAATCATGTTCTGGATTGAAAATATGTAACTTCATGGTGCAAAGATATAAAGAAAAGCGCAAAATAGGGAAGAAAATCCCCATTTTTACTTAGACAAGTGCTAAATAATGAAAAAAAAGTTACTTTTTGCTATCTAGAGTTTGCAAATTAGAAATATTTAATTACCTTTGCATCGTAAAAACAATTAGAAACGATATAAACTCATGGAAGAAGCATTCTTCAGAACACATACATACCTCGTAGAGCATACGGACGCACCAGTAAGACGCACTCTGATGGACGAAATCGACTGGAGCGACCGTTTGATTGGCATAAAGGGAACACGCGGTGTAGGAAAGTCTACATTCCTCCTTCAATATGCCAAGGAGCACTTTGGCCCTACTGACCGAAAGTGTCTGTATGTGAATATGAACAATTTCTATTTTCAAAGCAGAGGAATCGCAGATTTAGCAGGTGACTTTGTTCGCCACGGCGGCAGAACCCTTCTCATCGACCAGGTCTTCAAGCAGTCGGACTGGAGCAAGGAGCTGCGCAAATGCTACGACCTGTATCCAGAGTTAAGAATCGTGTTCACAGGTTCCAGCGTGATGAGACTGAAGGAAGAGAATCCTGAGCTCAATGGAATCGTGAAAAGCTATAATTTGCGAGGCTTCTCTTTCAGAGAGTTTATCAACCTGCAGACTGGCAACAGTTTCCAGCCATATACACTCGATGAAATCTTGCGCAATCACGAGCACATCATCAAGCAGATACTGCCCAAGGTGAGCCCGATGAAATACTTCCAGGACTACTTGCATCATGGATTCTATCCATTCTTCCTGGAGAACCGCAACTTCACAGAGAATCTACTAAAGACAATGAACATGATGACCGAGGTAGACATCCTCCTCATCAAGCAAATCGAACTGAAATATCTCACCAAGATCAAGAGGCTCTTCTATCAGCTAGCTGTAGAAGGTGCCAAGGCTCCCAACGTGAGCCAGCTTGCCGAAGAGATCAACACCAGCAGAGCTACGGTAATGAACTACATCAAGTATCTTGCTGATGCGCGACTCATCAACATGATTTACCCTACCGGGCAGGAGTTCCCAAAGAAACCATCCAAGGTGATGATGCACAACTCCAACCTGATGTACGCCATCTATCCTATCAAGATAGACAAGCAGGAGGTGATGGAAACATTCTTCGTCAACTCGCTCTGGAAAGACCATAAGGTAAGCCAGACCGGCAAGGACCACTACTTCATTGTAGATGGTGAGAAGAAGTTCAGAATCTGCGATGCGCAATCTCCAAACAAGGTGCGCAACAATCCCGACATCATCTACGCCCGATACAATACCGAGGTAGGCAAGGACAACAGGATTCCGTTATGGCTTCTGGGTTTCCTATATTAATATAAGGTGTTGGAATGGGCAAAAACATTCGAAAAACAAAAACAGAACTGAAAATTGAACTCTCAAACAGATTCAACTATCAAAGTTCAAAGGAATAAAAATACAAAACATTTTTAATATTTTATCTAAAAGTAAAATGGCTAAAGAGAAAAAATTTATCACTTGTGATGGTAACACAGCTGCCGCACATGTAAGCTACATGTTTACTGAGGTTGCTGCTATCTACCCTATTACTCCATCATCACCAATGGCGGAGCATGTAGATGAATGGGCTGCCAAAGGTCGTAAGAACCTTTTCGGTCAGCGAGTTTCTATCCAGGAAATGGAATCAGAGGCTGGAGCTGCCGGTGCAGTTCACGGTTCTCTCCAGGCTGGTGCCTTGACTTCAACTTACACTGCTTCTCAGGGTTTGTTGCTGATGATTCCTAACATGTACAAGATTGCTGGTGAGTTGCTCCCTTGCGTGTTCAACGTATCAGCTCGTACATTGGCTTCTCACTCACTTTGTATCTTCGGTGACCACCAGGACGTAATGGCTTGCCGCCAGACAGGTTTCGCTATGTTCTGCTCAGGTTCTGTTCAGGAGGTTATGGACCTCTCTGCAGTTCCTCACTTGGCTACATTGGAGACAAAGGTTCCTTTCATTAACTTCTTCGACGGTTTCCGTACTTCTCACGAGTACCACAAGATCGAGGAGATGGATATGGAAGACATCCGTCCATTGGTTAAGGAAGAGTTCATCGAGGACTTCCGTAACCGTGCTTTGACTCCTGAGCGTCCTGTTACTCGCGGTACTGCTGAGAACCCAGAGACATTCTTCACTCACCGTGAGGCTTGCAACCCTTACTACGATGCAATTCCTGAGGTAGTAGAGAAGTACTGCCAGGAGATGACTAAGATCACTGGTCGTGAGTATCACCTCTTCAACTACTATGGTGCTGAGGATGCTGAGAACATCATTATCTTGATGGGTTCTGCTACAGAGCCAGCTCGCGAGGCTATCGACTACTTGAATAAGCAGGGCAAGAAGGTTGGTATGGTTGCAGTTCACCTCTTCCGTCCATTCTCTGTTGACTTCTTGAAAAAGACTATCCCAGCTACTGTTAAACGTATCGCTGTTCTCGACCGTACTAAGGAGCCAGGTGCAGAGGGTGAGCCATTGTACCTCGACGTTAAGTCAGCTCTCTACGATGACGAGCGTAAGCCATTGATCGTTGGCGGCCGCTACGGTCTCGGTTCTTCTGATACAACTCCAGCTAAGATTGTTGCTGTATTCAAGAATCTCGAGTTGCCACAGCCTAAGAACCACTTCACTGTAGGTATCGTTGATGACGTTACATTCACTTCTCTCCCAGAAGAGGAAGAAATCCCAATGGGTGGCGACGACTTATTCGAGGCTAAGTTCTACGGTTTGGGTGCAGACGGTACTGTTGGTGCTAACAAGAACTCAGTTCAGATTATCGGTAACAATACTAACAAGTATTGCCAGGCATACTTCTCTTACGACTCTAAGAAGTCTGGTGGTTTCACCTGCTCTCACTTGCGTTTCGGCGACAGCCCTATCCACAGTGCATATCAGGTAAATACTCCTAACTTCGTAGCTTGCCATGTACAGGCTTACCTCCACATGTACGATGTAACTCGTGGTTTGCGTAAGAACGGTTTCTTCCTGTTGAACACTATCTTTGATGGTGAGGAGTTGGTTAACTTCATCCCTAACAAGGTAAAGCGTTACTTCGCTCAGAACAACATCACTGTTTACTATATTAACGCAACTAAGATTGCTCAGGAGATTGGTCTCGGCAACCGTACCAACACCATTCTCCAGTCTGCATTCTTCCGTATTACAGAGGTTATTCCTTTGGATCTCGCTGTAGAGCAGATGAAGGCATTCATCGTTAAGTCTTACTCTAAGAAGGGTCAGGACGTTGTTGACAAGAACTTCGGCGCTGTAGACCGTGGTGGTGAGTACAAGCAGTTGACAGTAGATCCAGCTTGGGCTAACCTCGCTGACGATGAGGCTAAGGAGGATAACGCTCCAGCATTCGTTAAGGAGCTCGTTCGTCCTATCAACGGCCAGGCAGGTGACCTCTTGAAGGTTTCTGACTTCGTTAAGCACAACACAGTTGACGGTACATGGCAGAACGGTACTGCAGCATTCGAGAAGCGTGGTGTTGAGGCATTCGTACCAGTATGGAACGTAGAGAACTGTATCCAGTGTAACAAGTGTTCATTCGTTTGTCCTCACGCAGCTATCCGTCCATTCGTATTGACCGATGAGGAGCTCGCAGGCATCGAGGGTCTCGCGACTCAGGATGTTAAGGCACCTAAGGCTTTGGCTGGAATGCACTTCCGCGTCGAGATTTCAGTACTCGACTGTCTGGGTTGTGGTAACTGTGCTGACGTCTGCCCAGGTAAGAAGGGTGAGAAGGCGTTGACAATGGTTCCATTCAACGTTGACGCAGAGGATATGGTCAAGGAAGCAGCTAACTGGGAGTATCTCGTACACAAGGTAGCTTCTAAGCAGGATCTCGTAGACATCAAGCAGAGCCCTAAGAACTCTCAGTTCGCTCAGCCATTGTTCGAGTTCTCTGGTGCTTGCTCTGGTTGTGGTGAGACTCCATACGTCAAGTTGATTTCTCAGCTCTTCGGCGATCGTCAGATGATTGCTAACGCTACTGGTTGTTCTTCTATCTACTCAGCTTCTATCCCATCTACTCCATATACAAAGAACGCTAAGGGTCAGGGTCCTGCATTCGACAACTCATTGTTCGAGGACTTCTGCGAGTTCGGTCTCGGTATGGTAATGGGTAACAAGAAGATGAAGGAGCGCATCGCTCACTTGCTCGAGGAGGCTAAGGCTCAGGAGCATGTTCCTGCTGAGTTCGTAGCTGCTGCTGACAAGTGGATGGCTAACATGAACGATTCTGAGGGTTCTAAGGAGGCTGCTGCAGAGTTGAAGCCTCTCATCGCTGCCGGCGCTGAGAAGGGTTGCCCTATCTGCAAGGAGCTCAAGACTTTGGATCACTACCTCGTTAAGCGTTCACAGTGGATCATCGGTGGTGACGGTGCTTCTTATGATATCGGTTACGGTGGTCTCGACCACGTATTGGCTTCTGGTGAGGATGTTAACATTCTGGTACTCGATACTGAGGTTTACTCTAACACTGGTGGTCAGTCTTCTAAGTCTACTCCACTCGGTGCTATCGCACAGTTCGCTGCTCAGGGTAAGCGTATCCGCAAGAAGGATCTCGGTCTGATGCAGACTACATACGGTTACATCTACGTAGCTCAGGTAGCTATGGGTGCTGACAATGCTCAGACATTGAAGGCTATCCGCGAGGCTGAGGCTTATCCAGGTCCATCACTCATCATCGCTTACGCACCATGTATCAACCACGGTTTGAAGCGTAAGGGCGGTATGGGTCGTTCACAGCACGAGGAAGAGTTGGCTGTTGAGTGCGGTTACTGGCACTTGTGGCGTTACAACCCACTGTTGGCTGATGAGGGTAAGAACCCATTCACACTCGACTCTAAGGCTCCTAACTGGGAGAACTTCCGCGACTTCTTGCTCGGTGAGGTTCGTTACCTCTCTGTACAGAAGGCATTCCCTAAGGAGGCTGATGAGCTCTTCTCTCAGGCAGAGAAGATGGCTAAGCTCCGTTACCAGACTTACGTTCGTAAGAGCCAGGAGGACTGGAGCGAGCAGATCTAATCTAGCGATATTTCAATAGGTTAAATATATAATCTCCGAAGACCTTGGTTGCGTTTTGCAATCAAGGTCTTTTTTGTTTTAAAATGCTCCATATTCATGTAAAAATTGGAAATAAGTGATGAAACATATGGAAAAATCGTGATTTTGAGATTGGGTTCTTTAGGGGCAATTCTAATTGTTTTGTAAAGAAAGCAGAACATTCACATGTGGTATAAGACGGGCTGAAAGCCCAAAAGCTCTTAGCCCAGGGCGTATTGGGTAATTTCAACCGTACAGATCGAACCATTATGGATTTTTAATCCGCTAAAAGAAACGAAGCTAGAAGCGAAATCAGACTGAGCAATGTAAATAATCCTTACCCACTCAAAACAGAAACCCCAAAAGGCAAAAATCAGTGCTTTTTAGTGAAATTTCGAAGAAAAAAATGCAAAATAAGAGGGTTAGAAAGGTGTTTTACCCCCTCTACTAAGGGTGAAAAATGCCCCTCCTCGGACATAAAAACAGCCTCTGAGATGATATATTTTTAACAAAAGCAACATAAAACAAGGATAAAAATGCAGAATTGAACAGTATAAAAGCTAACTTAAGTGGCTTAATATGTAGATAATTATTATACACAGAACGTTAGAGTAGAAATACAACAAAATGCACATAACACGCTAATAACCAATACATTCTGAAACACAGACAACCTATACCAGGTAAAATTCACAAGTTCATCTAGCGTGTCATTAAGGGTCAAGGTCATTAAGGGTCATTTTCATTTTCGGGGGAGAAAAATCCCCTATAGTATATATATAAATAAATATTTATATATACTATAGCTCAAAATGACACTTTCATTTTTCTAAATGACCCTTAATGACACTGACCCTTAATGACACGCTCGTTTTTCATCCTTACTTTTCCCATTGCTGATTGTTTCTGCAATAAAGTTCAGATAAAAAATCAATAGAACTTATTGTATTACAGCTACTTATAGCTTTTCTCACATAGAAAGTTAGGGTGAAAGCTTGTATTCTGCCCAAAAATGTTGTATCTTTGCACCGGCAATCGAAAGAACAGCCTTTTGTGCCTTGCTCAGGTCTTCTCTTAAGACCAACACGGGTCATAAATGATGGCAAGCGCTGGTCATCAATGAAGACCCCGAAAACGGCAGGAACGGGGCATTCTGGGGAGTTGCTTAAAGAAACAAAAATTTGAACAAGAAGAAAATAATATGATTACAGTTGATGGATTGACCGTAGAATTTGGCGGCACCACCCTATTCAAAGACATTTCCTTCCAGATCAACGAGAAGGACCGTATAGCCCTGATGGGAAAGAATGGCGCAGGAAAGAGCACATTGCTCAAGATTATCGCCGGTGTGAGAAATGCTACTCGTGGCACCGTTTCCGCTCCCAAGGATTGCGTCATCGCCTATCTGCCTCAGCATCTGATGACCGAAGACGGCAGAACCGTATTCGAGGAAACCTGTCAGGCGTTTGCCCATCTGCACGAAATGCAGGCTGAGATTGACCACATCAACAACGAGCTCACCACCCGTACCGATTACGACAGCGATGATTATATGCAGCTCATTGAGAAAGTATCCTCTCTCTCAGAGAAATTCTACGCCATCGACATGACTCATTTCGAGGAAGATGTAGAGAAGACGCTGCTCGGTCTCGGTTTCGAGCGCTCTGATTTCAACCGCCCTACAAGCGAGTTTTCGGGAGGATGGAGAATGAGGATTGAACTGGCAAAACTGCTCTTGAAATCGCCAGACGTACTGCTGCTCGATGAGCCAACCAACCATCTCGACATCGAATCCATCGGCTGGCTCGAAGACTTCATCATCAACAGTTCGAAAGCAGTAGTTGTCATCAGCCACGACCGAAAATTCGTTGACGACATTACAACAAGAACCATCGAAGTAACCATGGGCCGCATCTACGACTACAAAGCCACTTACAGCCAATATCTGGAACTGCGCAAGGAACGCCGCGAACAGCAGATGAAGAAATATGAAGAACAGCAGAAGATGATTGCTGAAACCAAGGACTTTATAGAACGCTTCAAAGGCACTTATTCTAAAACCTTCCAGGTGCAGAGCCGCGTGAAGATGCTAGAGAAACTGGAACTTATCGAAGTGGATGAAGAAGATACAAGCCGCCTCCGACTCAAGTTCCCGCCGAGCCCACGAAGCGGTGCTTATCCGGTTCAGATGAGCGATGTGGCGATGTCGTTTGATGGCAAGAAGATTTTCAGCGGCGTGAATCTTACCGTAGAAAGAGGCGACAAGATTGCCTTCGTGGGAAGAAACGGAGAGGGTAAGTCAACGCTCGTGAAATGTATCATGGGTCAGCTTCAGAACGAAGGAAAGTTGGAATTGGGACATAATGTGCAGATAGGTTATTTCGCCCAGAACCAGGCTTCTCTGCTCGATGGCGAACTTACCGTATTCCAGACCATTGATGATGTTGCCAAAGGTGAAATCCGCAACAAGATACGCGATTTGCTTGGAGCATTCATGTTTGGCGGAGAGGATTCTACCAAGAAGGTGAAAGTATTGTCGGGAGGTGAGCGCACTCGCCTTGCCATTCTCAAGCTGCTGCTGGAGCCGGTGAATCTGCTGATTCTCGATGAGCCTACCAACCACCTCGACCTGAAGACCAAGGATGTGCTGAAACAGGCCTTGCTCGATTTCGACGGAACGCTCATCGTGGTTAGTCACGACCGTGATTTCCTCGATGGTCTTGTCAGCAAGGTTTATGAGTTCGGTCATGGTCGCGTCCGCGAACATCTCTGCGGCATTTACGAATTCCTGGAATCGAAGAAGATGGAAAATCTTCAGGAACTGGAGAAGAAGCAATAACCCCTATTCTATTGTTTTCTTATCAAAAAATATTTCAAGCATAAAACAAAAAGTCCTGATGTTTCAAACAAACGAAACATCAGGACTTTATTTTTTTCTATCTATTCGGAAAAACCATTCCCGAAAAATTCTATTCGGAAAAACTTCCTTCCGGAATTACCAAAGCTCCAGGCGCTGGTTCTTAGGAATGAACAGCTTGTCGCCCTGCTTTACACCAAATGCCTCATACCATGCATCGATGTGAGGAAGCGCACCATCAACACGCCACTTGCCGAGAGAATGAGGATCATTCTTTACGCGGTTGCGGATTTCCTTATCAGTAATGTTCTGTCCCCAAACACCTGCATAGGCGAGGAAGAAACGCTGGTCAGGAGTGAAACCATCCTTGTTCTTCAATGGCTTCTTAGCAGTAGCATTCTTGAAGGCATTGTATGAAACCATCAAACCACCATGGTCGGCAAGGTTCTCGCCGAGGGTGAAACGGCCGTTGGCATTCAGATCAGGCAACACCTTGATGTTACTGAAGAAATCAGCATACATATCAGCACGCTTGTTGAAACCTTCTGCATCTTCAGCTGTCCACCAGTCCTTCAGATTACCGCTAGCATCATACTGACGACCCTGATCATCGAATCCGTGAGTCATCTCATGACCGATTACTACGCCGATAGCACCATAGTTGAATGCAGCATCAGCCTTAGGATCGAAGAAAGGATACTGGAGAATACCAGCTGGGAAGCAGATCTCATTGGTAGTAGGATTGTAGTAAGCGTTCACGGTCTGAGGAGTCATGAACCACTCATCCCTATCTACTGGCTTTCCTGCCTTCTCTGCAATCTCCTTATCGTTGGCAAACTTACGGCAAGCCATTACGTTCTCATAATAGCTCTTAGATGGGTCGATGCTGAGCTTGCTGAAATCAGTCCACTTGTTAGGATAACCAATCTTTACATAGAACTTGTCGAGTTTGTTGTGGGCAGCTTTCTTTGTAGCATCGCTCATCCAGGTCTGAGCATCGATACGCTGACCGAGGCTGATCTGAAGATTCTTCACGAGTGTCTCCATCATCTTCTTAGAGCTTTCTGGGAAATAGCGCTTACAGTAGATGCTACCGAGCGCCTCGCCCAAGTGAGCCTCAACCTGAACAGTAGCGCGCTTCCAAAGAGGATAATCCTCCTTACGGCCACTCATAATCTTACCGAAGAATTCGAAACGGGCTTCGCGAATCTCATCGCTGAGGTAAGAAGCAGAACTACAGATGATGTCCCACTCCATCAAAGCCTTCAATGTGCCTGCACATTCTGCAGCTGCCACCTTGTCATAACCGGCAAAGAAAGCAGGCTGACCTACGATCATCTCCTTGAGATATTCGCTCTTGATTCCCTCGGCGTTGGCAAGTGCCTCGAGAGGAATGTTAGGATAATTCTCCTTGAATTCTGCCAAGGTCATCTTGTTGTAGTTGGCCTGAGGATCACGAAGTTCGGTACGGCTCTTAGAGAAAGTAGCGAGCGTTGTTTCGTGAAGGAATACGGCAGAAGCCTTCTTGGCAGCTTCATCAGCAGAGAAACCATAGAGCTGGAACATCTTGCTGAGGTAAGACTTATAAGCCTCACGGATAGCTACGGTTGCAGCATCGTTGTTGAGGTAATAATCCTTGGCACCGAGAGTAAGACCGCCCTGCATCAGGTTGTAGATGTTCATGGTTACGTTCTTCTCATCGGCAGCGAAACCTGCGCCATAGCTCAAGCCGAGCCCCATCCATGCATACTTAACCTGAAGCTTCTGAAGCTCGTCCTTGGTCTTGGCAGCTTCTATCTCATCCATCAGAGGCTTTACTGGAGCGATTCCAGCCTTGTTGCGGCTGTCAACATCCATAGAGAGTTTGTAGAAATCAGACAATTTCTGCTCAATGGTTCCAGCCTTGTAAGTCTTCTTCTGGAGTTCAGAAAGAATGGTGTTGATGCGCTTGTTGTTGTTCTCAGCCAGCTGGTCAAAACTGCCATAACGGCTGTAAGCGGCAGGAAGAGGATTGTTCTTCTGCCATCCACCTGTAGCAAACTGATAGAAACTGTCTGCTGGCTTCACTGTCTGGTCGAGATTGCTCATGACAAGACCCGATTTATTCTGAGCATCAGCGCCTAATGGCAAAGCTGCAATCAGCATCATCGGTAAGATCATTTTCATTTTCATTTTCTTCTCTTTATTTTATATTAATGTTACTATTATTTCGAAACTTCTTCCAGTTCTTCCGAAAGGAGCATCCAGCGCTCGTTCTCCTCATCGAGGCTCTTCATGAGTTCGGTGTATTCGGTCACGAGTTCCATGTTGGTTGCATTTTCCGGTTTCATCAGAAGCTCATCAATCTCCTTCTTTCTCGCTTCCAGCTTCTCTATCTTCGCCTCGCATTCCTTCACGGCTTTCTCAGCCTTACGGATCTTCTTCTGCTGTTCCTTATGTTCAGCGTAGCTCTGCTTGCCGGATGTGGCAGAGGCAAGACTGTCGGCTGTAGAACCTGATACGACAGAAGAACCGGAAGTATTGGCAGAAGGCGAACCGGCAGAAGCCATACTCTGGTTGGCAAGAGCCTGATTAATATTCTCGGCATTATGGGCACGGAGATAATCGTAAATACCACCGAGATGCTCACGAACCTTGCCGCCGCCAAACTCATAGACCTTATCTACCAGACCATCGAGGAATTCACGGTCATGGCTCACGATGATGGCTGTTCCATCGAAAGCCTTGATGGCTTCTTTCAGCACATCCTTCGACTGCATGTCGAGGTGATTGGTAGGCTCATCGAGAATGAGGAGATTCACCGGTTCGAGCAGGAGCTTGATCATAGCCAGACGGCTGCGTTCGCCTCCACTCAAAACCTTGACAAACTTCTCTGAAGTCTCGCCGCCAAACATGAAGGCGCCCAGGAGATCGTTCACCTTCAGACGCATTTCGCCTGTTGCCACATTGTCGATTGTCTGGAAGATAGTTAGATTCTCATCCAAGAGCTGCGCCTGATTCTGGGCGAAATAACCAATCTGCACATTATGACCAATCTTGAGAGTTCCGGTGAAAGGAATCTCACCCATGATACATTTTACCAGGGTAGATTTACCCTCGCCGTTCTTACCCACGAAAGCCACCTTCTCGCCACGCTTGATGGTAAAGGTAACATGGTCGAAGACGGTGTGTGCGCCGTAATCCTTGCGCACCTCATCGCAGATGATAGGATAATCGCCACTTCTGAGACAAGGAGGGAATTTGAGGTGCATCTGCTTGTTGTCAACCTCATCTACCTCGATAGGCACGATTTTCTCGAGCTGCTTGATTCTGCTCTGCACCTGAACCGCCTTGGTAGGCTTGTAGCGGAACCGCTCGATGAAATCCTTGATGTCGGCAATTTCCTTCTGCTGGTTTTCGTAAGCACGGAGCTGCTGCTCGCGGCGTTCAGCACGCAACACCACATACTCATCGTATTTCACCTTATAGTCTTCTACCCTTCCGCAAGTAATTTCGAGGGTACGGTTAGTTACATTGTTGATGAAAGCACGGTCGTGGCTCACCAGAACCACAGCCTTGGCACTCTGCGCCAGGAACTGCTCCAACCACTGGATACTTTCAATATCAAGGTGGTTGGTAGGCTCATCGAGGAGCAGGACATCAGGCTTCTGCAACAGAATCTTGGCAAGTTCGATACGCATTCGCCAACCGCCGGAAAACTCCTTGGTTGGGCGATCGAAATCATCGCGCGTAAAGCCAAGACCGCTCAAGGTACGCTCTATCTCAGCCTCATAGTTTTCGCCACCCATCATCATGTAGCGTTCATGTTCCAGGGTAAACTTCTCTACGAGCTGAGCATAGCTTTCGCTCTCATAGTCGGTGCGGTCGGCCATTTCCTGCTGCATCTTGTCAAGACGCGCCTTCATCTCGGTATTATGGGCGAAAGCCTTGCGGGTTTCCTCTTTCACGGTCGTATCGTCCTGCAGTTTCATCACCTGTGGCAGATAGCCGATAGTGGTTTCGTTAGGAATAGCCACAACGCCATCAGTAGGTTTCTGCAAACCGCAGAGAATCTTGAGCATCGTAGATTTTCCGGCACCATTCTTACCCACCAGGGCAATGCGGTCGCGGTCGTTGATGACGAAACTTACATCATGAAAGAGAGGCTTAACGCCAAACTCTACTTTCAGTCCTTCTACTGAAATCATCTATTTTAATTTATAATTTACAATTAATAATTTATAGTTTACCTAACTCCTTTTACGGAATGAGCAGGGATGAATCTCCATAGCTCAGGAAACGGAAATCATGCGAAAGAGCATAATCGTAAACCTTCTTCCAATCGCCCTTGAGGAAAGCACTCACCAGGAGCAGGAGCGTACTCTGAGGCTGATGGAAATTGGTGACCAGCATCTTCACAATCTTATACTGATAGCCAGGAGCAATGATAATCTGCGTGCTGGAATGGAGAGCCTCCAAGCCGTTGCGGTCCAGATAATCGATGATTGCCTGGATAGCCTGCATCGGAGTGATTCCATCTACCAGATTGCCATCTTCAGAAAGCTCGTAAGGATCCCACTGGTTTACATGCAGATCGTCTTCATTTGCCTCAGGATGCTTCAGCAGATGAACACCCATGTAATAGAGGCTCTCGATGGTACGGACGCTGGTGGTTCCTACGGCAATGACCCGACACTCGTGCTTGATGAGTTTTTCCAGGCTGCGGCGATGAACAACAATGTATTCCGTATGCATCTGATGGCCTTCGATTTCAAGGCTCTTCACCGGTTTGAATGTGCCGGCTCCTACATGCAGGGTTACTTCTTCGCGGTCGATTCCATGCGCATCAAGATCCTTGAGAACCGCATCGGTAAAGTGAAGTCCGGCAGTTGGAGCAGCCACACTTCCCTTGATTTTAGAATAAACCGTCTGATAGGTGGTCTTGTCGCTCTCCTCTGTCTTGCGGTTGAGATATGGAGGAATAGGCAACTCACCTACTGCTTCGAGAATCTCAGCGAAAGACACCTTGTCGTTGTCCCAATCAAAATCAACCCAATAGTTGGTTCCTCCGCCTTTGGCAACCATTTCCTGCGCTTCAGAACCGAGAGCATCTCCGCGTCGCATAGTGGCGCTGAGCGTAAGCTTGTGGCCCTTGATTTCGAAATCACGCTTCAGGCTTCCCTCTTTCCATTTCTTCAGATTACCGATCATGCAGAGCCAGGAACAATGTCCGGTGGTCTGGAACATGAGTTCATAATCAGTAGGTTCTGCAGGCTCCATCAAGAAAACCTCAATAAGCGCACCTGTTTCCTTGCGGAAATGCAGACGCGCTTGTATCACCTTGGTATTGTTGAATATCATCAAGGCTCCTTGAGGGAGATATGTGGGAAGATGATGGAAAACATCATCGCTTACCTCGCCGTGCTTATAGACCAGCAGTTTGCTGTGGTCGCGCTGGGCGATAGGGAATTTTGCGATGCGATCATCCGGTAAATCATAGTTATAATCACTAATCTTAATGTGTTTTGTATCCATTATTTATTTTTACTTTGAACTTTCTATTTTAAACTTTTATGCTTGTACTAAAGATTTGCCATCTGGCAGGTGGCATAAAGCACAACCATGATAAGGGTAAATATCACTACGGTCATGATTTTATCTACATCATCATAGTCGTAACCCGTACTCGTATACTGGTTGGAAATATACTTAATCTTTGGGGAGATGCGGTAATACATCCTGATGTAGATAAGATAAACGACAACTCCCACCACAGCTCCGATAGCCAGACCGCAAAGAATGTCGACCGGATAATGAACACCCAGGTAAAGACGGGTCCAGCAGTTCACGAGCGACCATAATAACAGGGTCCACGTAACCAGTTTGCTGCGGATAAGCAACGAGAAGAAGATAGCTAACGAAAGCGTATTGGCCGCATGAGCCGAACAGAAGCTGAAACTCTTGAGGCGCATATTGTCAACCACCTGAACCGTATACTTGAACATCGGGTCGCTGGAAGGTCTGTATCTTTCAGCCAGCGGTTTGATGATTCCATCCACCAGTCCATCAGCCAGAAAGATGCAGAGCACCGCTCCTCCAACCACGAGTGCAATCTGGCCCATCATCTCGTTGTTTCTTATCACAACAACGAAGAGGACGATATAAAGCGGAATCCATGTCCAGCCCGACGTAAGCGCCATCGCCATCTGATCGAGCCAGACATTCTCGCTGCCGTTAAACACATGCAACAGCTGCATGTCAAAATCTTGTATCCTACTAAAATCCATTCTCTTTATTTTAATCAGATTTTATCTTAATCAGATTTCCTCAATTGCCTTGGTTTCAATCCAGCCTTCTCTGCCGTCTCCTACCTTGATTTCACGCCAGCCTTTCATCGCCTTATCGGTAATATCAACGCGGGTTCCTTCATGCAGCAGGAAGAGGTCAGCACTCGTCTTGGCTGGAGTCTTCTTCACATTGACCGAAGGAGCGATGATGATGGCTCCCGTACGGTTAATGAGCATCTGCCGCTGCTGGTAAGCAAAGAGATTGCTCAGCAGGAAGACTGCCACGAAGAAGATTCCACCGAAGAAACCAATCTTGCGCAACACGATATGCGGACCGAAGAGATAAACCAAGACCAGAACCAGTGCCATGATGATGGCAATGATGCCTGTCTTAGCCCAACAGTCAACACTCGTAAAGTTAACCAGCGCCTTCCACCAGGTTACGAAGAACATCTCGCTTTCCGGAGTAATCTTATCGATGGTTTTGCTACGTGCAAACTGAAGGTTGAAGCTGATGTCTTCATCGCCTGGCGAGAGCAGATGGGCACGCTCATAATTGAGCACAGCCTTGGTAATATTGTCTGTACGGTAATAAGCATTGCCCAAGTTATAGTAAACTTCGGCAGAAACACCATAATTGTTCAATATTTCCTCATAGTCGCGTATGGCCTGCTGATAGTTACCTTTCTGATATTCCGTATCAGCATTGTTCTTGGTTACAGCGCCTGCAGAAACAGAGCAACCCAACATCACCATAATCATCATGACGAACGAATATCCGGTTGCACTCTTCTTGCGCTGCTTACGCGTTGCATTGATAGCATTTTCTATATCCATAATAGCAGTCATTGCTGATTCGAATGTACGGTTCATATTGCCGGCAGGGTCGCCCGGCGCATAGCGTTCAAACTCACATTCATCGAGCGCAGTTGTAAACTTCTCGATAGTTCTCTCCTCAACGCAATGTTTTTCGAGCATAGCCTGAATGTTTTCACGTGAGAGCTTTTCGGCTGGCATGTTGAGCTTGTAGCTGACATAGCCCCACAAAGCACGGAGCACTTCATCGTAGAATTCTTCCTGCTTGCCACCGAGCATCAGCAGATGAGCCTTCTTCAGGCGCTTGGTTGCTATCTTGTTTGCCTTGTTGGAACGGACCTTTACAAGGTCGGCATTCTCGAGAGCACGGCGGCGGAAGACTATGAGCAGGGCAAAGAAGGCTGCCAATGGAACCAGCAGACTGGTCCAGTAGCCGAAGCTTCCGTAGAACATATCGTCAATATCATGGAGCTTAGACTTGCCCAGTTTCAGCGCGTGAATGTCCTTATCCTTGTTGCTGAAATCTGATGTTTCATTGCCTGAAGTTCCATCGCCCTTCTCTACGTTCAGCGTAAACGGCTGGGTCTTGATTGTCTTGTACTTGTTAGCAGAAGTATCATAATAGGTGAATTCTACCGCAGGAATGGTATAATTTCCCTGATTACGAGGTACAGCCAGGAAGTCATAAATCATATTGCCTTCTACGCCATTGGCTGTAAGGCGGGTCTTGTCTGTCACCTTCGCATCGTACTTGTCAAAATCCTTAGGGAAGGTAATGACAGGCTGCTTGAGCAGCTTCAGGTTTCCGATTCCTCCTACCACTACACGGATGGTGATAGGTTCTCCAGCCTTTACTTCCTTCTTGTCGATGGAAGCAGTAATATTAAATTTACCTACACCGCCCGAGAAGTTGGCAGGGCGCTGAGGCAACGGATCAACCTGAATTTTCACACTAGGAGCTATAATATCTTTCTTTACTTCAACATAGCCGGAGCCACCATTGAAGAAAGCTTCCATCGGGTCAACGTTTCTGTTCTGCTGAACTACGATTCCCTTGAAGGTAATGGCTGGAATAGTGAGGTTTCCCGTCATCTGCGGATACATAACATACTGGCTCCATGTAACGCATCGGTAAGGTCGGCCGTTTACGGTCTCAGTATGGAAAGTCTTCTGCTGAGGCAGCGGAACTTCCTGGTTGTGGAATCCCTTCAGGTCAGGCATCTTGCCTTCCAACTGGGTAAGGTCTACCTGCGTGTAAACCTTATAAGTAAGGAGCACCGGTTCCTGTTCGTGAACACGTCGCTTGTTGGCTGTAACCTTGATGAAGAGGTCGCGGCCTGATATTCTTGATCCGGCAGTTCGCATACGCGGTTCATTATAATCATTCTGTCCGTGCATGGAAGGTGCACCGTTGTTGCGTGCAGCATGGCCAGAAACCGTAATCTTAACCGGATGGGAAGAGAGTTTTTTACCATTTACGATGGCATGAGAGGCACCAATGCCAAAGGTTCCGTTCTTAGCTGCGTAGAGCGTATAGGTAATGGTTACCGACGATGAAGAGGAAGTATGGCCATTGATCATCTGATAACTGGACTGCGATGAGGTGTAAGGACCTGCGATTACCTCAAGTCCTTCTCCTACTCCGCCTAGGCGGAATTCCTCTACATCACGTGTATTGATGGTATAGGCCACACGGAAGTTTTCTCCCGCCGCCACGTGTGTTGGTGCCGACACACTGATACGCTGGGCTTTCAGCTGCAAACTGAAGCCCAGAAGCATTGCCCATATAATAATAAACCAACCTATATGTTTCATGTTCAAATTTATTATGCTCGTTGTATTATTTTACTTTTTACCAGTTTTTCTCATATTGCTTTCTGCGAGGCTGACTCATCGCTTTCTGCATCTTGCGCTTCGTATCCTTCTCCTGCTGGATGGCAGCGTTCAAGAGTTGTTCAGCATTATCTTTGCTCATCTTGTCCTGATTGTTCTGATTCTGCTGATTGTTCTTATTCTGGTTGTTCTTGTTTTTGTCGTTCTTGTTCTTGCCTTTATTCTGTTCTTTGTTCTGATTGTCTTTGTTCTTGTCCTTGTTTTTATCCTTTTTGTTCTTATTCTTATCGTTTTGCTTGTTCTGCTTCTGGTTTTTGAGCAGTTTCTTGCAGAGGGCAAGATTATATCGGGTTGCATTGTCCTGCGGATTGCAGCGCAGGGCGTTCTCATAACATCCTATGGCCTGCGCATATTGCTGATGCTGCTGCATGACCACACCCATATTGTGGTAACTTCTGGCGCGTCGCATCTTGTTCGTTTCCAGTTTCGAAGCATTCTCAAACTGTATCATTGCCATCGAATCCTTCTGCTGCATCATCAGGGCGCAACCCAGATTATAGACAGCCTGCGCATTCTTCTGGTTCTTGGAGATAGCCTTGCGATATTGCGTTTCGGCTGCAGCCCACTTCTGTTTATGATAGGCGCGGTTTCCCTGGCGGATGAAGTTGCGGTCGTTCTGTGCTCCCACCTTCGCCAAGCCCAGCACCATCAGGGCAAAAACCAATATATATCTTAAATATCTCATTCTTATTATATAATAATGTATAAACGTTTATCAGAAAGGCTTCCTGATGTCTTTCTTAAAAAACTTGATGTTTCTGAGCAGAGGATTCTTTACCTCCAGCAGACAGATTTCGATGATAAGCAACAGGATGACAAGAATACCTACAGCCTGGAACTGTTCATCATAGGCGCTGTAAACCACACTCGTCACATCGCCTTTCTGCAATTTGGCAATATCATCATTCAATGCTCTTTCCGCATCGCTGGTATTATCTACATGAATGTACTGACCCTTGCCTGCCTGGGCAAGTTCCTTGCACATCTGCTCATTCAGAGCGGTCATTACGGTGTTGCCCGCATTGTCCTTCAGATAAGAGCCGTCGCCCATAGGGATTGGCGCTCCCTTGGTGTTTCCTATGCCCAGGATAAAGACATTGATTCCTTTCTTGTTGGCAGCAGCCGCTGCCTCCTGTGCGCCAGGCTCATGGTTTTCGCCATCGGTAATAACGATGATGGCTCTGCCCACATTCTCCTGCTGGGTGAAACTCTTGGAAGCCAAATCGATGGCAGCTCCGATATTGGTTCCCTGTGTCTGGATAAGACCAGGGGTTATGTTCTGGAGAAACATCTTTGCCGAAACATAATCGGTGGTGATTGGCAACTGCACGAACGCATCGCCTGCAAAGACGATGAGTCCAATCTTGTCGTTGTTAAAGTTGTCGACCAGATTTTCGATAAGCATCTTACTCTTGTCCAAACGGGATGGAACTACGTCTTGACAGAGCATGGAATTTGAAATATCGAGGCAGATGATGGTTTCAATACCATGTCGCTTATCGTGAGAAATCTTGCTGCCCATCTGCGGGCGAGCTACCATCACGATAAGAAGCGCCAAGGCTGCGAGCATCAGCACAAACTTCACTGTAGGGCGATATTTAGAGATGTTGGGCATGAGCTGTTTCAGAAGCTCCGGATCGCCGAGTTTCTTCAGTTTAGCCTTTCTTCTTCTCCATCCTATCAGCCTGATCAGAATCAGTACTGGTATAATCCACAACAGCCAGAGAAATATAGGATCTTCAAATCTTAACATTTTCTATTCTAATTATATCTTCTATTCGATTATCCGATAATCAGTAAAATATCTCCGATAACTGGTAAAATATCTCCGAAAGATAGCGGAATATCTCCGATAATCAGCAAAATATTTCAGTTTCCGGATTACGGAATTCTTCTGAACCAGGTGATGCGGAGCAGGATTTCTACCAGCAATACCAGGAGAGCTGCCAAGGCGAATGGCTGATAAGCTTCATAGCGCTTAGCGAAATGCTTGACATTAAACTTGGTTTTCTCCAGTTTATCAATGTCCTTGTAAATCTTCTTCAGCTCGTTATTGTTCGTAGCGCGATAGAAATTACCATCGGTTGTCTGCGCAATGTCGCTCAGCGTCTTCGTATCTATCTCTACCGGAATATTGACGTACTGTACTCCTCCTGCCACAGGCATTGGATAAGGAGCCACCTTGTTAGTTCCTACACCGATGGTGTAAACACGTATTCCGTAGCTTTTGGCAATCTCTGCTGCGGTCATTGGCGAGATTTCACCCATGTTGTTACTGCCGTCGGTAAGAAGAATCACAACCTTCGATTTTGACTTAGAATCCTTCAGGCGGCTCACGGCATTGGCCAATCCCATTCCCACTGCAGTACCATCGTCAATCAGTCCCCGGGCGGCAATATCCGTACGGGTTGCCTGCAAGAGGCGCAACAGACTGGCATGATCGGTTGTCATCGGGCACTGGGTGAAAGCTTCACCGGCAAAGATAGTCAGACCGATGTTGTCGTTCGGTCTTCCTGAGATGAATTCTGTAGCCACATCCTTAGCCGCTTCCATACGGTTTGGTCTCAAATCTTCGGCAAGCATAGAGGTGGAAACGTCCATCGCCAACATAATGTCAATGCCTTCTACCGTCTTGTTGTCCCAAGCCGTATGCGTCTGCGGACGAGCCATCGCACAGACGATGAGCACGAAGCAGATGCATCTCAGCACCATTGGCAGATGGATGAGACGCACACGCAGGCTCTTCGGAGCATATTGATACTTTTTCGTGTCGCTCATGCGCATGGTTGGCGCATTCTTCTTCCTGTAGAGGAAATACCATAATATATAAGGTATCAGCAACAGGAGCAACAGAAAATAGCCTTTACTTGCAAATTCCATTTCTTTATTTTTCTATTTATAGCCAGGCAAAGAGTTTCGGAATAAACCGCTTTGCCCGGCGAAACGTTTCATAAGTACACCCTGCCTTACATCAGCAGCATGGCTGACTGATAAATGATGTAACCCAACAGAGCCAGACCTACGATGGCTCCTATCCAGAGGAGCGACTTGATGAGGCGGCGCTGAGATTGCGTCTTCTGCTCTTCGTTGGTCAGCTGCGGAACCACCTTTTCTTCTGTAGGTTTCTCATCTGTCTTGGTCTGGTCGATGAAGTTGATGGCATTCACCAGGTTTGCGTCGTTCTCATTCACCAGAGTTTCATATTTGGCAAACTTCACGAGATCGGCAGTCTGGAAGAGTTCCTTCAGTTCATCTATCATCTTCTGGTCGCCTGCTTCGCGCAAACGTTCGATGATTTCGGCACTGGTCATCTCCATGGCATTGAATCCGAAACGGCTCACGATATATTCTCTCAGCGTATTGGTAAGCTGGGTGTAGTAAGCCTTCTGTGTTTCCTGATTCTCAACGTGCTGCTGCTTGATGACGTTGATTTGATTCAGCGCCTTTTCATGAGCCGGAACACGTTTTACGATGCGGATATGGGTGATGATTGGCTTATTGTTTTTCAGTCTGTTGCGCAGATAAATCCATGCACCACAGAGGATTAACAGCAATAGACTCAACCAGAACAGCGGGCTCCATTCGCTCCAGGAAAAAGGATTATCCTGAACATCCTTGGGCGGATAGAACTGGTTGGGATGAACCGTATCTACAGGCACGGTGAGCACCTTCAGCGCAAGCTGGTTGCCATGACAGTTCTTGCCGTTTACCTTCACATTGAGCGCAGGAATCACGTACACCTTTTCATCAAATGAAGTCAGCGTATAGTCGCGACTCACCACCATTCGGTCGTCGCCTATGTGCGAAGTGTCGCCCTTACTCTGCTCTACCACTTCCACTCCCGGCGTAATTTGCTGCTGCGGCTTGAAAGATGGCAGTTGCACCTTATCGCCCTGCTTTACCGAAGCCTTCAGATGCAGCACGGTCTGCTGTCCTATCAGTATCTGCAGCGAGTCGATGCGTTGCTCTACCTGCTGGGCTTGAGCTAAGCCTGAGCATCCCAGGAGAGCGAGCGACAATATGATATTCTTTACTTTAAACATAGTTTCTTTACTTTGAGCTTTCGGTTTATCAGCCCCTCTGCTTGAAAAGCATCAGGAGCGCCTTCGAGAAGTCCTCGTTAGTGGCAATCGAAGTCCAGTCGACCTTGCTTTTGGCAAAGTCGGTTTTCAGATTCTCCTGCTGCATCAGCCATTGCTGGGTATGAGCCATTCGCAGTTTCTTCGAACTTGTATCAATATACATTTCGTGTCCGGTTTCTGCATCCATCACCTTGAGCAGTCCTACATCAGGCAGCACCTTGGCACGTGGGTCGTAAACCTGGATGGCTACTACATCATGTTTCTGGTTGGCAATCTGCAGCTGATGCTGGAAATCCTTATGATCGTAGAAGTCGCTGATTACGAAAGCCGTGCAGTGGCGTTTCATCACGCGGGTGAAATATTCCAGGGCGCAGCCGATGTCGGTACGCTGGCTTTGCGGCTGGAAGTTGAGCATTTCCCTGATGATATAGAGAATATGCTTTCTTCCTTTCTTAGGCGGAATGTACTTCTCGATACGGTCAGAGAAGAAGATGACACCTATCTTGTCATTGTTCTGAATGGCACTGAAGGCGAGTGTGGCAGCAATCTCAGTAGCCAGATCGCGCTTCATCTGCTTCATCGTACCGAAATCGAGCGACCCGCTGACGTCTACGAGCAGCATCACGGTAAGTTCCCTTTCCTCTTCAAACACCTTGACGTAAGGCTTATGAAAGCGGGCGGTCACGTTCCAGTCGATGTCTCTCACATCATCGCCATACTGATATTCGCGCACCTCGGCAAAGGCCATTCCCCTACCCTTGAAGGCAGAATGATACTGACCAGCGAAGATGTTCTGACTCAGTCCGCGAGTCTTGATTTCTATCTTCCGAACCTTTTTTAAGATATCTTGTGTATCCAAAATCCTAAACTATTAACTATAAACTATTAACTGTTAACTATAAACTGTTAACTATAAACTGTTAACGATCAAGGCACTTCCACCTTATTAATGATGCGGCTTACGATTTCCTCGCTTGTCACATTGCTTGCCTCAGCCTCGTAAGAAAGGCCGATACGATGACGCATTACGTCATGAGCCACAGCTCTTACATCTTCAGGAATCACATAGCCGCGATGCTTGATAAACGCATAGGCTCTGGCTGCCTTGGCAAGAGAGATACTGGCACGAGGACTGCCGCCGAAGGTAATCATATCTTTCAGTTCGCCCAGTCCGTAGCGCTCAGGATAACGTGAAGCAAAGACGATATCGGCAATATACTGCTCAATCTTCTCATCGAGATAAACCTCGTTTACAATCTTGCGAGCCTTCAGAATCTCCTCAGCTGATGTTACAGGAGTAACCTCAGGAAGTCCGCCCTGGATATTCTCGCGGATGATGAGCTTCTCCTCTTCCAGTGTAGGATAATCGATGATTACCTTCAGCAGGAAACGGTCTACCTGTGCTTCAGGCAACTGATAGGTTCCTTCCTGCTCGATAGGGTTCTGTGTAGCCATTACCAGGAACGGACTAGGCAGTTTGAAGGTTTCATCGCCAATGGTAACCTGATGTTCCTGCATTGCCTCGAGCAGCGCACTCTGCACCTTGGCTGGGGCACGGTTAATCTCATCTGCCAAAACGAAATTGGCGAAGACTGGACCGCGCTTTACATGGAAAGCCTCATCTTTCTGTGAATAAATCTGAGTTCCCACCACATCGGCAGGCAACAGATCAGGAGTAAACTGAATGCGGCTATAGTCGGAGCTGATAAGCTGTGACAATGTCTTGATTGCAAGTGTCTTCGCCAGTCCAGGCACACCCTCAAGCAGGATATGACCATCAGAGAGAAGACCGATAAGAAGGCAATCTACGAGGTGTTTCTGACCTACGATAACCTTATTCATGCCCATTACCAGATTAGTAACAAACTGACTTTGTTGTTCTATCCGGATATTCAATTCGCGGATATCAATAGCTTCTGCCATAATTCTATATTTTTACGTTTAATTTCTTAATTCAAACAATATATTTCCAAAACTGAACGCAAAAGTACTCAAATTAAGCCACAAAAGCGAAAAAAGCTATCTAAATAATATTAAAAATGTTTCATAAAAGCTATTTTTAGGTTCTTTTAAAGAATAGCTTTTATGAAACAAACGAGATTTCAAATATTTTATCTGTTTTTATGCTTCATGTACCATGGATGAACCAAGAAATTGTACACCAGTAACGATACGATTGTTGCAAGAAGTGCATAGTGCAACATCCCTGATTCAACCATATTATATGCAGGATGATCTACGTCAAAATGCGCTCTCGCCGGAATATTATGAAACAGGAATCCGAGACCGAGTCCCAAGCTCAATCCCAATTCCCAAGCCAGGAAGAACGAATTCACGCTCGTGCCGCGCTGGCAATGTTTGGCAAGCTTGATATAGAAGAGCAGAAAACGGCTTCCGATAATTCCCAAGCTGAAACCCAACAAGGCTGGAACCAAGATTTCTACGGCAAACTCCTGACTTGCGAACGAAATCAGCTGAGCTGCTCCCAGCAGTACCAGACCTACTATTATCTGGCTTTTCAGATCTGCATCAGCAAAGACAAACTTTTCTGCCAGGAACGCCAAGACCATTCCTCCGAAAATCATCAGAAAAATGCCAGAGGAATGAGGCAAAGAAAAGTATAATCCCGCAGAAAAAGTAATCAGGATGATATTGACAAAAAGCGGAGTTCCCTGTGGCAGATAGAAGCGGTCGAGGCTGAAAGTCTTAATTCCTTCGGCAGGTGCCTTAAAAGGAAACTTGGCACGAGAAACCAGCACGAAGGCTCCCAAAGCCAGCAACGAAGCCGTAGGGAAAACATAACCCATGCCGAAATAGTTGTAAACAAAACATGCCACCAAGGGGCCTACGGCTATTGAAAAGCGGGCAAACCAGGAGGTAATATAATTAGCCTCGGTGCGCTGGAACGACTCGCAGGAATCAATAACCAGCGTACTGGCAAGCGACATCTGAGCCAGCCCCAGAAATGCTCCTAACAGGAAACGGACCGCCAGGAGAATCTCAAAAGAAAACCTGATGTTCCAGAACGTATCCAGATAGTAAAGAACCGAAAGGCAAACAACTACACCTAAAATGGAAAGTTGGCAGACCATATTCCTACGGTAGCGCTGCACCAGATAAGAGCAGAAGCCGCCGAACAGGAAAAGTCCAAAGCCGTATGCAAGAAGCACACACCCTATCTGCCACATCTGATACTTCGCCGGAATCAGGAAATAAGGAATGGCAAAGACGAGCATGTACACACTCGACATCAGCAAGAGATTGGCAAAGCATAACCGCCAGAAGTCCTTGTGCCACAGCTTGATATGTACTGGTGTGTTTTGTGTATCCATTATTCTAAACTCTTTTATGAATCTATCGTATTTATACTCTCTTACACTTCACTAAAAAGAGAGTTAATGTTAGTAACTCTCTTCAGCGCTAGGATAATCTACGGTCTTCACCGCATCAATATAAGCCTTCACACCCTTGGTCATTTCCTCACCTACCTGAGCAAAATGGCGCAGGAACTTAGGCTTGAAGCCCTGTGTCATTCCGAGTGCATCAGCATAAACCAGAACCTGTCCGTCGCAGCCGTTACCTGCACCGATTCCGATTGTTACAGCCTTCACCTTCTTGCTTACTTCTGCAGCGAGCTTAGCAGGAACCTTCTCCAGCACGATGGCAAAGCAGCCTGCTTCGTCCAGCGCAATGGCGTCGCTGATAAGTTTCTGTGCCTCAGCCTCTTCCTTGGCACGAATGCCATAACCGCCAAACTTGTTCACGCTCTGCGGGGTAAGTCCGAGATGACCATGAACAGGAATACCTGCATTAACCAGCGCCTTAACGGTTTCGCAGATTTCTACGCCGCCTTCCAGTTTCAGAGCGTCTACACCCGTTTCCTTCATCATGCGGCAAGCATTGCGCAGCGCCTCTTCCTTGCTGATCTGATAGCTGCCGAAAGGCATGTCGCAAACCACGAAAGCATGCTGGCAGGCACGTGCCACGCTGCGGGCGTGATAAATCATCTGGTCTACGGTAATCGGCAATGTGTCTGCATTTCCTGCCATCACATTGCTGGCCGAATCACCTATTAATATAGAGTCAATTCCTGCAGCATCTATAATTCCGGCTGTTGTAAAGTCGTATGCTGTCAGCATGGTTACTTTCTCGCCAGCCTTCTTCATTTCTGCGAAGGTCTTGGTGGTAATTTTCTTCTTGTCAGTAGATAAATATCCCATTTTTTATTTTGATTTATTTATTGTTCTGCGTTGAATCTATTTCGCATTCTCCACGATGCGCTGCAAGTCAGCAAAGCTGAAACCTCTGTAATCATCTATCACATAGTCGGATAGCGGCTGGATGGCTTCTCTGCTGTTCGTTGTGGCAAGACCTAGGGTGAAGGCTCCTGAAGCTCTCACCGCCTTCAGTCCGTTAAAGCTGTCTTCCAGCCCTACACAGTCCTCCGGTTCCACACCGAAATAGGCTGCACCTTTCAGATAGCAGTCTGGATGAGGCTTGCTCTCGGCGAAATCCTCGCTGGTCAGCACGCGGTCGAAATAAGCCTTGAATTCCGGGTGACGTTCATAGACATTCAGCATCTTCTGAATGTTGCTGCTCGTTACCACAGCGCATTTTACGCCATGCTGCTTCAAGTCGCTGATGAAGTCTTCGAACCCTGCAATATATTCATACTGCATGGTCTTTTCAAACTCATCCAGTCGGGCTGTAATCTTAGCCTGTTCCTCCTTTGCGCCTGTAAAACCTTCGATGTGGGCAAAGACGGCTTCATCGGTGAAATACTTGTCGTAAATCTGAACCAGAGTCTGTCCTTTGATGCGATATTCGAAATCGGGCATTTCCGGATGATACTCCCTGCCTATCATTCCCCAGAAGATGGAGTACTGTGATTCTGTATCGAATACCACACCATCCAGATCAAAGAGTGCTGCTTTTATCATATTTTCTTGTCTGTTTTTATCTATTTTTGCTTAAATTATATTGAAAACGGGTGCAAAGTTACGCAAAAATCTTAATATACGAGCATAATCTGACAGATTTTGATGTTTTTATTACGTGTTTTCCGATTTTTTACACTACCTTTGCAGAAAAATCAGTAGAAATAAAGAAGAATACATATAATTATATGATAGAAATAATAGAGAAATACTTCCCGAACCTCACGGAAGAGCAGAAAAAGCAGTTCGAGGCACTCGATGCATTATACCGCGACTGGAACAGCAAAATCAATGTCATCAGCCGCAAGGACATCGATAATCTGTACGAGCACCACGTGCTCCATTCTCTGGCAATAGCCAAAGCCATCCATTTCCGTCCGGGCACGGAGATTCTCGATTTCGGCTGCGGCGGAGGTTTCCCGGGCATTCCGCTCGCTATCCTCTTCCCTGAATGCAAGTTCAAGCTGATAGATGGAACGGGCAAGAAAATCAGAGTCTGCAACGAGGTGGCTACGGCCATCAATCTGCAGAATCTCAAGGCAGAGCATCTGCGCGGAGAAGACGAAAAAGGCAAGTACGATTTCGTGGTAAGCCGTGCGGTAATGCAGCTTCCTGACCTGATGAAGATTATCAAGAAAAACTTTAAGCAGAAGGGGCAAAACGCTCTGCCTAACGGACTTCTGTGTCTGAAAGGCGGCAATCTGAAAGAAGAACTGAAGCAATACTTCAAGATTTCAGAAATCACTCCGCTCAGCACTTTCTTCGATGAAGAATGGTTCAGCCAGGACAAGCAACTGGTTTACGTTCCGGCTTAGAAGAGTGAAGAGTGAAAAGTAATAATAAAGTTCAAAGTAAGAAATGTTACATATAGAAAGATTTCAAGTAAACATGTTGCAGGAAAACTGCTACGTGGTGAGCGATGAGACCAAGGAATGCGTCATCATCGATTGCGGCGCCTTCTATCCGGAAGAGCGGACGGCTATTACACAATATATTAAGGAGAACCAGCTCAAGCCCGTTCACCTGCTCGTAACCCATGGCCATCTTGACCATAACTTCGGCAACAACACCATCTACCAGGAGTTCGGACTGAAACCGGAAGTATCGGCAGCAGATGAAAACCTGATGAAGGGACTCGCCAAGCAGGCAGAAACCTTCTATCAGATGCAACTCGATTACCAGTTTCCGCCTATTGGCAGATTCTTCGAAGATGAAGAGGTCATCAAGTTCGGCAACCACGAGTTCCTGGTCATCGCCACTCCTGGCCACAGCAGCGGTTCCGTCACCTTCTATTGCGAGGCAGAGCACGTAGCCTTCACCGGCGACACCCTCTTCCACAACTCTATCGGCAGAACCGATTTCCCTGGAGGCAGCATGTTCCGCATCATCAACAGTCTGCGCCATCTCGGTCAGTTGCCTGACGAAACCCAGGTTCTCCCGGGTCATGGCGAATACACCAGCATAGGCGAAGAGCTCGCTCACAATCCATATATGGACCGTTAAAACAGCATTTTTAAAAAGTCAGGAGATTTATCAGCGATGATCAAGAAATCGAATACAGAGAAGATCATTCTCGGCATTGACCCCGGAACCAACGTGATGGGCTATGGCGTAATCCGCATCATCGGCAACAAGGCCGAACTGGTGGTGATGGGCGTCATCGACATGCGCAAGGAGAGCGATCCCTATCTCCGGCTGGGCAAGATCTTCGACCGCGTAACCGGCATCATCGACAGCTATCTGCCCGATGAGATGGCCATCGAAGCCCCCTTCTTCGGCAAGAACGTGCAGTCGATGCTCAAGCTGGGCAGAGCGCAGGGAGTAGCCATCGCAGCCGCCATTCATCACAGCGTTCCTATCCACGAATATGCGCCGCTCAAAATCAAGATGGCCATTACAGGACAGGGACAGGCTTCGAAGGAACAGGTGGCGGGAATGCTGCAGCGACTGCTCCATATTCAGCAAGACGAAATGCCGAAGTTCATGGACGCTACCGATGCACTGGGGGCAGCCTACTGCCACTTTCTGCAGATGAACCGCCCGGAGACCGACGCCAAGCACTACAGCAGCTGGAAAGACTTTGCAACAAAGAATCAGAGTAGAATAAAAAAATAAGAGAGATGCAAAAGATTATTAGCATTAAAAATGGTGTTACCCGTATGCCTGAATGGCGTATGGCAGACCCCGTAAACTTCGAGGCGTGCGATGGTGAACACATCGCTATCGTAGGTCCGAACGGTGGAGGAAAATCAATGTTTGTTGACATCATCGTAGGTCGCCACCCACTCCTGATGCACGACCCTGATTACGATTTCTCACCTAGTCAGAAGACAATGGTGAGCGACAACATCAAGTATATTACCTTCCGCGACACCTACGGAGGCGATAACGACCGCACTTATTTCCTGCAGCAGCGCTGGAACCAGCTCGAGATAGACGAGAACACGCCTATCGTAAAGGACAAGTTGGAAGAAGCCTACCAGATGGCAGGCGAAGACACTCCGGAGCGCAGAGCCCTGCAGCAGCACATCTACGAACTCTTCCACATGCAGCACCTGATGGACAAATACACCATCCTGCTCTCAAGTGGCGAGCTCCGCAAGTTCAAACTTGCCTCTACCCTCTTCTCAGAGCCTCGCGTGCTCATCATGGACAATCCGTTTATCGGACTCGATGCTGAAACCCGCGACCAGCTCAAGGAACTGCTCAAGACCCTCTCTTCAGAGCGAGCCCTGCAGATTATCCTCGTGCTGAGCAAGAGCGATGATATTCCTGATTTCATCACCCACGTGGTAGAAGTAAAGGATATGAAGGTTCTGCCTAAGGTAACCCTCGCCGAATATCTTGCCGGCAGAGAATCCGCGCCTGCCCATGTACTGAGCCCGGAGCTGGAACAAGCCATCGTAGACCAGCCTTACAGCGACCGCGAATATCACACCCAGGAAGTGGTGAAGATGAACAAGGTGCGCATTCAGTATGGCGAGCGAATCATCCTCAACGACCTCGACTGGACCGTGATGAACGGCGAACGATGGGCTTTGAGCGGACAGAACGGAGCCGGAAAAAGTACGCTCCTCAGTCTGGTTTGTGCCGATAATCCGCAGAGTTATGCCTGCGACATCACCCTCTTCGACAATCCTCGAGGCAGCGGCGAAAGCATCTGGGACATCAAGAAACACATCGGCTACGTATCGCCTGAGCTTCACCGCTCTTACCAGCGCGACTTGCCAGCCATCCGCATCGTGGCAAGCGGCTTGATGGATTCCGTAGGCCTCTATGTAAAGCCGAAGGAAGAAGATATGGACAAGTGCCGCTTCTGGATGAAAGTCTTCGGACTGGAAGGTCTTGAAGACCGTGGTTTCCTGAAGCTCTCCAGCGGCGAACAGCGCCTCGTTCTCCTGGCACGAGCCTTTGTCAAGGATCCGGAACTGCTGATTCTCGATGAACCGCTCCACGGACTCGACAACCGCAACCGCCGTCTTGTAAAAGACGTCATCGAAGCCTTCTGTCGCCGCCAGAACAAAACCATGATTATGGTAACGCATTATAAGGAAGAATTGCCAGCGTGCATCGACCACAGCATCTTCCTCTTGCGCCACACCAACGATTAAAAAGAATTGATAATTAATAATTTCAAAAAGATGAGATACATAATATTATTATTTGCGCTCACCCTCAGCATAGCTAAGGCAAGCGCCCAGGATGTATTAAACGAGGTGCTCCGCACTTCTGATGCAATCCTCAACGACACCACGAAGAGCATGGACGAGCGCCGTACAGCCCTCTTCAAGTTTGACGCAATGACCTACATGCGCAGCAAGATTCTGCCACCGTATGTAATGCTCGACAAAAATCTGAGCAAGGACACCTTGAACATAAAGGTTCGCTATCTCAACGAGCAGGCCTACGCCATGAGTGTTTATATTACGCTCTACCAGAAGCGACTGAAGGAGGCTTCAAACAAGAACAAGCCGCTCGTAACCCAGTTTTTCAAGCAGGCAACCATCGACCACAAGGCATTTAAGGATGCAGATACAGAGTTTACCCTGGCTTATTACAACACCCCGGATGTTCCTACTCCTTTCTGCCTCGACTGCGATTGGGTTTCAACCTTGGCATTTATCCGCAGCATCGACTGGTCAAAGCTTTAAGAAAATTCAAATATTTTTAAGTTATAATCGGTCTTCAAAAAGACCAACTGTACAAACCTCTTCCTTAGCTGTTGATTTGCTGAGGGAGAGGTTTTCTTTTAAAAACACATGATTTACTGAAGTTTCGCATGTAGGCTCCACACGCCCTGCAAGGGCAAAAACTTTAGAATCCCAAGCAATTAGCAAAGCTTTTACACTATCATTCAAACAGTTACAAACGTATGCAAACACAGGTCGTTTTTTTTAAAAAAGCGGATTCTAAACTTCATGCAAAAAGCTTAATGACCTTAATGACCTTAATGACCTTAATGACCGCTTTTTCACGTTTCTTCGGCTACCTTCAAAGCGTATTTTCCTGTTTTGCTATGTTTCTGCAATAAAGTTCTGACAGAAAACAACAGAAAGCATTGTCTATCAACCACTTACGTCACTTTTGGCATAGAAAGTTAGGGTGAAAGCTTGCATTCTGTCCGAAAATGTTGTATCTTTGCACCGGCAATCGAAAGAAC